>JACLAC010005580.1_pt1 | contig 31439 bp, 24 predicted proteins | sample 8027881 | NCBI WGS metagenome assembly JACLAC01 (sample SAMN15725517, study PRJNA655200) | protist metagenome | isolation source: fluorescence activated cell sorting (FACS) single amplified genomes of... | place: Spain: Blaines Bay Microbial Observatory, Mediterranean Sea | collected 2016-01-19 | reverse complement strand
CGGCCCGATTGCATAATCTCAACCGCCCGCTCTATAGCCGCTTCCGGTATTGGTTCTTGCTGGGTAAAATTCCCCTTAAACTGTTTATCCATAAGTACAATTTCCGTGAAAAATACATAATTTAGGCGGTATAATATGATGCCATAGATCCGAAGCATAGACTCTCTAATGCCCACTGTCAACTTATAATTTAAGCGCGCTAGAAGAACCCATAGAACCTCACCTTGTGTTAGCTAGATAAGTATAGTATCCTATCAAAGCAGCGTCAGATAATCAATATCTTATAGCAATCCTAATTGAGCCATTGTCTAGTAATGCTACTACCCCCGAATCCGTACAGAGCAACCCGCTTATGGTGCATTTACAGACTATTAGAGACTACCAAATATACAGGTCAGCATAGATAATTTATTGACCCTATTACAAGCGACAACTATCTTTCAGCCGGTTCACCCAACTTCATCCACAAAACCCTAAGGAGCAGCGTCCAGTGAAGATCAATCGCCAGCTGACCCCCAAAAAACTTCTGCCTGCAATCAATACCTTTTTGAACCTGAGTGCTCACAAAATCCTTGACTTAGAAAAAAAATGGGATCCAAGTAAAGGTACACCCGTATTCACCTGGAATGGCCACTATACTACCCGTGGCTGGACCGAATGGACCCAGGGCTTTCAGTATGGTTGCGCTATACTGCAATATGATATGACTGACGACGTGCAATTTTTAGAAATCGGCCGCCGTCATACCATCAACGATATGGCACCACATGTATCACACGTTGGAGTCCACGACCACGGCTTCAATAATATCTCTACGTACGGTAATTTACGACGTTTAATGCTTGAAGGTCGTATCCCAGACAACCGCAGCGAACAAGATTTTTACGAACTAGGTCTAAAGCTATCGGGTGCCATTCAAGCAGCACGTTGGACCCCTACCGCTTATGGTACTGGTTTTATCCATTCCTTCAACGGCCCACATTCACTCTTTTCAGATACTATACGCTCACTACGTATTCTAGGCTTAGCGCATCAATTGGGACACGTACTTATGGGCGAAGGAGATCAGTCTGTTAATTTGCTGGGGCGTTTGATTGAACATGCGCAAACGACAGCCCGCTTCAATGTCTATTATGGTGACGGCCGCGACACCTACGATGTGTCAGGCCGTGTTGTCCACGAATCTATTTTCAATACAAACGACGGTAATTACCGCTGCCCCAGCACCCAACAAGGTTATGCCCCATTTTCTACCTGGACCCGCGGCCTAGCATGGATTTTAAGCGGTTATGCCGAGCAATTAGAATATTTTGTCACACTCAAGCACAAAGATCTGAAGCCTTTTGGCACTAAAAAAAGCATCATTACCATGATGGAAAAAGCTGCAATTGCAACAGCTGAATTTCATATAAAGAATAGTTTTGCCGACGGTATACCTTTTTGGGATACGGGTGCGCCCGGTGTTGCTGCCTTTGGTCCCATCACCAATACTCCCTCAGATCCATACAATGATATCGAACCGGTAGATTCATCCGCCGCCGCAATCTGCGGCCAAGGCTATCTACGATTGGGCAATTACTTCTTAAACAAGGGAGATAAACAAAAAGGAAAGCGCTACAAAGCCGCCGCCTATACCATTGCCGCTGCCCTCCTGCAAGAACCCTATCTCTCCAGCAACAAAAAACACCAGGGTATTACCTTACACGCTATCTATCACCGTCCCAATAACTGGGACCGTATTCCCAAAGGTAGTAAGATTCCCTGCGGTGAATCCTGCATGTGGGGAGACTACCATACAATGGAACTGGTTCACTTACTTAAACGTGAAGCTGAAGCAAGTCCCTATCCCGTTTTCTTCAAATAGACTTTCAGACCGAGATCATTCGTTTTATAGAAAGGCTTTAGTATGAAAATTACCGCAATAAAAACGTTAATGACACGTGATGGCAACCGACCACGGACACTAGTAAAAGTAGAAACTGATGAAGGTATCGTTGGCTGGGGTGAAGCCTATAACCACGGACCTGACTTAGCCTTTAAACCAACGCTAGACTATATATTTGAAATGATTAAAGGCGAAGATCCACGCCGTATTGAATACATTATGCTTAAACTCTTTCAACAATTTCGTTTCCCTCCCGGGGCAATCGGGCTAGCCGCAATGTCAGGTTTAGACCACGCCCTATGGGATATCAGTGGCAAAGCAGCTGGCCTGCCAGTCTATATGCTTTTAGGCGGTACTTGCCGTGATAAAGTCCAGGTCTATTCTGGTATTGGCGGCACCGATGGCCAGGAAGTAGCCAATCACGCCCATCAACTGCATGAAAAATACGGCTTCACGGCTTTCAAAACAGGCCCCTTTGCACTATCACCGGATAACCACCGCTGGGGCCAGGTCTGTGATGCGGCAGCTCACTATTTTGCTGATATTCGCAAACATACTCCGGCATCTTGGGAATTTGCCTTTGACCCTCATGCCAAAATCTTTGAACCCATCCAGGCTCTCCAATTAGCCAATGCCTTAGCTCCATATGATCCGCTGTTCTATGAAGAACCATTACGCCCCGAACATACCCCGGCTTGGGCTCGTTTACGAGCTCAGATGCAAGTTCCCCTGGCTACGGGAGAATCGCTTTATACCCGTTTTGAATTTCTTGATCTACTAGCTTCTCAAGGCGCCGATATAATCCAACCAGACATTTGCGCTTGTGGTGGCCTACTGGAAATGCGTAAAATTGCCGCTATCGCGGAAGCACATTACGTTACCGTCGCACCACATAATCCCATGGGTCCCTTAGCTACCGCGGTTAATCTACATTTTGCTGCTGCTACGCCTAATTTTAAGATTCTCGAATATCGCTTACCACATGGCATCGACTATGTAAAAGATCCCTACCTGCCCAAAGACGGCTTCTTGGAATTACGTGATACACCAGGATGGGGCATAGAAATCGATGAAGATGCTACCGGTGATGATCAGTATATTCATTGGCAACGTACGTGTCCCACACGACCAGATGGATCTACTGGATATATTTAATTAAATGCGGCAGATACACCCTAGTAAATCAAGCAATAACTAGGGTGTACGGTGCTCTGGTTCCATACTGCCAGAGCACCGTACTACTCACGATTAACCTAACCATTATCTTCCCATTAAACGCCGAGGTTGAGTTCATTATATCAATCTCCCATCCCATAAATCTAACGGCTATTCATATGAAAATTACCGGTATTCACACCTACTTAGCTCAACACAGTGGTCGTACCCGTGGCTTAATCAAGGTAGAAACAGACGCAGGTATCCATGGCTGGGGAGAAGCATACTCGATCGGACCAGATTTATCGGTAGAACCGATTGCCGATTATATCTTTACCATGATTGCCGGCGAAGATCCCCGTCGTATTGAGTACATTATGCTCAAACTGACTCAACAACTCCGCTTCCCTCCCGGCGGTCTAGGCTTAGCCGTTAGCTCAGCAATAGACCACGCCTTGTGGGATATTAGCGGCAAAGCAGCAGGACTGCCGGTTTATATGTTATTAGGTGGCAAGTGTCGAGACCGGGTACGTATCTATAGTGGCATTGGTGGACGCGATGGTCAGGAGGTAGCCGATCAAGCCCAAAGGATGAATGAAACCTACGGTTTTACCGCCTTCAAAAGTAGTCCCTTCCACTTATCTCCAGACGAACACCGCTGGGGTCGTGTCTGTAGCGCGGCAGCCGATCATTTTGCCGACATTCGTAAATACGCCCCGGCAGAATACGAATTTGCCTTTGATCCCCATGCAAAAATATTTGAACCTATCCAAGCCTTACAATTAGCCAATGCACTAGCACCTTATGACCCGTTCTTTTATGAAGAGCCATTGCGCCCCGAACATATTCCCGCCTGGAGTCGTTTACGAAATCAGATGCAAGTCCCCTTGGCTACGGGAGAATCTCTTTATACCCGTTTTGAGTTTCTCGATCTGCTAGCGGTTCAAGGTGCAGACATTATCCAACCGGATGTCTGCGTCTGTGGTGGCTTATTGGAGATGCGCAAAATTGCCGCTCTTGCAGAAGCCCACTATGTCACAGTTGCTCCCCATAATCCCATGGGACCCATTGCTACCGCCGTTAATCTTCACTTTGCTGTCGCCACTCCGAATTTCAAAATCCTTGAATATATCAACCCCCTAAACTCTGCTTGGAAAGATTGGGTCGATGAACCCTATTTACCGGAAGATGGTCACTTAATTCCACGGGATAAACCAGGCTGGGGCTTAGAAGTAAACGAAGATGCCATTAGTAATAATGAGTATGTCCACTGGCAACGTACCTGCTCCGTACGGCCCGATGGCGCCACAGCATATATCTAAACAATAGAAAGGAATCTCGGTGCTCAAACTCGATAATACCGCGCTGGTCTTGATTGATATCCAGGGCAAACTAGCAACATTGATGCACGAAGAAGATGCACTTTATCGCAATCTACAAATCCTTGTACAAGGGGTCCAAGCACTTGAACTGCCAATATTCTGGATGGAACAATATCCCGAAGGCTTGGGACCAACTATTCCCGCCCTAAGTGACTTACTTAAAAATCAGCGTCCCTTTCCCAAACGTTGCTTTAGCGCCTGCGGCCAGGCAGACTTTTACCAACAATTACAACTAAGCGGCCGGCGTCAGATCTTATTAGCCGGTATCGAAACCCATATCTGTGTTTACCAAACAGCATACGATTTGTTAAATGCTAGTTATCACGTCGAACTAGTAGCGGATGCAGTTACATCGCGTACTGCAGCAAATAAAACTATGGGCTTAGAAAAAGCAACCGCGCTTGGAGCCCAGCTTACTTCCGTCGAAATGGCACTTTTTGAACTACTACGTCGTGCCGACGTACCAGCTTTTAAGCAAATTGCCCGTCTGGTTAAATAAATGCTAAATCATACCTTCTGCCATGTACCTAGTGTAGGCTTAGCTAGTGAAAAACGTTTATGGGAAGCGGGAATCGATTCTTGGGACAAAGCCCTGACCCATACTAACCTACCGTTGGGACCTACCACAGCAAATAAATTACAAGCCTTTTTAGAACGTTCCCAACAAGCAATGCAACGTCAGGATACCGAATTCTTCACCACCCACCTACCATCTGCCGAGCAATGGCGTCTCTTTACTACGTACCGTGATTCTGTTGCCTATGTAGATATAGAAACTACCGGCCTAGGAAATCCTGGTGATTATATTACTACCATTGTGCTCTATGATGGTCATAGCTTGCGCTACTATGTCCAAGGTAAAAACCTAGCCGATTTTAAAGACGATATCGCCGCATATCAATTGTTGGTCACCTTCAATGGAAAAAGCTTCGACGCGCCTTTTATGCGCAATTACCTACATGCTCGTTTGCCCCAAGCCCATATCGATCTGCGCTATGTACTGAGTAGTCTTGGATTGCGTGGTGGTTTGAAAAATTGTGAACGGCAACTGGGACTTGAACGCGATGGTGTAGAATCCATCGACGGTTATTTTGCCGTGTTGTTATGGTGGGATTATCATAACAGTGGTAATGCTAAAGCGTTGGATACGCTCCTAGCATATAACGCTGCCGACGTGATTAATCTAGAACAGTTGATGATTATAGCATTTAATATGAAACTTGATAATACCCCCTTCCGTGCTACACTGCAGCTTACTCCCCCCTCCTTACCCGACATCTCCTTTAAAGCCGACCCTATTACCGTCAATCGCTTACGCCGTAGCATGGAGTGGAATCACGGCAGCTTTTAAATATACAGCACATATCTACAGTCTATAAACCATTACGCCGACTGCAAAATCTTCCACTGTTTTGCATTCCCCCCCTGAACGGTCGCTTCTTGGTAGGAAACGATAAACGCCCGGCGCCGCTGCTTCGTTTGGTTACCACCCGAAGCATGCCATAACAAAGCACTAAAAAGTAGCATTGAACCGGCTTCAACCGGACAGTAGACTCGATTTTCTAAGTCTATTGGAGTTTGAATACCTAAGTTACAGGTGCCGTTCGCTTGGGGCGCATATGGTTGCAAGCCACGTTTATGACTGCCTGGAATGACCTCCAAACAACCCTGTTCCACAGCAACAGCATCCTGTAGGGGAATCCACACCGACATACGCGTATCGCTCTGCGAGTGCTGCCGATAATAAGCATCATCTTGATGCCAATGGCATATGGTATCGTCGTACGGTTCCTTACTAACCAACTTGGCCGAATAAATCGCAATACCGGGATGGACAATACTACCCACCAGATCAAGAATGCGTTGATCGGCACAAAACGCCGCTGTTGTTGCTGAAGCCAATCCCAGGCTCATTACCCAGCCAGGAGCCGGTGCATTTACCGTTCTGGTGCCCTGCTCTTGGGCTGTAACCAAATGATTGATCTCAGTATCCATCGCCTTTAGTTCGTCGCAATCAAAAACATCTGGGATTAGAACGAACCCCTGATCGTAATAAAGCTGCTGTTGCGCCGCATTGAGTGAATAGGCCATTTTAACCCGCTTTATCTTTGTTCAGACATCAGGAAAAAGATCCTTATATTCTCGAGCAAATTCTTCCGAACCATCCTCTATACGACGTTCCAAACAAATCCCCGGCAAAAAACCAGTCATTTTACCCGTCGTAAAATCATCGCGATACGATCCGTCCCGATAATGGCTTTGGCGGCCATCTGGCCAGTGAATGGTGTGGATCTGTTTAGCATCTATCTTGCGAAAATCATCTGCAACACGAAATCCTTCAATGGCATCCCAATCCGGCTCAATTCCCAACCCTGGTCCCTCCGGTACAGCAATATGTCCACCTTCAACCTTAAAATCTTTTAAGAGGGTATGAGAATAGATATTAATACACGGAATTGCCGGCCAGCGTGCCTGTTCTAGTACCGCACCTAATTGCACCGCAAACATCGTCGTAAAACCCGTACCAACCATCTGCAACCAAAATGGCATCTTTGCATGAGCTGCTAAAGTTCCATCACGCAGTACTTGACTTACGCCACCTCCCAAGACAAAACCATCACAAACGCCTTGGCTAATTGCGGTCATCACCGGTGGTTGACCAATGTGCATAGAAATAGCACTACGTATTTTTTGGCGCAACAACTTATTACCAGCCACATCATCCTGCGGTATAGGCGATTCAACAATCGCCAATAAGGGATAGCGATCTTCCAGACGATTAATCAGTGGCGCTGCCGCATCTACCCCCAATAACATCGTATTGAAATCCGTATCCAACTTGAAATAATCCGGTACTGCAGCACTGACGGCCGCTAGTTGAGCCTCAATATCAAACCATGGACGCGCTTTTACTTTCATTGTGGTAAAACCATTCTCTACCGCAGTGCGTGCCTCTGCCGCCCATGCTTCTGGAGCCATATCCTGGGCCCACCAAGAGACCGGACAGGCAGCACGAAATTGTGTCCCAAAAAGTTTGTGGCACGGAATATCTAATACTTTACCCGCAGCATCAAACAACGCCATCTGCAAACCGGCTCCTAGGCTATCATCCCATAGATGATCAAACAAATTACGTCCAATCAGTGCCTCACGTTTATGACTCGCATCTGCCCCCCAGGTATAGCCCTGAATCGTCTCACCAAGCCCCACCACGCCGGCCTGCGTAGTTACTTTGGTCAATCCTATAACAGACCAGCCCAAGCCCCTAATTTCCATGGTTTGGGCACATCGTTCATGGAAAGGCACATTGAGCAGCAAATATTCAATATTCTTGATCGTACCAGCGTTAGAATTCATTTGATTCTACCTTATTGAATAATGATGTTATGAAAATATATTTTCCTAACTGCAACGGTCCATCAACTCAAGCACTGTCTCACTAACTAAAAAAATTTTCCGTTGTATCTTTAGCTGTTCTAAAATAATAATAATTATACCTCATATTCCTTATTTGAATCACCTGGGAAAAGTAAATTAAAAACAAGTCCAAAGACAGCACCAATAATTGAACCGTACACAAATCCGGTACCACTTTCACCGAACACCACTCTACCAAATACCATACCTAGCTAAAATATGATCAGCGTCAGGAATTATAGCCATACTTTATTCTATAGAATTAATAAATTGCATATCATCCATAACCTAATTCTATTAATACCTGTCGAGCCACATCACGGTCATCAAAGTGGAAGCGTTGGCCATCGATTTCCTGATAGGTCTCATGCCCCTTACCTGCAATAACGACAACATCGTCTGTTCCTGCTGTTGCTAAGGCCGCATAAATAGCCTGACGTCGATCCGTTTCCACCACATAGGAAGCAGTTGACGTTAAACCTTTTATAATATCGGCAATAATCGCCTTAGGGTCTTCGGTGCGAGGATTATCACTAGTGATAAAGCTCATATCGGCCAAGCGTGCACATACAGCAGCCATTTGAGGTCGCTTACCTCGATCCCGGTCACCACCGCAACCAAAGAGCACAATGATACGCTTATCGGTCAATGGTCGCGCCGCTTGTAAGACATTTTTCAACGCATCCGGCGTATGGGCATAGTCGACAAATACGCTAAAAGGCTGCCCTTCATCGATTGTTTCAAAACGTCCAGGTACACTACGTACTGTTTCCAGACCAGCACAAACCGTATCTAGATCAAGCCCATACGCCAGTCCGGCTCCAGCGGCAGCCAAAGCATTATATAAATTAAATCGACCACGTAAATGCAAAGCTAAAGGGATTGTTTTCTTATCGTATACCAAACGGCAATCAATACCTTTAGCATGCATAGAGATATCAACTACTTTTAACTGCGCTGCGTCGGTCAAACCATAACATATTACAGGAGCAACCGATGCCTCAATCAATGCCTTGGCAATAACATCATCAATATTTATCACAGCACGACCGACACCTGGTGCCAGTTGTTTAAAAAGCTGCATTTTTGCGGCAATATATTCTTCTTCGCTACCATGAAAATCCATATGGTCGCGACTCAAATTAGTAAAAACACCTACTCGAAAATCTAAATCATATACCCGCTTGGTAGCTAAAGCATGCGACGAAACCTCCATCACGGCAACCTTCAGTCCAGCTTCAACTAGTGCTGCTAAATAACCATGTAAAGGCTCCGTTTCCGGCGTCGTATTTGCCGCGGCTAATACCTGGTTGCCTAGATCGTATTCCACTGTCCCGAATAAGCCACTATTAATTCCAGCCGCAGTTAATAATGCCCGACACATATAGCTAACGGTTGTTTTCCCATTGGTGCCGGTAATACCTATTAGATCTACATGTCGAGCCGGATTACCATAAAAACGAGCCGCCAACAATGCCATAGCCTGGGCGCTATCCCGTACTAAAATCTTGGTACATCCATCAGGCACCCATTGATTCCGTTCTAGCACAACCGCACATGCACCAGCTTCCACGGCCGCGTCAATAAACTGGTGACTATCGACACCAGGGCGTGACATCGCGACAAATACATCACCCGCTTCTACTTGACGAGAATCAAAACGTAAGCGGCCAATTTGCTGCGTTAACAGGCCGCTTACCTGTACTTCAGGAAGCGCTTCAAGCAGAGTACCCAATTCCAACATTGCACCCATCCTTATAAGCTGCTTAAATCGCTCTAAATACAATACCGCACTTGCAGCCGTGCGATACGTCCAGATCGCCCAAAAGTATTCACACCCCGGACCGCCAGATCATTCTCTCCCGCATGTAATGACCAGCGTAAAGGCCCTTCTATCCGTTCCCAATCCTTGGCATCAATACATACTTCATAATGTGAAAAATTCGGCGTTGCCGTCTCTATTTCAATGTCTAGCACCCCCACCTCGTCGCTCACTTGTGGATATAGCCGTGTCTGATTCACCGACCAGTAAAAATCAGCGGGACGTAGGGTCTGCAAAGAATACTCGGCATATTTAGGATCAACATCCACAGTCCACCATAAATAACCATCCCAATGATATTGGCTATAACCGTGGAATAGTTCTGCCGGTTCAGCTTCAACCAAATGATTGTTGCGTAGTGGAATACCGAAACGTTTAAACAACCCACCCCAAGCATTAGTCATCTTAGCCGTAGTTTTTTGCGGCAATTTATTAATGGTAAGATGGTGCGCCTTACCGGCAGCATGCGCCTGATGAAATTCGAGCGCATTCACGGGTATTCCACGTCGTTCATAACTAGCATCATATTCGCGGTTTGGCCCTGGATCTTGCAAGATCCATTTTTGCAGTTGATCAGACCACACTTCGGCTAGACAATGATGATCAACAATTAATACACGTGCCACGTAACCTAATGCCGCCGCACATGCCGTAAACGTCGCGCCATAATGCGTACACATACCATAGCCCCAATTACCCTTAGTGGTTTCGAGGATCTCTAATGGGTCCCACGATGGACAGTAAGGATATTTATCGGATTGCCAGCCCAGCCATTGACTGTGAACCCAATCACGCAGCAGTGCAAATTTCTCTAATTCATCTTTACCGGCAGCAACCACTTCTTCCAGCCGGTATTGTTTTAATAGACGGTCAACACGATGGTGCGGCGCTAGATACTTGAAATCATAGGAACTATAGACAATATCAGGTTGGTCCACTTCTAGCAGTTCCATAGTAGCAGGAACCTTGTCTTGAATCACACTATCTACTTCTAAAGAAACGCTTTTTAGTGCTGGTGTCTGATTAGCCACTGCCGTACTCAAGGTAGCACGCCATTGCGCAAAGCGCCCCGGCTGCGACACCCGTGTATCTGCTTCCCAGGCAGTCCAATGACGAGCTGAAAATGCCGGCGTAGTACCCGTACGTATTTCAAAGTTCAGCTTTGTACCTAGGGGACTGTCATGCTCATATCGCAAACGTAAATGGCGCAATTCAAGGCGCGGTGCAATGGAATTAGTTGCTTCAAGCAAATCAATAACTGGTGATACCAATTGTCCTTCTGGAGCAAAGCCTTTTAGACGGAGGCGGACCAAATATTCGCCCTGAATCTCTCCCTCTTCCCCTAAGGCATTTGTATGCCATGTGTGCCCACCATCAAAACTGCGACTACTTTGGCCACCTGCCCCCGGATCAATATAGAGTATGCCACCACCACAAAAGACGATCTCATTTACTCCGTCTATTAAATAACGAGCTGGAATACGTGCACGATCCCATCCTCCAGTTAGCATACGTTCCGGCTTTTGCCGATGCGTCATGCGATGACCATTGATCAACAGACGCAACGGTTCTTCCTGAGTTGTGTTTTCTCCTTTTACATAAAAAACAAGCTCTGCGCTTTTTACCTTGGCCGAAGGGATATCAAAACAAACTTTAGCCCAATCATTTGGCCCCAATATCTCGCGTATATCGCCATTAATACCTGATTCATTGCTCAGTAATAACGACGGCGATAAACGTGCTTTAGATTTTACCTGGGCATCAATAAAGCGCTGATAAAGAAAATCGCTAAAATCACGCTGTACGATTGTAACTTTAGGCATAATTTTGACTTTTCCATAGGTTTATAGTAAAAAAGAGCTACGCTGTATTTATACATAATTAACGAGCATCAATAATAAGACAAAAATGATCGATCAATATACCATCCCTGCATCTAGGTGGCAACTATATCCTAACTTTTTCATTCATTAGCCGCCCTTTTCCTGCCATAGCTTGCACGGCATTTGGCACATCCATGCAATTTTAATAAAATAAAAACGGTGGCCCCATCAGCGCCACCGCCTACCGAACGCCAAATTGGCATTGGCCTAGAGGCCTTATCATTTAAGAGCCCAGGATTTACCTATATTAAGTCCGTTTATCTTCCGGTACAATTGACCGATCCTGTGGATAATAACCGATCACTTTGCGACCGTGATCCAAATCATATAACGGCCAATCGCTATCCGACACCCCAAATACCGTCTCAAACCGTACGCCCGGATGAATAAGGCATTGTTCAAATAAGCTAACACAATCTGCGTGGCTTAAATGATGTGGATGTTCGGGTAAGGTACGCTCGCGATTGAAATTGCCAATACGCACACAAACCGCTTCCATAGCAAAGCGAGCCGTATACATATACGCAATGCTTTCGCCAAAAACTTTGGAAATCGTATAATAACTCTCCGGCTTGGGTAGCATAGCGGCAGTACGTTGAATCGTACGTGGATAAAAAGATTGCGGCAACACCCCGGCCCGACTAGCATAAGCAATACGTCGTGCCCCCTGTTCTTTAGCCGCTTCAAATACATTGTAGGTACCAACCATGCTTTGCATACTATGCCCAAATTCACCGCCTGGTACATTAACTAAATGGATAACCGCATCCATGCCTTCCGTTGCCCGCATAACCAAATCATAATCATCAATATTACCCACTAAACTATCCTGCAATTCGGGCATTTCTACACAATCTAAACCACGCAAGTCATATCGATCTTGCAAGCCCCGAACCAAAGTTGAACCAATGGCACCGGCCGCGCCGGTTATCAATACACGCATCATCTGAATCTGTCTCCTACGTTAGATTATAGCCGGTACGTCTCAACGTGTTTAAGCCGACCAAGATCACTACTCGATTACAGACTAAATAAATCAATAGTATGCATATCTCTTTAAGATAAAAACAAAAAATACACTATATACAGCAGTAGTACGAAAAAAAATAAGACGCCAATAAGCCCAAACAAAGCCATATAGAAAATCGAATATCCCTGAGTCATTAGCGCTTTTATTTTATTGGGCAACCATCGCACTTTAATCTCATTTCCCATTGGCAAACAATGCGCTCCAAGATCTGCTCAAAAGAAGTAATAGATGATATATACTCTACATAAATCCAACAGCAAAGGCTTAAAAAAAACATACTTAGATCAGTCCACTAGTGCACCGTTAAGAAACTATATAATTTTATTCTTGGTAAATAATTGGGCTGTACTGGGACTCATCCAAATGAGAAACATAATAACTGGTATTCCCCGCAATAGGTTGTGCTGCTTCTGTACGCATATGAACGGCAATAGAACAACGAGGCTGATCTGTATTATTGGCATGGCTGCCATGGAAGGTCAAACAATGATGGAAAGAAACACCCCCAGCTGACAGCAATACAGGCACCTCTTCCCAACACTCTCCCTGAGGTATTTCAATGCCCTGTCTCAAGAGATCCTGGTCGGCACTAAAAAAATCGCCTTGGCCCAAAAATCCCCATTGTTGCGAACCGCGCACAAAACACATCGGCCCAGATTCTGGCCTTATCGCATTTAAAGCAATCCACATAGTAAATAAGCCATCCGGCTTTTGCCAATATTGCCAGTATTGGCGATCCTGGTGCCACCCCACATAGCCGGCCTTTCCAGAAGCTGGAGGTTTAATCAACAACTGCGAAGCCCAAATCTGCACCATATGTCCACCGGTTACCGCCGCTGCCCACTGCCCTAGTTGTGGGGCTGTCAACAAATTTCTAATCGCCTTATTGGCCAAATGTACATCATTAATCTTACATAGTCTGAGTGGATCGTAACCAGGGTGTGAAGAAGGTGGCATACCTGTATCATATCGCTCGTTCTTGACCTCTTCCACACCCTCCTGTGCCGCTTCTAACACTTCTGCAGTAACCAATGGATCTGGCAAAATATAATACCCTTCCCGTTGGTATGCCGCTTGCATATCTGATAATATTTCACTATCCATTATCTCTATACCTTACCTTTCAGTTTGCCAAAATGGCCCAGAACCGGAAGGAAATATAGGCCCAAAAACCACTCTTTTCCAGTCTACTCTTTCATCCTGGCTTCCAAAGCTAAGAAAATAATATTTTATATTTACAAAAAAGAGTCAATAGCGATATTTTACCCCTTCAGAAAAACCTTTAACACATTTTCATTGGAGTCTAATTTTGCTTCTCCGTTCTAATCTCTATTTATATCTTTTATATTGCTTTTGCATATATGCTATTACTGCTTGTGGCCCCTCGTTACAAGATAGCGTTGAAGACCTAGGCAGTGCCGATCCAACCATCCGCGAGACAGCACGCCAGGAATTAATTCTAGCCAAAGAACATGCTGTCCTTCCTTTATTGGCAGCACTCGCAGATAACCAACTAAATACCTCAAAACCTCTATTAGTAGAGGTCCTTGGCGGCTTGTCTCGCCGTATAGATGATCAACGTATTATAGAAGCATTTTACGAACGCCTTCGCGTAGAACCGGATTCACTGACTCGCGCTGCCATCGCCCGTCAACTTGGCAGCATGGGCAAGAAGACTAATATAGAGCCTTTATTACGCGCCAGTCTTGATCTAGCCGGCACCGTTCGTTATCAAGCTCTTCTAGCCCTAGGCCAGCTTGAAGAGAAAATGTCTCCCGTACAAAAAGAGACCTTGCAACACCGGGCCCAAGAGTTGGCGAGCGATGCCCATCTCGATACCCGTATGGAAGCAATGATCCGTGTTGAAAGCTTTGTTGGTTCTTGGCTTGAAGATGCTCGCAACCTAGCGCTCAAAGCACAACTAGCTGCAGCCGAGTCATTATATCATCAAGCCCTGGACTACGCTCCAACCAGCCAACGCGGCAACTACCGCCTAGCCCGCTTCTACCTAGATAATAATGAACCAGAAAAAGGTCTGGAGATGCTATCTAAGCACGGTATGCTTATTCATGTACCTGTTTTTACAAACCCTCCAGAAATCGATGGTTATTTAGATGATAGTATCTGGCAAAGTGCGGCTCAAGTCGACTCGTTTTTTATTTATAGTAGTCTTCATTTTGCTGCTATTCCTTCCAAACAACGTACCGAAATTCTAATCGGCTATGATACGGCAGCCTTGTACATTGGCTTCCGTGGTCATGATGCACACCCCGACAGCCTAGTAGCAAAAACACACGAACAAGACGGTGAGATCTGGTATGAAGATATTCTGGAACTTTTTATCGATCCCCACTTTGACCATAGATCCTATATCCATCTGGGCATAAATTCTTTAGGTACGTTCACTGATGCTGCCCTAGATCGAAGTGCAGATAAAAAAGGTATTACATGGAATTCTGATGTTATTATAGGTGCTCAAGTTGATGCCACATACTGGTCCTTAGAGCTTGCCATCCCATTTGGCACCAACACCTTCCCACAACCACAATCAACAGACCACTGGGGAATTAATTTTGTACGTGTATTCCGCGGTGCCGAATATAGCCAATGGGTACGGACCTATTCTGGCGGTCATAGTCCGGACGATTTTGGTCTGTTAATTTTTCAATGATTAGGTGTAATTTATGCGTCTAGGCGTAATCGGTTATGGTAATCGTATCCACGGTGTGATTAATGGTGCATTCCGCCAAGTTGATCCACAAGTACGCGTTGTTGGTGTGGTTGACCCCGATGAACAAGGCGTACGTCAGCGTCTAGCCCCTTGCGATCGTGACCATACCGTATTTTACAAAAATGTCGATCAATTAATACGTCAAGGTAAAGTAGATGCATTGGCCATCGGCACTCGTTGCAATCTCCATAGCCGCTTTGCTATCCAGATTGCAGCCTATGATTTACCGCTATTTTTGGAAAAACCTGTCGCTACCTCTATGCGTCAAGCCAATGATTTAGAACGAGCTTTTGCTAAAAGTCGTTGTTCTGTAGTCGTTTCTTTTCCTTTACGTGTCTCCCCTTTGTGCACCTTAGCACGGCGCTATATTGAAGACCAAGCCATCGGTACACCGATTCACATTGCGGCGCTCAACTATGTACCCTACGGTACCATCTACTGGGAATCAGCCTATCGTGATTATCAGATCACAGGTGGTTTGTTTTTGCAAAAAGCAACCCATGATTTCGATTATATGAGCTACTTGATGGACTCACCTATCGTCCGCGTCGGCGCTATGCAAACCAGTGGCCAAGTCTTTGGCGGAGATAAACCGGCCGGTCTGTATTGTTCGCAATGTAATGAGCAAGAAACTTGTCTGGAAAGTCCACAAAACCGCCAACGTAACCAAACCACAGGTACTAAAAGCGACCATCTGTGTCTATACAGTAAGGAATGCGGCATTCCAGGCACAGATCTTAATGAGGACTGTTCAAGTACCGTAGTCGAATTCGCTTCCGGTGCACACGGAGTGTATACTCAGGTGTTTTTTAGTCGCCGCGATGCCGCTGCCCGCGGTGCCATAATCAGTGGCTATATGGGTACAATTAACTTTGATTGGTACACCAACGAACTTAAGCGCGTGCGTCATCACGCTCCATTCAGCACTAGCGAACACGCCGGCGCTGGCGCTAGTCATTTTGGTGGTGACCTAGAATTAGCTTACAATTTCATTGCTGTAGTACAGGGCAAAAGTAGTTCGCATACCCCACTAGAGACGGGCTTACAAAGTGTTTATACTTGTTTAGCTGCACGTCAATCATCTACCCGTAAAAATTTTGTTAAAGTTAAACAAGTAGGGTCTTAATCTGCTGTTCTTGCCTGTATTATTTTCATATATGATATTTCCAGACAAATTATTACAATAAAGGAAAAAATGGATCTGAATTAATAGGCTTAATCTATAATGAATAAAGCGACTAAAAGCATTATACAATCTGCTAATAAAGAACCCGTGCTCCTAGTTGATGACACCGCTGATCTTGTTTGTCCTTTACAGCTATTTCTTAATGAAACAGGTTATCAGACAGATGTAGCATTGGGTGCAGAAGCAGCTTTAAAAAAAATAGCCGATAAATTATACAAGATTATTTCTATATTTAGTTATGTTAGGCATGGACGGTATTACGTGCCTACAAAAAATCAAAGAAAGCTGAAATTCTTAGTCTAAGACAACAAATCCTACTGTAATGTAATCTGCCTACTAGCCTGACAATCCATTGCCTACCCTAACCTTCCCTATCATTATATTTAGCTGTACGTAATCTTATTAATCTTATCTATGTAGATATACTGCATGCACCTCTTTTCTTCGCAATTTATCCCATAATACTCAGAAGTACAATGCCAATATACGATGTTTTTTTACCCGCCTTTAGTGTTCGCTAGAGCTGATTGCTTAACCTATATTATTTTATATTAGAAAAGTCAGCTAGTCGAATTCATTGTTTTAAACAAGCGAAAGAATGCATGCCCCAACAAAACAAGCGTTTTCTCGGGATCACCATACTGGGAGATTTTATTCTCAATGAAGGTGTCGATGCCATACTTGATAACGTCGTCAAGCGAGCCGGTGCCACCGCTGTAGCACTCAACCCCACCGTGACTGCTCAAAGCCCAACTGGACAGGGTTCCTTCCAACCTCCCGATGATGCAGGTAGTAGCCCTCGACGCTTTGATCGTACCCTCTGGGGTAAACACGCCTTATGGGTACGCAGTGGCGCCAGCTACCATCCTAACAAAAGCTATTATACCGACACACCATACCAACCACGCCAAGCCAACGATCTGACCGATACATACGGTCCACTTATCAGTCAGTTTATTAATACTGCCCTGGAACGTGGCTTGGAAGTCTACCTGCAACTTGGTGCTGCCCAGCCACCCAATTTACGTGACGCCGATATCCCCCGCCTACCGAACGGCCAAATCCCTAATAATCGCATGGCAGCTACCGGTTGTTTGGCCAGCGATGCCATACGCGCCTACAACCGAGCTTATGTCCGCGATTTATTGGACGTGTACCCCAATATTACAGGTTTTCGCCCTGATTGGCCCGAATATCCATGCTATAAACTAGACGAAGCCTTCCAAGATTTTAACCCGCAAGTAGCTTCCTGGGCAACTGCGCATGGCTTTGATTTCGATCGCATTCAAGCAGAGGTTGGAACTCTTTATACCTATCTGCATGGCAGCTTAAAAAACACCGATTTAGTTGATTGGGCGGGTCCTGAACGTGGCCATTTTATGCGACAAAACCTATTACGCCGTTATCCTGGCATTGCGGCATGGTGGCAACTCAAAGCCGCACTCTCGGTTGATATACTGAAGTCATGGCGCACAAGTATTACCGAATATGGCGGTCCCGAAATGAAACTTTCCGCTAATGCCTTTATGACTCCATATGCTCTCTTTACCGGTTTTGATTATGCTGGAGCTGCAGCCCACTGTCAAGCTATTTCACCCAAGCTATATACTATGCACTGGTCCGCTATGATAGAATTTTGGGGTACTATATTGCTCAAAGAAAATACCGCTTTAGACGAGACCTTAGTGGTCAAAGCCTTAGCCCAACTCTTTGATCTAGGGGACGAAATTACTGCAACTAGCCTAAACCAATATGGCTATCCTGAACCAGATCAACCACATCCTGTAGATGACGCTTCACAACAACGCAAGATAAATCAAGTAATGGCTGCAGCGGGTGCAGATGTAGCCATTACGCCGCTAGTCCATGGCTATGGTCCATTAAACGATTTTGCACGGCGCTTTAAGTTAGTCGCCGACAGCTCGGCTCAAGGTATCTGGATTAACCGCTACGGTTATTTGAGCGATGCCAAGTTAGATGTAGTAGGTGAAATATGGCGTTAAACTGACCCGTTCTGTGTTTACCTTGTTTAACATCTGATATATTTTTCACTTATAATCTGTAAAACTATCATAGTTTAATAATGAATACCTAGCGCGAATGCATTGGTATGTAAGGATTGTCTTCTTCTACCATGCCCTATTATTTTACGAAAAATTGAATAGCTTCTATTATCAACCGTTATAACTCATCCCGTTAAACACATTGAATTGGCATTGGGGACGAACCAAGCAAGAGATGAGATGATCAATATAGTACACTAGGCGCAGCAGCATTAGCTTCTACTTATCATCTCGATAACACGCCTTAACAAATAAATACCGTACCCCCCATCATGCATTTCCCTAATCTTAGTCAAGAGCCAAGCTATGGATAAATCTCCCTCGTTCACACCAATCATCAACGCCCTACCATCCACTATTCCTTTTGTTGGACCAGAAACCTTAGAGCGTCAATCCGGCCGCCCTCTGAAAGTTAGAGTAGGTGCCAATGAAAGCGCCTTTGGCATATCACCGGCAGCACACCAGGCCATGATTAACGCCTTGGACCATATTTCATGGTACAGTGACCCCGAAGGTTACGATCTACGCTTAGCTCTGGCTAACCACCACAGCGTCAAAATAGACCACGTTTGTCTGGGGGCCGGCATCGATGATCTACTAGGCCTGGCTGTCCGTCTAGTCGTTGAACAAGCCACCCCTGTAGTTACTTCCTTAGGTACCTATCCAACATTCAATTACCATGTGAAAGGTTTTGGTGGTCGCTTGTACACGGTACCTTATAAAGAAGACCATGCAGACTTAGAACACCTAGCAGACGAAGCCCAGCGTGTTAAAGCCAAACTAGTATATTTAGCAAATCCAGACAATCCGATGGGTACCTATCATAGCGCTGCCAAGATCTGTGATTTTATAGCAGCACTACCAGAAGATTGCCTAGTTATTTTGGACGAAGCATATAGCGATTTTGCACCTACTAACGTCTGCCTATCCACTAGGCTTGACGACCCACGTCTAATACAAATGCGCACCTTCTCCAAAGCCTACGGTATGGCCGGCGCCCGCATCGGCTACGCCATACTAACGGCTCAATTGAAGCAAGCATTAGATAAAATTCGGCATCACTTTGGAGTCAATCGCATTGCTCAAATAGGCGCCCTAGCGGCACTACAAGATACCGCATTCATTAAAAACGTCGTGCACCATGTCCAGCGTGGTCGAGATAGCTACCGACAATTGGCTACTGAGCTAAAATTGGCCTGTTTGCCCTCTGCTACCAATTTTGTCGCATTGGATATGGGCAACGGTACCAAAGCGCGCCGCGTCATGGTTAGTCTACTAGACCATGATGTCTTTGTACGTATGCCAACCGTATCTCCTTTGGACCGTTGCATCCGCGTAAGTGTTGGCACTATCGCAGAACAAGCCCAGTTTAGTACCATCTTACACCAGATTCTTGAAGGTGAAAACGACGTATGAATATCCTGATATCTGGCGCTTCCGGCCTAGTTGGATCGCTCTTAGTAAAGCACTTAGAAGACAGCAACCACACTACCGTTGCATTGTCACGCTCGCCTACTCCTGCAGGCATGGTCTGGGATCCAACTAGCGGTTATTTAGAGCCAACCGCGTTTAAAGGAGTTGATGCAGTCATTCACCTAGCTGGTGAAAATCTAGCTGCCGGTCGCTGGAACACTGCACGCAAAAAACGCTTCTATGACAGCCGCATAGACGGTACCCACCTGTTAAGCACAACCCTAGCTCAACTGGAACAACCACCCAAAGTACTAATCTGTGCCTCAGCCATCGGTTATTATGGGGATCGGGGAAACGAAGTAGTAGACGAAACAAGCCCACCAGGGCAAGGTTATTTACCCAATATGTGTAGTGCTTGGGAAAAAGCTGCTGCCCCAGCCGCTGCAATCGGCATACGTGTAGTACATCTGCGCCTTGGTCTAGTGTTAAGCGCTGCCGGTGGACTGCTAGCCAAAATGCGACTGCCTTTTAGTCTAGGCCTAGGCGGTCGCTTAGGCAATGGCCGTCAGTACATGAGTTGGATCAGTTTACTTGATACCGTACGAGTCTTCTGCCATATCTTAGAGGATGACACCCTAGCAGGAGCCGTCAATTGTACCGCTCCTGCACCCGTCACTAACGCTGCATTTACACAGAGTATCGGTACAATCTTGCACCGACCTACTCTTTTCCCAGTGCCCGCTTTTGCCCTGAAGGCACTTTTTGGTGAAATGGCTGAGCCACTTATGCTGGAAGGCTGCCGGGTCTTACCTGAAAAACTATTAGCCGCTGGATTTCTCTTTGAACATAAAACACTAGAAGCAGCCCTGCGCTGGGCCTTAGCTGATTAATCAGCTAAATAGCTCTAAGCCAAACCGAAACTGATTAATCAATTAAAGTTTAATAATTCAAGCCGCGTACACGGCCTCACGTAAGCCTTTGATATAGCCAATCGCAAACAATCGTCCAATTGATGAATACCCTGGATCATCGTTACTATCACCCTGCATGGTAGGAACATGGTCTGGACGCAATACGCCTTCAAAATTGATATCTTTATACGCTTGCATACAAGCATGCATATCTGTTTGACCTTCATCATGAAAGGTCTCAACAAATTTTTCAGGTGTCCCACGCACATCACGAAAGTGGACAAAAAATATCTTTTCCTGCGCGCCAAAATGACGAATAACATCGGGCAGATCGTCCGTCATTAAAGTAAAATTCCCCTGGCATAAACAAATCCCATTGACCGGACTGGGTATGATATCAAGCAAGCGCTGATAATTGTCGATACTGCGCATAATTCGGCCCAAACCACGAATTGGCGACAACGGTGGATCATCTGGATGCATGGCAAGCTTAACATTAGCTTCTTCTGCAACCGGCACAACCTTTTCTAGGAAATACTTCAGATTATCCCACAATTGTTCCTCCGTCACCTCACCCGCATCGGTCAACGGTGCATTCTCCATATAACTATTATCGTAACCTGTCACTACAGCTCCACCTCGGGCCGGAATAGTACCAGAGGTACGGCTCCAATTAAATACCGGCATCCATTCATAACACCATACAGGAATATTCAAACGGCCCATATTGCGAATCATATCACACGTCGCTGCAATTTCTTCATCGCGACCGGGTAAACCCAACTTTGCCTTATTTAATGGTGGCCGACTCTCAATTACATCCATTTGAAAACCAGCATCTTTATAACCTGCTTTTAACCGTACTAAGGCAGGATGTCCCCAAGGTAAATTGTCAGGATTTTTATGGTCCGTTCCAAGACTATAATCCATTGAACCAACAACGTAATCAACCCCGCACTGTTTTACCATCGACCATAGCGACGAAGGATTAGGAGGTAAAACTTCAGCAATTTTTATCATTTTTATATCTCCTTATCAAGGCTAAATAAGCCATGAGTATTATAGTCAAATATACGTATTTATAGATAATAATCTGTTACTAGACGCAGCCTAGAAAAAGTCTGGCTGGATAAACAAAGAAATACCCATAAAAAAGGGCCCAGAGTTATCTGGAGCCCTTTAGCTTTTACTTTGTTGCAGACAAAAACTACGACGCCATTTGCCGCAATACCGTATGTAAAATACCACCATTGCGGTAATAGTTAATCTCTACTGGCGTATCAATGCGGCAGATCACCGTAAAACGTGTTTCTGCTGTATTATGGCGCGCTACCACTGTTAATTCTTGCCCCGGCTGTAAGTTATCATCTAGCCCTTCAATATCGTAGATTTCTTCACCACTTAAGCCCAGCATATCGCGACCTTCTCCATCCTTGAACTGCAACGGCAATACCCCCATCCCAATCAGGTTAGACCGATGAATACGTTCAAAACTTTCAGCAATAGCTGCCTTCACTCCCTGTAAGAACGGCCCCTTGGCAGCCCAATCACGGCTAGACCCGGTACCATATTCTTTACCGGCTAAAATAATAGACGGTACGCCCTCATCTACATAACGCATCGCAGCCTCGTAAATTGTCATCTGCTCATTACTGGGTAAATGCCGCGTAATCCCACCTTCAACACCCGGTACTAGTTCGTTACGTATACGAATATTAGCAAAGGTACCACGCATCATCACCTCGTGATTACCACGCCGCGAACCATAGCTATTCCAATCGCCGCGTTCCACATTGCGCTCATCCAGATAATTTGCGGCGGGCGAACCTGATGCAATCGAACCAGCCGGTGAGATATGATCCGTTGTAACACTATCAGCCAATTTGGCCAATACCCGTGCCCCTTTGAGGGGCTGGATAGGACTGGATTCAGAACTTAAGCCTTCAAAGAAAGATGGGCGCCGAATATAGGTACTAGTAGCTTCCCAAACGTATTGCTCTCCCTCCGGCACAGCAATCTCATTCCAGGTGGGATTGGAATTAAAAACATTGCCATATTCTTCCTCAAACATTTTTGGTTGAAGCGAACGAGATATCTCTTCCTGAATCTGATCTTGCGTAGGCCAGATATCGTGCAGATAAACCGCAACGCCATCCGTGTCGATACCAATAGGTTCATTAGCAAAGTCTATATCCGTCCGACCGGCTAGCGCAAACGCTACCACTAAAGGCGGTGAAGCCAGATAATTGGCTCGAGGCAGAGCATGTACTCGGCCCTCAAAATTACGATTGCCACTGAGCACACTACAGACGACAAGGTCATTCTGCTCCACCGCTTCAACAAGGGCTTCTGGTAGAGGACCAGAATTACCAATACAGGTAGTACAACCATAGCCTACGGTATGAAATCCCAACGTATCGAGTGCTTCATTAACTCCGGCTGCTTCCAAATAGCGCGTCACCACACGAGATCCTGGAGCCAAACTGGTTTTTACATGAGGCGGCACACACAAACCTTTTCCTAAAGCATTGCGTGCTAGCATACCCGCTCCCAGCATAACACTAGGATTACTAGTATTAGTACAAGAAGTAATAGCCGCAATAACTAATGAACCATGATGCAACTGAGCTGTGCCATTTTCCAACTCTACCGGCACACTAGCGGCACGATCTGTAGCCTTAAAACGATCTCTTAAATCATCTTCAAAGGTAGTTTTCATCGCCTTGAGAGATACTCGATCCTGAGGGCGGGTCGGGCCCGCTAGGCTTGGTTCAACCGTGGACATATCCAGGCTTAGGGTTTCGCTAAATATAGGATCTGGCGAAGTCGCCGTATAAAACATTCCCTGGGCCATCATATAATCCCGTACCCGACTTACTACGGCAGGCTTACGACCTGTTTGCTGCATATAGGCCAAGGTTTCTTCATCTACTGGAAACAAGCCCATTGTAGCTCCATACTCTGGAGCCATATTGGCAATAGTTGCACGGTCAGCCAAACTTAACTTGGACAGCCCAGGACCATAAAATTCAACAAACTTGCCCACAACCCCATGCTGACGTAATTGCTCAGTAATAGTTAGCACTAAATCCGTGGCAGTAGTACCCAAAGGTAGCTCACCTTCAAGTTTAAAACCTACTACATGCGGCAATAACATATAGATTGGCTGTCCCAACATCACTGCTTCTGCTTCAATACCACCAACACCCCAACCTGCTACCCCTAGACCATTGATCATTGTGGTATGACTATCTGTACCCACCAAACTATCGGGAAAGAACGCCCCCCCGAGATCCAAAACCCCATCAGCCAGATATTCCAAATTTACCTGATGGACAATACCCGTAGCAGGTGGCACGACACGAAAATTATCAAACACCTCTTGCCCCCAGCGCAAAAACTCATAGCGTTCCTTATTACGACTAAATTCACGTTCAGCATTTAGCTCCAAGGCTCGTTGCAAACCAGCGTAGTCGACCTGTACCGAATGGTCAATTACCAAATCTACTGGAATACGTGGATTGACTTTTTTGGGATCACCTCCCAACTCGGCTATTGCATCCCGCATGGCTGCTAGGTCTACGACTGCCGGCACCCCAGTAAAATCCTGCATTACAACACGCGCTGGCTTAAAAGGAATTTCTTCTTTACCAGCCGTTTCCGGGCTCCAATGCGCAATACGTTCCACATCTTCACGGGTAATTTCAAAATCATCACATTGCCGTAATGCCGCTTCTAACAACACTTTAATTGAATACGGCAGACGACTAACCGCAGCAATGCCGTCTTCTTCTAACTTTTGTATACGATAAATATCATTAGCAGAACCGCCCGAATTGAGCACCGAGCGTGCCCCAAAGCTATCATTATTCTCTGTCATAGTGTACAAGCCTTTATCAAAATATTTTGAACAAAAATAAAATTTTATCTTATCCTGTAGTAAACCGAGGCAAAAACTTTAGTACCAGATTAATCAATAGGTTTTGTACTGATACAATTTTACGTTCTTTTACAAAGATTGCCAAACCATGCACAAAATTTACTAGGCATAAGCACAAGAATAGACACCATGCTGCAAAGATCTATATCGTCGTCCGCATTCTATAGTCGGCTTACTTTATAGAAAACACGTCCCGCAATGCCTCAAACTCCGGTACCGTAGTCTTGCCATATAGCACTAATTCAGCCAAAGCTCTACCCGTCATCGGCCCAAATTTAAACCCATGTCCAGTAAATCCAGCCCCCACCGCAATCTGTTCATTATCTGGATGTAGATCAATAATAAAGTCTTCTGTTGCTGTATTGGTATATAAGCAGTGTTCCGCATCTACAAACCGATCCACTGGTGCCCTGAAATGCGTTTCCAAAAACTGCCGTAAAAACTCCACTTCAGTAATATCTACAGCATCTGCAACCCCATCAGGATCATCCTCCACGCCTTGGATAATATGACGCGCCAACTTAATTCCTGGCCGACCAAACTCCGGTAAACCATAATAATCTATATTAGTATCTCCCAAATAACCCCATACAGGAAAACGCCCTACCTTAAAATCTTCGGGTGGACCTTCTAGGAGAAAATAACCAACTGTTTGTCGTGCTACTTGCACCTGCGGTTGTATAAACGGCAATAGATCTCCAGCCCAAGCCCCAGGTGTTAGCACTAACCGCTCAGCATATAATATGCCCTTATCCGTCTCTACCCGCAGTGGATCAACCGTTGGATCAACGTCCAGTACTTGGATATTGTCATGGACAACTACACCATTAGCAGTATTGATCCGTGCTAACTCTGCCATGGTGGTAGCAGCGGCAACAACAGCAGCGGTGCGATCAACTAATACCTCTTGGGCCTGCGCAAACCGAAACTGTGGAAAACGGCGCCTAGCCGCCTGAACACTAATACAATCTGCATCCGCACCAGCCTGGGCTACTGCTGCAGCATAATCAGTAAATTTACCGTTGGGATTGCCCCAGAAACACCCTGGGGTAGGATGCAATAACTGCGTTTGTGCAACTTCTTCCAAACGCGGCCATTCTTCCTGATGTATTACCTGCATGAGGCGTACATAGCGTGCGTCATTATACGCACTGCGCGTAATCCGCGACTGGCCATGTGACGAGCCCCACTGATGCCCCAAGGTAAACCGTTCAACCAATCCCAAACGGCGACAACCCAGTCGATGCAGATGAAAAAGCGCCGCTAAGCCATTAATCCCACCACCAATAACTACTGCTTCATATACTTCGTTTGTTAAATTCATGACTTTACGTGTGCTATAGTTTTGAGTACACTTTCTGACGAATGCAAATAATATAGTTAAGAAAGTCTGTTTATACTGTGAAAAATTTACGCCAATTTCTTGATATTTTAAAACAAGAAAATGAACTCGTCATTGTTGATACGCCGGTCAATCCAGACCTAGAGATTGCCGAAATCCATCGACGGGTCATTGCCAGCGGTGGCCCCGCACTACTCTTTACCCAAGTACAAGGAGCAGATTTTCCCTGTGTTACCAATCTATTTGGTACCGCAAAACGGGTTGATTTAGCCTTTGGCAAACGGCCTGGACAATTTGTTAAAGATATCGTGCAACTGGCGCAGGATTTACCTGCTTTGTCACCCGGCAAACTGTGGAGCCGACGCCATCTAGTGCGTGCCGGACTTAAAGTCGGCCTAAAAACTATTAATAAAGGCCCTATTACCCAAGTTATTAAGACACCACCTCAACTAACACGTCTGCCCCTGCTGAAAACCTGGCCTGAAGATGGCGGCGCCTTTATCACCCTGCCCTTAGTCTACACTCAACACCCTGATACCGGTCATCATAATCTGGGCATGTATCGTATTCAGCGCCACGACGACCAAACTACCGGGGTCCACTGGCAGATCCAAAAAGGTGGCGGCTTTCATTACCACTGCGCCGAAGATCGCAACACCGCCTTACCATTGGTAATTTTCGTTGGTGGTCCACCAGCTCTTATGCTATCCGCTATTGCGCCATTACCCGAAAATGTCCCCGAGCTTATCCTAGCCTCGTTGCTTCAAGGTGAACGCCTCCAACGCGTACGCAACCCCAACGCTGGCCTACCCTTGATTGCTGAAGCCGAATTTGCCATCCAGGGTATTGTCCCTCCCAAGTTGCGCCGACCCGAAGGTCCTTTTGGTGATCACTATGGATATTATTCATTACAACACGATTACCCTATTCTTCAAGCAACCCATTTGTATCACCGCAAAGACGCCATATTCCCCGCCACTGTAGTTGGCAAGCCACCACAGGAAGATCTCTTTTTAGGCAATTATATTCAGGAGCTCATGGCACCGCTCAGTTCCTTGGTTATGCCTTCCATCAAAAGTATCTGGAGCTATGGTGAAACTGGGTACCACGGCTTATCTAGCATTGTCGTACTGGAACGCTATCCGCGCGAAGCAATGAAATTTGTCTTCCGCATTTTAGGCGAAGACGGCGGTCAACTAACCTTGACTAAATTCCTGATGGTCATCGACCAACCACTGGATTTAAGCAACTTTAAAGCCGTTCTAGAATATATCCTGGCCCGCATCCAATTTGAAACAGATTTCTTCATCTTAGCTAATCTAGCCATGGATACTCTTGATTACAGCGGTCCAGCCATCAATCAGGGATCTAAAGGCATCTTTATCGGTGTTGGCCCAGCCAAACGCGACTTACCACACCACTTTAACGGCGACCTGCCCCAGGGAACGCGTTCCGTTGCACCCTACTGTGCCGGCTGCCTAACGGTGGCCGGTCCCAGCTATAACCAAGATCCCCAATACGCCCAGCACCTAGCCCAAGATCCTGCCCTAGCAGACTGGCCTTTGGTCTTTCTACTAGATCATACCGGTGTGGTTGAACGCCAGGTTACCTTCTTGTGGAGTAGCTTCACCCGTTTTGAACCAGCAGCTGATATCTACGCTGCCGCAACCCGCCTAGTCCGCCATCATCCTTGTTATACTCCACCCATCGTCTTTGACTGCCGTATGAAACCTGGGTATCCAGATGAGTTAGTAGCCGACGCCAATACCGTAAAAAAAGTAAGTCAACGTTGGCAAGAATACTTTCCACACAAAAATGTAATAGGCGAAGAAGATCCATTAGGCTATGCTGGCTTCCGCTTAATGGATTAAGACCCATCTCACACTGCTAAAGGATGTGCATATGCCCCTGCTAAAAACCGCAATCATTGGCTGTGGTGGACACGCCCAGTCCCATTTCCATATGATCGCCAACGAACCCCGCCTTGAACTAACAGCTATTGCCGAACTTAACCCTGAACGCCGCACCCAAAACACCACTGAGCATCAACCCAAACACACCTATGCAGATTACCGCGAAATGCTGGCCGCTTGTGATCTTGATGTGGTATACGTGACTACAATGCCAGGACCTATTATCCCTATCGTCCTTGACTGTTTAACTGCCGGCTTACACGTATCCGTAGAAAAACCACCTGGCATGAGTGCTGCAGCAACTGCCCAAATGGCGGCAGCAGCTAGTCAGAGCCCAGGAAAGAATATCGTCTCATTTAATCGACGTTATTTTCCTCAGGTGTTACGCCTGCGCCAATTAGTACAACAACGCGGTGGTACAATCCACTGCGCTGCCACGTACAATAAACCCATTACCCTGCTGGGCCCAGCAGATCCAAGTGGCATGACACCCGACCCATTACTATGTGACGCCATTCATCACGTGGACCTACTCCGCTGGTTAGCAAGTTCAACGCCAGAACAAGCTGCCAAAGCAGTAGCTGTTTATGCCTGTATTAACGATGGTCCACGTCCAGCGGCACATCGTCATAATGCCGTAATCCATTTTGACACCGGCGCTAGCGCTACCTTAATGAGCCATTACGGCGTCGGCGCCCGTATTCAACGAGCCGAAATACATGCAGAGGATTTTTCAGCTTACCTAGACCTAACGAGTGGTCCTAAAGTAGAATTATTTGACGTTAGTTCTCAACAACCCAATAGTCTTGATCTTGATCCAGTCGGTGGCCCCAACTTTAACGAAACACGCCATTTCGCCGACTGCATCCTTAACAATAGTACCCCCTGGTCCACGCTCGACGACGCGGTCCATACTATGCAACTATGTGAAGCCATTCGCCGTGGTCATAAGGGTGTATTACCTTAAGTAGCTACACCATTTTATTTACTGCAATTATATGTGGATATAGAAGAGGAGTCTTGCTGTGAAACTTGCTCTTTCCGTTCGGGTAGCCGAGAGCTTTCGTGATAAACGGGTGGCTACCATGACCTTAGCCGACCTAACCGACCTAGCGGTTAACGAAGGCTATCATGCTTTATGCATGCGTGCCTCACAATTAGGCACGCACACGCCAACAGAAGAAGTCACCTCCAGCTACCAAGATCTTTACCACCGCAAGCTAGTAGTCTCTATGGTCACCGGCGATTTTCCCATCCCTGAAAATACCGATGTATCCCCGGCAGCATTACATAATATAACCCCCTACCTTGATCTAGCCGCCAACCTGCATGCCGATCTACTACGCATATCTATGAAAAAAGAGGAAGATATTCCTTGGGCCCAACGCGCTGCCGATGAAGCTGCTGAACGTGGTATGCGCTTGGCACATCAATGCCATAACGCCAGTCTTTTTGAAGAAGTTGATCGTTCATTGGAAGTATTACAGCGTATTAACAGATTAAATTTCGGCATCATTTATGAGCCCGCTAATCTTGAACTTTGTGCTCAGGACTACGGTTTAGAAACGCTTAAACGCTTTGCTCCCTATATTTTTAATGTCTACCTCCAAAACCAACGGCTTAGTGCCGCAGCCAAGGATACGATGACAACCTGGTGCCAGGGCGATGTCCCCTTTGATCAAATCCCAGTATGGGACTCAGACGGTATCGATTTTGGTCATATCATGGCAAGCCTAGAAGAACTCAACTACAAGGGCTATGTAACTATCCACCAAGCTTCTGCCGGCTTGGGCGGTGCCGCCCAAGCCGCCCATAACACCGCAATGTATCTGCGTTCCCTAGCTACTTTTGACCCACCTCTCCACGAACAGCACTAAAGACGGAGTACCCATGCCTAGTTCCCTTGAGTTCACTACAATCCACGCCTTAGCCAGCCAACTTAAACAAAAAGCCCTGTCTCCTGTTGAGCTAACTAATTATTACCTAGATCGCATCCAGGCCTTCAATCCACGCTTGAACGCCTATATCGCCATCATGGCAGACCGTGCTCAAGGTGCCGCTCAAGCCGCCGAAAAGGCCATCATGGCCGGTCATTATCTGGGTCCCTTACATGGCATCCCACTAGCCATTAAAGACCTGGTAGATATCGCCGGAATACCTACTACTAGCGGTTCCATACTTTTTAAAGACCAAGTGGCACAAACCGACGCCACGATCACTCGTCAACTAGCCCAAGCGGGTGCAATTTTCCTCGGTAAAACACATCTAGTAGAATTTGCCTACGGCGGTGTTGGCATCAACCACCATTATGGTACACCGCATAATCCATGGGATGCCCACACCCAACGCATCCCCGGAGGTTCCAGTAGTGGCTCAGCTGTAGCCGTAGCCGCCGACCTAGCCCCGGCCGCCATTGGCAGCGATACCGGCGGTTCAGTACGCATCCCTTCATCTTTTTGTGGTCTATGCGGCCTAAAACCAACCTTTGGACGCATCAGCAATACCGGCCTTCTAACACTAGATTCAGGCCTTGATTCAGTCGGACCACTTACCCGTTCGGTTGATGATGCCGCACTTATTTACCAACTATTAGCAACACCTGACCCCGCTGATAGGAATACCTGGAACCAACCTTGCGATAATATCTTCGATACCATAAAACATCCCATTGCAGGTCTCCGGTTGGTCATCCCACAAGAATACTTTTGGGATGATGCCGACCCCCAAACCATACACGCCGTACGTGCTGCCGCCGACCTGTTTGCAGCCCTAGGAGCTCACGTCGAAGAACGTTCGTTTAAAGAATTGGATGAATTGAGTGCCTTACGTAACCTTGGCAGTTTAACAGCGGTCGAAACCTATATAGCCTTTAAGGAACACCTAGAAAATACACCCGAGTTATTCGATCCAATCGTTGGCAGCCGTATCGCAGACGGTCGGACCATGACCGCAGCAAACTATTTTGCCGCTCAACAAGGTTACACCCAGCTACGCCATCGCTTTCACCACCTGATGGATGACTTTGACGCTTTGCTAACTCCCACTACTCCATTTGCCGCCTTGCCCGTAGAAGAGGTAGACCAGGAAGATCATTATTCACGCATCAATGGCTTGTGTTTACGTAATACCGCCGCAGTCAACATACTCGGGCTATGTGCTACATCCCAACCGTGCGGCTTTACCACGGACGGTCTACCTATCGGCTTACAATTAATCGGCCGCCCCTTTGCGGAGAAACGCATATTACGCTTGGCCCGCAGCTACGAAGCAAACACTCAATGGCATACTCAGCAACCATCACTAGAAGCTTTTTCTTAGCCTAGAGGGTCTTGCGTATATTTGCCCGTAATCCTATATTTTTTTCGT
>JACLAC010019031.1_pt1 | contig 31495 bp, 38 predicted proteins | sample 8027881 | NCBI WGS metagenome assembly JACLAC01 (sample SAMN15725517, study PRJNA655200) | protist metagenome | isolation source: fluorescence activated cell sorting (FACS) single amplified genomes of... | place: Spain: Blaines Bay Microbial Observatory, Mediterranean Sea | collected 2016-01-19 | reverse complement strand
CAATCGCTTTCCCAAAAAGCTAAGCCAACCTAATGATCCGATGGAAATAGCAAGATCCTTATGAACTCTGGCCCAGACAGTCGGAAGATACCACAAGAAGAGCAGGACAAAAAAACTGCATGCTTATTGAAGATGGACAACCAATATCCAGGAGCATGTGTTCAAAATCAGTTACGCTGTCTTGCCCTCGGAGAACACTCACTTGCACGAAAAAGAACGAATTATCACCTGAAGATGGAATACGCACAAAATTTCGCACATGCTACGTGTTTTCTTGCGATGACATCCTCCCTCCATGCGATGCAGTTTGCACAAACGATTGCATCAAGCTCTCAACACAGATGATCAAAGCGCCGATGCCCCTCCTCAAAAATTCCTTTGAACTCGGTGTTCCGACAGGCGCAACAACGCACACATTGTCGTCTCTTCCGACAATAGATCACGTTGCACAACCAGTTTCTGCACCGGTATCGAATAGCTCCTTGTTTCCTGCTCTATCCGAAAACGGATGATATCAGAGCTGCTTTTCTGAATGCGCAAATTCGTTCTAGAATCTACGCTGCTAGTGATGTTTTCGCCTTGCAGAAAACACCAAGGCTCCCCTCGTCAAACATGATGTTCATGCTACAGCTTGCGAATTTTAACAAACTCGCGAGTATCGTCTGGCCAACTCGAAAACAGCCAGGTGAAGTCGTGAAACTTGAAAAATTGCCGCCCTATTGTACAAGTGGTGTGGTGAGTGATAGCGTGTGATTGATCTTTTGGAAGAGATCCAACTTTCCTTCAGCATGAATCATCTACGGCATGATGCATGGCAGGCGTGGTTCAAGGTTGTTCGGAGGGTGGAGCAAAAGCATGATACGCGCTCTTCAGAAGAAGACAGCGGCTGCTATGGTAGTCGTTATCGCGAGTCTGCTGCGATTACTTTCCCTTGCCCTTTCCCTTCTTTCCCTTTCCCTTGCCTTTTCCGCCCTTCTTGCCGTCACCTTTCTTGAAGTCACCCTTGCCGCCCTTGCCTGCAAAATTTGTTTTGCTTCAAGTGTGATCAAAGCGACAGCACGGCACAACGCTGAATTTCGTCAGTACATAGTATGTGAAACGCGCCGTAGAGAAAGAGTTTTGCCGAATCCCTTTTGACATTTGAATTCCATAGCACTCTCCCCTTTCGAGATTGTGAACACCGTCATGAACCGAAGCAACAATAACAGGTCTGCAAATTTTGTGTGTCCCAATGAATACCCTTTCCGCCCTTCTTGCCATCGCCCTTCTTTCCTCCCTTCTTGCCATCGCCCTTCTTACCTCGTGCAGATGATGCAATGCAACATTCAGAAGAAGCAATGAAACCGTGTTGTGCGTCGCAGAAACAGAACGACACTCCGATGAGACTACATTTACCGCATTCTAATAAATGAAACAAGCCGCAACGATCTGTATCCAACAATATGCAAACGACTAATTGTGTTCGAAACTATGCAGCACAAGTTTCGGGGGGCTCCAGACTAAATGCAACACCTCCTTTCTTGCCGCCTTTACCTCCTTTCTTGCCGCCTTTCTTTGCAGCACCCTCGTCCTCGCTGTCATCGCCCTCCTGTGCGCTGCTCTCGCCCTCGACTGCGTTGTCATCGGTCTCCACTTCCGACTCACCTGCGCAGAAGACACAGCGCAACAGTTCTTGTTTTGAAACTGTCCACTCGGCATCTGTCGCTGCAGTACGCGGTGGTCACCAGTGCATGTTCGATCTCTTGTAAGGTAGCATGCTGTGCTCAACATGGCACTCAGATACTAACATAGGGCCAGCAACGATCTTCAGAGAAATGCTCACATGAGCTCCAAATGTTCGCATACCCTCGGAGTTCATGGCGTCATCCTTGTCACCAGCGGCAGATTCTTCCTCCTCCTCTTCTTCCTCGTCGTCAGCCTCCGACTCGGCATCCGACTTCGGTGCCTTCTCGGTCTTCACTTCTGCGGGCTTTTCATCGGCCTCTTCCTCATCGGACTGTATTTTGAACAAGAAACACATTTCTCGCTCACAATGTTCATACCTCCATCCCACTTCATACCCGGCAACGCACCATCGTGTTACAGTGTCTCATGCAGGGTAAGAGGAATTCGGGAGCCGCAAACGACACGCCCCAACCACAAGTCAGTCACAAAAGTGCGAAAAGATGCAGCGCGTGCTTCGGACAGCGACGGCAATGAATTTGCTGGCCCGCCAAATCATGAAAAGCTGCCACTCAGTCGTCTAGCTTCATGCTCTGCGAAGAAACGAACGAACGGCTCCGTGCCAATACCATCGTGCCAGTACTGTTTTGAGTCGAGGGTACCTCCTCCTCTTCCTCGCCGGAGACTTCCTCGTCGTCGTCATCTTCCTCCTCCTCGGATGCGTCGTCCTCTTCAGCGGCCTTCGCAACAGCGTCTTTCTTCGCAGCAGTAGCAGGGGCAGCAGCCACCTCTTCCTCACTCACTTCGTCTTCATCATCCTCTTCCTCCTAAACAATCATTCATCGTCACAATAACACACGTCAGACTTGTCGGCAAGTCAACGTTGAAATCGCGGAAATCGTTTCATGAAAACGACAACCCGTCGACTCAAGACCACACCCCTCGCACACTGTCACCACAAATCACTGTTACAAATCCCACAAAATTCAAGAGGCGCTGTAGAACATGGGCCGCTTGAAAATAGTCGCTTGGAGGACGGCTGACCAGTCTAACAGCGGTTGGAGGACATTATCCGATAGAACTCAGCGGAGAATGATACTGTGTCTTTCTGTTTGTCATTAGCATGAGTGGCTGACGACAATCGCGAAACAAATACCATGCTCTCGTCCTCCTCTGACTCTGCCTCTTCGGCGGCGGCGGGCGCAGCGGGGGCTCCCTTCTTTGCCGGAGTTGCGGCCTTGGCGGGCTGGGAATCAGTGTACACGATCGTTCGTTACAGAAAGATAGAAGATTGCAGGATTACGACCACGCAAAAAATTTTCCCGAATAAGATCCACACATTTTCAACCGTGACGCAAACGCGCGTCAGACATTCAAAATCCACTGACTACTGCTATTACATTGCCTCTCTCCAGCCGTGGAAAAGAATCGACGCTGAGAAACGCCTTAAAACAAGAAACGACAAAATCACGAATTCATTCAATACGCTGGCTTCCTCAGTAGAGGCTTCGTCACCCGAATCGGTGGAGTCCTCCTCGATCTCAGCTTCTTCCACAGCCACCTTTCTGCGCTTAGCCTGTACGTTTGTTGATCAAAATGCGTCAGAGCAACATGAACCACTTCAGTAAAAACTCTTGCTCGAAACGGCTTCACGAATACCATCACCGGTGCTTCATCTAAAAATGGGAGCTTCGCTTACACCACCTGTCGACTGTGATGCGTGCACTGGATCTTGAATGACACAGTTATCAATACGATCAGAAATCGCTTACCGCAGGCTCGTCCGAATCTTCAGCAGGCTCTGCGTATCCCACAAGGTGTATTTCCGATTTTCCCTTAACTTGGAACTTCACCTGAGACACAGAACATTCATGTACTTTCTACTTGCCCATGCCCATCTCCTATGCACTGACAACATCTGTCGCGCATCAACCAGTAGTTTTGTTTTCATCGTCAGACTAGGTGCGCAACACAACCCTGTAGGGCCGCATGACCTACTCGAAGTAAAAAGAATTCCGAAGAACTGAACAGATCACTCAGTCACCAACTCGCCCACTGCCAAATAATGCTCCATACCTTTTCAGGCCGCACGATGAGATCGATGTGCTTCTCAAAATCCTTCGCCTTGCTCAGTCTGGCCAATGAGATCGTTTCCCCCTTCTCGTTGATCATTTCCAAGTAGTTCTCGCCTGTCGATGATGTTGAAAGCAGCATTTGCAACGACTTTCTGCCATCTGGGACCTGATCATGATCAAAAACAATTACAGCACGTACTACGAAGTCGCCTTGCATTACACTCTTGCATTTTTCGAGAAGCCGAACATTGCCAACAGCTTTGAACAATCTAGTACCATCTTGGCACCCTGATGTTAATGCTGCGCCGGTCACGTTGATCTCGGTGCCAGCTGGGAGTTCCGGAGCGACGGCCTTGCCCGCCTTCACTTTCAAGGTAAAGATTTGCGACATGTTTTTCGTGTAGAGACTAGTCAACCTTCGTCGCTAACCAAAATGTACTAACTGTGTACAGGTATACTGCGTTGCGGGTTGTTGTATTGGGGTCTGAATACGCCAACTGCAAAAGAAATTTTCCTCCGAGATGATCAGAAGAAAATTCGATTGACTCCAAGTCTACTAACTGCGCAGTCAAGACGATGCGACAATCATAGTAAGTCACGTTTTTTTCAGTACAGGAATTTAATCAATGCTAGTGCGAGGAGAGCTTGTCTCGGGTGCCATACAGTTGAGAAGATAGACGCGATAAGTTTGAGAAGAGTGATGCGAGCAATTCGAGCATTTCTTCACTGTGCAGAAAAGTCTGATCTTGCTTCAGGAAAGGATTTCCAAGATGAGATTCAGAAAGAAAATATCTTCGAAATGATCTGCTGAGCGAAGACGGTGTCATGTATTTCTTGACAAGCAACATACTCAGCTCGCCATGATATGGACACCCTCGTGATATTAGTTCGTCCGACATGGAAAGAGAAAGCCACGTGTCCTTGAACACTCGACATTGATCGATCGAAGCGAAACACACATTTCGACGATGCTCGTAGTTTCCACCGAGAAATCCATTCTCTCACATATTAATTGTTTTCTTCTGGTGAGCAACAGCGACTAGTAGTCGAGTGACGCCACTACATTTCGAAACAGAAACAATCTGATACCCGTCGACGGCCGATGCCACAACCTTATGGCACGCCGACGACAAATCGCGATCTCACTCACGGGTTTGTTGTACAGTGGAGGTCCCTGAATCACTTTCTGTCAACACTCCTGAGGGCGTGAGGTCGCGATAATGACAATGAGAAAATTAGTCGACCAAGACTGAATATACGCTCTCACCGGCTGATACAAAAATACTGCAGCGTGTTTTCCCCGAATGCTCCCCAGATCGGTCGACGAGAAGTATTGGCCTCGCAAACTTCCAGCAACTGCAGCCTTGCACTCGCTGCGACCGCTGTCTAGCTTCTCAAACATGTTGCTTGCCAAGAGGCGGGCGCTCACTCCTTGTGAACTTCAAGCTCGTCGAATCAGCCCCTCCTGCGGGTACAACGAGTTCGAGATCTGGTCCATCAAACCGACTGTTGAGTACTTGCTGTAGATCTTCTCCTTCTGCAACCTCTCTGCGTCAGTTTCCGATCCGGTCAACCACCCACGCGGTAGACGCAACTTTCGCTCCGGCTGGTACACTGGTATCATCCGACGACGCGATGTAGATGTTGGTGGACTCGGACTCCGCGGACTGCGAGCCCCACCACGTCTCGAAGCAGTCGGCGAGCTGCCACGCCTTGGGGAGCTACCACCGCCAACACGAGATGATGACGACGCTGATGACGCGCCACCAACAATACCCACATCATGCGCAGTGCCCCCGACACCAATGCCGCCCATACCGTCTCCAGTGAGCCCATGCCCGGATGACGTTACTACTCCGTCGCTGCCGTCCCAGTCGCGGCTGTAGTGGGCATCCCAATCCCACTGCACGGGAACAGGGTGCACTGCGCCTAGGATGTTGCACTTTAGATTATACTCCGGTGAGTTTACCAAGTTTTGGATCGCGCGCTCAGTGTAGCTACGATGCCCACGATCCGTCAAGTCCCAAGACGATCGGCGGTTTGGCACTTTCGGGCGCCACTCTCGCTTCAGCAACTGCACATTCACAAACACCCACACCCTCTCCCGCACTTTATCCGGCAGGTTGATCATGATCAGCTGCATCACATGGAGAATCAGTTCGGCGATCACCGGGGTCAGGTGCCATATCAATACTCCTGTTCAGTGTGAGTTGAGGACTGACTGCTCGAGCCGTTTTCACGTTGACGGACATCGATTAAGCGGTTTTCACGTCGAAGCACATCAGATCTTCAGAAACTGCTCGCCTTTGGTGCATAGTATTTTCGCCGCGGATGTGTGGATCTCTAATCGAGCTTGAATTCAATTGCGCTTCGGGACACAGTGTACGGGAAAATCATTGCACCCGACGTAAAAATAAATACCACGGGAGCGAGGGGTGTGTCAGTGTGGATCGCTCCCGAAAAAGCCGCGCGCAGCGCGGCCTTTTCCGACCCGAGGCGACCAGAACCGACAGAAACAGGTGGGGAATATGCAAATTCTGAACGACCAAATCGATAGAAACTATGGGGGGGAAGGTGCCACCTCTGAACGACCAAGCCGATGGAAAATGTGCCAAATCTGAACGACCAAATCGATACCTCAGTTGCAGGATAAAAGTGGTCGGGTCGGGTCGCACGAAAATTTCAGTGACCCCACTCAATGTCGAAAAATGCCGCGCTGCGCGCGGCTATCACAATGAAAAGTACCCAGTATCATGTAGAAGCCGTAGCTTAGGTACGAAGAAAAGAAGACTTCTGACAGGAAGTAGCCGGACACCGAGCAAGCGTTGGACATGCACTGCGCATTTGGATTCGACGTTGCCCCTGCTCCGATGTTTACTGCTCCGTCCACTGCTGCAACTTCTCCGTCGGCGTCTGTTCAAGAAAATGTTCCATCGGCTACGAGCAATCTCGCTGTCTCATCTACTCTCCATTCAGGAATGCGATCTTCTCATCCAACACACAACTGTCTCACAAAACAGCAAGGACGCACGAGTGCGTCGTCCAGAAGAATCGTCACAATGTACCAGCGGTTGACGAAAACACGTTCCAGTAGAAAGGCAAGACGGCGGTCAGGTAGCTTCTGCTGCCGCTGGTGCTCGCCTGGTCTTGAACTCCCCCGCCGTCGTGCCCACCAGCACTACCACCAGTGGTCCCGCTCGTCATGTACGGATTGCACACGAGCATCGTGCAAATTTTCACGAAACCATGCATCGCCTACAGAATAGGCAATGATAGGCTACGCCCCAGTAAAGTACACGACACGTCCACCGTACCATGTTCGAGAAAGCTATGCATTATCTTGACGCACTGAATGAAGGCGATTACCAACATTACGAGCTCTGCACACTAGTCACGACGACCAATGATACCAGTTCGCGCGCCTTGTCCAGCATGGGCTCCCACATGCCGCGCGTGTTTTTGTTTGTCAGCAAGTACACCGGCAGGAAACACGAGAGCATACACCTAAGATTTGATATTTCTCAGTATATTTGAATCCTACGATAGCGTGAGCAACAACACGTAGATGGAAATTTCAGCTGTCGATGCAAGAGCTTCGACCATGAGCTCGTGAACTCTCACGACAGAGGATGACCCAATGTCCGCCAGTATTTCTACCTGAAGACGTAGAACCCTCGCGCCACACAGAACCGGCACACGCTCGTCACCAGCTGCAACACAAGGCGCAGGTACACGAAAAGTAACACGACGATCGTCCCGCACCCAACGAAAAACACCAGATTCAACGTCAAATCCAGCATCTCGTTCCGCCGCTCTACGCGCTCGATCTGTCATCATTTTTTCATTGACGTCACCGTCGCACCTGTGGTGCGGTCGTCCCCCATGGACACAGTTTCTCTTTCTGAAAAGATCGCAGCTACTAATCAACACAACCGGAACATAATCCATCACTCAATTCAGGATACCATCACGCCATTACGATCAGTGGTCGTGTCGTCGTGGAGCTGACGATGAAAAACATCACTCACACATAAAGCAGACAGACCTCCTCCTTTGTCTGTCGAAAGATTTCCTCCCCCTGCATGCGGAATTTTCGGTCGCTACACCACTCGTTGAACTGCCGAAGGTTCTTCCGCCCCTTGGTTTCGAGATCGAATCGGCTTTTCAGTTTCAGAATCTCCTCGATCAAATGCATCTGCGACCGGCACACTTTATCCCGCACGGTGTCTGCTGCCACAAAAAACTCCTCCAGATTCTCGTTGTGCAACCATTTCAACGTCTGCGAGAGCATCACGCGCAGGCCAGATCCTGGAGCATGGACAGTCATGGTGCGATGTTGAAGCACTTTTCTTTGTTGACTCTCGGGAACTCGTATAACCGAGCTGATTATCGTATCACTGAATAACTCCGACTCGCGACAAAAAACTCTTTCACCTGAAATGTGCGATACACAGTCAGCCAACGGACCCAATCGCAAAAAAACTATCTGTGAAATGTCCAAATCCCCTCCTCTACCGTTTAAGAGCGTTCCATCCGCAAGGCGCAAAACCATCGAAGGCAACACGTTCGACAGCACGTCCCGACCCATCGACGATGATGCACCACCGCCGCCACCTAGTACTATTTCGCTCCACAACTGCTCCACTCCCTTGCGTACTCGGCTTGGGGGAGGAACTGATGCCGACGCACCGCCTACTGCTGCGCTGCTCTCCCGGCGCACTGCGTCTATCTCCTCCACACCCAGCTCCGGCAGCTCGAACACCTTCGTTTGCGGCGAGAAGCGCTGTGAGCCGAGAATCTTCGCAAACTCCTCGTCCCGCGTTCGATACTGCTTCGGCAACTTCAGCGGTCGGCGCATCACGTAGTGCACTGGCAACCCGAAACTGCTGTCATTCCGCAACACCCGCGCCGTCTCCGCCACCCGATCGAAAAACTGCACCTTCGACGTCTCCACATACCCTTCCAAAAAAAACAAGACCAGACTCGACGCCAAACTCACGAACGCAGAAATCTGGTCCGTTAATAGCAGGTCCTGCTCGCTCCCGATATCTGAACCTTGGATGTCGAACAACAGCAACGTACCGCCTTTGTCGCTGCTGTCTCGCTGCTTTGAAAGTAGAGTTGCTGTTGTATTTTGCTTCGTCGAAGCTGTTGTGACGCCACCGACAGCTTCTTTCACCCCCCGCAAGTGGTCACCGCCGCCAGCTGCCGTCACTTTCCCCATTGGAATCGACACGAACCACGCGCCCTGCGTGCAAGATTCGGAAGTGTCACTCACTTCGAACAGTGTCCCGTTGTAGCCAACGTACCGCGCCAGCTGCCCCATCCACAAACTCTTGCCCACCCGCGCTTTGCCGACGGCGGCTATCGAGTAGATCGGCCCAGGGAGCCGCTCGAGGAATTGCAATGCATTGAGGCTTAGACGCAACGTGTTTTTTCCGGGCATCTGTCGCTGATGCCTGTCGTCTCCGTCTGTATCGTCAGCGTTGTACCTGAAACATGCACGAGTTCCGTGCGACGAAGGAACCATCGCTTCGCGTAATACAGGAACAACGATAGTGAAGTAAAAAACGAAAATTATGTTACCTGTGCTCCTCGTCGTCGCCAAAAACGATTTCCTCGAAAAGGCTGATAGGCCGGCTTGCTTGCAATTGGAAGGGGTCGAGCACGGGCTCTTCAGCGGGCGGCTGCATCACTGATTCCAAGAGCTCACCAGGACCACTGTGCGAAGAAGAAGACGGCGACGATGACAAAGACTTGACCGAGTTGTCGCTGACACGCCCCGCATTGTCGACCTCCACCGTGCGACTAACGACACCGGGATGCTGGGGCTCCCTCGGCGTGCTTTTCGCATTCCCCGCCGCCTCGCCGACACCTGATACTGCCACTACTACCGACACGATCAACAACGTCACGAGCTGTTTCGCTACCTTCATGCGACGCGTCGCAACCGTCTTCAACAAGACACGCGGCGATGACTTGCGCGTGTCACACCGATCCATCAAGTGGGACGCCATCTTTTCTTGAGCTGTACAAAATCTGCTCAACAACTTCTGAATAAAATCCGTAGCTGGCATCATTCAAAAAAAATCTGCGGAGTACGTCAACTGTTGTCAATACGGTGGCGATGCGTGCGCTTGCCGACCGCACAATGAACGACGGCGCCCGGCCCTACTCGCTAGACTGCGAAGTCTTGAATCAAGTTGTTCAAACATTTCATCGGATTGCAGCATATCATTTACACAAAGGAAACGATGCCTGCCCGCCCACCGGGGCGACACGCTCGTAGGCTGCAGCATCGACTCTCAACGACGCTTCGACTCTCATGTATTTCCTCGAAAACGCTTTTCTCCGTAAGAACAGCTTCCCTCCTTTGAACAGGCAACTCTCCTCTCATGCGCCCGCATTAACGTCATTCAAAAAAAGCAGTTTTGAACACATGTTTTCCCGACATTGCCACGCCCATATGCAGGAATCTTTTTCCGTCCGTCTCACCAAGCATGCTCTTTTTCCAAAGTATGTGTCACAGGGAGCTGAACTCCATGCCAAATCCCGTGTCCGCAGTGTGACATGCAGGCCATGATTATACAGCTCTCCATTCATATTGGTTTCTCTGGATGTTCAACGCATCCGGAAGATGCTCACCGCTCGGCAGACGCCATGAATGAGTTTGCTGCACGTCCAAAGACGCTGCTGCCAGAATGCACGTCACCTGATCGCGTGATTGTCTAGCAATTACGCTCTTTGAACCATGGAGGCTGCAAACGGCGCAGTCTCCGGAAGATTTTTGCCCTGCCACCAAGCGCCGCCCCCAGTGCGACAGCACCTACTTTGTTTTCTTTCCTCCGGGTGAAGCCTTCGCTGGCCGCGACGTGCTGCGCTTCCGCACCGTCGATCCGGCTCGTTTCTTCGGCGAAGCTATTTTCAATCAGAAAGATGCTCATATTTGCGCAACTCGATACTGCAGTGGGGATTCAACTTCTTGATGATATCATCATCTTCGATCCAGTCTCGCACAATCATCAACAGGCATTCACTGATTCGTCGGAAAAAGACGCAGTGCTGATCCTCTTTCAGAAAGACATGACTACTCACTACCTTTCTTCGGTGAGGGCTTCTCAGAAGATGCAACACCAGCAGTGCCACCTTGTGCGAATCGCGGCGCGAGGACGCCCTGGCAGAACAACAACGCGACGAACGACGCGCAAGCTGCGGTCATACCGACCTACGTTTTGTTCATGCTATCAGTGGGGAAAGAAAACATGGAGCAGAAAATTCTCATCGCAACCACCATGCACAACGGACGCATTCAGAAACAGTGTGACGTCGCAGCGTAATACGAAAGTCTGTATGCGCTTCAAAGCCACGTCCTTTTCCGATTACGAAGAACCACAACTCGAGAAACAAGATCTGCACTGCTCAACGAATTCCCTGAGTGTCAATATACCGACTCATATCCGACGCGTTTTAGCAACACTCCACCCAATGCAGGCCCTACGAGTCCGACGCCGGAGCGCGTTGCGTGCGAAAGTGCGATTACGCTGCCCTGCTGGTCAGCACCGACGGTAGAGGAAACGAGTGCCGTGGTCACCTGCATTTTCTTGCCAATTCTGCCAAGCACTCGCTGATACAACATCTGCAAGGTATGCCCGCACTTACAGTGACTGCCGTCCACCGATGTTATGAACTCGATGACCTGTAACCTGTCACCATAAAAAAACTGCATAATATCACACGAGCAACTTCTCGATCACTCTCAGTGCCTGTACCGTGTAGAAGATGCTCACGCACATAGCGAGCACTCCGGAGCACGCGATCGCCCAATGCTTGTCGGTCATCACGGTGAATGATAGGAAGATCGGCACCTTGGGAGTAACGAAATCTTATCAAGTCCATGACATGGTAGAAATTTTCGACACGATGAAATGAAATGTGCAACACTCTTTCAAGGTCACAACTCTTCAGTGTAAAACTAGCTCCCATGGTCCAATCACTGGCAACGTGAATCAATCAAAAAGAAACTGATCGAAAAGGCCAGTACGGATAAAAACAACAACGTACCAAAGCCATGCCAACAAGTTGCAACGCCTTGGCTTCCGAGCCACACTTGGTCACCAGCGGCTTGATCACAAACGTGTTCGTCAAAACACCTTTTCAACATTACGAAATAGTGTCAGAAAACAGGCTCGAAGGTTCGTTGTGGCTAGAAGGTTTAGCCCACTTCTCCATGAGTTGCTGCGTTATTCATGAAATCAGGTCGCTGATTCTCAATCATATCGGCATTGGATTGTTGGCTTACCTCGCACAACAGAAACAGACTCGCACACGTTGAAAAGCAACAAACAATGTCACCTATTAGCGCCGCGAAACTCATGAAGAAGCCCATCTCCGCTTCGTCGAACCCGAATCGATCAATCGCCACCATTGGAAACGTGGTCTGATGCACTGAAAACCCGATCGTCATGAGAAGTTTGAACAGGATGACGCCGTTGAGCAGAGAATTTTCCCTCATTAAACTCAAGAAACTCTGTTGCTTCCCTTTGCCGCCACCACTAGCAACACTACTCGACGCTGGCTGCTCGATATCCGGCAAATACACCACGTCGATCGCCACAAACCCGAAGCTGATCGCTCCAGCAACGATTGCTACGCCGCGGTAACCTGAGCGTTAGCGTCGTCACATTGCATCGCGACCCAATAAAATAAATGTATCTTTGACTGCATTGCGCTCATAATGCACATCGATTCTCTGCATCTCCGATGAAACGCCGTCTACGCGTCGCTGGGATATTCGACGAAAAAGAAGAAGTCCCTGCATCGTCGAAGAAAAGAAGAAACATGGACGTGCAACACCTGTAGCCGACCTTCCGCACGTGCAACGGAATGCAGTATCACCTCAGAAAGAAATACAACCGAAAAAGCGTTTCGCACAATACTGTTGCAATACCAATGGATTGAGCCATGATCCCTCCAACCGCGCTGCCCGCTACCATCCCAATGCCGTAGCTGAGACTGAGCCTGCCTAGGATCACGCTGTTCAGAGTTTTGTCTTTCGCCTTTGACGACTTCTTGGCAGCTATGTTCAGTTTCGTCAAGTAGCTCTGCACCAGCTGCATCGAGGCCATCAGAGTGGTTGGCAGTCTCGACAAAAACAGGATCGGCAAACTTGTACTTGCACCGAGAAGCACGTACGCTGGGCCAGCACCCAACAGCAGCGAAATTATGATTCCCATGCGCGGCGATGACTTGTCCGCGAGCTGGCCCATGTAGATGCCACCTGCACAGTGAACATTTTTAGCGCCCATGCGTGGGAGAAAATTTACTATGTGCGGGCGCTCACGCTCAGTACAGCAAGCCACCACTACAACGGCTCCTCTTCTTATACCAAAAAATACGTTTACTGTACTACCGAGCACCTCGTTGCACTGAAATTGTCTTACGTGTCACCAGCCTCATGCTAATATCACAAGATGATGATATTGATGATGACCGCGATTGCAATGATCTTCTTGACACTGACAGACAGAAATGAAGCGAGACTTACCGACGATCTGGCATAGGTTGAAAACCATCTGCAAGAGCCCAAACATTTCCTCATCTGCTCCCAGCTCCTTGCTCAGGAATGGTAGCACCGGCTGGCAGATCCAGTATGGAAAGGCGTAAAACACGATGTTCAGATGCAACAACACGAAAACAAACAAGGCCTGCTTATCTTCGCTCGTTACCGTGTTCCCTACCTCGTACCCCGTATACGACGAGGCCAAACGCCACAAACCCTCCATCATCTTTGCTCGTCCCGCCAGGTCGGCTCTTTCTTCTGCACTAAGTAGCTCACCCTCTGATCTTCTGTTCAAGTGTCGTGAGAAAAAGGTTTTGGTGTCGTGGGACTGCGTAGGAGTCAACCAGTATTATGGATGACTCAACGCTCTGAGTGTATCTAGGAGAGATAACGCCAACTTCGGTTTTCAAAAAAGTTCCGACATATGGTTTTCTCACAGCAGACACGAGTAATAGCGTGACGCGAATTCACCGACCGCGAGTTGGAAGACGAGCACGTGAGCATCATATGTCAGATAGTCACTCGTCACACTTTTTCACAGGCTAATAAGCAATTTTGAATTCATTTGAGCTAAGTCGAGTTTCAGGTTTCTGATTCTAGCCGAACTATGAACTCAACGCGACACTCCGACGCTTCGCAATGATAGTTATTCGACCACGCGAAGAGATTGCAGATGTGGCCCACGTAACAATAGAATTCGAGTAGCCACCAGTCCCGCAACAACCACGCCATACCTGTGACACGAGCATCACGCTTCAACTGTCAGAGACTGATGACAACTAGTCTCTGGTCGCCCCCCCACGCCTCTACACTTCTCCAGAACGGCACAGCAACAGCTATCGAACACGTGCCAGCCTGAACCATATGCGAAGATGAGCATCAAGCGGACAGCGCCGTCTGACATAAGCTGCAACTTTTTCGCGTTGCTTCTTCCATACTTCGAAAAAAAGCATTAGAGTCTAGACTCACAACGCCACACATCGTCTTTTCTTCCGCGAAGCGAAGTGAAACAGGGTGCCTGGCTCTTTTCAGTCTAGATGACTTCTCTCACAAGCAGTGCGGGGGAGACGGTTTTTATACACAGGCGTTCTTATGATGGCGTGGCATGAAGAGCATGGGAACATCGCTCCTGACAGCATGTAGACTCCAATACGCAGGTGTACAGCTCCTTGCGGCAATCAACGCCCCTAGAAAATTCTCCGTATGAATCTTTCGCATGCTCTCACTCGATGAGCATGCCGTCGAAACTTCGCAGCCGCCTGCTCCCCCCTATGCGATGACGGTCGAAATGAAGACAACGCTCCCCTCTACGATCACTGAGGCCCACGATGGCAGAAACGCGGCGGCCCCGTACTGCACACTATACTGGAACACGAACTTCGCTCATCTAAGCGTTCATGAACGCCGCCTGTGAGTACGATCAATCTAATTGCCACCATGACGTTCGTTGAAGACTTTCAAACCTGCGATTACTTCTTAGTGCGTCAGCATCATCAAGTACCCTGTCTCGCGCCACGCAGATGAGTCAACTAAACATACCACAGCTTCCAGTATATTCCGTTACTGAAAAAAAACCTTTCGCTTCTCCTGGAATGCCGTCATGCCTTCCTTGCGATCTTCCAGGCCCCACGTGCTGTGAAAGACGCGGCGCTCGAAGAGCATTCCCGCGTCCAAGGTCAGGTTCGATGCCTCAACATGTTTGATGGCATCAACTCAGCATGTTCGACGTAGCACATGCGTAATCATCTGGCATCCACCTCCAGCATCATGAGGATATGTCATAAGACTGAATTCCACGCACTCCTAATCATGTCTTTCCTCGTTATCCGACAGAGCAACACAGACGATTTGCTCCCTCCAGACGAACTCGCCCACACGAGTACTTTCGCACTGCCGTCCACCGCAATACGCTCTGCTACCATGCCATCACACGCTGCCTGTGGCAAGTGCCACTTTTACACCACATTCCACACAGTCGCGAGACATCACAAAGCAAAAAAGCACCTGATTCACGCACTCCTTCGCCATGGAGATGACCGGACTAGAGAACGAAGCGATCTTCGTCGCCAACGCCACAGCCCCAGTCAACATGTCGTCCTTCGGAAAGATGCGCGCGACCAAACCGGCAGACTCTGCTTCGTGGGCAGTGAACCTCGTTTGTGGACGAAAAACTAGCCACCTGCATTACTTCCGTAGTGCGCAATAAATTTGCGCCGTGAATGATTTCCGCCGTGGATTTATCGCAATGCTTAATATCATCACACGCCGTCACAATGAGTGGTCGCGCTGCACTGAACAGCATGCTGCAACGATGTTGTCGCCGCCCATCGGCACTGAACGACCGCCGTCCGCCTGCACCATCAAGTCAGGCACTCAACTCTTTCGCATCGAAGAAACCATTTGCATGCATCTGAAACCACTGCTCGCCGCTGATCCCTATCTTTTTTTGTTTTGGACGACGGTTGTCCCCAGTATTTTGTTTTGGACGACGGTTGTACAGGAAGTATTATCGGTGCAGATCGGTTGCGCAGGTTCGAAAAAGTAATCGGTCAGGATATTGAGGTGCGCAGCATTCCGCCTGTCACATACAGATACGCAGGTGGTGCGACAAAAACGCATAGCAAAGTCGCAAAGGTGCCTTACAAACGCGGTAGAATTGTGAGGCATTTTGATTTTGTTGTGGATCAGGATTTCCCAAATGCTCCCGCGTTGTTCGGACTTGATCACAGAAGGACGTCTCTCTTAACTCTCATGAACAGTCACAACGGTGACAGATTGACGTCTCGATATCTTGGGTTGTACAAACATCGACCCAAGAAAGCGCCAGGTGGTCACAGTCTAATCAACATGTGGAGCACGCAGATGCCAGATTTAAAGGTGGCATTTGCGACGGATTGTACTGAGCAGGTGGTAACTTCATCGGACCAGCCTGTTCAGCGGAACTACGATCCGGCTCTTTTAAAGCGTGCAGCAGAAGTAAACCGGGAATTAGGTTACCCGGGACTCAGAACGTTGTACAAACGATGTCACGCACGTTGTACAACACAAGAACGAAGAAGCAAAAGTTTTTGTAACAAGCTGAGACAGTGCGTGGCTGCGGTCTATCAGCAAGCACTAAACAAGTTGCGCTCAAAAGCGGGCGTGTCGCTGAAGTCAAACAGTATTATTTACGAAAGTCCGAGGTCTTGGATGGCAAGTGATGTATTTTTCTACGACTGGAAAGGCAAAAAGCGCACTATTTTGCACTCTATGACCATGGGTGCAGCTTTTTCAGATGCGTTCTACGATGCCGCTGAGAATCTGTGTTGATCAGATCTTTGCATGAATACTGCTCGCCGCTGAGAATCCACATCATCGCCTTGGATTTCCCCACCGCATGCGTGAGGCGCTGTGTCCCGCCGCACCCCGGAATTGTGCCCAACACCACCTCTGGCTGCCCGAACTTCGCGCTGTCCGACGCCACGATGATGTCGCACCTAGCATTGTTTTCATCATCGTTCGTCGCACACGCTGCAGCATTCGTTGCACGTCGTGGTTTGTGGTATGGCACCATCAGGCGCGACCGTCGCAGGAGGTCGCGGGGTGGCACCATAGTACAACTTGTTTCAGCCAGCGACGAGACACTCATTCCAAACATCAAGAATCAGAGCCGAGACCCACTTTCCTACCACGCAGGAGTCAATAGTGGCCTCGTATCAACAACACTTCGAGAAAGAAGCTTCGATGATTTAGATAGCATAGCACATCATCGCGAGCTCGCATCCGCCCCCGAGCGCGTAGCCGTTGACAGCGGCGATGATTGGCTTGCGGATCGCTTTCATGTTGTTCCAGAACCCAAGCATGTCGCATTTCTGCACCGAAGAGAAGCTCTTGCTGTTCATCTCCTTGATATCCGCACCCGCCGCGAACGCCTGTGATTTCATTGTTTTGCCACACATCATGTCGGTATAAAAATACTGCATCGCGAGCTCTGCTCCCGCGCCAAGTGCCAACCCATCAATCGCGGCTATCGTCGGCGTGCGTATCCTTCTGATCATACTTGGCCAGTCCGCGAGTAGATCGAGTTTTGACGCCGAAGCGAAGTCCGCCGCTTTTCTACTAATTTCTTTCAAATCACCACCCGCACTAAACGCCTGTATGGAATTGAGTGAGAAAAAGCATGCGCCAATGTGGTGGCAACCCTCATGCTTAGTGAGTGATGCCCCGTACACAACCTACGCATCAAACGCTTCACCACTGCACAACATTCACGCTCTTCTTTTTGATCAAAAACGCAAAAATTAACCTTCTCTGAGCCCGTGAGCACGATGCAACGAATCGAATCATCGTTGTCCAGCTTATGAAGTTCGTGCTGCAACTGAGTGATCAGCTCGTCGTTTAAGGCATTCAGGGCTTTCGGCCGGTTCAATATACCTTTGTGAGTACGAATGAAGCTGTAGAAGTGCACACGCGTGGAGGTCACACGCAACCACAGAGAAGACACGCCCCCAGACTTCGTCTTTCTCACGCGGCACGTAAGAGCGAATCAGAAGTAAGTTGGCGCGCAAGTTTTCACGAAACAACTGAAAGCAACATCAACATGAATTGGTACACACAGCCACGGCCTTGTCTTCATGCCTTTCGACGATCACAACCGGATCGACCGAGCTGGAGAATGCTCTTCTTCCTGCAATGTTGCCAGCAGACACAAATGCCCGAGGCATCTGTCTCAACATCTGCTGAGAAGCTGAGCAACTGCCTCGTGCCAGAAGATTCGACGCTGTGCATAGACTCCCCGACGCCACACCACGCTGCATCGCAACGCGAACCGCCATACCACCACGCATCATCTTTGAACAGCTCATCTTGCTTCCTAGTCTACCTACTGAAAAACCTGATACTCCGGACGCGATCTACCGTCAGACAACCAACAGGATCAAAAGCATCAGTTTTATTCACTAGCTTCAGTAATGCTCGGCTGAAACAAGCGAAATAATGCTAGATCGCGACAACACGAAGATTTATGCTAGGAGCGCGGGCCTGTGAAGAGCACCGGATTTGTCGGCAAAGAAGACCCGTCCAGAAAAAACGAGAAGCACGTTTTGTGGATCGGAAAACTTTAGCTGTGTGAAAGATTCATGACACCGCTGCTCCTTTTGGCGATTAGCTTCAACGTTTCCGCTGCGTGCATGTGCGAATCCTTGTAGACATAAGAGACGAACACTGTGTCTGAACGTTCTTCACAAGATTCGTCAACACTACGCTTCGCTGCAGTGTCGAGTGCTACTGCTCTCGATTTTTTTCAACATACAAGGACCAGAGGTCTGACACTACATGACGAAATTGGTGTGCTCCTTTTTCAGACGTTCGTTTATGAAAAAATGCAGTTTTTCCTTTCACTACGTTGGTAGAGGGCATATCAAGAACAGGCACTAGGTAAGGTAGGAAGAAGGATTGACCACGATCAGCAAGCTACGAAGACGCCAACCGTATCCATCAGAATCGCATTCACGCAAACAACTGAAACAGGCGATCGTCCACACACACACACACAGACATTTTCAGTAGATCCTACGGACTGCGAAGGACATTTGCGACGTGGTGCCTCGGCGACGACGTAGTGGTGTTGTCCCGAGATGTCAATTTTTGCGCGATCGTCTCATCCATTTCAAGGACGCTAGATGATGGTCGATGCTGAAGAAGACTGAAAGCCCTCAGTCCAGTCTGACGCGCTTGCTACCGTGAGGCGTGGGCACGTTTTCGAGGATCGTCATGCTCTCGTCGACGTAGGTATCGTTCAAAGCACCGCACAACAAAGAGCTTCGGCGACGCTTCTTCTGGGTGCTTCCTGGCATCGCAGAGTGCTTCGTCCGAATCGCGGCCAGCATTTTCTCCGAATCGCGGAGGAGGCTCACGTACAGCTCGTACACGCCCTTCAGTGTCTTGGCTACGGATTCGTAGACAGGCAATGCCGCGCGCCTCTGCGCCTCCGTCGCTTCGACCATGGGAGCTGCGCTCAACGAGGTCGATACACTCAGCTGCGTCTCGATGAACACCGGAACCTGCATGGGAATCACAACAAATGCAGCGTGATGCCACTTTCCTCCAATTTCGTGAAGACGAATTCCGCACTTTCCCAACGCTCCGCATTTCATGCCACCGCTGTAACACACCAAGACATACAACTCACTAGATTGAGAAGGCCTCATCAAGTATCGCTCCCAGAGTATCCGGAAAACCTTCTTCTTCTCCGCCACGCCGCCCTCGATCACCGTGTTGCTGTACTCCACGGGCACATTGCTTCCGCTATCGCCATCCTGCCGCAACAACGGCCACTGGATTTTCTTGCAGCGCGCGTCTGGAATACATATTGCTTGATTTCACACCACGCGCTTTTGCGGCCATACTGCCGTGTAAGGTTCCCGGAGGAGAGCAATGCTTCTCTTGAGTTTTCTTCGCACCAGGGAGTGGGAAATGTCTGATCAATGAGTGAACAGATGCAATCTGCTGGAGCCAAACCGCTACCGCGCCTCGAAGACTCAAGAATTTAGGCAGCACACACAAACGGTTTGGCTTGTGTCCCAACAGAGCAAGAAGAATTTCAAATAAGGAGAAGAATACTCTTTTCCAACTTCGACGTAGCCTTCCACTTCTTCGAGCAAGACTCCCCATACGCGTTCTTAAGCAACACCGCCTCGTACATGAAATGCTCGACGAAGCCTGATCACGATGTTCCAAGGATTAGCAAATGCTCCTCTGCCACTTCGAAATCCGAACTTTGAAATGCAAAATAGTGCGAGTACATCATGACTGCCTTCCGCGGTATGGATCGACACCAGCAGCAGAGAAACACTTTCGAGAATTTTCAAATCAAATCAAAAAGCACCTTCCAACGCGCCGATGCTCTCCACTCTGGCCAGAAAGCTCTGCCAGTCACAGATCTCGGTAGCATCGCTCAACCATTCGTTATCTTCCACCTGTGGCATGGTGAGTTTTTCGGCTTCCGCCTCCGCCGCTTTGCCTTCATCCCATCGCAGATTGTCGGTCTTCGCATGAAAAAGAGCGGTTAACAGCTGTACACGAAATCGTAAACAGAGAAACCGCTAAATTCCGAGAACCTCGTGTTTCGCCGTGATCATGGTCACTATTTCTTGCAACATTTCTTCCACGAATGAGGTACACGCCTTGAGCAACACTTCCTTTCGCCCGGGATGCGTTTCTTGTGCGAGCGAGCCCTGAATATTGACTTAATCGTTCTTCAGAGCAGCGCGAAAACAACAAGCGAACGGACGGCTCCAGCACACAAAGCAAGAAATCATACTGGCATTGCCCATTGCGTTCGAAGTTCGTAGTACGCCGATGATCCGATGGTATGAAAATGATAGACGCATACAATCACCTGCAAATCCTTCTTCAACGCATCGAAGAGCTCGTACTTCTTCAAGTCTTGGGCGAACTCTTCGCACGCGTTGTTCAATGACTGAGTGAATGTCGCCTGTTGTTCAATGATTTTTCACATGTCCGCTTCACACCTGCATCTGCATCAGTCACGAAGACATGGCTGCCTCACTCAAATGTCGTTCTTTTGACAGTGACGTGTCTGTCTCGCATTTTCACAGGTGAACACTCGCTGTAAGATCCGTATTTACAGAAGCCCACCATCTGCGCCGCAATCTGCCTCGCGAAGATCTCATCACGTCGTGCCAGCTCAGCCTGAATCTGCTGCAGAAACTTGCCGAAGTTCGTATCCGCCAACTCGGCAGTTGTGTTCAGCTCTTGCAACTTTGCGAAGCAACTGGCGACTTTGTCGGTGCTGCGGTTGTAGCCCGTAGCTCCGATGTGCTCTTCCCCCACGAAGTCCAACGCGCGCTCCGGTACATAGTTGCGGTAGCTCTCCACGTTCGAAAACAAGGCGGTCGCGCGGAACACGAAGCTGCACATGATATCCAGCGAGACGAACTCGTACTTCGGGTGGTACCCAGGCTTCGACGCTTCGTACGACCTATCATGGGTGTCTTTTCGGCGGGCATCAGAGTGGGACACTTTTCGAAACAGTGACACGTAAAAAAGCAAACACTCACTTGAAGATGATTCTCGACTGACAGTCATGATAGCGACACCACGCGCATTGCAGCAGCTTGGTTATTGACTCTACCTCCTGACATCTGTTCGCGAAAGAAATTTCAGAGAAACGTTCGACATCACGCTGTTACTCGCGCAGTTTCTGGCTGACGTCCTCCTCCTCGTCATCATCGACCACAAACGTGACTGGGCACTGCGTTTTCAGAGACTTAGGCGCGGTGCGCGTGTCGTAGCCTGTCTTCGGCACCACCCACACGAGATAGTCGGGCGGACAATCCTCCAAATCCACCTTGGAATCACGGGCCTTGCTCTCTCCGCCGAGATTCCGCACGAAAATCTCCTGGTCACTTTGCGCCAGCAATCCCTTGCAGAGCGCATCGCATCGCAGAAACACATCGACACCTGTCATGTGTTTTTGTTGACAACAGTGTACAGCTCGTTCTGTCTTTTGTTGCGACTGGAGCTGTGTGTCTCTTCCAAGATTACGATGGCAAAACATCTTCTGTCACTTTGCTCTGTCTGCCGGGTGTGTTTAACTCAACTGTCTTTTCGTCGCCCACCCACTTTCCTTGGACGCAGAATTCTCAGAACATGATGACAAACCACAGCTGTGCCAATTGACATTTTCGACAGACTTTCTCACAGGTACTGTTCTGCCCTCGCGTCACGGAATCCCCGACCACGGACTCGAGGTAGTCCCGCGCGGCATGGTTCATGCCCTCCGTCTTCCGGATGCCCTCGAGTTCGGCTTCGAGTGCGGCGATCTTCGCGGTATTCTTGCTCCCCAGGATAGACGCCCACACACCCGACGCCTGCGCATCCATCTCCCGCTGCACCTCGCTGCACTTGCGACCTGGCCGCATGGACAGAAGAATTTTTCTACAACGATGCGGGACCGCGTCGTACAATCGCCAACTATTTTTACTAGCCAGAAAATGCGTATGCTGAAGGACAGCGATAGCCACGACGAATGATCCAGTCGAAGGCGATGACTAGGTCGCGACGAACAATTTTCACACAGTTAGGAACGATTTTTCCCCCCATGAGTTGACGAAAAACACCCACGAGCTCACCACTGCACTCTGCCTTCCGCAAGCGCAACACGTCGCCAGGTTTCGTCGGAACGAGCTCACCGATCAACACCGAAATCAGGTCGCTGACGACATCCGCGGAGTACCCACCGACGCCGATCATCACGCTCGCCTTATCTTTCCTGTCTGATTCATCCAACGCCGGCTCCTGAGTTGTTCGAGATGTGCGCTTTTGAGGACATCAATCATGACTTTGACCTGCAATGCACGGTCCACCGAATGCCGGAATACCGCTCATGCCAGAAACTGAAACCATAATACCAGTTTTCAATGTTTTTGCAAGCACTTCGTAGAAAAAACCTTTCAAGTGGAGATACTCACCTCCTTGACACTCGGCAACTTCTCGTCGACGGACATGCTCGCATCCGCCGCGGACGCAGACATCTTGATACGGCTGAATCGAACTACTCGTGCGATGCTATCGAAACGAAACGCGGCGCCTCCGAAAGATTCAATGGCCTATTGCTACACCGAAAAAAAGTTACCATATGACACGCACCTAAGAGTCAAACAGAAAGACTTGAAAATATGTGTGCATGCCTCTTTCGTATCCTTCCTCTCTCAAGTTGCCAGTCTTGGTATGCCGTGCGCGAAGCACTTCACTCGCTCGATTACAGCGAACACGGAGTAGTCGTCGGTAACAGAATGATGTCACGCTGTCTTCGGCGAAGTGTCTCACCCAGTTCAAAATCATCCTTTCGCTCAAAGTTCAAGATGCCGTTTTCTCTCCAACTACGGAAAAATCTGAGAATGGTTCATCGCTCTCAAGGATCGAAGGCTTTGCGACGCCACCCAGCACCCCTACTGATGCTTCCCGCCTCTTACGCCAACGTTCCAAGACTGCTGCCATCTTTCCCATCCGCCGCCGACAGATCAATTCGCATACTTCTCATGTCGTCAATTGCGTCATGCTTCAAGACCCTTCGTGTGCTTTCCCGTCAACGAAACTGCAAATATTCACATCAAGCACACCATCGTGGAAACCGTCAAAAACCCCTAGCCAACGATACGCAGCTACCTCCACATTGCTAAGCTGCGTATCGGTGTCCTTGTCGCAAATTTTCTGCTTCCTTTCAAGCAGTGGCACAGAACCACGGAGATGATTCTGCCTCACGCCCCTCCTCCCAAAGGTATCAGTTCATATACTGCTGCACTTACTCTCACTACATGTGGCGAAGATTTTTTGCTTTTTTCATGCTTTTCCGAAGATACAACTTGTACTACGAGATCCTAGTAAGGTGATACAACTTTCAATATCGAAAGCCATTTAAGAAGTGAATGATACTACAGATACAGATCAATGAAGCTAGTCTCCTTTGATCTTGCTGCCAACTGACAGCTACGCCGGGCCATTTCTAGATGAGAAACAATTTCATCAGAAACAACCACAATAATCCATTGAGACCGTCTACTGCGTGCTTGAGCCAATGCTACTTTTACAGTTTCGTCGTCCGATGTCGATTCCATCTTACGTGAAGACTTCTTTTCTTACTGAGCGATACATGTGTTACTTTCCTAAGCCTTTTTGATCCTAAGAAGATAAAGATTCATTTTGCATGAGAACTGTTCCGCCCACCGAAATGATGAAACATGTCTACTGATAACAATGCCAAGTGCTTGAATCAAGATGCTGAACTACTTCCTTCCTCTGGGAAGCGCCGTTTAATCGCAAAGGATGCGCTTACTGCTCGTCAGACAGCAACTTGCGCTCGGCGTCGGACTCCATGGACTCCTGCGCAATGAAGTTTTGACGATGCACGAAAATTGTAATTCCAATAGACAGACACTATTCCTGCTTTTCAGCTTTCGGTGCTTTAGGAAAGAATGACGCTCCACGATACCAGTGCTACGCATGCGAAAGGATGCTACTTTTAAAAAGCCAAAAGCCGATACCGGATCCTCGTCGAAGTCATCGGAGTCGCCGCGGCAGCAGCAGCACGCGATCATCACGCCTTTTTTCATCATTCGTCAGTCATCATTTTTTTCGCCCCGAACAATGCACTGCCCGACCTCTGGAAGTATTGACCCCCTCAAAACTACTCGGCACTGCTTAGTCACGGGCAAGCACACCTGTCGGAGAAGCCCACCTCTCGGGAATTGCAACACAGCAGAGACTGATAAGAAAAAAACATGAACTCATCGCAAAACATTTATATTTTTACAGAAGAGGAGGAGGATGCCCGCAGCGATGATGCCCCAGATCCACAGGCTGAAACCGCACCAGAAGCCCTCGCTGGTTTCGCCGCCATCCTTCTTGTCCTGTTCATGGTGAACGAGTACTACTGTACAAAGAGCCGCGGCCATGCGTTACATGTTCCTTCGCTGCAGCGCTGTCGCGACAGCACAAGTGGAGAGCTCAGCATCTGTACGATGCTAACCTGCTACGGGGTGCCATTTTCTGGCCGTTCGACCACAAAGTCAGATGATACTTTACACTGCGAAAGGTATCTTACCTCCTCCTGCTTGGCCGCGTCCTTCGGGTTTCCGCTCTCGTAACCCCTCTCGTTCGGCTGGACGAACTCGCCTGTTTGCAGTTTTTCCTTCGGTTAAAAGACAATCAACACATCAAGTGCTCGCCATCCCAGAGCTTGAAGGGGGAGGATGAAGCGTGAGCACGACCTCTACAGTCTGTCAAAATTACACCGCAGAGCCCGGCGGACTAGACACTTCTAGCCCGATGATGATCTGATCACACGCTGTCCGAAGTGGATGAATGCAATGAAGGCTGAGTGCAAGCAAAACAAGCACTGAGCAACAGATGTGGAAACAGAGTTTTAGCTCAGGCAGAAAATACCGGTCTCGGGGTTGATGTTCTTGGCGGAATCACCACCACCGTTGAGCGCGGCCAGGGTGATGTGCTTCTGGTCGTTCGGAGCATCGCTGTCGCCCTTCATCTCGGTCTTATGCTCGTCGTTCTTGTCCACGTCCTGGGGAGCCTGAGTTGTTTTGGCTATGTGACTGACGACAACACGACGAAAACAAGGAAAGATGCGGTTATACGATCGATGAAGTTGCACACAGACTTTCAACTGGCACGCATTATCGCAAGCTTTTCGACAGGCGCAAAACAAGAACCATGCCGATCAACGCTGTCATCACATGAGTACCGTCTTCTTCACAACGACCCCGCTGGTGCCGGCTGGCAACTCGCTGATCTTGCTCGGATTGGTGGAGTTCTTGTCGCCGCCAAGCAAAGGGCCTTGCGTGTTACCTGAAGTGAAACACATGATTCTTGCTGAAAGACAACAACCAACTCTTGCCAAAACACAAACTTCTGTTTCCCAGAAACGTACTCCTCGCTCAATGAATGGACGCCACACTTACCACTGCAGCTTGACAAAGCTGAAAGAGCGCTGCTGAACGTGTAACCGAATCCGTCGCTGCTGTGATTAAACAATCGATAATCTCGCTTCAAATATTGCACATGCAACATGTACTCCGCATCCTTGCGAGAAAAACATCCAAAGAAAAAAATATGGCAAAGAACGAACTAGCGAAGCATATGCACCATACCGTTGCACTTGTCGGTCAAAGGATTGCCGTTGACCAGGAAGTACACGGCACCGGTGATGGTCGGGATCAGGACGCTCATACCCTGATAATTTTTTCTATGCAAATTGCTGATGCGCGATGGAAATGAGTATTATCCGCGATACTAGACTGCCAGTTTAACGAGGCATTAATATCAAAACACTCGCCGCCCAGGCTGCAATTCTAACTTTTCCGTAATGGACTTGCAACGACTGGTGGCCCAATGAGGAGCCCCGTGGCGCAGCGCAACAGCTTCATGAGCAAGAAGAAGAGGAAAAAATATGTGCAGCTAGATAGAATCTCAGTACAGAAACCAAAGGAGCTACTGAGCGCACTGACAATTGTTCCACAGCGGGAATATTTGGAATGGAATGAAAGAGGATCTAATACGATTGCCCAGAGACTGCAGGCAGTTCCGCAACACGGGCACTCACTGCAACACGACTCGCCGCACTCCTGAGTGGCGCAGACGTATCCGTTGCCGGCGCTAACCACGTCCACCAGGCAGATCAACGCGAAGGCGCCGAAGAGCCTGAGTCAATTTTGATCATACGGTCTACATCATCCCGACAGAGAGGCCTGCTTCTTTCCTCCCACTCTAAAAATCATTGCATCGTAATTTTTTTCATCATCTGTATTGCATTCGTCGTGTTTGCCCACAATATAGAGCAACCATATCTATTTGACGTGGCGTCACGCAATTAATGAAATGGCCCATCGGGCGTGATGCAACCGTTTCTTTCAATTTCTCACACCCGCGTGTCTCACACTTGTAGCAAACAGTGAAATGTGTGAAAAAAAACGGCGAAAAAATTTGTCTACCTTGTCATGTTCACGATTTTCGACATCCTTGCGGGAAGTTTTTTTTCAACAACAACGTTGGAAAGTATGGCAGGGTCGTGTTAGGTGGGTGGTTGGTCTGGGAGACACAACTTTGGCTTGGAACAGAGTTTCGAGTAGGAGTTGAGGACAGCTGTCGAAAGCTGGGGGAACGGGCAGTCGGAAGATCGTTTTCAGCAAGTCATGCATGGTGAAAGCAAAATCGAAGAACAATAAGATGTGAGCGCAACACGCGGAATCTCATTTCAACTGCAACGCAAGTTCCCGCAACCTCGATGAACGGAAGTGTATTGTCGAATGAGATGAGTTTCACTTGGGCAACGCGGTGAACCTTTATCAATATCTGATCGCAAGGCAACGCGATTTCCCATTCGATGACAGCACGATTTTTGACTTTTGAAGACAGAAAAAGGACATGACGCGAACGACATCTGGTCACTGCATGACGCTACACGGTCGAAGAGAGCCAACAACAGATACACCGGGCTTCTGCGCCATTCTTGACATTCCATTTTCTTGCTGAGGATATGCATGTAGAAATCCGAGGGCTGCAGTTTCCCGCGCCACCGCCGTCTGAAAGCGCCACGCTTCCTGCGTCATCTACTCCTCCGTCGTCCACAGCCTCTTCCCCTACACTCCAAAGCCATACAGAACTTCACTCACAACCACGACACTAACAATTCTTTCAACAATTGTCACGAGTGCGATGACTGTACAACAGATTCACTTCATGTCCGACTACCAGATACTGACTTTTCTTCCCCACTAGCGTGGCATCCTAGCATGAGTGGACACCACGCGTTACAGTATGCTTCTTTTCTGACAAGCAAGAAAATGATCCTGACGCCAGGAGTAGAGTACTAGTTCACACCACCATTTACAACCCTCAAAAATTATCAGCACTTCGAAGTATTACTCACAACACCATTTACAAAGATCACGCTCGACATAGAGAAGGCAGCATCCTGATCAGACACTCATTCTGAAGAAACATATGCTTGACGCTGGTACTGCTTGTTCTCGCCAACTGCGAAGCCCCTGAGCTGTGACAGCACGACTCTCGCATGGAACTCAAATACGACGGATACATCCTAGTTACGACTGGCACTGCGATCTTTCTCGTGCGCTGAACAGCGATGACACATGGCAATCAGCACAATAGCCTAGCTAGAGAAACAGGCGAGCAGGCAGTTGCCCTTCTTCTGCAGCCCCTTCCCGGACTTCGAGCTTCCGCTCTTCATGCTCGCGTTAATCACGCGCTTCGTCTGCTTCAACTTCTTCACCGATTCCGTGTCGGAGAGATCTGTTTTTTCACAGAAAGTCTTCACCTTTTCCGTATTCCTTGCTTGAATAGCTTTTGATGCACGTCGTTCGCAGATGCTGCTGTCTGCATCAGATGATATGCTCACTACTAATGGTATCAGGAAGCTGTGAGTAGCAATGACGTGTCGCAAGAGTATCAGAAGACTCTGGAAGAACAAAGTCTTAGCGACGAAGCCTTAGCGACGAAGTCTTAGCGAGGACGCTCGCTCTGCAAGAGACGGAGACTGTCGTGCCAGTATGAGATCGCGATAGCGCTCATTCAAGCGATGAAAACTAATCTCTATACGCATATCGCGCTTGAAATGGAGGTCGATGGTCGGGTGCATCACGCGGTCGTCGACGAAGATTCTGATTTTATTTTTCGAAAAATGCGTTTCGCATTCTTCCCTTTGCTCTCTGCGATATTATCCGCTTTGAAGCGACTCACTCGCGACCGTGCTTCACAGTCCGCATGCCCACGCTGAAAAAGCGATGCTCGCATTTGCCACGAATGATATTTCCAGACGTTAGTCAATGATAAAGTACAATGATGTGCTACAGACACAGTCACAGACGGACAGGCGGCAAACATGTGATGCGGCGACACTGGACGAGAGTATCGTGGAAAAACTACAGTATTATGTAGTTGGTGGTACTTCTGCTTTTCCTCGAGGCTCATAGTAGCGAACTCCTTTCCGTTCACCTTGTACAGCTCGTCGCCTGAAAAAATGTACCGCTCACAATTTTTTCATCTCTGACGTGTCGCAATCTCACTCTAGCAGGACTGTCTCACACTACTTCTCGTCTGCGCATGGAAGTGCACCCGAAAGTGCCACCACACATGACACCACCCCCACTACTAGTATGTCAGAAAGGCGTACAAAAAACGTGAAGCATTGTACCGGCCTTGATGCCGTTCTGCGCAGCCCAACCGTTCTTCGCAACGTATCGGACGCGGCACCCCTCGTAGCTGATGTCGAAAATAAAAATTCTTCCGCCGCCGAATTGCGCTTCAACGACGTGGGCGCACCACATACTACCAGTAGCAAGCAACGGGTCCGCATCTAAACTACCTGAGCACGCGACGGCAACAAGAGATGAAACAACAGTTGCTCGATGAAATACTGCAAGAAGGAGGTAATGCCTTAAATACTGCCAAATGTCACACAGAGACTGTGTGTGCGACAGACAGACGTTGCAACTGAGAATTGATACCCTAGTCCCAGCGGGATGGGTTCCGCGCACGTGACCTGAACGTCGAGGAACTCAGGCGCCAAAGCCACGCCCTTCGAGCTGTAATGCGTGATTGCAGCAACAGGCATGCCCTCCTGCGCCATCGGGGCAGCCACGTCGCCTCCGGTGGCCACGGTTTCCGGCTTCGTGTCAACCTCGCCAATCTTCTCCAAATCAAAATCAAAGTCCGGGCACATCTCTTCCGCGGTCATCATGCTCACCTCCGGGATGATGTTCTGCTGCTGTGGTTGTCGTTCAACAAAATCTCATTAAGTGCCTCACATAATCTGCACACATAGCCAGTGCCTGCAATAACGAGTGCTGCCTGCAATCACGCGACTGATGAGCAGCATGCTGATTGTCATGCATATAATGACCAACAGAGATGAATGATGCATATAGGCTGGGCAAATAATCAACGCAGCAATCACGCAGCAATGCAAATCTTTGTATCTCGCGGCAGCTTTGTCATGAGGCGCGTAGCGTCACGACATGAAGAGCACCGTGGGCATACCGACAAGTTGAGAAGACAATACAGAAACAAGTCAAAAAATAGCACCTTCAACTCCATTGTGAATGCGATCTGGGAAGCTGGATAGTTTTCACCACAGTCTTCTGTTGCAGGGTGCTTGGGTGCTAGTGCTGAGTTGGGACGGGGTTCACGCGTAAGGCATGGTTTTCATCGGGCATAGTAGTGACCGGGGTATGAGTTGGGGCACAGGGTTGGATTTCGATATTTTTTCGATTGCAAATCGATGATGCGTAGACACGGACACGCACTCAGAGGAACAATTTTTTTCACGCTATTTCCTTCGAAAAGTTTCACATGATGCCATGTTAGACACGCGACGCAGACTTTTCACCTGCTCTTTCATGTTCAGTCAACGCAATTTTCCCGAGTTTGTTTTTCTGAATGCAGAGCGCATTGCATGGGACTGGGGCACGACGGACTGTTCATATGACGGCCAATACAATTTGTTGTCGAGGACTCGAGTTTTCGATCAGGAAGAGCATCATCATGGACAAGACGCGATTTCTCTTCTCCTCAAATCCGAAGTTTCAGGCTTCGATCTTCCGACTTCCCAGCACAGTATTATTTTTCTTTCGTATCGATTGTCTTTTTCCCGTATCTTCGCAACAGTGTAGATTGTGCTCTCGCCATTATCCCATGACCCAAACGTCGAACACCGAACGCGCACTTCTCAAAACGAGCTGAGCAAAACTCTGCACCTACGGACTGAGAACGACGTTCAACCACAAAGCGACCCACATGCTTTTCTCTTTCTTGAGCGATAGATTATCGGCTGTTTTCTTGGAAGCAGTTGCATTCTCACCAGTTCTTCCCATCACTTCAGCAAGATGTTCTTTTCTCTTTTCATCCCGTGATGTTTCTGAGCCGGACGTCAATAGACAGCCATGGACCTGGAGGTATTGTGGAGCTCTTGAATACTTTCCCGAAAGCCTCATAGCGTTGGAGTCGTATGGAGTGCCATAAAATACGCGGCCCACTTTTTTTGCAGCAAGAAGTCTATCCATTTCCTAACACTAAGTATTGTACTTTGTTGCGGTACTGCGCCGTGGTGTGAGGTCACTGACTACTGCCATAGACTGTCACTCTTTCGTATGATGTATGCTTTGCCGAAACCAATTTCTCAACCTAATGTGTTGGGGGCATGAATCGTTTTCACCATGAGTGGCATCATGAAGGAGCAATTCGTCAAAGCGATTCATATTTGCGCACGATGAGATACGTTGCAATTCGCGTTGCGTGTCTTATACAGCAGAACAGCAATCGTTGTTGGTGATCGGATCCTGTCGTCGAAGCACGCCCTATGTACACACATTAGGCTACTGAGACGCCACGCCTTCAGTGGGAGCGACATCTGGCAGAATTTCTTTGCATTCCAGGTCTTCCTCCGCGGCCGGTTCTAGCTCGTGGTGGCAGGTCGGGCACGCTGCCTTGCACTCTAGCAACCACTTGGTGACGCATGCTTCGTGGAAGATGTGGCCGGCCTCGCAGGGCATACGGAAGATGCGCTCGCCCTCTTCTTGGTCTTCGTCCACCCTCACATAGCACACGCCACACGTCAGCTTTTCTTCCGACAACTTCGGGAACTCCTCCGCTTTCACTACTTCCAGCG
>JACLAC010007656.1_pt1 | contig 31515 bp, 31 predicted proteins | sample 8027881 | NCBI WGS metagenome assembly JACLAC01 (sample SAMN15725517, study PRJNA655200) | protist metagenome | isolation source: fluorescence activated cell sorting (FACS) single amplified genomes of... | place: Spain: Blaines Bay Microbial Observatory, Mediterranean Sea | collected 2016-01-19 | reverse complement strand
CCTGATCATGAATTCGAGAACTCTGGCTTCAGCTTGAGTTCCAAAGGTTGGTTTCTCCATGCAGAAAAAGGTGAACAAAGCCAATACAACCTGAGTGGAGAACAGGGAAGTCTTTTCGATTTGGTCAAAAAGCGTGGCCTTTTGGACGAAGCGCGTCGACGTTCTGGGATGCCTACACTCAACCAGCAGTCAAACAGTGCTGTTGACTCCAGCCATTCCGACAACTCAATTATGGCTCAACAAATCTGGGAGAAAGCTGAAATCGCGTCTGAAACGGCAAGAGCTTCTATTGCACGCTATCTGACGGATGTTCGCAAAATTCCACTGGGAAACTATGAAGACTTGGTGGCTCTTGGCTGGTTGCGTTGGGATGCGCTTAACAAATGCGTGATCTATCCGATTATTGGCAGTAGTGACACCAAGAAGGTGGGGAAGATTAATCGTATCTTCATTGATGAATCAGGCAAGAAGACAAGCAAGAAAATGCTTGGCAAGGATGGCTTAATTTCAGTAGTTCCACCTAAGGCCATCGACTCACAAAAAGACCTACAATCCACCTTCCTTGTATGCGAAGGTTTAGAAAACGCGCTTAGCCTTCGAGATAGGCAGACTGATACCTTCCTTCTGTCTAACGGCAAATCGAATCTTAAGCATGTTCCTGCATTCCTGCCAGCAAAAGCAGAAGTTCGCATCATCAGCGATCACGATGTCAATGAGAATCCTAATCAAAACGGGCAGACCGAAGCTGCAAAGCTACGGTCAGAACTAATTAGTCAGGGCTATCAATGCACTGCATTGATGCCAAAAGAGCCGAAGACAGATGCCAATGATGCCTTGCAAGCGGGGGAACTCCAGAAATGGATGAAAGACTTGGTCGAGGTTCCTGAAATTACAGATGATGGTCTGGTGATCAAACAAGCCATTGAAATGAAGTCGCCTGCTGAGGTTGTTTGTGGTGCAACATGGCGAAATGAGTTACCTATCACAAAATCTGGTACCCCATGGGATGAACCTGAGGAACTGTTTCACGAACAGGAATTTAACGAGTACCCCATTGAACAATTACCAGCAACTATTCGATATGCAGTGAGGGAGGTTGCTGAATTTGTCCAGTCTCCAATTCCGTTGGTTGCCGCTTCAGCACTCAACACTATTAGCACCGCCGTACAGGGGCAGTACGATGTTCGAAGAGCAGACGGATTGGAAGGCCCCACGAGTTTATTTTTTCTTTCTATTGCGGAAAGTGGCGAGCGGAAAACCAGTTCGAATAAATTCAATAAATTGCTGTGGGATTATGAGAATGCAGAGAGAGAAAAACTAGAACCCAAAACTAATGAATATGAAGTCATTAAGGAAATATGGGAATCAAAGAAAACGGCATTGATGAACCAGCTGAAAAACTGCCAGCAAAATAATAAGCCCACCCGAGAAGTGGAAGAGGATTTACATGAATTGAAATCCGAAGAACCTAAGCCACCCACAATTCCATGCCTGACTTATCAAGACACAACAGCAGAAGCATTGCTCAAGGGTTTAAGCAATTTCCCTGTTGGAACTTTGACGAGTGACGAAGCAGGTGGAGTTCTTGGTGGCTATTCCATGAAAGAAAATTCAATGAAGTTTGTCAGTGACATCAATCAGCTTTGGGATGGCTCACCCATTCGGGTAACTCGTAAACATGCAGATGAAATCATTGTTCAGGGGGTACGATTGAGTCTTGGTCTGATGATTCAGGAACAAACCCTGAGAAGAGTTCACTCACAATCCAAGGGGCTCTTGAGGGGTTCAGGCCTACTGGCGAGGTTCCTGATTAGTTACCCCAACAGTAGCATTGGTACCCGTCATTTTAAACCGCCACCAGAAAAGGCCCCCAACTTCAAAGCCTTCAGGAATCGCCTGATGCGTATTTTAGCTGAGAAATTGCCAATCAATCACAAGTGCCGGTTAGAACCACAGATGCTGGAACTCAGTCCAGAAGCACAAGAACTTTGGATTAGATTTCATGATGAGGTGGAGCAAGAACTCCAAATTGGAAAATCCATGGATGATGTTCGAGATATTGCCTCAAAGACTGCTGATAATGCCGCAAGAATTGCTGCAAGCTTTCATGTTTTTGAGGGAGGGGAGAGTTCAAAAATTTCTGAGGAAACCCTTGATTCTGCAAAAAGCATTGCCCTCTGGCATTTGTATGAAGCCCAACGATTCTTCAGGGAACTTGAGACTTCAAAAGAAATTTCGGACGCCCAAAGAATCGACAAATGGCTTCTTTCAAAATGTCGCAACCAGAACGTCTCCCACCAGTTACGAAGGGAGGTGCAGCGGTCTGGTCCCGTACGGGATAAAAACGATCTGAATCGTGCCCTCACGGACCTGCATGAACGGTCCCGCTGCCGGTTCGTCAAGGACGGCAAGAAACTTCGCATTGAAGTGAACCCGAAACTCCTCAAGGTTTGAATGGCTTTGCGTGATTATTTAAAAAGTCAGAAATCTCTGCGGAACAACCTGTCGGATTGTAATGTCGCAAGTGTCGAAACGCCCTGCGACAGAACCATTGATCCTCTGGCCCAGCAATATTCAGGGTTTGCAAGCGATGTCGCAAGTGTCGCAAGTGTCACAGTAGATAGGGAGCATAACAGCAATACCAACCAAGAACATCTTTCTCAGATGGAGAAATCCTCATCTTTAAATGATAATATATATATTAAATCATATAATAAGATTAGAAAAGAAAATGATTCTGAGACAGGTACTTCCAGTGCGGTGACAGTTGCGACGGTTGCGACACTTCAGCATTCATGCGGGGTTGCGGGGTATTCGCGTTGCGACACTTCAGAGACAGTTGCGACAGTTGAAAATCCTCACAATTCCAAAGGCCAAACTGAGATTAAAATATTACAGCAAAAGGTTGAGCAACTCTGGCAAAGCCGAACGCCGGCAAGCCTCCAAGTGCCTGAGGGCTACGATGCTGATCAACTTTGCAGACGTATTGAGATCCAGTTTGAGAAATGGTGGCAGGAAGAGCCAGAGACACAAATGATGTCCTGCATGGTCTTGCCAGCAAGCCGAAACGAGCCATTCCGTTTGAATATCTTTCGGTTGACCCTGTCACATGATGTTTCAGAAAACTCTTCTAATCTAAATCAGTAAATCGGATAAAGCTGTCCGATCCAATGGGGACATGAGTTTCCCCAATCACTCATTAAGAGAGTAACCTCAATCTTTCGCACGGAGAGTGATATGTCTAAACACCCATCTTCAACAATACTCAACGAAACCTACGCAGAATTCAGCCGACAAAGTCCCAAAGAATTTCAACGAAAGCTCTATGAGCATTACGAAAAGTGTAAGGTAGAATTCTTTCCCGACACGGCACTGCCCACCCCAATCATTGAATTGACTCCACCTAGCAGCGCAAAAGCATGGGGAGAATTTTTGCCCCAAAGTCAATCAGGGATTGAATCGAAGATCAATCTACGACCCACTATTTTAACTGGTGAACACCCCAAAGTAAGTGGCCTTGAAGAGCATGCCTTTGGCTGACAACTACTGATGTACGACATCCTTTTCTGTGTTGAAGTTCTTAAGGAGCCTGAGAACTCCTTCCATGGTCATGGACCTCGGTTCCGTGACGAGTGCAACCGTGTGGGACAAATTCTTGGCCTATTTCGAGTTCGAACAAGTAAAAAACGGGGTCAGGATAAAGATCTCCCCAGTTGTGCAAACTGGCCCTACATCGTCAGGCCTGAAGGATATTTTCAAGGTGCTTGGCCATTACTAACATCAAGAAGAACGAAGGTTATCCATCAGTCTACTCAACAGCAACCCCTTCCAGAGGACGAAAAGAACAATCCCAACTTTTATATTCCAGAAGCATATCATAAATGGATGAAAAATTTGGTTGAACTGTTCGGTGCGGATGAGGCGCTAAAGGTAATATTTTATGGTGGGAAGGAAGTTTCACATTCTGACAAAGATCGTTTTGTAGAAGTGAGAAGTGACTTACGGAGTCGTCTCTCAGAAATTGAAAACCTTATTGTGAATCAAAAAGAGGAGTTTGAAAGTGCCAATGCGCCTGTCGATGCCTTTATGAAAACCTGATTAGGCAGAAATGGAAGAGATTAAGTGCTTTGCTGTCAAACAGAGAGCCCAGAGTAAGAATCGCTTCGAATAAACATCAATTTGCTAATGACTGAGAAGGGTAAACTGCGGAAATTTTTTCTCCAATTTAGTAGGTAGAATATGAGTTTACAACTTGGATCAAAGCTTCATTTTTCACAATTGAACAGAGATTTGAGATGACAGATAGAAGACCTAAAATACTAGAAGCCCACTCCATCGCTGATGTCTGGCCATTACTAAGCGATGAGGAGTTAGAAGATCTTGCGGAAGACATTAAAGTGAACGGGTTGCACCATCCAGTGGTTTTGTACGAGGAAAAGATTCTGGATGGGCGTAATCGAGTAAAGGCCTGCGAGTTGGCAGGTGTAGCAGTCAAAACAATGAAGTACCACGGTGAAGATCCAGTTGGGTATGCAATTTCGCTGAATGAGAAGCGCAGGCACCTTTCATCTTCACAACGGGCTGCACTGGCAGTGAAAATGAAACCGTTATTTGAAGCTGAAGCCAAAAAACGTCAACAGGCAGCAGGTGGCAATCAGAATCCCAGTGGGACAAACCAGCATCGTCAGGTGGACAAGAGGTCGGTTGTGGAAAAAATTCCACCAGCGACCAACAAGGATCCAAAGAAGACGAGAGTCAAGTCGAGGACACAGGCAGCAAAAGCACTAGGTACAAACGAGCGCTACGTCAATCAGGCAGAGAAGATCAAAAAGGAATCGCCCGAAGTTTTCGAGAAAGTAGAAGAGGGTGAAATCAATATTCCACAGGCGATGAAGTTGATTAGATCCACACCTCAGCAGGATTGGTCCATCTCTGAACTGGAGCGTAAGCAGCAGGTTGAAGATGGCCAAGCAGTTCTGGCTAATGAGCAGACGGATCTCAATCTCATCGCATGGGCTGGAGCAGATAGATGTCTGCGAATTGATGGAAGGTCTCGGTTCGCTAACCCTTATTACCTTGAAGAAGATGGCTGCCGTGATGAAGTTTGTGATTTGTATGAGCAAACCTATCTGCCCAACAAAAAATCCATTCTAAATCGCCTGCAGAAGCTCAAGGGGAAAGTACTGATTTGTCAATGCTTCCCGAAGCGTTGTCATGGAGAATCATTGTTACGGAAGTTGGATGATGATTGAGTTGAACAGAAAATCAAAAATGAATAAATTTAAGAATGATTTAAATAATCAGAGCATTCAATCGGAGTCCTTATGAAACAGTTTTCATGGCCTCCAACCCCCACACAGATTCAAAATCTACCTCTCGAAGCGGTAAGCGTTCTCGTCGATCCACGTGAGCAGCAACCTTGGGATCTCAGCCCAATGCAAGTGCAAACAGCCACCCTGCAAACAGGTGATTACAGCAGCGCCTGTGGGCGTTTTGTGTTAGAAAGAAAGAACTCTATCGATGAACTGGTTTCCTGCATGACGCAGAGCCGTGAACGCTTTGAGCGTGAGTTGGAACGAATGCAGGCTTTCGAAGCTGCTGTGGTCTTAGTGGAGGGAACTTATCAGGATTTAGTCAGTGGCTACTACCGGAGCAAGATGAACAAGAATTCAGCAGCAGCGACATTCGTCTCATGGCAACAAAAGTTCAGGGTCCCAATCCAGTTAGTTGATAACCGAAGCAACGCGGAAGATTATGCAAAGCGTTTCTTCCATCTACAGCATCGTCGGAGACTTTCAGAACTCCTGCACTACTCTGCTCTATCTTTTGCCAATTAGATAGCCAACCCGAGTTGAGGTAAGCATGCAACGCAAACTAAATGCAGCGAGCAACCGCGCGGCAACTCTTGAACTTCACAATCAAGGTCTCAGCCAGCGTAAAATCGCCATGGTGCTGAACATATCAAAGACCAGAGTTGCTCAGATTCTGAAGGAGAATAATTCCCAAAACGGTCAGTCTGGGCAGGCCAGCCAATCCAAGGAACTGACCACGATTCTCACGGGGAATTCCAGTGTCGGGCAGCATCTCGAAGCTGTGGTCACCCAAGCCGCGAAGCAGTCGGTCTCACAAGTGATTGCTGATGAGCGAGAGGTCCAACGGGAACAAGTGCTGGATGATCTCCAATACATCCGCAACTGGAGCATTGAAACGGCTGAGAGAGTCCGTTCTGGATGTGCTGATCTCCAAAACCTGCAAATGGAGCTCGCAACCATGAAGGTGTTATCAGGCATTTTGCTTGAGAACAACCGCCAACGGATGGATCTGTTTGGCTTAGCCAATAAAGCGAAAGAGGTGAGTGATTACAGTATTGACTTCATTGCAGCCGCCAGAGAGGGTGGCCTGAACATCAAAGGCCCAAATTCGTCAGATCATCCAGCCGAAGAGTCCGACCAGACTTGATCTCCATCCCCACACTGTCTCCACTAGCGAAGACACTCCACGACTGATTGACCAGCAGTCCTGATTGCCCGCGAAGCATCTAACTCCCGAAGCAACGCCATTCTCCGATCATTTCGAATTCTTGAAAAGAACAGCATTCAGACGACCCCTCAGACAATAACAGTTGTTAGCCCCCCTAAAGATTTTTGCACAAGCATAAAAGCGTTGGGCACAGACCAATGGATTAATATTCCCCTGCTTGCACCCACGCTGATTCAGGTTGCTGAAGTTGAGGGGTTCCTCTGCTGCCTGCATTGGTGAGGCGTTCTTCAGCGCGCCTCATCTAGCGCATCAGTTTTCACTTAGAGTTGGAAATTGTGCGACTAGCTTGCCTTCTACCAATACATCCCGTCTTCGGGATAGCTCTCTAAAATTTCGTCAGAATTGCGGTAAGCAGACATAAATTCATGTGCCTCATGGACAACCGAATTCAAAATTTTCCCCTCCACACCGTTTTCTTCAAGTTGCCTGTAAACATCCTGCTCACTTTTGGCGACCCAATGACAGAATAAGAATTCATCATTACCAATCCATTTCTGCATATTTCTGGCGTATTTGCCTCCAGAAGTCGCCTCAGCCCACTCACGTTCTGTTTTTCTTTTACTCGAAGGGTTCCTTTTTTCTGGTGGAGTAAGACTCTGCTTTCGTTTTTCATCCGTGGTAAAGGTGTGTACCACTAAGAAATGTTTATCTTCCATTTTGACTACCTCTAATTCTCTAAGGTTACCAACATATTCATTGGAACAACGCCGATTCGTTAGGGTGGATTAGTCTCTACCAGTTGTATCCATTTTCAGGATAGCTTGGCAAAATTTTATCTGAATTTCGGAAAGCAGTTTCGTATCGATGTGCTTCATGAGCCATTGAATTAACAAGTTTTCCTTCTATACCCATTTCTTCCAGTGTTCTGTATACATCCTGTTCACTCTTGGCGAGCCAATGACAGTAAGCAAAATCCTCATTCGTAATCCAGTGTTGAATAACTGTTGCTTTTTTACGTTTTGCATTTTCTTGAGCCCATTCACGCTCTGTCGGTCTTCTCTGTGGTGGGTCACGCTTTTCTGGGGGGGTAAGCATTTTTTTTCTAGCTTCATCAGAGACAAAAGCATGCACAACCAGAAAGTGCTTATAGTCTTTATCGTTGTCTAGGATGCGTTGCACATGCTCCGGTACATTGCTTCTTTTGGATTTATTCACTTCAGAAAATTTAATTTCAATCCCGTTTTCCTCTATCAATTCCAAAAGTTGTCTGTTGAAACCATTCTTATCCCTCACTGCTTGTTGCATTTCAAAATAAGCATCCCAATCTTCCTTTGAACTCCAAAGCTCAGTCAGAAGTATCTGATTGGGATTGTCATGGTCTACAGACCTCTCCAATCGTTCACAACCTTGCTGAGATGCCGTGAAATCGTTGCCTTCAGGACTATCCAGTAATTCAAGAACTTGATGACAGTTGCCATCTTTCGCTGTGAGAGTAATCCAAACCAGAATTGCCATAGGGACTCCTTATGCAAAGAATACAATTGACGTATGAAAAACTCTTTTTTGCCAGAGGTCGCTCTTGGCAAATCAACTTATCAATTCATAGATAGAGATTGTCAAGAATTTAGACCAAATACGAATTGACCCAGATGTTGACCTTGAGTTGTTATTCAGCTCAATGACTGGATACGTTCAGAAATGAAGCCGAATGGTTGGTCATTGGGAGAGGAGTCGGAAAGCTCGACTTAGACAAGGGACTTTCTTAAAAATAACCAATAAGATGGTGCAGATAAGGATTTCATGAACAAATTCCTGCACCAAAATTGATTGCATTTAATCCCAAAGACTCTGAATAACTTTCATTTGGTTCATCAAGTGAAATTCGATACCGTATGTTGTTGCTATTTCATAGAGTTCAGCAGCGAAATCCTTACTATCGATCATGTGATGATGAAGGCCGTCAGGAGTCCTGTAAATTTCAAAAAGAGTGAAAATAGTTCTGCCTGTGGTTGGAGGGAATTTACCTTCATGCCATTCACCAGAAAGCTCATATTCAGGGCTTTCTGAAATTGTATATTGAATTAGTTCTAGGGGGCCTTGTTGATAACTTTTTTCTTTCATGTATGTGTAATGAAATTCAAAAAAGTCTCTCAGTGCTTGTACACCTTCTTGCGTTGGCACCTTCCAAACAATGCAAACGGTTGATGTCCCATCTAATGCGTTTGCCATCTAGTCCTCCTTCAAGATTCAGAGATAAGCCACCCCATTGCCATTGAAAAAAACTTCAACAGTTTGTAGTGTTAAACAATTTGGCAAATCTTCTATCATAAAGTAGTCAAAATGCAATCCCCGCTTGGACAATGGTGGATTGACCCAGACGATGACCTTGAGTCGTTATTCAGCTCAATGACTGGGTATGGTTACAAATGAAGTCGAAAGGTTGGTCGGAATAACTTTGGGAGGTGTTTCAGGAAGCCGCAGTCATTTGTGGAATAGAGTTGCAGTTCCACTTGAATCTGGAACTGCGGTTCAACGTGAAGAAGTTACTTGGCCTTCATGATGGAGGCTAATTTTTGGGAATCATCAAGTATATGAAACTCAGTGATTTTCTCATTTTGAATTTTGTAAAGGTGCCCAAAATCAGCATCCATGCCTTCCGCAGTTCCATGGGCTAATACAAAAACATAATCACCTTCGGCAATCATCAATTTTGGTTCTACTTTAAAATTTTCAAAATGGCTGGGAATGTGGGCCAAAAAGTTACCAATGAAATTGTCTGGTCCATGATAGGTCCCAGAAAATTTATGCATACCATTCACTTTGATGACTGCTTCTTCATGCATTAAAGATTTGATAGTACCCATGTCTCCAGCAGTAAAGCTAGCGTAGCCTTTTTGAACCACTTCTTTCGGGGTCATGTCATCTCCAATTTAAGAGGTGTTGAAAATATTTGGGGTGATGTTTCTGCAAGCTAAGCTGAAACGCCTGTGAAAGAATAATTCTTTTGAGATTATTTTCAATTTATTAGTTGGAAGGGGAATTACGTTCAGAAACGAATATGCCAGCAAAGACGTTAGGCCTTGCTTTCCAAGAAATGCAACTGATATTGGACACCTTCCGCAGGAACTAAACCACGGTTTCAATAGCTCAAGCTTCGCATCGTTAGCCCCCACAAGCCACTCCAGCATTCTTTGAAATAAGTTTTCAGGTCCTACTTAAACTCGACATCAATACTGCTCCCCCCATTGCCCTCCCCCCGAGAGTTTCGTCTGCTAAAACTATAGTGCAGGTCGACCCAGCTACCGGATACTCCTTTGAACAGGGCTGGCCAATCGACAACAAAACCTAAAGAACAAGCAAGGAGGATCATTGGGAATATTTGAAAATGATGGTGGGCCCCATTATGGCCAAGGGGCTGGAATGTTACTGGGCTTAGCCGTTGGTGATGCGCTGGGCGCCTACCTCGAGTTTGAGGATTCGCGGGAGCCGGAGAACTACCTGCGAGACTATCAGGCCGGTGGGCCGCACAATCTGCCTGCTGGTTGTTGGACCGATGACACCAGCATGGCCTTGGCGATGGCCGACTCGCTCTTGATGCAACGTGGAAAACTGGATCCCAAAAACATGCTGGCCTGCTGGCGTGACTGGTTCCGCAATGGTGCCTATTCTTCAACAGACACATGCTTTGATATCGGCATGACCTGCCAGCAGGCGATCCAGCGATTTGAAGCGGGTGTGGACCCTGAAGAATGTGGGACAACCGGCAAGTGGGCCTCTGGCAATGGAGCCTTGATGCGAATGGCACCTGCGGTTATTTCAGCTTATCGGGTTGAGGAAGCGGTTGAGCTTGCCATTGGGCAAACCAAGCTGACACACAATAACCCAGAAGTGCTGATGTATTCAGAAGCCTTTGCCAAAGAGTTGTGGCATGGCAAACCACTTCCAGAGTACGACCACCTGCGACTGCCAAAGGATACGCCTCGCCAAAATGTAATGTCTGGGGGCTACGTCAAAGAGTCTTATCAATGTGCTTGGTGGTGTGTGCAGAATACAGATTCCTTCGAGGAGGCCGTGGTGACAGCGGTTAATCGTGGCCATGATGCTGATACCTCTGGAGCCATCACAGGACAACTGGCAGGTCGGATTTATGGCATTCATGGGGAGAAGGCAATACCAGATTGGATGTATGAGGGCCTCTATGCCCATGAGCATTTGTATGATCTGGCCTGTCGACTATGCGATCTGAGTATTCGGGACTCTCGAGACGGCTGGGGGGCTGATGTTCCTAGAATCGGTCTGCAAGATCCTGTTCGCCCATCTAGCCAGCAGGAGAATGGTTGGTCTGAAACCATCGATAAAAATCATTCTCAATCTGAGACAAGCATCAAAAAACTGGAATCTTCACCCTGAATTGTGCGAGAGGATTGGGGAAATGCAATTACTCACAATCCCAAATTACTAAACCATGCTGGAAATTCCTGACGAGATCCACCATCAAATCGGCGAAGCATCTGTTAACGCAGAAGTCCATGTCTGCTTTTCCAGATCACTGATTCCTGATTTCAATGTAGATTGGATTTTTTTAATTGAATCGGTGTTGGAAGAGAAGCGTCTGGAAGAGATCCGACAGGGAAGTCCACTAACAGAGGAAGAGGACGTCTACTATCGAACCACGTATGTTGAAAGCAATATTCGAAGCAGTGGACCATCTGAAGGTTTCAAGCTGCTGGAGTTGTTTGATGATGCTGAAGTCCCACATTGGGTGGTGATCCACACCAGCGGTGGGGGTATGTACTACGATGAGAATGTGGTTGGTGTTTTTTTAACTTTTGATGAAGCAGAGAAGTATTTGAATAAGATCTACTTGATCCCCTATCCGTGGTAAGTCAGCCGATAATGTGTTTGTTGTTTAATCATTACTAACTAATAAAGTTGAGCCTACCGCTCACTTTACTTAGGTGCACTTCGCAAGTCACAGAGGATTATGAAAAAAGAAAATTACTCTGGACCAGAGTTTCCAGAAATGACACCCGAGGAGATACAGGCCCAAGTAGACAGGACTCAGGCTCTGAGTCGGTCGTTAGACGAGAATCCCGAAGAATGGGAGAAACTGCTGGAACAAGTTCAGTCCAAGAGACAGACAGTAGGGCTTCCGGCACCTCAAGATATGGAGACGGAGGAAGACGGAATTTTACCCGAATTACGAAGGCGTTGGAAGGTACGCCATCCACAAAGGGGCCGAACAGAACGAGGGTCAAAGGTCCGACCCAAAAGTTAGTTAAAGTTCCTTAAACAGATACCAGAGAAAACCAATAAACATTTTTAAGAACCTAACCTCATAAGGTCCTGTGGCAATCAAAAAAACTGAACTCTATTCCTCGCTCTGGTCTAGCTGTGACGAGCTTCGTGGGAGCATGGACGCCAGCCAGTACAAGGATTTTGTGCTGACCATGTTGTTCATGAAGTACGTTTCAGACAAGTACAAAGGAGACCCCTACGGAATGATTGTTGTCCCAGAAGGGGCCAGTTTTGACGACATGGTAGCCCTCAAGGGCGACAAGGAGATTGGTGACAAGCTCAATAAGATTATCAGCGCTTTGGCCGAGGAGAATGACCTCAAGGGCGTGATTGATGTGGCTGACTTCAATGACGAAGACCGTCTGGGTACCGGCAAGGAAATGGTCGACCGTCTCTCAAAGTTGATTGGCATTTTCGAAGGACTGGACCTGTCCTCGAATCGTGCAGATGGAGATGATTTGTTGGGCGATGCCTACGAGTACCTGATGCGCCACTTCGCCACAGAATCAGGCAAATCCAAGGGGCAATTCTACACTCCTGCGGAGGTCTCCAGAATTCTGTCCAAGGTCATTGGAATCAATGAGCAAACACCCCAAGACGCCACGGTTTATGACCCAACCTGTGGTTCTGGGTCTTTGTTGTTAAAAGCCAGTGACGAGGCCCCTCGAGGTCTGACAATCTATGGTCAGGAAATGGACTTTGCCACCAGCGCCTTGGCCCGCATGAACATGATTCTCCATGACAATGCGACTGCCGCAATCTGGAAGGGCAACACCATCTCCGATCCCCATTGGCGTGATGGAGACGGGAAACTCAAAACCTTTGATTTTGCGGTGGCCAATCCTCCGTTTTCAAATAAGAGTTGGACCAGTGGGATCAATCCCAACGAAGATGAGTTTAATCGCTTTGAATGGGGAATTCCTCCTGAGAAAAACGGAGACTACACCTTCCTTCTGCACATCATCAAAAGCCTCAAAAGTACTGGTAGAGGATCAGTGATTCTGCCCCATGGGGTTTTATTCCGTGGCAATGCAGAAGCAAGGATCCGAGAAGAATTGATCAAACAGGGCTACTTCAAGGCAATCATCGGATTGCCAGCAAACCTGTTCTATGGAACCAGCATTCCAGCGTGTGTGATTGTGCTGGACAAAGCTGGAGCGGCGAGTCGCAAAGGGCTCTTCATGGTCGACGCCAGCAAAGGCTTTATCAAGGACGGCAACAAGAACCGCCTCCGCAGCCAAGACATCCACAAAATTGTCGATGTCTTCACCAAGCAGCTCGAACTTCCCCGCTACAGTCGTATGGTTCCAACGGCTGAAATTGCCGGCAACGATTATAACCTCAACATCCCCCGCTACATTGACTCCAGTGACCCTGAGGACCTGCATGACCTCAGTGGCCATTTGCAAGGTGGCATTCCCAATCGTGACATTGATGCTCTAGAGCGCTTCTGGGATGTGTTTCCAAACTTACGTGCAGAGTTGTTTAGTGCAGCCAGAAATGGCTACAGCAAAAGTCTGGTGGCTTCGAATCAGATCAAGTCCACAATCCTCAATCACTCAGAGTTTCAAGCCTTTGCGAAGTCGAGTCTTGAACCCTTTACGTCATGGTTCGCAAGAGCATCGCTTGACGCTGTGCAAATTGGAGATTCTCCGAAGGCTATCATTCAGCGAATCAGTGAAGATTTGCTGGCGAGCTACGCTGAAGCTCCACTGTTGAGCAAATACGACATTTACCAAATTCTGATGGACTACTGGGCGGAGGTGATGCTCGATGACGTGTTTGTGTTAGCACAGGTGGGTTGGGGGGAAGGCAATCAATTACGGTCCCTGAAAGTGGCCAAGGGTGAAAAGCTCAAAGAAGAACCAGATTTGGTCATCAACAAGAACAAGTATAAGGCGGAGTTGATTCCACCAGCATTATTGGTCAACCGTTACTTTGCGGATAAACAAACCAAGGTCGATAACCAGCAGAGTCAACTTGATGCGGCCACACAGGAACTGGAAAGTTATCTGGAAGAAAACAGTGGAGAAGACGGGTTGTTGAGTGATGCTCTCAATGACAAGGACCAAGTGACCAAGGCGACGGTTACCGCTCGTTTGAAAGCAGCCACTGATTTAGAGGAAATGTCAGCCTTGCGCCAAACCAAAAAACTCTTTGAAGCAGAGTCTGATGCCAAGAAAGTCCTCAAGGAGGCTCAGGATGCCTTGGATCAGTCTGTTTTCAAGAAGTACCCAACCCTGATAGAGAGTGACGTCAAAACACTGCTGGTGGAGGACAAATGGAAAGCAACACTACAAGCCAACATTCAGGCTGAAATTGAACGGGTGACTCAACAACTAGCCAATCGGGTGAAGGAACTCGATGAACGCTACGCAGAACCACTGCCTGAGATTCGCCAGTCGGTCGATGAACTAAGTGGCCGAGTGGCAGAACACCTCAAGGCGATGGGGCTGGAGGGAGTGTTATGAATATTCAACATCAAAGTGCGACCACAGAGGCGATTCCAGCAGGGTACAAGCAGACGGAAGTTGGGGTGATTCCTGTGGATTGGGAAGTAAGAACCATCGGTACATTAGGCGATGTTGTTAGGGGAGGCTCGCCTAGACCAGCAGGTGATCCAAAATATTTCAATGGAAATTTCATTCCTTGGTTGACTGTTGCATCACTAACTAACATTCCAAGTTCACAAATATTTGTTTCCGACACTCTCACAAAACTTACAAAGTTAGGCTCACTCAATAGCAGAATTCTTCAGGCTGAAACACTTATAATTTCTAATAGTGGCGCAACACTTGGAGTTGCAAAAATTCTAAAAATTAAATGTTGTGCAAATGATGGTATCGCTGCAGTTATTAATCAACACACTGGAAACAAGGGTTTTTTAGTTCACTACATCAACACACAAACGAAAACTCTACATGACAAAGTAGCAACTGGGAATGGCCAACCAAATCTGAACACTGACTTAATCAAGTCAATTAATATTCCTTTCCCTGCTGAAAAAGAGCAAACCGCCATCGCCAATGCCCTCTCCGACGTAGATGCCCTGATTCAGGAATTGGAGAAACTGATTGCCAAGAAGCGGGACATCAAGGCGGCAGCGATGCAGCAGTTGCTGACCGGAAGGACTCGTTTAAGGGGATTTAAGGGGGCATGGCAAGAGAAGCCACTTCGAGAAATAAGTTTAATGTTTGGAAGAATCGGCTGGCAAGGTTTGAAACAATCAGAGTTTACAGAAAATCTAGGCGATCCATTCTTAATTACGGGAACAGATTTTCGAGATGCCAGTATTGACTGGGATTCGGCGTACCACGTCACCCAAGAAAGATATGATATTGCTCCACAGATTAAACTGCGTCCAGATGATGTCTTAATGACGAAGGATGGAACCATTGGTAAGATGCTGTATGTTGAAAAAATACCTTTTCACGGCAAGGCAACGCTCAATAGCCACCTCCTTGTCTTTCGGCCAATTCGTTGCGCATATCTTCCAAAGTTTCTTTACTATCAAATGCTTTCTAGACGTTTTCTAGAGCATGTTGACCAGCAAAAATCTGGTTCTACTTTTTTTGGGTTAAGTCAGGAGGCGACTGGAAAGTATTTAGTTTTGCTCCCACCGATTGAAGAACAAACTGCCATCGCCAACATCCTCTCCGATATGGACACTGAAATCCAAACCTTGGAACAGCGCTTGTCCAAAACACGCCAAATCAAGCAGGGCATGATGCAGGAGTTGCTGACAGGCCGGACTCGGCTGGTCAAACCCAATCCAGTCAACTGAAGAATTGGAGCTTTCATGAGTACCTTTGACAGCACCAAATCATCTCTTCAGGACCTCCTCCGAGACATTCGTTCAGGAAAGATTCAACTTCCAGATTTCCAACGCGGTTGGGTCTGGGACGATGATCGAATTCAGGATCTGTTGGTAAGTATTGCCCGATCTTTTCCAGTTGGAGCAATCATGCTGCTCGAAACGGGTGGAGAAGTGAAATTCCAAACCCGACCCGTTGAAGGTTTGGAGAAAACCGAGGCCAAAAACGTAAAGCCTGAGCGGCTTATTCTTGATGGTCAGCAACGTCTGACAACCCTCACCCAAGCACTGATTCTCAAGGAACCCGTAAATACCAGCACACCCAAAGGAAAGAAGATCAAGCGCCACTACTATTTTGATATCAAAGCGGCCATGGAGGCTGGCGATGATCTGGAGAATGTCGTGGTCTCTGTTGACGAAAATCGGCAAATAAGAACCAACTTTGGGCGTGACATAGAATTGGATTTGTCGACACAGGAATTGGAGTGCGAACAACTGTACTTCCCATGTGATCAGGTGATGGACTCTGATGACTGGGAAGAAAAATTAACGAGTATGGATCCTGAGAAACTTCCGATGTACATGAAGTTTCGAAACAAGGTCCTCAAGCCATTCCGTGAATATCAACTTCCAGTCATTCAACTGCAAAAAGAGACAACCAAAGAAGCAGTCTGTCTGGTCTTTGAAAAGGTCAATACCGGCGGTGTTCAACTTTCGGTCTTTGAACTGATCACTGCCAGTTATGCCGCTGATGGCTACAACCTCAGGGACGATTGGTTTGGCTCAGAGCTTCGCAAGGTCGATTCTCGGCAAAAACGCATTGCCAAGGACCCTTTGTTGCGAGACGTAGAGGCCACAGAATTTCTGCAAGCCATCACACTGGCGCACACGTGGGAACGCAAACAAGCTGACATTGCTGCTGGAAAAACCGGTAAGAGCATTCGCCCCGTCAGCGCCAAGAGGGCTGACGTGTTGGAGCTACCACTGGAGGCTTGGCAGGAATGGGCAGACAAGCTCGAAAAAGGCTTCAGGCAGGTAGGACGGTTTCTGCGCAAGGAATCCTTCCACCATCCCAGAGACTTGCCCTACAGCACCCAAATTGTGCCCTTGGCCGCAACCCTGACGTACCTTGGGGACCGTTGGCTGGAACCTCAAATTCACAACAAGCTGGCCCGCTGGTTTTGGTGTGGGGTTCTGGGTGAACTTTACGGTGGCGCGGTTGAAACGCGCATTGCCAACGACTATGAGCAGTTGCTGCAATGGTTCGAAGATGATGAGGCTCTCCCACGCAGTGTCTATGACGCCAATTTCCAACCAGACCGCTTTGACACCCTGCGTTCAAGGTTGAGTGCGGCCTACAAGGGCCTCAACGTCTTGGTTCTGCGCGAGGGTGCGCAAGATTGGCTCTGGAAGGCCGGTATTCAGGAATTGGATTTGGATGAGGTGGCCTTGGATATTCATCACATATTCCCCCGCGATTGGTGCATCAAGCAGGGCATCAAGCGCGAGTCCTATGATTCGATTCTGAACAAAACTCCACTGTCCTACAAAGCCAACCGCAAAATTGGAGGTGATGCTCCTTCGGTCTATCTGCAAAGAGTGCAATCAGAAAAGCAAGTGGGACTCTCCGATGCTGAAATGGACGAGGTGCTGTCCAGTCACGCCTTGAGTCCTGAATTCTTGCGCAATGATGACTACGAGGCCTTTCGGGCAGACCGCAGAGTCCGTTTGAGCCAGTTAATTTCAAGCGCAATGGGTAAGCCCGTTTCTACGATTCCAGAACAAGGCGAATACCTTCATGATGATAATGAAGAAAGACTGAATAACGATGACCTCCACTAATTAAAGGGATCTTTAGTTTTGATTTTCTCTTCGAACATGCTTCGGGTGATGAGGTGAATAAAATATATTCCCCCGTGAGAGCTTTGGAACTGTTGAGACTCGGATCTGGAAGAAAGACAGCCACTTTCAGAGAGGGGCAGGAAGAAGCAATTTCTCATGTTGCAGAAGGCAAGGGCCGACTGCTAGTGGTACAAAAGACTGGGTGGGGCAAAAGCTTCGTTTATTTCATTTCGATAAAATTGCTGCGAGAGGCAGGGCAGGGCCCTGCGATATTGGTTTCGCCATTGTTGGCTTTGATGCGTAACCAAATTGAGGCTGCTGAAAGAATGGGAGTCCGTGCAGCAAGCATCAACTCTGAAAATCCGAATGATTGGGCTGATGTTGAAGCAAGAATTCAACGTGATGAAATTGACATATTGCTGATTTCTCCTGAGCGATTGGCTAATCAACACTTTCAGTTTGAAGTCTTAGCGAGTGTTGCCGACAAAATCTCCTTACTGGTTGTTGATGAGGCTCACTGCATTTCTGACTGGGGCCATGACTTCCGTCCTCACTACAGATTGTTGGAACGATTCGTTAAAAACATGCCGCCAAACATGAGACTGTTGGCTACAACCGCAACAGCCAATAACCGCGTCATGAAAGATCTGGAGACCGTTCTTGGACCCAATCTGATCATTTCACGGGGTGATCTCAACCGCCCTTCTTTGACCCTGCAGACTATTCGGCTTCCCAACAAAGCTCAGCGCCTTGCTTGGCTGGCAGATCAACTTTTAAGCTTAAGTGGCCATGGCATCATCTATACCCTCACGGTTCGTGATGCACACCTAGTCAGCGATTGGCTTAAGAGTCAGGGCTTCACAGTTGAGGCTTACACTGGAGAAACTGAAAATCGACCAGCGTTGGAGCAAGCCCTTTTAGAAAATCGGGTAAAGGCATTAGTTGCCACAACAGCTTTGGGTATGGGTTATGACAAACCAGACCTTTCCTTTGTAATTCACTATCAGATGCCTTCTTCCGTCGTTGCCTACTATCAACAGGTGGGGCGGGCAGGCCGTGCCCTAGATGCGGCCTACGGTGTGTTGCTGAGCGGGGAGGAAGAGGATGATATTGCAAATTGGTTCATACAGAGTGCCTTCCCCACACGGAAAGAAGTAGCGGATGTGATTGAAAATCTTGACGCAAACCCAAACGGGTTATCCGTCGACCAATTGTTGAGAAAGGTCAATATCAGCAAGGGGCGAGTTGAAAAAACAATCTCACTTCTTTCTTTAGAGTCACCTGCACCCATCGCCAAGGTTGATACTAAGTGGCAATTAACAGCTGCCATACTTAGCGAAAACTTTTGGAGACGAGCTGAGCGCCTTACTGCGTTAAGGCGGCAAGAGCAGGAACAAATGAAATACTATGTAAGTCTCCCATTTGGCCAGCACATGCCTTTTCTGATAAAGGCCTTAGATGGAGACCCCGTTTCTACAGCGAGACAGAATTTACCCGCCTTGACGGAACAAGTCAGTCAGAGGTCCCTTCAAAAGGCATTGGCCTTTCTCCGCAGAAGCCACCTGTCGATAAAGCCCCGAAAAAAATGGCCCAGTGGCGGATTAGAAAAATCAAATGTCAGAGGAAACATCGGTAGCAAACACCAAGCTGAATCTGGCATGGCATTGTGCGTATATGGAGAAGTTGGCCTTGGCAAAATTGTAAAATCAGGCAAAAGCCATGAACACCATTTTGCGGATGATCTAGTAGAGGCATGCGTTGCTATGCTGGAAGAGTGGGCTCCTCAACCGGCACCCACATGGGTGACCTGCGTACCCTCGCTAAGGCATCCCAAATTAGTTCCAGATTTCGCACTTAGACTCGCAGAGGCACTTCAATTGCCATTTAATTTAGCCTTGATGAAAATCGAAGCCACGCCTGAACAACAGTTAATGAACAACAGTGCTCAGCAGGCCTTGAACATCGAGGGTTCACTTGTTCCAAAACCAGAGAATATCCTTTCTGAACCAGTCTTGCTAATTGATGATGTTGTGGAGTCTGGTTGGACTCTAACGATTGCGACTTGGCTACTTCGAAAAAATGGTAGTGGTGAGGTTTGGCCGCTCGTGCTTTCGAAAGCGGGGCCCTAACAATGAAACAAGATTTGTCCCCCAGCACCCAAGCAATTCTTCTCTTGACGGCGCCTCTCACGTTAAGTCCCAAACAAGGAAAAACAGAATTTCTTTCCCTTGATGAATACAACGATCTTGCTCAGCAATTGGATACTCTGAAGAAGGAACCTGCTGATCTGTTGACGATGGATCTTGATGTCCTGTTAGAAGCTTGTCAGACCAACATTCCCAAAGAGCGGATTTTTAAATTACTGGCTCGTGGTTTTCAGCTAAGCCAAGCTCTTGAACGTTGGCGTTCAAGAGCTATTTGGGTGATTAGTCGAGCCGATTCCGAATATCCCCGTCATTTCAAAACTTGGTTGGGTAAAGAGGCCCCCGCGGTGCTTTATGGCTGTGGAGAATTACACCTGTGGAATTCAAAAGGACTAGCTGTGCTTGGGCCTCATAAGTCCAACCAAAAATTGCTCGAATATGCAACCAGAGTTGGTGAACTTGCGGGTGAATCTGGAGTTGTAGTCTTCACTGGAGGGACTCAAGGGATTGAGCAGGCTGCGATGCGGGGGGCTTTGAGACAAGGGGGTGGCGTCTGTAATATTTTGGCGGAAAGTTTGGAGCAGCAAGTGATGATTCGTGAGCATCGAAATGCCATTTTGAATGGACAACTGCTCCTCTGTTCTCCCTATGATCCAAGTTGGAATTATGAGTTTGGCAACGCAATCAGGCGTTCAAAACTCATTTATGCACTATCAGAGGCTGCCCTCATTGTGGATACTGAATGGCAGAGAGGGGAAACTTGGGAAGGGGTACTGGAACAAATTAAACAAGCTCACTTCCGCAGAATCTATGTGCGATCTACCGATGATCCCTCAGAGAGTTTAGCCGAACTCGAAAATCATGGGGCACAGCCATGGCCCAATCCCAAAGACTCCATCAGTTTTCAGCAACTTTTCCCTTCGTTCATCCAACAACAAGATGTTAATGACCTAAGTCTTGGTCAGCAGGAATCGGCCATAGTTTCAGAAGAGTTAGAATACAAAGTGGTTGTCACCGAATCGGACGAAGATGAGGTACCAAGTACAATCAGCAATGGACAAATTGAGGCCTCTGAAACTGAAAATGAAATTGCTCCAAAAGATCTCCCCATTGGCAAAGATAAAAATGCTCCAAACATTTCTGACCCTGAAATAGAGCCCTTTCTCACCCCCATTTATGGTGTCATCTGCGATTTGATGCCCCAGATTCTCCAAGAGCCCAAAGGAGAAAAAGAAATTGCCAAACTTTTGGGGGTATCTGTCCTCCAGATGCGATCGTGGTTGAGTACCATGGTAGAAAAGGGTTTGATCAAAAAAACTTCACGCCCTGTGAAATACTCACTTAAGAATATAGCTGTCACCAGTTCTTTGGAAACTATCGAATCCTCCGAAGCGGTGACGATTAGCAATTTTTCAAGCAACCTCACTGATAGTGTTCGTCCGCTCATCTCCAATATTCTGAATTCACCAAAATCTGAAAGCGAAATTGCCACCTCTCTGGGAGTGACAAAAAACCAGACTAGGACATGGCTCAAAACTCTGCTGGATGCAGGAATGTTGCAGAAAACCGCTAGGCCATTGAAATATGAATTGAAGCAACCAGATTTATTCAGCAGTAAAAATCACCATTCCAGCGCTTCACAAAGCTGACTTGCTATAAAAATGAACACTAGCATTAGCACCGAAAAAGCAACCCAACAACGTGTGATCGGCATTTTCCAGAAACAGTTGGGTTACGATTATCTCGGAGACTGGCGAGAGCGCGAAGGCAACCGTAACATCGAAATGGAGTTGCTTTCAAAGTGGCTGCGCAAGCAAAAAGTCAGTGACGCTCTGATTCAGCGGGTTTTACGGACCTTGGATGCTGCTGCTGCTCTTGGCGAAGGAAAGAAGCTCTATGAGGCAAATAAGGAGGTCTACCAGCTTCTCCGCTATGGAGTAAAAGAGAAAGAAGCTGCAGGTGAGCAGAATCAAACGATCTGGCTCATTGATTGGGAAAACCCTGAGGCCAACGATTTTGCGATTGCCGAAGAGGTGACCATCAAAGGAGAACATAAGAAACGCCCTGACCTTGTACTGTACGTCAATGGCATTGCGATGGGAGTGATTGAACTCAAACGTTCCTCGGTTTCGGTCACAGAAGGGATTCGCCAAAACCTCGATAATCAAAAAAAAGATTTCATCCGCAACTTCTTCACCACGATTCAATTGGTGATGGCCGGCAATGATTCCGAGGGCATCCGCTATGGAGTGATTGAAACTCCTGAAAAATACTTTCTGGAATGGAAAGAGAACGTTGAGAATTCTTATTCCAACCTCCTCGACTATCACCTGAGCCTTATCTGCAGTAAGAGTCGCTTTCTCCAACTGATTCACGACTTCATCGTCTTTGACTCTGGCATCAAGAAAACCTGCCGGCATAATCAGTTCTTTGGAGTAGAGGCTGCTCAAAGAAAGATTGCTGAAGGTGAAGGAGGTGTCATCTGGCACACTCAAGGCTCCGGCAAGAGCCTGACGATGGTTTGGTTAGCCAAGTGGATTCGTGAAAATGTGCAGGATAGTCGAGTGTTGATCATCACCGATCGCACAGAGTTGGACGAACAAATTGAAAAGGTTTTCTACGGTGTGGATGAAGAAATTTATCGCACCAAAAGTGGCGCTGATTTGATTGCCACTCTCCATCAATCCCACCCATGGCTGGTCTGTTCACTGGTTCACAAGTTTGGACGCCAGTCTGAAAAAGAAGACAACACCGCCACAGACAAATTCATTGAGGAACTACGAAAGTCTCTACCAGCGGATTTTAAGGCCAAGGGAGAGTTGTTTGTTTTTGTCGATGAGTGCCACCGAACTCAGTCGGGCAAACTCCATCAGGCAATGAAAACCATCGTACCAGAGGCGATGTTCATTGGCTTCACCGGTACTCCACTGATGCGCGATGACAAGTTGCGCTCTGTCGAAGTTTTTGGACCTTACATTCACACCTATAAATTTGATGAAGCGGTCAGGGATGGCGTTGTGTTGGACTTGCGCTACGAAGCCCGTGACATCGATCAGCACTTGACCGCCGAAGAGAAGATTGACGCATGGTTTGATGCCAAGACGGAAGGACTTTCCAACATTGCCAAGACGCAGATCAAACAGCGCTGGGGGACGATGCAGAACGTTCTCTCTGGCCGCTCACGTTTGCAAAAGATCGTCAATGACATTGTCTTTGACATGGAAACCAAGCCGCGTCTGATGGATGGTCGGGGCAACGCCATGTTGGTGGTTTCCAGTGTCTATGAAGCTTGTAAGGTTTACAACCTGTTCAGCCAAACTCCACTGGCTGGCAATCTTGCTGTGGTAACCAGCTACCAGCCGACGGCAGCGAGCATCAAAGGGGAGGAAACCGGCGAAGGCCAGACTGAGAAACAGTTCAAGTATGACATCTACCGCGAAATGCTCGCCGAGTATTTTGAACAATCTCCAGAACAAGCCGCTAATCGAGTTGAAGAATTTGAGCGGGAAGTGAAGCAGAAGTTCATCAAAGAACCGGCGAAAATGCGGCTGCTGATTGTTGTCGACAAGCTACTGACCGGCTTTGATGCACCACCTGCAACCTATCTCTACATCGACAAGCAAATGGCCGATCACAGCCTTTTTCAGGCCATTTGCAGAGTGAATCGCTTGGATGGTGATGACAAAGAGTACGGCTATATTGTTGATTACAAGGACTTGTTTCAGTCCCTTGACAAGGCGGTCTCTGATTATACGAAAGGGGCCTTTGATAATTACGACAAAGAAGATGTTGCAGGCCTCCTAAAGGACCGGCTGGAGTTGGCGAAGCAGAATCTGGAGGATGCGTTAGAGGCTGTGAGAATGCTCTGTGATCCAGTAAGAGCTCCAAGGGAGACACCGAACTTCATCCATTATTTTTGTGGCGAATCTGGAACCAACCAACACCTCACACCAGAGAAGGAGGCTCTTCGCCTAACCCTTTACAAAACCGTGGCAAAATTACTCCGGTCCTATGCCAACATTGCCAATGAAATGACCAAGGCGGGCTTTACAACAGAGCAAGCAGAAAATATTCGAGTTGAAGTTAAACACTATGAGCAGGTCCGTGACGAAATAAAACTGTCTAGTGGAGACTTGGTTGAGATGAAGCGTTTTGAGCCAGCCATGCGTCAACTGCTGGACATGTATATTCATGCCGATGAAAGTAAAAAACTGATCGACTTTGATGAGCTTGGCTTGGTGGACTTGATCGTTCAGAAAGGCCCCGAAGAGGTCATCAAGGAGTTACCTGAAAACCTCAAGAAAAACGAAACAGCAGTCGCTGAGGCCATCGAAAACAATGTGCGTAAAACCATTGTTGATGAGAATCCAGTCAATCCGAAGTATTACGAAAAAATGTCGGCCCTGCTCGATGAATTGATTGAGCGACGTCGGCAACAGGCTATTGATTACCAAAAATACCTTCAGGAAATTCGTGAACTTGCCCAGAAAGTTCTCAAACCTGCAGAGGCTTCGTCAGACTATCCTACAAGCATCAACACGGGCCCCAAGCGCTCACTTTATGACAACTTGGGAGAAGATGAAGAATTGGTGCTGATCATCGACAAAACTATTCAACAAACCAAGAAAGCCGACTGGGTGGGTAATCGCTTCAAGGAACGTGAAATCATCAAGCATCTCAAGGATGCCACCGAAGGGCGTAAGTTGGACATTGAGAAAGTGATGGTGTTGGCTAAAGCCCAGAAGGAATATCACTGATGGACTTGCTGCAAATTGGAAATTTGGAGGTCAACCTTCAACGCAAGGCCATCAAGAATTTACACATCAGTGTGATGCCCCCAGACGGGCACATTCGCGTAGCAGCACCTCAGGCAATGACCGAGACAGCTATCCGCATGGCGGTTGTCAAAAGAATTGCTTGGATCAAAAAACAACAGGTCCGCTTTCAGAATCAACCACGACAATCCAAACGGCAACTAGTCAGCGGAGAGAGCCATTACCTCTGGGGGAAACGGCATCGGTTGAATGTAGTGGAGCAGGATGATTGTCAAGGTGTACTCATCCGCCGTAGCCGAATCATTTTAAATGTTAACGCTGGTGCTGATTTCGAGAAAAGAACCCTACTCCTTGCCAACTATTATCGTTCAGTCTTGCGAGAGCGGGCCATGGGAATTTTAGAGCAGTGGCAACAGCGAATTGGTGTTGGGGATGTAGTACTGGGAATCCGACGCATGAAAACGAAGTGGGGTAGTTGTAACGTTGGAGCGAAGCGGATTTGGCTCAACCTTGAGTTGGCCAAGAAGCCAGTAGAGTGCATGGAATTCATTTTGGTCCACGAACTTGTCCACCTACTGGAACCAAAGCACAATGATCGTTTCCAAGGCTTCATGGATCGTTTCCTACCGGACTGGCGCCACCGAAAGGACCTATTGAATAGTGTGCCCTTGGCCTATGAGCATTGGGGGTATTGATGCGCATTCAAATGTCTGGGGAAGCAACCATCACCAACTCTCACCAAGCAAAGATACTCAGTCCAAGTGGATGCTAGCGGACTCTGTGAGCGTTCGTTACGAATGATAAAGTCCATTTCATGCCCCCCTAAAACAAATTCGAATTTTATTATTTTATTTTCTGAGTTTTGTGGTACACTATTTATCAGTTTCAGTAGCGCCGATTTGATCACAGATTGCGGGCGCATTACAAATTCAGCTAAAGCGGATCAGTTTTCATGAACCCGTTTTGGCCTGATTTGGCTGGACGGGTTTTTTTGTTTCTACCGCCGATTTGAAGAGCAGCTTGCAGGGCGGTCAATAAATTTTGCTAAAGCGACAGCCGGTCTCCAAATTTGGATCCCCGCTGTTTGTCTCTGAATCCTGAGCAACCACTGGAGACCGTGTTTTCCCTGCCAAATGGCTTCCATACCCATCTGTCAGCAGAGCTTGCCTCCTTGGGTTGTTCTCCTACTCAATTTTCGGGAGACGACACTATGTACTCGCCATCCATCATTACCACTGAACCAGCATTATTACCTTTGCCGGTTGCAAAGGGTTTCATTTCTTCGGTACTGCCCCTAGACAGCTTTTCTGAGGGAACTCCATGTATTCTGGAGGTCGAACCATCTTCAAATTTTGGGTTATTCACATTCACCAATTTTGAGTATGACACTTCATTGATTTTGAATTCATCGCTCAGTGCCCAGACCAGTTCTTACATCTCCATTTTTTGGAGCAACCCTGATCAATCAGTGGAGGTGTAATTATGGAACTTTCAAATCAAGAGCGGCAACGAGTAGAGGATCTCTACGCTAAAATAGATCACAGAATCAATATGAGTCGATATGGTCACAAGCTCAGAAACACCAAGTATGTTCCGTCTGAGTTTACTATAAAAAAACGCTTGTATTGCTGGTTTCTAGTTAACGATCTTGATCGGTACTTGCTGGACGATCTTGCTTTCTTGCGTGATCCTGATGGATACCTCAAGCCCAGAGAGGAAAAAGATTTTAGTCCACCAAGAGAGGGCGAAGTTGAGGCATTCCTCGATGGTGTATTTCCGATGGAATTAATTCCTGAGCCCGAACCAGTGGAACCAGATGAGGACAGTGAAGAGTGGTGGCCATTTATTCTTGAAAACGCAGAACATCTAGATCACCTAGAGGGAACTGGTTTTTATGGATGGGAAGTCGATCTTTACGAGTACAAGGGGCGTTATTTTGTCTGCCATGAAGCTGGAGTCACAGAGTACGATAACTACGAAAAAGCGAAGGCGCAGATTCGAGAGGCTTGAGAATGGATCCCACTGGTAATTGGAAGTGAGACTTCAGTTTTTTAACGTTCTACTTGTGAATTTTGCTCAATGGTCGGCACTCGGTGATTGCGAGTGTCCGACCTTGTGTGAAGTTTAGCATCGTTAAAGTAAGAACCTCAGAACCAGAAGAATTGCAATGAATTTAACTTTCGATCAAAGACGTGAGCGCTTTTGGAAGTCTCGGGATGACGCCAAACGTCTCATCTATAAAATGGCAGAACGCATATCAGACATTCCACCAGAGCTTGCTGATTACTTTGCCGAAGCTCAGCGACTGCGCTTGTTGTTTGAAGAAGACCAAACTGATTTTATTGCAAGTCAGATGGGTCTACCCAAATTAGATGAGCGTGACCCAACGTTTTCAGACCGCTGGATCTGCAAGCCACTTCATGACGTACACAACAACCAAGCGTTCCGTAAGCCCCTTGGTGCTTCGGGAAGACTTGATAACGACCTCTGGGTCAAATGCGAATATGTGGAGCCGAAAGACAAATACCGAGTGGAACGTCTACACAACCGGTCAGAGCCAGACTTTCCTGATTTCATGCCGGTACACCTGTCACCAAGATTTAAAGTCTATGTTCGGGATTGAAGCCTGTCGGAAGGATTGCGGCTAGCTGCAACGTGACATTTTGGAAATGATTCAACAATTTACTTGAGGCTAAAAATGGACCTTGAATGGAGCGAAGGGCATCTCGAGCGCTTCTACAATTTACGTGAAAACTACTCAGAACATTTCGATGAAGAACGCGCCAAAGAAATTGCGAAGTGGCTAAAAGATCATCAAGAAGAAGTCTATCTCGATAAACTGCTGGAAGAGAAGCTGTCTCATGAAGAGGCTTGGGAAATTGCCAGTAAGACCACGTCTTCAGGTGTTTCCATCGAAGAACTAACTCAAGCCCAGTTAGAGCGCTATCAGAAGTTGAGAGAGGAATTCTTCAGCGAAGCAGATGCTATTGATCAGGTGACACAACTCACTCTAGAGCAGCAAAGACAGTACTTGTTGTTTCTTGAGGATGGTTTTGGGCCCGATGACGCTTGGGGTATGGCCTCAAATTATGAAGATGATGAAGAAGATGATGAAGAAGACGATGAGCAATCAATACCGTATGGATACAGTGGTGAGGGTTTTCTTGAGACTCTTGAAGAAATCGAATACGAGTTGCACGAAGCCAAAGCGACTCGTTCTCTTTGCAGACGCTACGGACGAAATGGCAAAGAAAAACAGGAGCAGCTCATTGAATATGACCGGCGCATCGATCGCTTGGAACACTTGCTCAAGAACTTTGAGAACACCGTTAGTACTGAAGTCGAGGCGTGACATTCGAGTCCCAAATCAGTCAATGAGACTTCGAAAGTAAGACTGAGTTTCATCTCAAACCTTTGGAGTGAAATGGGCCCCGTTAACCCCCTGTATCTATCAATATTTCTGGACGTAGGGGCCGACTGGTCGGAACAATCGGAGGAGTTTGCTATCGTCTCTGGCTACGCCACCACCGGCGAGAAATGGTCTGCTGAACGAAATCAGCAGGCAGATGAACTGGTAGTCATTCATTTCAGCAATGGCTTTCGGTGATCAGTGTTCTGAAAAGAGTTCTAGCTTGTTTTGGAAGTTAATCGTTTGGTTCACAGGGCATTTTACACTGGTGGTGTCAAACAACTCTCAAGTTAGCTTTTACCTAGTCAGCAGGGTTTACCACACTCGAAATTGCAAACATCTTCCACCCGTCAGCAGTTTTCTTGAAAGCGTAGAATACGCTGACTTGCTCAATCAAGGAACCGTCTTCCCTGAGCCGACGTACATTTCTGCACAACAGATGCGCCTTGGTTTCTGTCATGGCCACTATATCAATTTCAAACGAATCACTGCGATGCCAACCTTTCGCCTTTTTCATTTCTGTGGGAGATAGTGGAAACTTGTCCAGCACATTGATCTTACCGTTGCCGATGTGGGTTAACGGGAACTCAATACAAGCATTGATACCATCCATATCTTCACGATTGAACGCGTCAAGGTATGATTGATAGACCTCGTATAATTCTGCTCTCAACTCACTTTTCATTCGCAGCCTTTTTTGTTGATGGGAGATCTGATGGAAGGGGTCAAAAGAAAATGTATAACGAAAGTCCCTGATCGGAGTCAAAGAGTTAAAGATCTTGAGTTGGTTATGTGATTGAGGAGATCTTCTATTCGATTGGGATAAACAACTGTAGGCACTCGACAATGTGTCGCTATCAGGGTGCTTGTGCCATGTTAATTCGCCTTTGATCTTCACCAGCTTGAACTGGTAGTCATTCATTTCAGCAATCACTTTCGGGGACCAGTGTTCTGAAAAGTGGTTGAGTTTCGATTGGAAATTAATTGGTTGGTTCATACCAGCTTCCTAGAGCTTATGAATGACATGGCGCACGACACCCCAGATCTGGAAATCATCATCAACTGAAATGGGAATGCTTGGATAGTCTGGATTCTCTGGCTGCAATTCAAAACACTCCCGTGTCTGCACCAGTCGCTTGAGGGTGAATTCCCCGTTGAGAGAAGCAATCACAACTTTTCCATTGGGTTTTTTCTTGGAGCGATCGACGATCAGTAAATCCTGATCAAAGATGCCAGCGCCGGTCATCGAGTCCCCATTAGCACGGACAAAGAAGACGTTGTTGGGATCAGGAATCAGATACTGATGCAGATTTAGATAACCGTCGTAGTAATCCTGAGCAGGGCTTGGGAAGCCTGCGGAGACCATTGATTCAAACAATGGGCGCTGGTACTGATCTGCAATTGGAGAGTGAACTGGCAGGACGAAGGTGAATGGAAAAAGATTCATTAAACGGCCTTGTTAGGGGAAATTAAGTGGTTAAGACCACTCAATACTTGATCAGCAAAACTTAAATTTTCCCATAAAATCCGCAAGTGCGATCAGCACTTCCGAACCCTAGCATCCGAGAAACCCTTGTAAGCTATTTGAATGGTCTATCTGAAAAAAATGAGGTCGTGTTAGTCTTGGAGGAGCATGCAGATTAATCAAGTATGAGTAGCATGGAAGTCACTCTTCAAAGTTGAAGAGAGTTTTTTAAAATGAAGTGATGCGAGAATAGGAGTTTAATTCCAGTCAGATTAGACTCCAACTAGTGGCGGGAATTAAGAAATTTTCTCAAGCGAATAGACATCAGCAACAGCATTGTTTGCTGTATTCCATTCTTGAACCTTTGGTGAAGACATGACGCTTTGGAGGCCTTCCATATCAGTCACATTCAACAGTCCAACCGCTGCCTTGTCGTTCAGTTTTGTTACTTCCCACGCAGATGTGCAGCGGCGCACATCATCTCCTACCTCAGCCAGCATTGCCGTAAACTCTTCGTAAGAACAATCAAACTTTGTCACGATACAAATATTCATGGAATTCTCTTGATCAGAGGATTGGGGATTCAATCGAATTGAATCCCGTTGAAGCAGTCGAGATCATTTCAGAGGAGTCGCCCCTGTTTCTAGTCGGGTGACTTGGCCATCCCTGATCGTATGAACACTCATTAAAGCCTCCTTGCTTCCGTCTGGATACTCATTGAATCTGTGAGCAACCCCAATCTCATCATTTTCGTAAATCACCCTGAAGTTGTTTGTAATTACAGTTGGTGCACCGGGTTTGAACCTATCCCAACCAAGCATTTCTGCTTTGGTGACTTCCGTTCCACTTTGATGACGTACAAAAACAAAATCATCAGCCATCAATTTATCCAAAGTATCCAAATCTTTTGCTTTAAAAGCATCATGTAAATCGTTTATTAGTCCCATTCTTACCTATCCTCAGTTTGAGTGTGAGATCCTATTTATTGATTGGGTGCTTGATAAGCAGAAACCACTTTGTTGGCAGTTTCCATTGCAGCTGTCATTGACTTGGAATCGATGATCTCAATTCCTTCAAAGTTAGTGACTGTTCCCGAGGAGGCAATAACCATCTCAACGGCTGCAAATTGCTCAGCAGTTCCCTCTCCGATTGTGACTATTTCGGCCGTACTGACGCTGAAATACATTTTGTGCATTGTGACACCGGCTGCGTTCATCAGAGCTTTGATCGCAGCCTCACGATCCTGTGGATTGCTGACATAACCTTTGAAGGCTTCATTGCTTAGCTTTGCTCTTGTCATGTAAAGTGACATTCAAACTCCAAATTCTTAGGGTGAGAAAATTCGATGCATTGAATCTAACATCGATGAGTGACTCCCAATGAAATAGTCAGCAGTAGAAAAATTTCAACTGATTTCTTTGTCAGCTAATTTAGAGTAACAACATCCAAGGCTCGCTTTATTGTTGCGCACTAATTACAAAGAACCTCACAGGGCACTCCATCCTTGTCCCCGTCCAAGCGACTGAGTCCACATTGACTCAGGAAAGCTCTCGCTTCTTCACAAGAATTCATTTGTTTGCAATAGCGTTTGCTTCCACAAACGACCTCCAAACTTACTGAGGGCAATGTTAGCTGGCTAGACTGCCCAATGGCAGTGCAGTTCATCTCGGGTGCCTCTCTCGGCAACTCGACTTGATTCCCAAGTAATTTCCGTAAAGCCATTAACTCTCTCCGATCAGCGGTCAATCCCCACTTCAGCTTCACAGCTACCCAAGCCCTCACATATTCGGTTTGATAGGCTGGATTGGGTGGCAACCACTCTGCTGGATCCTTGGCTCCCTTCTGACGATTAAGACCACGATCAACAGCAATCAACGTGTCTGGATCATCCATATCATTGGCATAGGCTCTTTTGCGCTCCCTTGACCAGTTGGCAGCACCAGACTGGTGGGCCTCCTTGAGAGGCACCATGTGGTCAATGTCGAGCTTGCTGGCATCCATAATGGTTCTGCCAGAATACGGGTCATTCCAGCTTCCTGAGACTACTCTGCAGCCCTTTTCTGTCTTGAACCCAACGTCGAGAGGGACTCCTCAATCAACACCTCGTGACGAGCGTTCTGGCAATCCTTGTCTTCATCAATCCAGTGACGGTAGCTTTTGCGGTCGTATTTGGGGCAGCCTGCAGAATCTGCGAAGGCTGTTGTTGTCAGCAGTATGAAAAGTATTGTCAGCAGTGCGTGCATCATTCGTAATCTTCCCAGTTCCAGTTCTGCCCTTCGCTGGGGTCG
>JACLAC010013370.1_pt1 | contig 31520 bp, 26 predicted proteins | sample 8027881 | NCBI WGS metagenome assembly JACLAC01 (sample SAMN15725517, study PRJNA655200) | protist metagenome | isolation source: fluorescence activated cell sorting (FACS) single amplified genomes of... | place: Spain: Blaines Bay Microbial Observatory, Mediterranean Sea | collected 2016-01-19 | reverse complement strand
TCAATGGATCGCGATGTTTGCTCAGCGACATTTTCACGAATACGGAACCACCAAGGAGCAACTTGGCTGGGTTGCCCTGAATGCTCGCCGTCATGCGGCCCATAACCCCCGTGCGATCTTTCAAAAGCCCCTCACCATGGACGACTACCTGGGCGCGCGAACCATTTCCACCCCTTTCGGCCTCTACGACTGCGACATTCCCTGCGATGGCTCAACGGCCGTCATCGTTTCCCGAAAGGAAGAAGCTCGAGATCTCCGTAAGCCGGTCCTCCGGATCGAAGCGGTCGGGAGCGCAGTGCACGGGCGGTACTCCTGGGATCAATATTCCGATCTCACCAGCATGCCCGCCCAGGAAAGTGCCGACATGCTGTGGAGTCGAACCGACCTCAAGCCGGCCGACGTGGACGTGGCCGAACTCTACGACGGGTTCAGTTTCCTGACCCTCGCCTGGCTCGAAGCCTTCGGTTTCTGTGCCAAGGGCGAGTCCGGCCCCTTCGTGGAAGGGGGGCAGCGCATCGGCTTGGACGGTGAACTTCCGCTCAACACACAAGGGGGACAACTCTCCGGCGGCCGACTCCATGGGATGGGACACCTGCACGAAGCCTGCACCCAACTATGGGAAGAAGGGGAAGCACGCCAAGTCCCCGGCCGCCCCCAAGTCGCCGCGGTAGGAGTCGGAGGCGGCCCCGTGGCTGGCTGCATGCTGATTGTGCGCGAGTGAACGGACTGCAAAAACTCTGATCAGCTCTCGGTCAAGATCACTTCCCGTTCAATGACAACTCCACGGCGACCGCTTCCATCCATGAGCGGCCCCGCAACAGGGCTCTTTAGGGGTTTAACATCACGCCCCTGCCCGGACGTTGTATCAAAAATGAAACTCATTCATCGAGCACGGGGTCTAAGAGGTATCCACTCGATCGAAACAGCGGGCTCGCTCGGGGCCCCAGAGAAAAAGAGCTGAGACTGTGAGTGCAGATTTCATTCAAGACCTCAGGCCGAGATCGATTCGATCGTCTCCCAGGAGTTCCACGAATTGAATGACACAACGGAGACCCCCTCTTGTCCACGAAATATCTGGCCGAGTCGCTGGGTGAGCCTGCTCTGCCTAGGGGCCTTGCTTCTCGCCACGGCTTGCTCGGTCTCCCAGACCGACTCCGACCCTCCGTCCGAGTTTGGACTCGTGATTCAGCCTGATGGAGACCCCTCCCTTTCCGATCACTACGAAGGCGTAAGTGAAGCGCACCCGATCTACGAAATGGGTCTGCATATTCACGATCCCAGCCGTGTCGTCCGCTACGGCGATACGCGCATGATCGCCCGGTCTGGAAGCGAACAGAACGGCGGCTACGAGTGCGGACTCGAAACCTGGTGGCTCGAAGGCGAGGAGTGGAGACCCGGGCAATGCCTCCTCATCGACAAGCCGACCTGGACCCAGGCGTTCACACCGGGAAACGGCGGTGCGTATTGGGCCCCCACCTTTGGCCCCGACGCGAACCGAATCTACTACACGGCCTCCAACATGAGCGACGAAGACGGAGGCTGCCTGGGCCTCCTTGAAGGAGAAGGCCAACCGCCCACAATGCGATGGACGGATGTGGGTCAACCGCTCGCGTGTTTTTATGATTCGGACCCAGGGTCTGGGCCCACCACCGGGCTCGACCCCGCCTACTTCGAATCCGCAGAGGGCGATCCCTACCTGGTCTTTGGCGGCGGGGAGATCTACGTCGCGGCCCTCGACCCCGATACGGGTCTCATTCGAGGCGACCCCGTGTGGAGCGAAAATAACCCCAGCTACCAACGTGTGGCCTCCCGGACAAACCAAAGCCCACTTGAGGGCTCCGACGAAGCCCCCTGGATGGAAGCCGCCTTTATCCAGGAATCGGAGGGCGCCTACTTTCTTTTCGTCAACTTGGGCCACTGCTGTCTCGGATTAGAATCCACCTACGAGATTCACGTGGGTCGATCCGAACGACCTACGGGGCCCTTTCTCGATCGAGACGGCATCGATCTGAGAGACGGGGGCGGGACTCTCTTCCTCGACCGAGAGGGCGAACGACTCGGCGATAATCGCTATCTCGGTCCGGGGCATACGGGCATCGCGGAACTCTCGGACGGACGGTTTGTGTTTACCTTCCACTATTACGACCGCCAAAACGACGGAACCCCCTGGATCGGTGCCGCGGAATACGTCCTCGAAGACGGATGGCCCAGCGTACGGCCCGCGGCGGATTGGGTGTGGTGACCTCGACCTCATTTCGAGGCTGTTTTCTTAAAAAACCAGGGCCCTGAAAAACCAAAATTACAATCTTTAGAAAGCTTGAGTTTTTTTCTTTCAATTTTCTTTTAATTCCTATAGCGTAAAAGGGTGCCTTTCTCGCGTGGGGGCGTAGGAGAATCTGTTTTGTGGGTTCTCTATTTCCTTGGGAAGGGAAACTGATGAAGACAAATACGTTCCACGAAACCCCCTCGGGGATTCTAAGCCGACTTGTTAGGTCTGGACTCTCCGGGCTTCTCCTCTGGTCATTCTTTATTCTGTCCTCACAGGCATGGGCCGCTCCAGTCTCCTACTCGGTGGCGAATGGAACGGTTGATCTCTCGGTTTCCGTAGGTGGGGTCATTATCGGGTCGCAATCGACGCCGCTCACAAACGGAGCTTTCACGATTGATGACGCCGCTCAGTCCCTCGACGACTTCGAGATCACTCTAGCTCCCGACATCGTCATGAGTCTATCCGCTACATACGGTGGGTACGATACAGTCACAATTCAGTCGGCGACATTGAGTTCCGACAGCGGCTTTGTCTCCCAAACGGTCGGCTCAACGGGAAGCACCTACACGGTCTTGGGCTCTCCGCTTTCGGTCAGTGGCTTATGGGGAGGCTCGAACTCGGGCGGACCGCAGCCCACTGTCACGGATCAACCGATTACTTACGCGGTTCCCAGTATGACTGCGATCATCGGCGGCTCGCCCGTGCTCTTTATAAACTCAGTGACCCTCAACAGTCTCGACGGAACGCCCTTTGGCGAAAGTGCGCCACTCGTTGTCATTGCCAGTATTAACGTTGACTCGGCAACGGTGGTCCCTGAGCCCACAACGGCTCTGCTGCTCGGGTTGGGCCTTCTGGGATTATCGGCGAAGCAACGCCGCACCCGCAGTTCATTATAAGCGAGGAGCGTTGGATACCTACGGGTGCGTTACAAAAAGGCACCGACCAGCCCAAAAGCCGGTCGGTGCCTTTTTGTATTAAAGAGCCCATTCAAACAAGTCCACCGCCGGCTGCGATGAAGGATTCGCGCAGCACGGAATCACGCTGCAGGCGAAAGAAAGCATAGCCTTACACGTCTTTTGACCTCTATCTTCAGCCCAAGCGGGCTTGCCCTCGTTTCGTGAGGATGAGACACCATTTCACAGGGCCTCGGTCTGGATCACTTTTAAGAACAGAGCTACAAATCGGCTGCTAGGTTCACGTGATGAACGCATACACGGACAAAAAACCAGAGGCCGCTCATGAAGCTCGCTCGGGCTTCCCTCGCCGAGACCTCTTAGCCCTCTTCGCTCTGCTCTCACTTCTGACCTTGGGGCTTGGAGGCTGGCTGACTTCGCTGGGCTTCGGCCCCTGGTACGATGACCTCCTTAAACCTCCTTTCCAACCCCCCGGCTGGCTCTTCTCGCCGGTCTGGACGCTCCTCTTTGCGCTGCTCGCGCTCGCCACTTGGCGTATTGCACGAGAGGGTCCCGTGGCCCGTCTCGCCCTGTGGGCCTACGGCTTCCAACTGATCCTGAACGTCTTCTGGTCGCTCTTCTTCTTTACCCTCCACCAGCCCGGATGGGCCCTCGTCGACATTGTTCTTCTCGATGGATTGGTCATTGCGATGGTGTTTCTCTACGGTCGCATTGATCGGGTCGCGGGCAGGCTTCTCGTCCCCTACGTGATCTGGCTTGGGCTGGCCACCGCCATCAACATCTGGGTTGTGATCTACAACTAAGCGTCTAGAAAATGAGTCCAGTCTCGTTTAATCGACTTTAAACTCGGGACGATCCTGATTCGCGGCATGAAACTTAAGCGGGATCAAACTGGAAAATTTATGCCAAGCCAAAGAGGGACTCATGCCTTTGGGCCGCAAAAGCTCATTAAAAATCTTTCGAGTGGGATACTGAGACCGTAAGCCGCACATCAAACCCGGCCCATCCTCGATGTTATGCACTTCATGCCAAGTGTGTTCAGGAAAGAAAAGGATATCGCCGGGCTCGGCCAGCACCTCCTGAAAGGGGATATCGGTCTTGTGAATTAAGTCGTGCCTTGACAAGATGACGCCAGGGATCCCTGTGGCCGGAATCGATCGCATTATCGGAGACCACTTGCGCATGACGAATCGCCAATACTTTGAATTCGCAATCTGAAAAGTGAAGTCTGGAGTCGTCGCTTGATGCAAAAGCGCTTGATACTGATTCCCGTGGTAAAGAAAAGAGTGCGTAAAGTATCGCCTAATATCTGGCCCCGGCGGCATGAGATCGGCGAGTTTAAAAAGGATTCTCTCCAAGTGCCCGCGAAAGGCGCGGTTATCCTCAGCGAAGGTCACACTAAAGCCTAAATAGACTCGCTCCATAGCGGCCATCTTTTCAAGAGCCGGTAGAAGATCCAACTCGAGCAAGCCAGTCGCTGCATTGGCCTGAGGGTCATCTTGAGAGACGTTAAACACATACGGCTTATTCGCAAAATGTTTCGCCGGCTCTCGCCCCCATTTTAGTAATTCGGTTTCACCTTTAAAGAAGGCTTTAAAAAGGACGACCCGTTCCTTGCGTGCGAGGGTTTCCTTTACTTCAACGCGCCCCTCTTCGCGTTCAAGGTCTTCAGGGAGGACAACCAACATAGAATCGGTGCTCTCTGGATGACGCAAACGATCCAAATCAAGGGGGTTCTCCTCCAAAAACTCTCGATTCTTCCACGCCGCGGCCGTCGTTCGCTTGGACTCGGCCGCAAAGTTCCTATCGAACATCGTTTGATAACGCGTGGGAATCGCGTACTGAAACCAAAGCTTCGCCCACTGCCACGGATACACACGACGCGCCTTTTGAACCCCGTCCATACTACGCCCTGCCTTTATACGACAAAGAGGCCATCTCCCCGGAAGCTAAAAGGGGCCCCAAAAACAAACGAGCCAGACAGTCAGCGGCCATCGGCTCGCGTGACCCTGCATAAAGCTGAAAAGACGACATCCACAAACTCCAAACTAAAAACGTCGATGAGTATCTCATACGAAGATGCGGGCGTATATAGGGGGCGAGCATCCTATCCACATTCTTCCATACAAAAGCATAATCAGCTTGAAGTTAAAGGTCTAGTTCCTTTCGCCGGACTGACCACAGAGCTAGCCAGACGGGAAATCTCGTGCAATCCCACTCCGAAGTCGACGCGCGCCTCCTCAGAGCCCTCGCTCACTCTCTAAACCCCTTAAGCGAGATCGTGCCGGCTCGTAATCGGACTTGTCTTTAAGAGTCGTTTGGTAGTATTCCATGGCTAACGCCGAGTTTCCTTCCGACTCCTCGATGAGCCCACGGTTGAACGCGATCCGCCAAGCTGGAGCGCCCAACCGTTCCGCCACCGAAAGCTGCCTTCGAGCTGCATCGAAGTTGCCCGACAAGTAGTAGACAGAGGCCAAAGCTTCCCGAAGGTCCGCGGCATCGGGGGTCAAACTCACTTGATCCGCAAGAAGCCGCCGTGCATGGGGAAGATTGCCTTGCTTGAGAGCCAACCGACTTCTCAAAACAGCCGCTCCCGGTTGCGCGGATTCCTGCTCAAGCATCGCATCCAAGTAGCTCTCGGCTTGCTCAGGTTGATCGGTCTCGAAGGCGATCACCGCATTCACCAATAGAACCTCGATATTCGTGGGAAACTCAAGCCCCATACCGACAATCTCTGACTGAATCCGACCACAGTCTACAAATGGAGAACTCCTCCCCCCACTTGCACAGGAACCGCCCCCTGTTCGCAGCTCGCCACTCTGGCCAGACATGGCCTTGCCTAGGCCCTGGTTCAGGCCTGCCTCGAAAACGGTCATCGTTACCACCCGAATGAGCAATTAAGAACCCGTCAGAGCTATAAAAGGCACACTCTGAGACGGTATGGTTTTTGCTTAGTACGTGAACTATGCCCCTTTCGCAGACCTCTGCTGCCCATCGCTCCGCCAACCCTATGGACTATCGAGCCCTATCGGGGTTCTACGACGGAGTCTTTGCTCCCAACGGCGAAGTCCGTCCCGAATGTCGAAGCCTTGTCTCGTTTATTAACAAGACCGGGATTGAGGGTCTTCAATCTCTGCAGAGGGATGCCGACCTTTCGCTTCTCAACCAGGGCATCACGTTCACAGTCTACGCCGATGACCGCGGCACAGAGAAGATCTTTCCCTTCGATGTCATACCAAGAGTGATCACAGCGGAGCGCTGGGAAAAACTCACCCTAGGGCTTCGTCAGCGACTTCAAGCGATCAATCTGTTGCTTCAGGACATATACAGCGAACAACGCATCATAAAAGAGAAGATCATCCCAGCTGAGTTAATTGCTCAGTCCGCTCATTTCTGTCGAGCCACAATGGGCGTCGAGGTTCCAAAAGGGGTTTACGTTCACGTGGCGGGCGTCGATCTCATCGAAAATGAAAGCGGAGCTTTCGTCGTACTTGAAGACAATCTCCGTGTGCCCTCAGGCGTCTCCTATCTGCTTGAAAATCGAATCGTCATGTCCCGGGTTTTACCCGACCTTTTAAAACGACATCGCGTTCGACGAGTAGACCATTATCCACAAATCCTTCTCGATGCTCTCCGAAGCATGTCCTCAAACTCAAACCCGGTCATCGTTGTTCTGACGCCCGGGATCTACAACTCGGCCTACTTTGAACATTCATACCTCGCCGCACAAATGGGGGTTCAATTAGTCGAAGGACGCGACCTGCTTGTTGACGGAAATCACCTCTTCATGAAGACGACTTCCGGCCTTAAACCTGTAGACGTCGTCTATAGGCGCGTCGATGACGAATTCATAGACCCCATCGCTTTTCGATCCGACTCTATGCTGGGCGTTCCGGGTTTGGCGAATGCGTACAGAAAGGGAAATGTCATTCTAGCCAACGCGCCCGGAACAGGGGTGGTTGATGATAAAGCCATGTATGCCTTCATTCCCGATGCTATTCGCTTCTATCTCAACGAAGAGCCCCTGCTTAAACAGGTCCCTACTTACATGGGTCGACGGTCCGAAGACCTCCCCTACATCCTTTCCCACCTTGAGGAGCTCGTTATCAAGCCGACAGACGGTTCAGGAGGCTACGGATTGCTGGTCGGATCAATGGCCTCCCAAAAAGAGCTATCAGACATAAAAAGAGCCATCGAGCAAGCGCCCGAAAAGTTTGTGGCGCAACCCATTCAGCGGCTCTCCACTCTCCCGACACTCGTAGGAACGAAGTCGGCCGATGTTGCTCCTCGTCACGTGGACCTACGTCCTTTCTGTATCAGCCGAGGGGTTGATGACATTGAAGTTCTCCCCGGCGGCCTGACCCGAGTCGCGCTTAGAAAAGGGAACCTTGTCGTCAATTCCTCCCAGGGCGGCGGATCAAAGGATACTTGGGTTCTACAAGATCAAGGTCAGTCCTGATGTTGAGCCGACTCGCACGAGGGCTCTACGATCTAGGACGAGTGGTGGAGAGGGCTCAACATGTGGCGAGAATTCTTGAAGTGAATCATAAAATGAGTCTCGAGCGTACCGCCAGTGATGAGGGAGAGATCTGGTCAGCGATTTCTGATTCATTCTCTTGCCATCTAGCTGCGCCCGATGAGCGAGGCTTATACGCCACCTTGATCTGTTCTCCTGATCACCCCTACTCCGTTCTCCGCTGCGTCGCAGAGGCGAGAGATGAAGGGCGGTCCATGCGGGAGCAAATCAGCGAGGAGATGTGGCTTCATCTCAATCGCACGCATCTTGAACTCCAATCGATGACTTACGAAAGAGTCATGGTCATCGGTCGTTCAGAATTTAATCGACGAATCGAAATATTCGCGGACGCTCTGCATGGGCTCGCAGACGATACAATGATCAGGGATGAGTCCTGGGCATTTCTTCGACTTGGAAAACTCATCGAACGCGCTTTGATGGTCTGTCGAATTCTCGATATCAAGAGAAAGTCTGTTGCTTCTCATTCCGATGGTCGGCCCGTCGACGTATATCAGTGGCAAGCACTCCTCAGGAGCTTGTCCGGGTACGAGCCCTATCGCCGAGCCTATGATGCTCGTGTCGTCCCCCAGCGAGTTTTGGAATTTGTATTACAGAACCCCGATTTTCCGCGCTCTTTAACATGCACTCTCTCCGACATCCAAACCACACTCTCTTTTATTTCCAGCAGCAGCGAGCGACAAGCCAATCTCGGACTGACTGTTATTGAACTTATTGAGGAGCTGCAGTCGATTGATGCCCAATTGATTGTGGCCCTCGGCTCACTTGAGCAAGAAGTCAATGCCTTAGAACGAGCCTGCAGCGAGATAGAGAAGGCAGTCGAAATCGCTTATTTTACAAGCCTTCGCCCCTCCTCAGTCCCCATCGTGATTTCACCGGGTGCGGGTCTGGTGCCGCAGCAATGAAGACTTGGAATGCTGAAGACAAAGCCCTCCTGATGGTTTCACACAAAACGCGTCTGAACTATTCTGAACCAGTCGTCGAGTCACACAGCGAAGTCAGAAAAACTCCAGTAGATACCGGCCTCCAGCGCGTAGTCACGAGCTCGATCAAGGTTTCGCCCAATGCTCTTGTAGATGACTACATTGATTATTTCGGGAGCCACGTTCATCATTTTAACATTCTTGAGCCTCACGACTTCGTTGAGATTCTCACCAACTCTGTTGTCGAAACAACAAACGCGATCTCATGCGGCCCAGATTCAGAGGTCCATGCCCAACCTTGGAAGATTCTTCTCGCCGAGTTCCTTCCCTGGTCTCCCGCGGTTCCATACTTGGCCGAATACAAAGATATTCCGAGTAAAGTCCATTGCGGTTTACCGGGTGACGATTTTATCGGCAGTCTGCAGGAACTTGGCTCCACCTTTAAGTCGATGTTTCGCTATGACCCCCGAGCCACTGATGTTCACTCAAGCCCGAAAGTTCTTTTCGAAAAGGGTGGAGGTGTCTGCCAAGATCTCGCCCATGCCATGTTGGGTGTACTTCGACTGGCCAGTATTCCTTGTCGATACGTCAGCGGGTACGTTTACGATGCTCAAAACCAGGATGAGGGACATCAAATACAAGGGGCCGCCGCCAGTCATGCATGGGTGCAGGTCTGGCACACCGACTTAGGCTGGGTGGGCATCGATCCCACCAATGACAAGTTGGTGGACTGGCAATATATCCGAGTCGCCGTGGGGCGTGACTACACAGACGTACAGCCCCTACGGGGTATCTTCGTCGGAGCTCCAGATCAAAGCATCCAAGTCAAAGTGGAAGTGACGAGAATCGGCTAAGAAGCATCGTGCCAGTCTCAACTGAACTGAACCTCAACTTCAAACGGCGCCTACGGATCCTAACCAGGCTCCACTCCCCCTCATTGTGTCCCACGCTTTAGCCACCCCATAAGGTAGTGTGAGAACGTTCATTCAATTCCTAGCCTTCACCTTCCAGCCTAAATCGAGTGAGGAGACTGCCTCGACAATTTACGCGCAAAAAAAGGACTGACAAAATGGAGATCGGACTTACTTTCCTGCCCGGTGATGGCGCTGTGGACATTGCCAGGGTTGCCCGGGCGGCCGAGAATAATGGGTTCAGCTCGCTCTGGGTGGGAGACCATCTCGCTCTCCCTCTCGATTTTGAACGCGAACACGAGGCCAGCGAAATCGGAGACCCATACCAACTGTTGGCCAACATCTCCTCACCCCTTGTAACGCTCGCGCGGGCTGCGGCGGTGACCAAGCACCTCAAGATTGGCACCGCGATCTGTCTTCCCAATCTGCGAGAACCCATTGCTCTCGCCAAAGATGTGGCCACACTCGATTCGGATTGCGGCGGACGCTTTCTGTTCGGGATCGGAGGAGGCTGGTTTCGCGAGGAGATGGAAATCGTGGGTGCGGACTTCCCTCGCCGTGGGCGTCAACTCACCGACTCGGTGGCCGCAATGAAAAAACTCTGGACCGAAGACGATGCCAGTCACGATGGGCCGTACTATCAGTTTTCTCATATTCGGATGGGGCCTCGTCCCCACCAGAAGCCTCATCCGCCGATTCTTCTCGCGGGGGCCTCCCAACGCATCTATAACAGAGTGGTTGATTGGGGAGACGGATGGATTCCCACTGTCGAGACCGTCGAGGAGTTTCGCCAGAGTCAAAAAGACTTCCTTGAGGCGGCCGCCAAGAAAGAGCGTGACCCCAACGAGTTCATTCAAGTCGCGTGCGGCATAGAAAATGCGCTGCGGGACAGGAAAGAACTGGAAGCCATGCGAGAGATGGGTGTCGATCATCTCCTGATCTGGCTTGTAGAGAGAGACGAAAGTGTACTTCGAGAGATCGACGACCTGACCTACCTCCTGCGTGACTTCGGCGAGTCATCGTAACCGCACCAAAGCCACTTTCGATCAGAGGTCTAAGGCCTTGAAAGCTCGAGGACCAGACGGTCTCTCCCTCAGCTGTCGTCAAGCGCCGAGACTGTTCTCAGACAACAAGTGATCTCTCAATCGCGATAAGCCTTGCTCCATAGAAACTTTTGGCTCGTACCCTAAATCTCGACGAGCCGCGCCAAGGTCGTACCAATGCGCTGTGGAGAACTGCTCTGCGGCAAAACGAGTGAGCGGCGGCTCCTCTTGTCTGCCCAAAAGACGATATCCGGCTTCAGCCGCTGCCCCGGCCCACCAAGCGAATGCAGAAGGCACTCGACGTGTCTCCGGCGGAAGCCCAGCCGCCTCAAGAAAGGCATTGATCAAATCCGCCGCAGGAGTGGGCTCCCCCTGCGCGATAAAGTAGGCTCGCCCCGCACACATCGCCTGAGGAGACAAGCGGTCCGCCGCAGCCAAGTGAGCCCCGACCGCGTTATCAATATAGGTCGTGTCCACTTTTTTCTCGCCATTTCCAATCAGGCGCAAACGACCCGCACGCGCCCGACTCCATAACCGTGGTAAAAGCTGTCGATCGCCTGGCCCCCAAACCAAGTGCGGCCGCAAAGCCACTGTGGCTAGGTTCGACGAATTCGAAGCCAAAACACACTTCTCGGCCTCTGCCTTGGTTTTCGGATAACTCGCTGTGAAATGGGTCGCATAAGGCAGCGATTCATCTCCTCCTTCGATATCCGCGCCTGTGTGTACGACACTCGGCGTGCTCGTATAAACCAACCTATGAACACCCTGTGCCCTACATGCCGCGATCACATTCTCTGTTCCCCGCACATTGGTCTCGTGATAGGACGAGGCCGAGCCCCACCCTCCTACGCGAGCCGCCACATGAAACACAAGATCACATCCTTCTGATGCACGCTGCAAGGCGCCGCCGTCGAGAAGATCTCCCGAAAAGGTCTCCACGCCGAGCGAAGCCAACTCTGGATATTTTCCTCTAGAAAAACTTCGCACCTTTTCGCCACGAGACACCAGCGCCCGCACAAGAGCGCCTCCCAGAAATCCCGCACCCCCAGTGACGAGAACTCTCACGACCTCCCTCCGTCCAGCCGTGCGGAACGCAACCGGCGGGTCGCCCACTTCTTAAGCTCCGGTCGACCAATCTTCGCGTTGTGGCGGATGTCCACCGGAAATTTCCTATGAAAGAGAATATCCTGGATATCCCGCGTCGCGCGATGCGCCGACCCTAAACTCAGCAATTCCTCGATAATGGCAGACCGCTCGCGACGCAACACGTCCGGTTCAAGTTCAACACAAAGCACAGGCCGTTGTTTAAGTCCGTCCTTGACCCCCACCAACGCGGTCCTTCGAACACGCGGGTGTGTATCAAAAATCCCTTCGCAGGGGATACTAAATAAAGGTCCGCCGTTTGCCTCCACGCGATCTGACTTGCGACCGCAATACCAAAGGCGCCCGCTCTCATCCAAATAGCCGACATCGCCCATCCTGTGCCACAAACGACCCGACGAGTCCTTCATTTTACTTGCACGGGTTTCAGCGTCTCGCCCGTAATAGCCTTCCGTGACCTGGGGCCCCATCACAGCAATTTCACCAATCTGGCCTAAGGGCAGTTCATGTTGAGGATCACAGACTGGAAAAGCCTCTTCCGAAATTCGAATAATCCGAACCTCCACCGAGGGCACAGGACGGCCAACGCACACACCCGCTCCCAAATCTGTTAAAGCCGAGGTCTCTCCCAGCACCTCATCGCTGCCGATGCACGAGACAGGAAGACATTCCGTCGCCCCGTAAGGGGTGAGGATCCGCGCATCTTCAGGAAGCGCGCTGAGAAATCGCTTCATGATCGCAGCCGTTACCGGAGCCCCAGCGGAGACCACGCGTCGCAAGGTTGAAAACCGCACCCCACCCGCCACCGCGTAGCGCCCCACCCTATCGAGAAGCGCCGGCGAACCAAAAAGGTGGGTGGCCGAAAACTCATCCGCCGCGGATAGAATACGCTGAGGATTGACCGACCCGGGGCGCGTTGGATCCATATCCGGAACCACCGAAGTCATGCCCAGCGCGGGATCAAAAAGAGCGAAAGGCGGAAACGTAGACAAATCAACCTCGCCCTCAGGATATTCGGCAAGATCCCGAATCGCGGCCACCTGGGCCGCAAAATTGCCATGACTGTAAAGCACGCCTTTGGGCGCCCCAGTACTCCCACTGGTAAATAAAATCGCCGCTAAATCCTCATCACGAGAGGCCACCACCGGATAGGGGGCTTCCGACACACTGGACCGACAGATTCCAGCCAGAGTCGTCTCACCGGGGAGGCCTAAACGCCCCACCGTGACTCGGATTCGGAGTGTGTCACGCCCCCAACCCAAGACACGACAAGCGATTCGGGCTCGAGGAATTCCCACCAAGACCTCGGGCTGGGCCTCGCTCAAACAACGTCCGAGTCGACGCAAACCTATACCAGGGTCAACGACCACTGGAACGGCCCCCATCTTCATCAACCCCAGCATGAGCGAAAAAAAACGACGATCGGGCGGGACCATCACGGCTGTCCGCATTCCACAGGTCACGCCCACCTGCTCGAGGCCCCGAGCGATCTGATCACTTTCCAGATCAAGTTCACGGTTCGTAGCCGCTGCATATAAAACACGGTCTCCGCGAAATCCCACCGGATGGTGGATCGCCACCGCAGACGGATCTTGCCGAGCGCGTTCAAGAACAAGAGAGGCGACATTCACAGGTTCATGCCCGTCAGGACTCTCTCGTGAGGAACTCACGAACAAGAGGCAGAACTTCTGCGGAGGCATCCTCCAAAACGTAATGGCCTGCACGAGAGAAATGGTGCCCTTCCGCATGCGGCCAGTGTTCCTCAAACACCTCCATGACCTTAGGCCCAAACACGAAGTCTCGATCTCCCCAAAGAAGCAACACCGGGGTATGAGAAAAGAGAGAAAGTCCGCGCTCTACCTCACTGACGGTGTCGTAGGAAGCATCGCTGGGTGCAAGCGGAATATCTTGGACAAAGCGTAAAGTCGCCAACCGATTGACCGGAGAATCGTACGGGGCAGAGTAGGCTCGCCGAACCTCTCTTGAAAGCCTCTTGCTGGGAGCCAACCAACCCGCCCCTCGACTGAACAGATTCATCCGCTTGACTAAGAATGCTGCAAAACGAGTATCTCGAACGAACGACAAAAGGGGAGGCATCGACATATCGGCCGGAAGATGAAAAGCCGCAGTGTTCATCAAGACAATCTTCGCCACTTGGGCGGGATGCCGGCCCGCCCAACCCATAGCGATCATCCCGCCCCAATCGTGGGCGACGAGAGTCACCGGCTCCTGCAACTCCAGAGAGGCGAGAAATGCTTCAAGGTCATCAATCCGATCCTCAAGTCGATACTGATACCGGTCTAGCGTTGGCTTTGAAGAATATCCGCATCCTATGTGATCAGGCACGAGGACACGATGATCCGCACGCAAATCGAGAACGAGATTGCGAAAGTAAAACGACCACGTTGGATTCCCGTGCACCATCACCACAGGGGGGCCCTCCCCTTCATCCAAGTAGTGATAGCGAAGCCCATCACGCTCAAAATAGCGTCCAACAAAAGGGTACAAAGAAGGCGGGACAGAGGACGCGGGCGTCACCAGATGATTTCGCCGACCGTACAATTTAGGCCGCTGCCGATTCCAGCCAGCACTATTCGGTCACCCTGCTTGATTCGACCCAAATCTAGAGCTTTCGACAGAACAATCGGCACCGAGGCCGGTCCGATATTCCCAAACATGTCCACAATCAAAAGTGCTTTATCGACATCGAGTTCAAGACTCATCGCTAATTGCTCCGCATGGCGCTGGCTCACTTGATGAAGACAATACTGATCCACTTCAGAAGCCTTGAAGTCAAGATGCTGTTGCGCTCCCGCCCACGTCTTTCGAGAAAGCTCAACTCCGTGCACCAACACCCCTTGAGTGTCCGTAAGACCCCGGTCAATTTGCCCAACACACAGCCGATTATGCTCGGTGGCCGCGAGGCTGAAGGTCCCTCGAAACCGGTGCCCTTCCGGGGCCAAGTCGGAGCGCGCTAAAATCATCGCTACGGCTCCCGAACCCGTTGTGAGCGATGCAAACTCCTCACGAAACGTCTTTAAGTCAGTCTCGGGTCGTTTCAACCTTTCCACCGTAGATTCGATTAAGAAGCGGCTAGATTCGGCATCCACAATCATCCCGTAATCAATTTGACCTCGTTCAATCATATTGCCAACAACTTCCATGCCATTCAGGAAGGCTAGGCACGCATTGCCAATATCCATGTTCATACACGTATCCGACAGACCCAGATTTCCGTGCACGAGGCAAGCCGTTGAAGGCTCGATGTAATCCCGACACACCGAGGTATTAACGATGATCCCTAGATGGGAACGGTCGAGCCCGGAATCAGCCAGAGCCGCTTCTGCTGCCAGAGTCGCCGCATCGCTGGGCTGGACGCCTTCATGCCAAAAACGACGTTCTTGAATACCCGCCACAGACTGAAGGAGATTTGAAGCCAAGCCAAGCCTCGACAAAGTCTCTTCAAGTTCCTGCTGGATTTCGGCCGAAGTCATTGTGAGGGGCGCATCTACATGACGCACACTCACAATAGATAGATTATCGAAATTCATTACGCTCCTGGCCATTGATGATGAGATTCGGACCGTTGCGACCCAAAAACTCATCATGCCTCTTATAGGAAGATAGCCTGAATAAGAGGGTTGGCTTCAACTCACTGCGCACAGCGCTGCCCCGAGAATCTCAAAAACACGGGAATACTCAGTCTGAGGCTCCAAAATCATTCAAAAGCTCAGCTCAACCCTCAGGGAACCGGTAAAGAGGCCCTCACCCAGCCCATTCAGAAGAAAATCAGGCATCTGCCCCCCTGGACGGTAGGTCCATAAGGTGGGGGGGATTGTTCCAAACGACTTCAATCCCGCTCTCCCCAGACCCACAAAATTCACTCACCTGAGTCCGTCAAAGAAATCAAGGAGAAGCGGTCCACGAAGCAGTCTTTTTCCGGCAGATCTTCAATTCGCCATAGGCCCACGAAGCCCAGCTGATTCCTCTCTGAGTTCCTAAAAGAAAAAAATAACGCGAACAGATTAGTACGAGGATGGCAGCCAGAAAGCTAACGTTTTAACAGAAAATATTAGGGTTCACAGTAAAAGGAACTTCGCATGAATCTAAAAATGAACGACGAGGAACGTGACGCCTTCCTTGCGGAAACTCGAATCGCCATCATCTGCATCGAACGCAAAGAACGGCCACCTCTCGCAGTGCCTATTTGGTACAGCTACGACCCCGCTGTCGGAATATCAGTCTCCACCCAAAATGACTCTCTGAAAGCAAAGCTTCTTAAGGCAGCGGGACGCTTCACGATCATTGTCCAAGAGGAAGAGCGACCTCACCGCTACGTCAGCGCGGAAGGGCCTATTGTTGACTTTCGTGCCGTTGACCCTGAGAAAGACATTCGGCCGATGGCCGAGGTCTACGCTCCCGAAGAAGTTGAAATGTACATTCAAGCGTCAAGTCAGTTCCCTTCCTCGCTCATCGTCATGAAGCCAGACACGTGGCGAACCATGGACCAGTCCAAGGTGACCAAAGCTTAAAAAAATGCGCCCCGGCCCATGCCGCTCTTGGGGGCTACCTTTGCTTCAAGACTAGAATCGGATCGCCGATAAAAACCGCTTTGGGCTAGCATCTTGCTGTGAATGAAGAAAGCGAACTCGACCTCAAAAGGTCCACCGCCGCTGTTGCAGAAGGGTTTAGCTCAAGCGCGATCAGGCTCCTTGCCGTAATGATTCTCGTTCGCTGCTTACCCCTCGATGACTACGGCGAATATTCTTCAGCCCGAGGAACCCTCTACATTGGCGCAGTCCTTGGGACGTGGGGGATGGGACGACTCGCCACTAAAGTCTATCGAGGTCACCCACTCAGAGAAGCCCTTGAAGAAGCACGAGGCCTTCGGCGGGCCGCCCCGGGTATTGTTATCCTCGCCTCCCTGCTCACAGTCATAGGCGTGATCGGCCTTCATATGGTGACGGAGACTTCCTCCTCGATTCGAATCGTCACTCTGGTCGCAGTCATGGCCATGTTGCCCGTTCATAGTTTGTTGGCTTTTTTTACGTCGAGTGCGTCGGCACACGGAGCAGGTGTTTCCGCCAACGCATTGAACTCATTTGTCTATGGACTGACTTACCTCGCCACACTCGGCGTCTGGATCTGGACAGTGGGCAGTTCGCTCAACGTTTTGGATGCCGCGAGTATCGTCGCGATCTCTGAAACGCTTTTGCTTGTCCTTGTATTCGTGCTCCTCATTCGCGTAGAACCTAAACAACTCCGCTCTGGACCACGTATTTTCAAAACCACGGCATGGATGAAAACTGGAGCCTCTTACGCGACGGCCAATCTAGGCAAAAACATCAGCATCAATGGAGGTGTGGTCATTTTGGGCTGGGTCCATGCGGATGCGGCCGGAGCAGGTCGTCTAATGGCGGCCCTGAGTGCCTCTTCTCTCTTACTTGTCGCTGCTCACTACGCCTCTCAGATTTACCTCCCCGTTTTGGCAGATGCGATTTCTAGTCGAAAACGAGAAGCCGTTAAAAACGTCATTCGAATATGGCTTAAACAAGTCATCAGTCTGCTGCTCCCCCTAGCGGCGGCCCTCATCATTGCGGCTCCCGAGATTCTAAATTTCTTTGGAAGCGATTTTCGAGAAGCAAAATGGTCTCTGATACTCCTCGTCTCAAATGCTTTATTCTCCTCAGTAACGACCTTGACCACTCCCCTTTATCAGTATCTCGAAAACGAGAGATCAGCAGCGAGAATCACATCGGCGGGCGCCGCCATGGGCCTCACAGGCATGGTGGTACTGGGCTCCTACTGGTCCGACACGGGCATCGCTCTCGCTACAGCAAGCTCCATGATTCTAACGGGCGGCTATATTGCCTGGCTCGCATGGCGACAGCTACGGGAATGGTGAAAGGCCGAAATCCTTTCGACGAACTCAGGCCCGCATCATTCAGCCAAGACGAAGATAAAACCCAGCCCAGCAGATGCCTGGGGGGGGTGATGGATTTCTTACATAGCCTCAAGCCCAGGAGCCTCATGACCGGAGGCCGCGACATAGTCGGCATACCCCCCTCCGTAGGTGCGTACCCCCTCCGCCCCCAGTTCCAGCACATGATCCGACAGCGCATGTAAAAAATGACGGTCATGCGAAACCATCAGCATGGTCCCCTCAAAGCGCGCCAGAGATTGCACAAGCATCGCTTTCGTGTCCATATCAAGATGGTTGGTAGGCTCATCTAAAACCAATAAGTTCGGAGGGTCGTAGAGCATGGTGGCCAACACAAGCCGCGCCTTTTCGCCCCCGGACAAAACCTGACACTTTTTATCGACATCGTCGCCCATAAAACCGAAGGCCCCGGCCAGCGCCTTAAGCGAACCCACGTTGGCGAGAGAAAATTTTTCTTGCAAGGTGTCAAAAACCGTCTGCGGACCCTTTAGGACTTCCATGGAGTGCTGCGCAAAGTATCCGAGCTTGACGCCCGCCCCGAGCGCGGCCACGCCATGGTCGGGCGAGATCGCGCCCACTGCCAGCTTCAATAAAGTAGACTTTCCGGCTCCATTGATCCCCATCACACACCAGCGTTCCTTACGCCGGATAACCAAATCAAGATCTTGATAAATCGAGAGATCTCCATAGGACTTGCAGACGCCTTCCATCTTAACGACATCGTTTCCGGATCGAGGCGGCTCCCGAAACTCGAAGTCGACTTTCTGACGTCGCCGTGGAGGCTGGACAAGTTCGATTTTGTCAACCTTCTTTACCCTTGACTGAACTTGAGCGGCATGACTCGCCCGCGCTTTAAAACGCTCTATAAAAGCTTTTTCCTTTGCCAACATCGCCTGTTGCCGTGCGAATTGCGCTTCCTGCTGCGCTGCAGCCAAAGCTCGCTGGTCTTCGTAGAAGTCGTAATCACCGGCGTACGTGTTGACCGTACCCCCATCCACTTCAACAATCTTGGTCACCAACCGGTTAAGAAATTCGCGGTCGTGAGAAGTAATAATAAGGGCTCCCGAGAATCCCCGAAGAAACTGCTCAAGCCAAATAATGGACTCGATGTCAAGGTGATTCGTCGGCTCATCCAGCAACAGTCCGTCGGGACGCATCAACAGAATGCGGGCGAGCGCCACTCGCATCTTCCACCCTCCCGACAACTGACCTACATCATCATTCACCACCGATTCACGAAAACCCAAGCCCGCTAAAACTTCCCGAGCTCGCGCCTCTAGCGAGTAACCATCAAGTTCGTCAAATCGGTGCTGAACATCGCCAAATTTGGCAATCAGATCTTCGAGTTCATCCAATCGCTCCGGATCGGCCATAGCCTGTTCAAGTTCGATTAACTGCTGCGCCACCTGGGAGACTTCGCCGGCTCCAGATAGAGTCGCTTCAAGCACACTTTCGCCGCCCATTTCGCCCACATCCTGACTGAAATAACCCAAAGTGGCATTACGTTCGACGCTCAACTGACCGTCATCGATGTCTTCCTGCTTCATGATCATGCGGAACAAAGTTGACTTTCCGCAACCGTTCGGGCCCACAAGCCCCACCCTTTCCCCCCGAAAGGCGGTCATAGAAGCATCTAGAAAAAGAATCTGAGAGCCATGGGCTTTGGATACGGAATCAAGCGAAATCATGAAGGGTTTTCTAGCACCAATTCACGAACAAGCCAGAAACAAATCGACACCGAATGGCGTGAATCGAAAATCTAAAGCCGGAGCTACCTCCGGAAAGTGTGAAACTAGGGCCCATATACCCCGGTCAAGACGGACCGAAGTATGTCGAGAGGCTCTTGTCTCTCTTTACCATCGCTTTCGATATATCCGAGCCAAACAGCCACGAGGTCCAAGCGGGGGTTGACCAAAAGACCTTGCCCTGCCCAGCCTCCTTTATAAATATCATCATTGGTGAAGACTAGGTCCCATTGATAAATATTGTGTCGAACATTGGGCGGGACGGGAAAGGGCCACCGCGCATTTTCAAGAAGACTGCGGTCCCCCCCTGTCAAAATCAGATCCACATAGCGCTGCGAAACGATGGGCTCATCGGAAACCACTGCCTGACTCGGCGTAAACAGAAGACCGAATCGAGCCACATCTCGAGGATTCGCCAACAACCCCCCTGACGTAAGCGGTACTCCGTTCCGCCCGGCTAAGATCGAAGCATCCGATTCAGCCCCCATGGGTCCCCAGATTTCACGACTAACCACATCTTGAAAGGGCATGCCAGTCACACTCTCAACCACCCATGACAAAACGAACGTATTGACACCACTGTAATCGAAACCGGTTCCGGGAGGCGCCCATTTTCCAACTTCTAAATTTGAAATCAGATCATAGGGGTTATCGGGAGAGTCCTCGTCTCTCACAGCGTCGCCGAGTGAGGCTTCAAACTGCATGTAACACGTGTCTCGATCGGAATAATCACCATCGGGGCAATCAACGCCCGAGGCCATATCCAAAACCTGCCTTACGGTCACGCCCGCATATTCCGAATCTTTAAGTTCGGGCACGTACGCATCCACCGGTTGACTCACATCAATCAAGCCCTGATCTTCAAGGATCGCCACCACCGTCCCCACGAAAGCCTTCGTCACCGACCACCAAATAGGCTTTTCATAGGCCTGCATTCGGGGATACCTCTCGAACACAATCTCACCCTTGTGAAGGATTACAACCCCCATCGTAGAGGAAGCGTCACTGGCTAAATACGCCGCATAAGGGACGAGCCCCTCTTCCGTCTGGATCGGATAGTCCGAGATCCGCGGATTCTCATGACGTTTCAGCTCGCTCACAGGGCCGCTTCGATACACGTTCACCGTCGGCACAATCTGATGAAGATTCTTGTTGTTCCACGCCATATCGGGACCGTTAATTTCCCACCAAATCTTTTTGGACGGGTCAGGGAGAACTCGATGCTGAGATAGCGTTTGATCTACAGTGGACGCCGACTCAAAAGGAACCGACTCGTGTACGCTTTTAGAAGCACACCCTGCTCCCATCCAGGCTGCAACGCAGACTCCGATCACCCACGTAAGCGGAGTCCGAGAGAACTTGATTCCCCACACGGCAAGGTCACCCTTCATGCTCCTAAAAGATCCCGCCCCATTCCCGGGCCGACTCGGCTTTGATTCTCCTCTAATCGTAAAGCATGCGTCTCACTCGGCTCACATGCCTGCTTTATGCCAGAGGAAGTGTTGAATTCTTCCAGCTTATTTGAGCGAATCATGGCACGAAGCGTATGGATGTATTCTTCGCCGCGCGCCGAATAAGACTTCAGTCCCTCAGCCAAGGAACGCCCGCTCAGCGGTCGCCCTCGCTTCTGCTCGGCGGCGCGAATCGACCGGAAATGAGCATACGGCTTATTCCGGTTCAGGTTCAACATAAAAGCATCCACCGAATCTTGAGTACTCGAAAAGCTCCGAACCTCGTACGTTTGCCCTTTCGGTCGCTCCTTGGGCACTAACCCGCAACCCGGCTTAAAACACCACTGGCCAAAATAGTTATTGCCTTCTCGTGCGAATCGAGACGTACCCCAGGCTGATTCGTTCGCAGCTTGAGCCAAAGCCAAAGAAACAGGAATGACATCAGCGTGCAAAAGGAGATTCTCAACGACTGACTTCGTCAAAGGCGTATCGGGAAGCCCAAACTCAATGCTGAGGCTCTTCACAAAATCTTCTTCGGACGAGCTTGGTGAGTGCCCCTTGCTCTGCTCCTTTAGAATCTTTTGAAGACGGCTGCGCTCGGCCAATAGCCGCACATTTTCCTTCTCGACCATGGGAGCGAGGTAGCAAAAGAAAGCTTTCTTACGCTGCGATGTTTCCTGCATTGCAGAAAAATCAGGAGGGCCGCCGCTTGTTTCCCCACTGCAACAAAGTCCGGCGGCGGCCATGATTGAGACCAACAAAAAGCGAGACCTTTTCTGACGACTTGATTGCTTGTTTTTTGTTCTCTTTCTACCGCTCACTCTGACATTCCCCGTTCGGTTCTCAAAAAAAATAAGAATCTCTGTCTCCCCGCAGCGCTGGACCCAAAATTAACGCAAACCCGTCTTTCGGTCGGTCCCCTTTCCAATCAAACGTGCGCTGGAGACATAAAGACTCTGTGAGACAAAGCTTCGCGATGACTTCGCCAGTTCTCGACACAGTATTGCTTTCAAGGCACGCGCCTCTTCGACAACGGGCAAATTACCCGGCGCGAGAGCGATCACATCAATGACATGAAGAGCGAGCTGCGGTTCACCGGCGTCCGCCAATTCACGAGCTCGCACTAGCACCGCCTCCGGGTCAGCGATCGCCGAAAGAACCGCCTCGCCGGCCGCATCCGGATGAGCCGGATGCAAGGATGTAGGGTTTCTGTCCCACCAGCCCGTCTCGGAACGAAAGATATCGCGCACGATATATTCAGCGTCACCGTACAACGGCTTCATCCATGGCACGTCGAAAAGCTCAGGTGGCAACTCCAAATCATGAACAATTTCCACCGCGCCCATTCCAAGGTTCATCCTCTCAACAACCGCTTCTCTGAGCCAACGGAGTGCAGCCGCAGTAGAAACTAAAACCTTTTGAATATACTCCTCCCCCTCAAGCGGAGGGCCAAACTCCATCACGACAAGAACGGGCCGAAGAGCCGCCAGTTGCTCTAGGGTTGTGGCCCAGCGAATCGGGTCGCGAAGACTCCTCAGAGGCGTACCGACATTCGGAATACTGGGAGTCACGGCAGCCCCACCGTAAAGAATGCGTTGATGAGGCATCCAGAGCACAATGGCGTCGTCTGTTTCCGAGGGCGCCCACAAAAGCTGAATGCTCCTCTTGGGATCGTGCAATGTCAGCGCTCTACTAAAGGTCTGCATGGGCATATGCATCGAAAGAGGTTGGCTGTCCATGATTCCTCGCGGCAAGCGAAACTGGAGTTCGATGAAATACTTCTGCACTCCTTGCGTCTCCGTGTAACGCCGCCACCTTCGAACCAAGTTCTCATGAGCGATCGTGGCCGGCACGGAATCTCCCCGACGCTCTGAATCCCTCAACCAGTCGACCACAGCATCGTTATAACCCAAGTGACCATGGCTATAAGCGATCGCTCTCACGGGAGCATCCGAAATCTCACGAAGACGACCAAGCATTTGCTCCGCTTTCGGGCCAGACGGTCCGGTATCCATCTGGACAATTCCGGACTGTGTCTCCACCGAAAGTGCGTTCCCCATCCCTCCGACGACATGCACCCCATCAGCGAGAGTGCCCATAAACGAAGGAACCGTCGCCGGGTTCGCACTGGCCGCCGCCGTTTTTGACAGTTCTACATCATCATCCATGCGAGTCTCCTTTAACTCGGAAAGCCTAGCAGGCTACCTCTCGTGCAGGAGGGCCCCATTTCAAAGCACGAGTGGGAGTCCTCGCCAGATTACTCGCCGGAGTTAGACTATTCCCCTAGCATCCATCCGCCGTCTCAATTCAAACATGACTACAAGGAGATTCAAAATGAATCAGCCAATCCAGCTCCCGAGTAAAGATGAACTGATAGAGACACTCAGGCCACACCGAACCGCACTGGTCATCGTGGGCCTTATTCAAGGAATTCTCGGGATAGCCGCGATCGGCGCTCCTCAATTCGCCACCCAAGTCGGCACGGCATTATTTGGCTTTCTGCTATTGCTGGCAGGCGTGGTTCAAATCACGCAAAGCCTTAGGATTCAGGGTTGGAAAGGAGCAACTATCCTGCTCCTCAGTGGTGTCCTCGACCTGGCTATGGCCGGTGTCCTTTTGGTTTTCCCACATCGTGGCGCCGTTGCGCTCACGCTCCTGCTCGCCATCATTCTCCTTTGCCAGGGAATTGTCAGAATGGGCTTCTCCTTCAGTCCGCAATTGCCTCAAGGCAAGGGATGGTTCTTTATGGGCGGCCTCTCCAGTGCGGTTCTTGGAGGACTCCTATGGTGGGAATGGCCCGCCGACTCTGTCTGGGCCATTGGGCTGATCTTAGGCGTAAATCTACTCCTTGGAGGGCTGAGTGTCGTCGGCCTCGCCGGCTCACTGGGCGGCGGCGGCTCCGACCAAGCTGCCACCGGCTAATTCTCTAGGGGGATGAGCCACTTCAAGGCGCTCCAACCATTTATTTTCAGGCTGTTTTCACCATCGGAATCACGAATGCATCTCTCTACCATGCGCTTTCGGGAGGAACTCAATGCTGTTGTATAAGACCCTACGAAAAATCATTCTAGGCATGCTCTTCGTCTCGCTGCTGGGCTTACTCGCTTGCACGGCCGTCAATCAGTCTGGCGTCTATTACGCCACAAGTAAAGATTCGGTCACAGCGGATGGGCTGCACCGGGTTCTGTGGGAGCCGTTCGAAATCACTTTCGTCCGGCCAGGAGCCAAGCTCTCAGAGTACGATGCCGTGATCGTGGACCGAGTGAGAATAGGATACAAACGCACTCCCAAAGGAACGCTGTCCTCTGAAGCTGCCATTTCACCGAACTACAAGCTATCTCCCGAAGAGATCGCAGGCATGGCTGACCTATTCAAGAACACGCTCGTAAAAACTTTAACCACCCAAAATCACTTTAAGGTCGCCACGGAAGCCGGGCCAAAAGTGCTCCGCATTGGTGCCCATATCCTCGACCTCACCATCACGGCTCCACCACAGAATCAACAAGCTGGGGACGAGACCACGTATGTTAGTTCTTCCGGCAACATGACACTCGTTCTCAATGTCGAGGATTCGGAAACAAACACGCCCCTCGTTCGCGTTGGAGATCGACGTGACATCGCTTTGTATTTTCAAAATTCTTTTTACGCTGCGGACAACACGACTAACTCAATTGCCCTGAAGAGTCTTTTTCAGGGTTGGGCTACACGCCTTAACGACGAACTTGACCAACTCTCGTCCATCCCTGAAATTCCCGTTCCACCCAGGAAAGAGCAAAGTACGAACACTGGATCTAAGGAGTAGCCGACTCGGCGTCTTCCGTAAGGTCTTGGGCGATGGTTTGGTAGAGCTTCTTTAGCTGCCGAAGCATCAAACTATCGCCAATGCGACGGCGTGCCGAGCCTCCAAAGCCATCGACTTGATCGGTGGAGGTTCGATTTGTGTATATCACCACGGATCCCCCCTCCACTGGGATAACGCGCGCCAGCGCCTGCTCTACATTGTAGCCGTCACTCACGTAGAACTGCCGCTGGACGGTGGCATACCCCTCCCCATCTGGCATGGAGAACCGGTGTGTCAAACTGATGAGCGAGCTGTCTGAACCCTTCTCAATCGCCCAAAAGAAATTCTCTTCGAAGCCTGGGGGAGTCCTGTCCGGATACGCGAGGAGAACGTCGTAAACGTCGGAAGAGAACAAATTAAACTTGGCTGAGGCATGAGTCGCAATGCGTAATTCTTCGCCCCCTTTCCGTACATCATCGTCACTGCGCTGATAGGGAGAGATTCCGTTTAGACCCGACTGCTGATACGACCGTATTCTAGACACGAGAATTTGGCGCACGACCTCCCCAACCTGGCTTGCGGAAGCCACCTCGGCCGAACCCTCAGCAAGCTGACTCCGTACCTGCTCAATTTCATCTTTGGACAAATTGATGCCTTCACCCGCCTTGGCACCACGCCAGCGCGCTAACTGACTCTTTCTTAAGACCAGCGAATTAAGTGCTTCAGTCGTCATGGGCTTTGGCAATTCGCCATAGCTAAAAACCCGTTTATCTTTTTCGATGACGACGCCCGCCAACAATTTTTGCACAACCACGCGAGGAGGAAGTTCCACTTTAACGACCAAAGCCACCGCGAGCTCGCGATCCGAGGCCGATGTGAGCGACGCGGTCATAAGCTTCCCGTCCAAAACCTGTTGCGCATCAGACTTTGAAAAAGAAATCTTAGCCATCAGCTCGTCGAGCTCGGCCGCCTTTCCTTCGGTCACCCAAGGACATAAGAGCAAGAACCCAATCAAAAATCCAATTGTTTTCTTAAGCATGCATTCCATGGACCACCCGCTCATTTGATCTCTTCGCCATCCCAGGCAATATCAAAGAATTGCGCAGCCATTAGATCGGAGTGCTTGTGATGTCTCACATGCATACGATGACGAAACGCGAACACATGAGAGTAAGATAAAATTTGATAGAGACCTGGGAGTCGATCTCCTTTTTGCGAGTACACATCTTTAGTGCCCGAGAATAGGTAATGCAGATCTTCTGGGATCTCGCGCGGATCTCGAAACATATTCCTCAGAATAGCGCTGTCGATCTGCGCACTTTCTCCCTCAGGAACGACATACGGATGCTCCGGATTCGGCGCCGTCACCGCTCCCGAAAACCCTTCCGAAGACATCAAGGTGACCCCCGCGCAAGGCCGCGGATTACATTCGACCATATACAAGTCATCCTCTGACTTGAGATAATCAAAACTCACACTCCCGTGGAACTGCGTCTCTCTGGCATACGTCTGCGCAATTTCAAGACTCCGAGGTTCGTCCACTGACTCAAAAACGATGCCTCCGGCATGCTCAATAGTCAGCGGGTGCCGATAGGTACTGTGCGCCACAATCTCACCCTCGTGGGCGAAGCTGAAACTACACAAGTCCTCGCCGTGAACAAACTCTTGCACCACCCAAGGCGAATCTGGCGTAGGGTGCACTTCGTCTATGGATATCTTGCCGGCCAGAGGACCCGTATTCGTGAACAACTCCACGCCGCCCCGAGAGAAGGCGGCCCGACCAAAGTATTCAGGAAACACCTCGATCGCTTCTCGAAGCTGATCATCACTGGTCACCGTACGCGTCTCTGCAATTGGCAGTGACAGATCCCGGGTCAGGTCTGCGAAGCTTTCCTTATTGTGCAATTTGGCCAGAGACTCAAAAGAGGGACATCTGACGTCGGTCAACGCAGCGAGTTGGTCGCGATGCTTCGCAATGTAAAAGACCTCTTCGAAGCAGGGCAGAAGCATATCGATTTTGTGCTCTTTGATTATTTCTTCGAGCTGTTCGATGAAACGCAAAGTCTCAAACACTGGAGATTCAGTGATAAAAGCCTGCTTCACATACTTCGAATTCAATCCCGGCGAAGTCCGGAAAGTATCGGTTGCATACACTTCGTGACCGGCGCGACCAAGAGCACGAATTACACCCAATGCATGCGGCAAACGAACACTGGTCAAAAGAATCTTCATCTCTATCTCCCTACTCAAGAATAAAACGATCCTGTACAGTCTAAGCTCTCCTCCGCAACGGCGAAAGGTACCTTTTGATGGACCGCAGCTGCCATCTTGGGCTTGAAAGCGATTCAGGACATCCGAACCCCTTAGACGAATGAACCAACACCTATGATCGACGCCTCTTATCTAAAAAAGCTTGCCGCTCAGACCCCTTTTCGGGTCGCTGCCGGAATCGCCCTTGTCCTCGTTCTCGCTCTCCTGACCTCCGATCGCATCCTTCTGCACTACACCGAAGGGCTTCTTACCCGGGCGCTCGCCACAGAGGTCGAAATTGGCAACGTCTCAATTCACCCACTCTCTAGCCAGGTCGTGCTGACTGACTTCGAAGTTCGGAACCCCACGGGCTTCTCCGAACCCAATATCTTTATCTCCAAAAAAATGACTCTAAAAGGCTCAATCCTAAGGATGCTACGTGGCGAACTTCACCTTCGCTTGCTTGATATCGGAAAGGTCCATGCATGGATTCTCAAAAATGACCAAGGCTATAACTACGAACTTCTGCTCAGCGGAATAGAATCAGACAATTCCAAAAAACCAGCTTCTCAGAACGAAGATCAAGCCCTCCAGCCCCCTCATACGAGGTCACCCCACTCCATGTCGGGCAAGGCGGCACCCATGCAATCTGAAGAACGCATTCGAATCAAAGAGGTCCGAATCCAAAACATTCAGGCCAAAGTGAATACAAACGCCGACCCACACAAAAAAACCTCGGACCTCACACAGGCCGACTCCATGGATATCTCTTTACATGAGATTATTCTTTATAACGTCGATCTACATGAAGGCGGCGAGGCGGCGCTTCAAAGGCTCTCACTTCTGATCACCGAAGCCCTCGTTACAGCGACTGCCCGCAAAGCCACCAAGCTGCCCCTCGCCTTTCTGAGAGCTGGACTTGAGTTAGGCGGCACGACCGTGCGGATCGTCGATCACGAACCCTTGGTCAAGCAGATAGAAAATCCGGTTGAGGACATAGTCCATGGCGCGAAGCATTGGATTCATAAAACGACCCAAGAAGTAGAATCGGCCAACAAAACAACAACCGGCCCCTCGCAATAACATTCAGCCCCATCGAGATGGAACCTAAGCCCTGTCGAACGAAGAGACTCACTCTTTAAGTATTTTCTGCCCCAGGCCCACCGGGCGACGACAGAAGACTTTGAACTGAGTGGCACAATTCCTCGAGACCAAAGGGCTTCTGCAAGAACACGGTACCCGCCTCAGCCAAATCATCAATCCCGAGATCTTCTTCCGAGTAGCCGGAAACGTAAACCACCTTCAAGTTCGGCTGGGCCACTCTAAGTTGACGCACGGTCTCCGGGCCGCCTAGCCGAGGCATCACAACGTCCGTAACTACTAGATCAACGTCACCCTCGTGCTCGGCTACACGTTCAACCGCTTCTTCACCGTCGGAGGCAATAATCACGGTATATCCGATCTCCTCAAGAGTATTTTTGACCAAATCACGAACACCCACTTGGTCCTCTACAACCAGAAGTGTTTCTCCGTGAGTCGGCTCGAGGGACGTCGTACTCTCAACGGACACACTTGCACTCCCGTCGTGGCGAGGAAGGAATATCTTAAACGTGGTGCCGCCCCCAGGCTGCGTTTCTACTTTCATCGCTCCACCGCTCTGACGCACCGTCCCGTAGGCCGTCGCTAAACCAAGACCCGTTCCCTCGCCGATCGGTTTAGTGGTAAAAAATGGCTCAAAAATCTTTCCGGCCGTATACGAATCCATTCCAGTGCCTGTGTCCCGCACGGAGACACACACATAGTCGCCCCCACTGAGTTCATCAAAATGGGAGAGCTCACCTTCTTCGAGCTTTACATTAGAGGTCACAAGCGTAAGTTCACCTCCCTCGGGCATCGCATCTCCCGCGTTCAAAACCAGGTTCAGCAAGGCTTGCTCTAGCCGGGCCCCATCGGTCTTGACCAAACCAATATCGTCGGCAAGGCGAGTTTCTAGAATAATTGAATCGGACAAGACACGACTCATCATGGCCAACAATCCCGAGATCATCTCATTCGGATCCACCAGCTCGGATTCAAGTCGATCACTCCGGCTGAAAGCGAGTAGCTGCTGCGTCAGCGTTCGAGCTTGATCACCCGCATGAGCAACTTGCTCAAGCCCCATTCGCGCGCTCTCATCGAGATCTGTTCGATTCAGAAGTAATTCGGCGTATCCATTAATCGCGGTGAGTAGATTATTAAAATCGTGAGCGACACCACCAGCAAGCCGCCCGATCGCTTCCAATCGGCGGGACTGCGCCAGTTGCTGATTGTTCACCCGAAGTTCCTCTTCCGCCGCGCGCTGCTCAGTCAGGTCACGAATATAGGCGGCAAACTGATCTTTCCCCGACAGCAACAGTGGCTGAATCGCCATCTCAATCGGGAATTCTTTTCCATCGGCCCGAACCGCAATGGTCTCTACTTTTGATCCTATAATCCGCCTTTGCCCCGTTCTCTGAAACCGAGCGAAGCCTTCGACATGAGCCTCTCGAAACCTTTCAGGGATGAGCATCTCCGGCAGATACGTATTCTTTACATCGGCTTTAGAACGGGAGAAAATAGCTTCCGCCGCTGGATTAAAATCAAGGATTCGATTATCTCCGTCGACCACGACAATTGCATCCAGCGCGGCGTCTAGACTGGCACGAAAACGGGAATTGCTCTCTTTAAGCGCAACCGCCTTAAGCTGATCAGCCTCCATAGCCTCATGTAACCGCTGCCCAGACGAAACCAGACTATGGGCACACACCATCCCGACAACTCCACTAAAGGAGATGCCTAAAACCAGGTTGAGATAGACCAGCAAGGCGCCCTGCTCTTCCGCACTCGGAGAGGGCAGCATCTTTTCGCTCTCAAGAATCGCCAGCACACTCATAGCTGCGACCCCAAGGAAGGCGGTCAAAAGAGCCATTCGTGGCCCCAAGAGCAAGCCACCCACCAATGGGATCACGAGAAACCAAATTGAGAAAGCAGCCGAGACGCCGCCTTGGAAGTAAGCCGGCACAACAGTCATCGCCACGCCCGTCAGGGTTAAGATCGAACCCGATCGCGCGATAGAACCCGTTTTTCGGGCCTCAAAAGCCGCCCACGTAAAACCGGCCATTCCAAAAAGAAAAGCTCCGTGCCGAACCCACTCAACCGGATGCAGTGTGACCGAATACAGGTACGCGAGAAGCAGAGAGGCTGCCGCGCCAAGAGCCACGATGTAGATAAAATTACGCTGTGCGGACTCATCGAAGAAGTAATTTAAAGGGAGGCTTCCGCTTGAACGTTGGCTGCCTTTAGACTTGATCTCCTCGAGAGACTGACCGTCGACCATCTAGACCTCCTGGCCAGCCTCACTGAGCCCATCTCAACAACAGCTACAAAGAGATCGTCGTGAGCATTCGAATGAAGGTCATTTCCCCCTCAAAGCGCACACCCAATCGACTCAAAACTAATCGTCTGATTTCTCTCGACCGGCTTCTAACACCGCCTGATACGCATTGCCGGCAGCTTCAACGACACCCTCTCCCTCGGCACGGTCTTCGCGATACGTCTTATCCATAATCTCTTGAGATTTTTCCACATTTTCTCCGATCACATCAGCAGGCGTCTTGTCCTCCTCGTGGTGGCCCGCCAGGGCCGGGAGAGACAAAATGAGAATGGAGGCGAGAGCCGCTAGAAGCAGAATCGGTCGAGAGCAAAGCTGGATGCGCATAATTCGTTCCTCGTTCGGGCAAGAATCTCTTTAGCTGTGTTGATCGAGCCAAGAACTTACGTCCACCTCAAGAGATGTACGCGCGCTCCGCCTCGACCGCTGAGTCCGGATTCTACACGATCAATCGTTTCCAAGCGAGCGTGCCTTCAAAGAAGGTCTCGAGAGTCAATCTCGTCCGTTCCAGCCGGTAAGACAATGAACGTGCCATCTCTCCCCAATGTCACCGGTCCTTCATAGACTTCATCCACCCCCTGAAGAAAAACGGCTTCAAGAGGCGCCAAGAGGAGAGGAGGAACAACATGATAATAAAGAAGGTGACCGACCTCTGCGTCGCGCGCTATTTCCGCAGCCTCGACGGGAGTCGCGTGATAGCCCAAGATATCGTCGAGCAGCTTGGCTCGTCTATCAAAGCCCTGCTCCCGGGACACAGCGGCCATTCGAGCGACGACTTTCGAGTCCAAAGCTTCATGCACCAAAAGGTCCACGCCTTCTGAGTAATGCTCCAGATTCGCAGACTTTACAGTATCCCCACTGATCACGATGGAGCGACCTTTGTAATCGAAGCGGTATCCAACGGCTGGCTCCACGGGAAAATGATTGACCTTAAACGCACTTATAGTCAAGTCACCTTCCTTCAGAAGAGGGATCAGCTCTCCCTCCTTCGGCTCCACGAAAGGACGGGCCACTCCCCCCGCCCCGGCCAGCGGGACCACCTCCTCGCCGTGATGCGCGACTCGACTCAGTCGAGATGGGCCGTACATGAGGTTAATTCCATCCACAATCGCCTCGACGCCGGCGGGGCCATAAATCGGCAAAGGAGCATCAGCTCCCCCTCCAGCCCAATGTTGCATCTGGAGCTCACCCAAGCCGTCAATATGATCGGAGTGCAGATGCGTCAAGAAGACCGCCTCGAGTTCAGAG
>JACLAC010007655.1_pt1 | contig 31520 bp, 36 predicted proteins | sample 8027881 | NCBI WGS metagenome assembly JACLAC01 (sample SAMN15725517, study PRJNA655200) | protist metagenome | isolation source: fluorescence activated cell sorting (FACS) single amplified genomes of... | place: Spain: Blaines Bay Microbial Observatory, Mediterranean Sea | collected 2016-01-19 | reverse complement strand
AGCCCTCATTCTTCAGAATCTCGCTTTCAGAGATCATTCTTCGTTTAGCAATTTTTCAAAAAAGACTTCAAAAATTAATTTATCTACTGGCGAGGATCCTCTAGTGAAACTGAGTACAGCGTCTTTTTTTGCGAGATTTGTTTGCTTGATTCCGATCATTTTGGTTACCAAGCCGATTTATGCCTACGATGAACTTGATCTTCAAAAGTTGCTGACAACCCGCATCTGTAATGACTGTAACTTGATCCAAGTAAATCTTGATTCCAAAAATTTGAATGATGTGAGTTTGTTGGGAGCTAACTTGAGAGAAGCTAATTTAGTGAGTGCAAATCTGCGCGGAGCTGAACTCATTGGAGCAGACTTGACAGGCGCAGACCTGACCGGGGTGGATCTGACAGGCGCAGATCTAACTGGAGCTGATTTAACGGGTGTTACACTTTCAGGAGCAGATCTGACAGGCGCAACTTTGTGGATGAGTGTCCTCAGAAATTCTGCAGTGCGAAATGCGACCTTCAATTATTCCAATCTAAAAGATACTGATCTGACGGGTGCGAACCTGATCGAAGTTGAATTGGTTAGCGCGACTTTGAATAATGCTGAGTTGGAAGGGGCAAAAGTCTGGTATGCAAATTTTGAAAATGCTGACCTTGGTAGAGCCAATCTGATGGGCACAGAAATTTATGAGTCCAATCTGATGGGCTCCAATTTAAAAAATGCAAAGCTTATCGGAGCCACCTTCTACCAGTCTAACTTGAACGGTGCGGATTTGACGGGTACTACGCTTGATGAAGAAGCTTCAACTGTTCAGGGCCAATCAAATACAAGACTCTGCAATACAGTAATGCCTGATGGAGAGGTCACAAATAAGGATTGTAAAAGGTGATGGTTGTTAAAGGCTTTGCTGCCTGATGATTGTAGTTCTTGTTCAACTCAATCAGTGACTGCAGAAAAGTTAAGTAGATTTCTCAGACCTAAACCCCTTGAGTCTGATCTTCTATCTAGACTGGGGAATAGGGTGACGTCGGTTCTTTATTGTTGGCCTTCCGGGTAAATTCATCGTTGCATCAGCCCTTGGCTGAGTACTCACCAGTTTTCCCTTCGAAATGACAGCCAACCTTGCTGGTCGCAATCGGAGAGCATCAATTGGATCAGCGGCATCCAAAACCACCAGAGAAGCTTGCTTGCCTACCCCAAGACCATAGTCCTCAAGATGCATGATCTTGGCGTTCGTTTCGGTGACCATTTCGAAACATCGCGCCATTTCTTCAGGACTAGTCATCTGGGCAACGTGCATGCCCATGAAGGCCACATCTAGCATATCTGCGGTGCCTAGCGCGTACCAAGGATCGCGTACGCAATCTTGCCCCCAACCAACATCAACCCCCTGTGCCTGCATTTCCCGCACACGGGTTAAGCCGCGTCTTTTTGGAAAAATGTCGTGTCGGCCCTGAAGCGTGATGTTGATCAGTGGATTCGAAATTGCCTGAAGTCCAGCTTCAGCCATCAAAGGCAGCAGCTTGGATACATAATAATTATCCATTGAATGCATCGAAGTCAGGTGGCTGCCCACTACTCTCCCATGCAGGCCTAGAACAGTGGTTTCCGCTGCGAGTGACTCCACATGGCGTGACATTGGATCGTCGCTCTCATCACAGTGCATGTCTACAAGCAGACCTCGATCTGCAGCGATACGGCACAACTCCTGGACTGATCTTCGACCATCCTCCATCGTCCGTTCAAAATGAGGAATCCCTCCAACCACATCGAGGCCCATATCCAAAGCTCGGATTAAATTTTCTCGACCATTTGGTGCTCGAAAAAAACCATCTTGCGGAAAGGCTACTAGTTGTAGATCCAAATATCCTTTCACTTGCTCACGTACTTCGAGCATTGCCTCAGCGGTCCTCAGGTGATCAGCCGTAGTATCTACATGACTTCGGATAGCGAGCAGGCCCATGGAAACCGCCCAATCACAGTATGCCAAGCCACGATCTACCATCTCTTCAACGGTTGCTATCTCAAGCAATTTCCCCCAGAGAGAAATGCCTTCCAACAATGTTCCAGATTTGTTCAGGCGTGGAGTTCCATAGGACAAAGTGGCATCCATGTGAAAATGCGGATCCACAAAAGGAGGAGACACCAGGTCCCCCTGAGCTTCGATAAGTATTTCAGTTGGACTGTTTAGATCTTTCTCCATCGCCGAAATTTTTGTCCCTTCGATGCCAATATCTAGAACTCGACCATCTGGCAAGGTTCCTCCCTTCACAATGATGTCAAACATTAGCGCTCTCCTTTGTAGAAGGGTACCATCAATGCTGCTGGGACCTCTGCTTTCCGAGACATAACCACCAAAGCAGCGATGGACAAGAAATAGGGCATCATTAAAAAAATCTGATAGGGAATGTCTGCTCCGATGGTGCTCTGCTGAAGCCGAATCTGAAAGGCATCGAAAGCCGCAAATAGAATTGCTCCCAAGAAGGCTTTGTGAGGTTTCCAGGCGCCGAAGACAACGAGTGCAATGCAAACCCAACCACGGCCATTGACCATCCCAAAAAAGAAACTATCAAAGGCTGAAAGAGTCAAAAAGGCACCCCCCAGTGCCATAAGACCTGATCCAACCACTACCGCACCTATCCGTAACCCAAGCACAGATAGCCCCTGAGCTGCAACAGAAGATGGATTTTCTCCAACAGCCCTGAGAGCTAGACCCAGTGGAGTCCTGTACAATACAAATGAAGTGATCAGTACTGTTGCAATAGCTAAATAAGTTAGGGGAGTCTGTTCAGCCATGGCAGGCCCTAGGATTGGGATGTAATCTAAAATGGCGACAGAGATAGGCTGGAAGGCCTCGATCTTTGGTGGAGAAGTTACCTCAGGTAAAGCCACTCGGTAGGCATAATAAGTCAGCGATGTTGCCAAAAGTGTGATTCCCAGACCCACCACATGCTGGGATAATCCCAAGCTGACGGTCATGCTCGCATGAAGTAACCCTAAGAACATTCCAACCACGAAAGCCAGTAGTACCCCACCCCAAAGACCCATACCAATGTAAGCCCCAAACCAACCAACGAAGGCTCCAGCGACCATGATTCCCTCGATACCGAGGTTGAGAACACCGGCTCGTTCACAAATCAACTCTCCCATAGTTGCTAGAATTAATGGGCTTGCGATTCGGATCGCTGCAGTCCAGAAACTTGCAGTCAGAAAAATTTCTAAAATCTCCATGAATTAATCCCGCATGATCCGGAACTTTGTTAGTAATACAGCAACTACCATTAGAAGCAGTGCAGTAGCGAGCATGATATCTGCGAGATAGGTGGGAACTCCGGCTGCTCGGCTCATACTGTCAGCCCCCACAAAAACGCCTGCAACAAACAGAGCCGCCACGACAACCCCCAGAGGATGTAGCAAGGCCAGCATGGCTACAATGATTCCGGAATAACCAAAGCCGGGTGATAGATCAAGAGTCAGGGTGCCTTTGAGGCCGGCTACTTCGGAGAACCCAGCTAGGGCAGCGAGCCCTCCTGATAGCAGTGCTGTTTGAGTCATGATTAAATTTACAGGCATTCCTGCATATCTTGCCGCCTCAGGGTTGTAGCCCACGGCCCTCATAGCGTAACCAAAAGTAGTTTTTATGTTCACGATCCAGATAACGAAAGCTGCAATTAAAGCAATCCCAAAACCCCAGTGCAATCGTAGCCCATCAACAATTCTTGGTAGACGGGCCTCTGCAAGCAAACGGGCGGACTTGGGCCAACCCATTCCCATTGGATCTTTGAGAGGGCCTTCAAGCAACAGAGAAACGAGTAGGAGGAAAATAAAATTGAGCAAGAGAGTAGTAACGACTTCATCCACACCTAACCTGGTTTTCAGGAGAGTAGGGATTAGAAGTAACATCGCACCCGCTGACATGGAACAGATGATCATTGCGGGAATGAGTGCTGGAGCAGACCAGGCGAGGGCGCCTGTACCCATTAGTACGGCTACAATGGCACCTGAATATAGCTGTGCTTCGGCTCCGATGTTCCATAATTTGGCACGAAAAGCTACCGCAACTGCCAGTCCCGTGAAGATTAACGGTGTTGCACGATTTAGAGTTTCAAGCAGGGCAAACTTAGAACCCACTGCACCTTTAATGATCAACCCCAAGACAGCGAAAGGATTCCCCCCAGCAACCATCGCGAGAAAGGATGCGATGAAGACGGTAGCGGTTAGTGCTAAAATCGGTGGTAGGAATCTCCTGGACAGGCTTGGATGTGGGATCACTTCAAGACGCATGCATAGACTCTTGCTTGGCGAATGCAGCCCCAGACATCCAACCACCCAACTCAGTAGGTGTTACTTTACCTCGTTGAAAAGGAGGGCTAACTCTGCCTTCTGAGGAAACATGAATGATGTCTGATAATTTGAGGATCTCATCCAAATCTTCGGAAATTAGTAGAATGGCCGCACCTTTTTGACGGGCTTCCAATAATTCCTTGTGGACGTAGTGGACAGCTCCAATATCCAAGCCGCGTGAGGGTTGATGTGCAAGGATCACTCGGGGGTCGTTCTGGAGCACACGCCCCAAAATGAGTTTTTGCATGTTCCCCCCTGAAAGGAAACGTATTCTCGTATCCGGACCAGGGCAACGAACATCGTATTGCTTGATGAGTTCCTGTGTAAAACCTACTGCGGCTTGCCAATTGACCCACCCATGGCGAGCAAATGGCTGATCACGATATCTTTCAATGATGGAATTTTCCGTCAATGAAAAATCAGCGATCGTCCCGGCATGATGTCGGTCTTCAGGAATTCTCGCGATACCACTAAGAACCGATTGGCGTGGAGACCAACGGTTTATCGGTTTTCCATCCAAATGCAGTTTCCCTTGAGAGGGAGTGATCAGTCCTGCAACCAAATCTGCAATTGATGTTTGCCCGTTACCAGAGACACCAGCCAACCCCACAATTTCGCCGGAGCAAAGCCTCAAAGACACATTCTGCAGGCCCTTTGATTGATGCTGAGTATCAGTGGATACATTCAATAACTCCATTAGTACAGGTCCGGACTCTCTTTTTGTAACCGCTGTGGGGTTGATCGGGTTCCCAACCATCAAAGCAGCTAATTCATTTGGGCTGGTTTCTTTGGTTTCTTTGGTAGCTACGAGTTTCCCATGACGAAGAATGGCCACTTTCTGGGCAATTTTCATTACCTCATGGAGTTTGTGGCTGATGAAGATTATAGATAGTCCTTGTTCTGTAGCTTCCGTTAAGGTCTCAAAAAGTGATTCGGTTTCTTGAGGAGTCAGGACAGCGGTTGGTTCATCAAGGATCAGGATCTTAGCTTGTCGGAACAAAGCTTTGAGAATCTCTACTCGTTGACGCTCTCCCACACTCAGAGAAGAGACTTTCGCATCAGGATTGATCTTCAGGTGATACCGATTGGCAAGTTCGAGGAGTTGCTGGCGGGCTAGCTTGTATCGTAGCTTCCAGGACCAGAGAGAACTGGTCCCAAGAATGACGTTCTCAAGAACGGAGAGATTGTGTGCGAGAGTGAAATGTTGGTGAACCATTCCAACTCCGGCATCCAAAGCCGCACGGGCCATCCCTGGTGGAAGAGTTTTGCCAAAAACCTCCACCCTTCCGGAATCGGCGGTGTATTGACCAAAAAGGATGTTCATCAAGGTGGTTTTGCCTGCACCATTCTCACCCAGCAGCGCAAGTACCTCACCCTTCTCTAAATTCAGGCTGACATTTTCATTCGCCTTAAGGGCTCCAAAATTCTTGGTGATCCCCTCAAGACGAAGAACGACTTCTCCCACTTTAGAGAGCTTTAAAGTGGATCAGCTAGATTTTGGTTCGTTGTCATTGATCGTGACAGTGTAGCTACCGTTTTTGATCTCTGCAGTCCGCTTTGCAACCATATCAACAGCCTTCTGTGGTATCTTACCGGCGAAAGTACCGTATGGTGCAAGTGTACATCCTCCATTCTTCATGAACGAATAGATGCCATAATCCGCAGCTTTGAAATTCCCTGCTTGAACGGCAGCAACAGCAGCATCCATCGTCGGTTCAAAATGCCAAATGGCTGATGCGACCACGGTGCTTGGGTACTGATCTTGGGTGTCAATCACGTTGCCGATGGCCAAAATGCCCCTCTCTTTAGCTGCATCCGAGACACCAAAGCGCTCTGCATACAGAAGGTCGGCGCCTCCTTCGATCATAGCAAACGCAGTTTCTTTGGCCTTCGGTGGGTCAAACCATGAGCCGATAAAAGAGACTTGAAAACGAATGTTAGGATTCATCTCTCGTGCTCCTGCCATGAAGGCATGCATCAATCGATTCACCTCGGGAATTGGGAATCCACCAACCATTCCGATGTTACCAGACTTTGTCATTGCCCCAGCAATAATACCCGACAAGTACGAGGCATCCTGGATGTAGTTATCGAAGACGGCTAGATTGGGCAGACTTGGGTCTTCCTTGAAAGATGATCCCATCAAAAAAGCAACTTCGGGGTATTCTGCCACAACCTCTCTGGCTTCTGATTCGGCACCAAAAATTTCTCCGATGATTAGAGTGTTTCCTTGCTCTGCATATTCCCTCATCACTCTTGGATAGTCAGTGTTGGCAGTATTTTCTGTAAACGTGTAGGCGATGTCACCTCGTGACTGTGCTGCCAACGCCGCTTTGTGAATTCGACTTACCCACTGCTGCTCAACGGGGACTGTGTAGATGCCAGCAGCCTTGATTGGGTCTTTTGCCGAGGCCAAGGGCAAGATTCCGAGGCTCGGTGCAAGCACGAAAGCGCTGGCTGTGCCTTTGATCAATGTTCGTCTAGAGATTTTCAGCGACTGATGACTACTCATTTTACCTCATGTTTTGGAAAAAGTGACGGATTATCATTACAGACTTTGAAAGGTTGATGCTGATGATCTACCCGAAAGCCTTCACCTTAAATCAAGGGCCCAAGTATGGTGGCTAATGCCCGACTTGGCAATACAAAGAATATGAATTCTGTTTTAGAATATGGGGGAACTGATCAGGAAGGGAGTTGAATCAATTGGACGTTTTACCGGCGGAGTTCGTTTATTTCCTAAACATTGGCAGTACCAAGCTGGATGCCAAAAGAGTTTCGAATGTCAGTTGTAAAAGTAGCAATTTGAATGTCAGTTAAGTATTCAAATTTTGGTATATATATATTCTCCATCCCGCGTAATTTAAATCGCTATTTCTTCAATTGGCAGATTTTCATACTCTCCTCGAAGTTTTTGGGCTGCAGTATGACCCCATACTTAGGCCCGACACATTCTACCATGGTATTTTGGGGGTTGGCGCATTTGCGTCGTTTAGACAAATGAAGTAATCTCCGAGATTTGGAGAACTAACGATGCAATGTCCCCACTGTGCTCATCCTGACTCTATTCTCTAGTGCACCAGCCGTGGTGTCCAACGCTAATGTTACAAGCCTGCCTTCGCATCTTTCAGCCGCTACGACGAGGCAAAGATCCAGCCCTCAAGCAACAGGCCTGTCAACTCTATCTCGAAGGGATGGGGATGCGAGCCATCGGCCGGGTTCTCAGCATCCATCATAAGACGGTCTCTCGCTGGTTGGTGCAAGCTGCCCAAGCACTCTCAGCAAGCTCACCACAGACCGAAGCCTGCTAATTCATCGAAATCGATGAACTCTGCACGTTCATCGCTAAAAAAATCCCAATGTTGGCTCTGGCCAGCGGTGGACTCCATCTTTGGCAAGGTCCTCGGCTTTGCCTGTGGAAGAAGGACGATCAAAACCGATACGGTCCTTTAGCAGCAGATCAAGCCCCTGCCGACGATGGGCTATGGCACGGACATGCTGAAGGCCTACGAGAATTTTATCCCACACGCCAAGCATTACGCATCAAAGACCTTCACCACACAAATCGAATCACTCAACTGCCGACTCTGTCATTAACTGGCCAGGCTCCATCGCAAAACGCACTGCTAGATGAAATCCAAAACGATGTTGGAAGTTTCTTTGAAACTGCTCATCCATAAACTAAATAACCCTTAAGCTCCAATGCCACAATTGTCACCTATGTGGACACCTAAACCCCTCAAAGCCCAATAATTCATGGCATAGTGCAGAGTTCGACTCCCGCCACCTCCACCATTTCACAACTTTACTTCAAATTACCTCTAGCCATGGACTTATCTAGTCTAGAGGCTAATTTCCTTTCCCATCCTTCTTTTACCCTGATTTATCCTATCAAACTAGCAGGTGGACACGTCCATGGACGCGTGCTGAATGAGGTATTTCAGCCTAAATATTACTGGAAAGCTACGCAGACTTAGGAAGTGTGAATCCAAGCAAATTTGAAATCATAACAAAATTCAAATTAATCTCGAATATAATACAAACATTTTAAAAGTATATTAATTGGTATCAAAATCACATTACTCTTTTGATTAAGCAAAGTGATTGTACATCTTTATATATAAGAATCTCATGAAAAACTGGAAAACATTTGTCATTGGTGCCCTGAGCGCAGTTATTGTAGTTCTCCCAAGTTGCGCTTCTGATGATGATAACAGCAACGGTCCTGCATTTACTCTACAACTTTTGCATTTTTCTGACGTGGATGGATCAGTCTACGATGTATTCGAATCTGTTGAGCATTTTGCTACATTAGTTGGTTCCTTCAAATCTGATCCCACATACGGCAACAAAACACTTTTTGTGAGTTCGGGAGACAATATTATCCCTGGCCCGCGCTATTTCGCGTCAGAGAGTGACGAAGTTGAAGCTATAACTGGTAGTAACGAACCCGGTCACGCGGAATTTGCGATTTTGAAGGAATTGGGTTTGGATGCGAGCGCCCTGGGCAATCACGAGTTGGATCAAGGGGATGGCAATCTTGCGGACGCAATCAACGGAGATGGATTCACAGTAGATTTCCCCTTCCTATCCACAAACGCTAGTAATTTTGAAGCTTCTGATCTTGAAGCCGGGACTGATGGCGCTCTGGTTGAAAATCTAGGTGCAAAATTCGTAAAGTATGCTGTAAAAATTATTGATGGTGAGGCTGTCGGTTTGGTAGGTGTTTCTACACCCGAAATGAAGCTTATTACTTCGCCAGGAGATTTATTATTTCAACCAAGTTTGCCAACATCAACTGACGAATTAGCACCCATCGTACAGAATTCAATTGATTCACTGACAAATCAAGGTATTGATAAGATTGTTCTTTTATCACACTTGCAAGACATCAATTGTGAAAAATCTCTTGCTACAAGAATCAAAGATGTTGACATCATTGTTGCTGGAGGTTCTGGAACGATGATGGGGGATGAGAATGATGTGCTTTACACATCAAGTGTCACCGCAGATAGTGCTTTTACCGAAACATACCCGTTTCTTACAAATGATTTGAGTGGCAATCCTACTGCGATAGTCAACGTGAGTTCAGATCACAAATACCTTGGACGGTTGGTAGCTCATTTTGACAGCAACGGAAAATTATTGACAAATCGCTTAGACCCTGAACTGAACGGAGCCTATGCGGCCACAGCAGCGGTAGCTTCAAGTGTAGGCGGCATAACAAATTCGAAGGCTAAAGAGATCTCAGATGCGCTCATGGAAGTTATTCAAGCCAAGTACGCAGTCGTAGTAGGATATACGAAATCTTATCTTGATGGGCGAAGATATTCCGTAAGAGTTCAAGAAACTACGCTAGGTAATTTGAGTGCAGATGCAAATCTTTGGTACGCTAACAAAATTTTGGAAGGCACTGCAAAAGTCGATGTCTCACTAAAAAATGGTGGTGGAATAAGATCGTCAATCGGAATTGAAAGATTGAACGAAGCAGGTGAAATTGAAACTTTACCGCCGGCAGCATTTGGAACTTTAGGTGGTGTTAATAACGCCATCTCTCAGGGACATCTAGAGTCAACCTTCAGATTTGACAACGGACTTGTAGTAGTAGATGTGACGACGGCAGAGTTGAAAGATTTACTAGAGAATGGCTTGCGGATGGTAGGAGACGACAACAGTCCTGGGGAATTCCCCCAAGTTGGAGGTATGAGATTTGAGTTTGACGCATCCTATGCAAGTCGTACTGCAGCTGGAAATGGGGAGCGAGTGCGTAAGCTAGTTTTACTTAACAATGATGGATCTGATGGAACTGTGCTAGTTGAAAACGGGTCAGTACTGGATGAAAATATTAAGATTAAGCTAGTATCGCTAAATTTTCTGGTCAATGGTGGGGATGGTTACCCATTTGATAGTTTGAGCGCACCCAATCGGACCAATCTTTACAGCGGTCAGATGTATGGGGATCCGCAAGATTTTCCCGATGGAGATTTGACCAAGGATCCTGGGCTAAACAACAGCTTTAGCGTTACTGGAGGGGAGCAAGATGCATTTGCGGAATATTTTCTGGCTTTCCACAATACCCAAGAGAAAGCGTATAACCAAAATGAGTCAGCCCCAGAAAATGACCAGAGGATTAAAAGACTTGATTCAGGATCAGTTGCCGGAGGATCATCGGAATTCAATTGCCCTATTCCATAACAAATCACTATTAAGACGTAGGAGTCCTCTGGGTTGATGAACTCAATGCTTAAACAAATTCCAGTATTGACTCAAATCTCATGTCGATTCAAGTCGACACTTATTTCGCGCTGAAAATGTCTGATTCAGAGTGTAAAGCGCTCACTCTGTAGAGATTTGTTAGATTTGCTGTGAATCCCTTAATCTCTGAAGGGTATTGACAACGATCTGCTAAGGAAGTCTCATTGCCATAAGGCTCTGAGACCTCTTTTGTGAAATTTTCCCCGCAACGGGCCGAGGTCAATTAGAGGAAGAGAGCTTGGAGGTGGAGGGCAGCGTTTATAATATTAGGCGAAGGGTTTGGAATCCGCTGCTCTACCAACTGAGCTAATGGCCTGTGCACATCAAATTATTGGCTATTTTCTATTCCCTGTCTTATTTAATTATGAGAATTTCTCTAGTTAAATATGGGAGACAAAAACGTGAACTTTTTGACCTGTTTTACTCATTTAACAAGCTCTGAATTAGTACCCTCCCCACCCACATACGCTCCATTCTTTATGAGGAGCACCTCTGTATTTATTTAGCAAACTCAGCAAAATCTTGTAAGCCATGGGTATTGTTAAAGCCACTACTGATGCAATTTCCTTTGCTTTTATTGTCTGTGTGACGCTAGAGGTCGCAACTTTTACTTAGAAAGATTGTGTTTTGAATCACTTAGCTGAGGGTTGGGAGATTAGCTAAATTGCTCAGGATGATTTAGGGTTGGCGCATTTGCGTCGTTTAGACAAATGAAGTAATCTCCGAGATTTGGAGAACTAACGATGCAATGTCCCCACTGTGCTCATCCTGACTCTATTCTCTAGTGCACCAGCCGTGGTGTCCAACGCTAATGTTACAAGCCTGCCTTCGCATCTTTCAGCCGCTACGACGAGGCAAAGATCCAGCCCTCAAGCAACAGGCCTGTCAACTCTATCTCGAAGGGATGGGGATGCGAGCCATCGGCCGGGTTCTCAGCATCCATCATAAGACGGTCTCTCGCTGGTTGGTGCAAGCTGCCCAAGCACTCTCAGCAAGCTCACCACAGACCGAAGCCTGCTAATTCATCGAAATCGATGAACTCTGCACGTTCATCGCTAAAAAAATCCCAATGTTGGCTCTGGCCAGCGGTGGACTCCATCTTTGGCAAGGTCCTCGGCTTTGCCTGTGGAAGAAGGACGATCAAAACCGATACGGTCCTTTAGCAGCAGATCAAGCCCCTGCCGACGATGGGCTATGGCACGGACATGCTGAAGGCCTACGAGAATTTTATCCCACACGCCAAGCATTACGCATCAAAGACCTTCACCACACAAATCGAATCACTCAACTGCCGACTCTGTCATTAACTGGCCAGGCTCCATCGCAAAACGCACTGCTAGATGAAATCCAAAACGATGTTGGAAGTTTCTTTGAAACTGCTCATCCATAAACTAAATAACCCTTGAGCGCCAATACCGTATTTTAGCATTTCGCCTTATAGACTTTTTAGCCTCCAGCAATAAGTACTTCCATGGGCAATTGGGTGAGTTCTAATTGATTTTGGCCGAACCACTTATGATGTAATTGAGGGGAAGGAGGGAGATTAGTCCAAGTTGAAGAAAAAACTTCATTCAAATTGATTCTGAGTTATTCGATGGGGATCTAGGAGCTTTGAAGGCAGGACTTTAGTTCACTCTCAGAGTTGAGCATGTTGAAGAGTTGTTTCACAGATAGATCATAGTCTTTTTCTGCGAAAACGTATTGATGATTTCTGTGGATAACTTGCTCGAAAGTACCATATTGATCTGCGGGGCACCCCGTTAACGACGCCAAAGCCTCCAAATGGGAGCCTGTACCTCGGGCACTTTCTTCAGCAATTTGCTCATAACTATCATTGAAGAACTTCTCAATATTAGCGCTCTTAAAGTCACAATTCGTGGTAATGATCGTAGAATCCGTGGTCCCATACGAGCTTGCTGTTGTGTGCTTTGAGGAAACTCGTGTCATCTCTGTAGATATTTCAAAAATATTTCTTGGTGGAATTGAATTGACCCCAACCCGATTCTCTTTGTGCCCAACAGTCCATGCTCCAGCCCAAATTCCCAGATGACAGGCAAATAGAGTGCTGTAACTTGTCAGCACAAAAATTATCGAAAGCGTAAACAGAGTGATAGTGGTTCGCATATCCCCCCAGATTTTGCGATTGTATGGAAGTAAATTGATCTGGGGGAATGCACTGAATATTCCTGCCTTTGAAAATTGCTGTTAGCTACGGTGGGCCAAACTAGAAATCAAAAAACTCTATCTTCAGTAGTTAAAGTGTTTTCTAAAATGATCTTTTGATGCGTCTAAGATCTAAATTTGTAGGAAATCAGAAGTTTCTTGCAGAGTTATTCACTAATCTTTCAGTGGGTATCTCGGAAGCTAAATTGAAGAATCGTTCCGGGATGATGCAGGTCTTTCGTACTCCCTCCTTTAATCGCTTTGGTCAGTCCCCCGCTGTCTGTGATGATATAAAAAGTTTTTCCATCAGGATGGATTGCTATGTCTCTGTAGCGATTTTGTGTCCGAAATAACGACTCTGGATTCTCTTCAATTCGAGAACGAGAGTTATCCAACTTGAGTCTGTAAAGTTGCCCATGTTTGAGACTCACGACCAGTAGTGAGGAAGACCAATTGGAAATGCTGTCTGACTCATAGGCTTCCAAACTTGAAGTGGCTATAGTGGGCCAACAAATGAACTCGTGCCCACAGGATCGCTGTCTAAAATTATGATCATTAGGCACTGTGAAAAAGGTCTGTAAGGGTTCTTTAAAGTTGGAATGATACCAATCGGACTCCAAGTTGGTTGGAATTGACTTCGGACAGAAGTAATCACTAAATTTCAGAACTTCACATGAGGGATGAGTTGACCAGTTACAGTAGGTATAAGCCTGGTTATCCTGTTTACCTGCGATATGCGGCCAGCCATAATTCATTCCTGCTTCAATTCGGTTTACCTCGTCATCCGACTTGGGTCCATGCTCACTGGAGAAAAGATAGCCATTCTTACTGAAAGCCAATCCCTGGGCATTGCGATGGCCATATGAATAGATGTGACTTTGTATCCCTGAAATGAGGGGGTTGTCGCTGGGCATACTGCCATCCAGATTGATTCGGAGGATATTTTCCCTTGTAAGCAGACCAATCTTTCTGCTGGATTTCTTCATAAGTCGGAATTCTTTGTGATTCAATCGATTTGCACTTGTTGCCAAACTGGTTGGCCCCCATATCTCCGATAGTCAGGTAAATCTTCTTGTCAGGACCTAGCTTGAGCCGACCAGAAATGTGATCGTTGCCGGAAGGCAAATTCTCCAGCAAAACTTTGGGATCCACAAATTGCCCAAGATCATTCAGGGTTTCATATCTGTAGCGCACTAGTTTTTGGAAGGGTCTATCCCCTGATTGGTAGGTATATGTCAAATAAACCCAATCCTCATTGACTCCCTTGCCAAGATTAGGGTGATGGTCCATTCCTAAGAGACCAGCCTGCCCAACGAAGGGATAGACATCCTCAATTTTCAACAACTTCCGTTTGGCACCACTCTGAGGATCCACCTCAGAAACTTCTCCCTTGCTCCGTTCTGTGATCCATAATATGCCGTTGGGGGCATAGAGTATTTCCCAAGGGTCCTTCAATAGCCCAACAGGTCCAACCTGAGATCGCTGAAAGGAATTAGTTGAAGCAAAAACAACTGCGGTGGGAATTACCCAAATCAATAGTATCCTTGTCAGCATTGAAACTAGCTGTTTGTTTCGCTTCAAGTTTGGGTTCCTCGAAAAAATTACGGAAGATCTTTGGGGCATTAATCAACCCTGAACAAAATTTCAAATCCATGAATAGAATCTGGAGCGAATCATTTGCCGTTGTTAGATCAAGTGAGTCATCTCATGAATTTTGGCCTCTACCACACAACCTTCGATGGATTTCCGATAAACAGCCATGTGCTCGGCATTCATGTGTGCCTGCCAGGTTTCATACGAAGTCCAGTTCTCATAGATCATGAAGTAGGCAGGGTTCTTATTATCTTGATGTAGATCGTACTGCAAACAACCTTCTTCAGCACGGGTGATTGGAAACATCTTTGCCATTTCGTTTTTGACAAAATCAATTTTTTCAGGATGTAGGGTAATGTGGGCAACGATTGTCAACTTGGACATTGAAGAACTCAGGTAATCAAATTATGAACAATGATCTTAGAGAATTGTATCCATCAAGAAGAGCGATGCTTCCTTCTCTAAAGGAAATGAACTACGCCAGATTTCATTAAAATGAGGTCAAGAAGCAAGCAAAGACTTCCAATGATTACAGAGATGACCGATGAAAGTTTGTGGGGAGGCAGGAGGGTTGGCTTGAGATTTCAAGGTATGGTGAGTGTTTTTTTAAAACAAACTTCAAGCCTCCTTGGATGAGGTGTGTTCAGATTCCTGATGTTCGAAATAAAGGATGCTCAATTCCTTACCCAAGTGGGGGTTATCTCGAAGCTGTTCAGAGCAGTCTTCGAAAGTGAATGAATCCTGATTGCGGATGCTGTTTAGGTATTCTTGCTGTGACATTGTTTGCTTCGATGAATTTGATGAAAGCAATTGTTTCTGATGAAGTTTCAACAAAAACGTGATGTCACATTAATAAATCATTTCAAAAAAATTTTGGAGGAGAGTGGAGGGAGTTTGGTAAGAATCAGCCTAAATTCTCGTCTCAACTTGACCGTCTAGGGGTAGGAACTTGGATATAATCAGGTCAAATTTTGTTGATCGATTAGGGCCTGTCATCAATTTAGCCAGATGACCGCAACTACCCAGTGGATAGCTCCTAGAAAAGCACAGGTTCGCTTATCGTAGCGGGTGGCAATCCCCCGGTACTGCTTCAATTTGGCAAAGAAGTTCTCAATCAGGTGTCACCAGCGGTACTTGTCCCGGTCGAACTCCCAGAGTTGCTTTTGATTAGACTTCGGTGGAATCACTGCTTCCACCTGGTGCTCCTCCAAGCGATCCGAGAGCCTTGCTTTTGCTGCGTAGGCAATGTCAGCCAGCAGGGCCTTGCTCTGATCCAAAAGAGCTTCCAGCAACACGTCTGCACCCTGCAGGTCATGGGCTGGACCAGGACTTAGATGAAAACCCGTTGGATTGCCGAGGGCATCACAGGTTGCATGGATTTTGGTCGTCAGACCTCCGCTGGAGCGACCGATACATTCTTGGGTGCGATTATTTTTTTGCGCCAGCACTGTGTTGATGGGCCCGCACAATCGTGCTGTCAATCTGAGCATACTCGTTGTCTGCCTCGGCAGCCAGCACTTCAAAGACCCCTTGCCAGACACCACGCTTGCTCCAGCGCAGTGGCGAGTATGAATCACCCGAAAGTCGCCAAAGCGTTCGGGCAGATCGCGCCAGGGAACGCCTGCGCGATAACGATAGAGCGCTGCCTCGACAAAGAGGCGATTATCCCTGGCAGTCACTCTGACGGTTCCTACTCTGCCAGGGAGCAAGTGCTCAATCCGTTGCCACTGATCATCACGGAGAGCATAGCGTCGGGTGGTCATGGAACTTCTCTTCAGTTGGGAAAGGAAAAAGGGTTTTTCCTCCAAGAAGAATGATGTCCCCCAAACGATCAAGTGTTGATTTGATGACAGGCCCTAGCTTTCAATGAAATTCTTGTTTTGTTCCCAACTCATCTACAAACTATCTACTCACATCCTATCAATTTTAGAGGTGCCAACATAGCGGGAGCCAAACTGGATGATGCTGATCTTAGTGGAGCTTACCTCAGAGGAACCAACATCGATCTTGAGAGCCAGGCTCAGAATGTCAAATTCTGCAAGACTGTGATGCCTGATAGGGAAATCAACAACCGTGATTGCGAACAGTGATTTTTTTCAAATAATTTGATAGGCACCCGAATTCCTACTGGCCATCCTTTAAAATGAGGATCCAGGTTGTTTGAGGAATTCGATTTCCTCCTCAGTTGATATGCGCACCAAAATTTCATTGCGGTGAGGAAATCGCCCAAACCTTTGAACAATGTCTCGGTGCCTGATGGCAGATTCATAAATTCGCTCGCTGGTGAACTCCTTGAACAGAGGTAAGGACTGGTTCTAAATGGCGATATCTTCACTGTGCATCATCGGCATCAACATTAACTGCAGATAAGCGGGATTATAGTGTTGCAGGTATCCCTTGTCATGACAGACAAGACTTAGTTCCAGGGCCTTCTCATCACCTGAAAAAGCTTTGGGCGTATTTCGGAAAATGTTTCTGGTGAACTGGTCCAACATTAGGATTAACGCAAGATATCCATTCAAATCAGTTTGCCATGCTTCCATCTCTCCCTTCAGCGCTGCAGAAACTGCGCTTTCAAAACTTCTGAAAATTAACGCATCAAAATCAGCATCTTTCTTGTACCATTGCTCGGGAGCACACTCTTTGAACCAGAAATTTAGGACGTCGTCAGCAGTGGTTGTCTTACTTATGTTTCGCGATGCTTTAAAATTAATTGATTGGGTCAACTCGTTCAGATAGAAAATTTTGATCGAACTACCGCTCGTGACCCTTGGTAGATTAATTTAAATGTGGTTGCCCACAGGTGCTATTGTTCGAGTAAAATTACAGAAGCAATGTAGCTTGGTACCGGACTAAAGTTTGAGGAAATTATAACGCCAATCTCCTAAAAATATGAAATTCATAGTCATTATTCTCATTTTCTTGGTTTTGGGGTATATTCTTGCCAAAGGAGTACAATCCCGACCTTGTTAGGTGAGCTAAGTTCTCAAATAAAGAAGCAATGTTTTACCCGCTAATTTGGATCGCCCTGCATACCCCTGTTTTGCTATTTCTTGGATACAAGTGGTTTTGGCTGAAGGACGAACGAGCAGAGCTCAGGAGCAGGTGGCCTGAGGTCATGCGGCTCCTGATTCGGATCAACATTGGGTTCGGGTTGATTGTGCTTGCAGACCTCTTCATCACGGAGCTCCTTACCCCGATACTACTAGCCTAAATGGATGATTAAACAACCAACTTTGGAAAGTATCTTAATAGAACGTGATGAGTGATATCTGTGTTGAACTGTCAGGGACCCTGCTGAATTTTCGAGTTAGAGGCATCATCCTTTCAGAAGAACAGATTTTGCTCTGTCGACTTACTGAAGAGTCCTGATGGTATCCGCTAGGCGGTAGGATCAGAACGGGGGAGGGTTGGCGCAGTTGCGTCGTTTAGACAAATGTAGGAATTTCAGAAGTTTGGAGTACTAACGATGCAATGTCCCCACTGCGTTCATCCTGACTCTATTCGCTATGGCACCAGCCGTGGTGTCCAACGCTACCGTTGCCAAGCCTGCCGACGGATCTTTCAAACAATACGACGAGGCAAAGATCCAGCCCTCAAGCAGCAGGCCTGTCAACTTTATCTCGAAAGGATGCGAGCGATCGGTAGGGTTCTCAGCATCCATCATAAGACGGTCTCTCGCTGGTTAGTACAAGCTGCCCAAGCACTCCCAGCAAGCTCACCACAGACCGAAGCCTGCACGTTCATCGCAAAGAAAAATCTCAATGTTGGCTCTGGCTAGCGGTGGACTCCAGCTTTGGCAGGGTCCTCGGCTTTATCTGTGGATGAAGGACGATCAAAACTGGTAAGGTTCTTTGACAACAGATTAAGCACCTGCCGACGATGGGCTATGGCACGGACATGCTGAAGGCCTACGAGAATTTCATTCCACAGGCTAAGCAATTTGCGGGAAAGATTTTTACCACTCAAATCGAATCACTCAAATGCCGACTGAGGCATTATTTAGCAAGCTTCCATCGTAAAACGCTTTGCTACAGCAAATCAAAAACGATGTTGGAAGTTTCTTTGAAACTGCTCATCCATGAACTAGACAACCCCGAAGCGCAAACGCTAAAAATATTTTGGAGACTGATATTAGAGAGCTTTGGTATGTCACTCGAAAAACCTGAAATTTACATTTGGTTATGTCCGTTTCGATGATCCTTCATCTTCCTCACGCTTCCACTTTTGTAGCAGAAGATCTTCCTCAAGACTTTCTTCTCTAGGATCAGGAACTTCAAATAACTAAACTGCATTACCGATTACGCAACAGATGTAATCTTCCAGCAGGCCTTCCCCAGAAGCAAAGGCAATCATATTTCCTGTTAGCAGACTTGTAGTAGATCCAGAGAGATTCTCAGATGAATCCAAAGAACCGATGAGTCGAGTAGGGTTGGGTGCAACCGACACTAGAGGATCATTACACCAGCCATTGCGAGAGTAGCTTACCAAAGCTCAGCGTCAGGAATTACTGGAGCGATTCTACCATCCTCATCACCAAAAGCTGGCAGATGCAATTGAAGAGTCTCTCTTGGCTAATGGCTATTGCCTGATTATCGATGGTCATAGTTTCCACACTCTGCCTCAAACTTACGAACTAAACCAAATTGCTTTCAGACCAGACTTTTGTTTAAGGACAGATGACTTTCATACACCTGAAAAATTAGTGGAAAGGGTTGAGAAGGAACTAGAGAGTTGCGGCTATTCGACTGCTCGTGATCAGTCTTTTAGTGGAACCATTGTTCCGATGAAACATTACTGCAAAGATCAGAGAGTCCAATCATTGATGATTGAGACCAATCGTTGGCTGTATTTGGTAGAAGATTATGCTGTGAATTGTCTAAAGGGGGGTTAGAGACGCAGACGGATGCGTTGAGACGTGTTTTGAAGGAAAAAATTGATTGTTAGTGGTCGAGACCTAAGCTAGAGGATATTACCACAGAGTAGGTAAAGATGGAGGTGAGGACCATAAAACTCAATCAATAGAGAAACCATGGCAAGGTATTATAGTGATGCGACGCGATATCCCAGAGTCCTCTGATTAACGATAAAACTCTATGCATTTGAAAGTTTTTCAAAGAAAAAAGATAGGCATTAGCAGTTACCTGACAAAAATTGCTAGGCTTTTGTCGACAAACTCTCTCCTAGTTGTCGCTTCAGTACTAATTGGCATGTAAAGTCTACCAAATTATGTAGTAACAATGTGAAAGCAGCTAACACTAGTAAAGCAGCAAACATCAGATCAATTTTAGCTCGCCCATTAGCCAGTAACATCAGATATCCTAATCCCTTTGATGATCCCACCCATTCTCCAATGATCGCCCCAATAGGTGCATAAACAGCTGCGAGGCGCAAACCAGAAGTCAAGTTAGGCAAAGCCGCAGGAATCCGAATGCGCCACATAATTTGTCGTGGCTTCGCGCACATTACCTTTGCTAGGTCAAGCCACTTAGGAGGAGTGCGAATCAATCCATCAAAGAATGCAGATGTAACTGGGAAATAAATGATTAGTATGGTCATCACAATTTTTGACCATAGTCCGTAGCCGAGCCAAAGTGTCAGTACGGGAGCCAGTGCAAAGACAGGAATTGCTTGACTAAAGACCAACATAGGTCGAACCAAAGCTTGCCCAAGTGAAGAATATGCAAGGCCTATTGCTGTCAGGGCCCCAAGGCTTGAGCCCAGAATCAAGCCCATTAAAACCTCACTAATCGTGATTAAGGCGTGTTCTCCGATTAACAGTCGTTGCTTCCAGAGCGTTTCAGCAACAAGGAAAGGGCCTGGTAGAATAAAGCGTGGCAAATCAGCCAGCACAACCAAAGCATGCCATCCTGTAAGTGCCAACCCGACTGAAAAGACAGCCTTAATAATTGTTGTCATCCGCTGTCTTTACGAATAAGGCGGAGGAGTTTGCCCTGACAAGCAAGAACCCTAGACTCATCAAATGGCCGAATTGCAGGTAACGGAGGAGGTTCAACGGACTGAAGCCCTTTCTCGGTTAGGACCAGAATTTGGTCACCCAGTCTGGCTGCTTCGGCAGGATCGTGAGTTACGAGCAAGACGCTCCGTCCTACAAAAAGCTCAAAGGAGATTTCCTGCATTGCGCTGCGACTGCTGGCGTCCAAAGCAGAAAAGGGTTCGTCGAGCAAAACGACAGGTTTGTCTTCAAGCATAGTCCGGGCTATCGCAACACGTTGTCTCTGTCCACCAGAAAGAGCATTAGGTTTGCGGCGCTCTAAGCCATTTAGTCCGATTCGTTGGATTAGCTTATATGCCTGCTCCCAATCCGGTTCATCACCCCGCAGCCGAGCACCGAGAGTCACGTTGCCGAGTACATCTAGCCAAGGCATCAACAGGTCCGATTGAGCCATCATTACTGTTCGAGGTGAAATCGGTTGACCATCCGTAGCTGTGATCTCACCGTTAAAAGTAATCCCTGAGTTCAGGCCGGCAAAAAGTCTTAGTATCGTGGACTTACCGACTCCGGAGGGTCCAAGCAAACAAGTCCATGCACCGCCTGGTATTTTTATGCTCAAAGTACTGAACACAGGAGTCTCCCCAATTGAGGCAGATCCCTGAAGTTGCAGAGAAACCGTCATGGTGAAAGACCCATCTCCCAAAAGCCGATTTCTAACCTTGTGGCTTGACAGAAGCGTTCCGTTAACTTTATCCAACGGGGGCATAGCACAGGATCATTACCCAATCTTCGGGCAACAGCATTGTCGATCAGTTGCCCAACTCGAACACAAACCTCCTGATAGTCTTTTCCTCCATAGGTTTGAATCCAGTTTTCATAGCGTGATGAGTGATGGTTGCTCTGTAATCGAAGACCAATCTCACCATAGCCTAGGACACATGGAGCTAATGCTGCAAGCAGGTCTAGAAGGTCACCAGAGTGACCTGCATCCAGCACATATCGGGTATAGGCAAGGTTTGCAGTCTCCTCTTTTGCAGATTTAAGATCTGATTCAAGAATCCCAGCATCCGCGCACAGCGCAATGTGAAGTTGAATCTCTTCGTTCACAAGAGAGTGAACGGTCGCTGCACAAGTCCTCATTTCGTCAATTGTTTCCGACTTGGTCACACCTAGCGCCCAAGCTCTGGAGAAATTGAGAAGGAACAGGTAGTCCTGCGTTAAATACTTCAGAAAGGCGGAACTTGAAAGATCGCCATTTGCGAGTTGTTCAACAAATAAATGCTTAACGTATTCATTCCAAAGAATACCAGAATCATTACGCCAACTTATAAAGCACTTACCGTAGTTATTCATTGACTAGTTAAATCTATTGCCAGTTGAGAAGCGGGCTGGGTTTTTTTCAAAAGACCAGCTTGTTCAAGAAAGGTCTCAAAGCGTTGATATCGACCAAGATCTAAAGCTGCGGGCCGAAGTGCAAATCTTGGTAATGTATCCAGCCAAGCGAGGCGGTTTAATTCATCTCTCAGTTCGCTAGATGTGCTAGCAAATATCTCCCAGCTATCTTGTGGATGATTGATAATATACTGGGTTGCTAACTCAACTGCTTCTAGAAAACGTAAAATTTTGTCGGAATTCAGTTTTTCAGAGTTGGCAACATAGATTAGCTCGTCATAAGCAGGCAGTCCTTCTTCTTCGAGGTAAAAGCAACGTCCCTCAACACCTTCCAATTGCATCTGGTTCAACTCAAAATTACGAAAAGCACCAATCACAGCATCAACTTGTTTAGACATCAAAGATGGGGAGAGTGACCAGTTGACGTTGACCAGTTCGACATCCGAAAGTTGTAAGCCATGTCGCTCAAGAATCGTGGTTAATAAGACCTCTTCAACACCAGCAACTGAAAAACCAATTTTTCGACCCTTGAGATCACTGATTTTTTGAACAGGGCCATTGGCAGGAACCAGCAGACAATTGAGAGGTGTGGCGATGAGGGTCCCAACACGCACAAGGGGCATACCTTCAGCGACTTGCAAGTGAAGTTGGGGTTGGTAAGAGATAGCCAAGTCAGCTCTATCTGCAGCAACCATTTTGGGAGGATCTGCCGGATCAGCTGGAGCAATAATTTCAACTTCTAGGTTTCGCTCTTCAAAATAACCAAGTTCATGGGCAAGTATCACAGGCCCGTGGTCTGGATTGACAAACCAGTCTAAGATGAGTGTCAGTTTATCCTGAGCAAAAGTGTGTGAGGCAACTAGCAAAGCAACGAGAAATGCCAGCAAGAATTTCATAGGAATTTCTCCAAGGGGGGTGAATCGCCCAGTGCGACAAGGACAATTTGTCCTGACCATATTTGAGCGAGGATTTCAGCAGCCTGCCATGATCTCAAGCCAGAGCGACAACACAGAGCAACGCGTCTGTCAATATCGTGACACAACTTCAAATTCTTAATTTGAGCTACATCTAATCGCAGTGCGGTAGGCATTACCAACCCAGCTTCCTCAGAAGATCGAAGATCTATCACCAAATCGTCTGGGAGAATTTGATTAGGGGCAATAAAATGAGGATTTACCAATGGTTCGGGAGCATCAAAAAAACTAAAGCCCCCAAAGCGAAAGGTGTTGGCATCAAAAGTAATCAGCTTACTAAGTGGTGATGGTTTCTGGCCAATCAACAAGGCTATTGTCAGCTGGGCTTGTAGAGAGCCTAATGTGCCCACCACAGGCCCCAGTACACCATTAACAGCACAATTGCCCAATCGTGTAGGCAGTTCGGGAAAAACTGCTCTGAGTGAGGGGCCGTTCCCACAGAACACCCCTACATACCCGAACAAACCTAGTACGGAAGCGCTGATCATGGGGATTTTTCGGGATTTGCATTCGTCTGACAAGACATAGCTCACAGCAAAGCTGTCAGCGCAATCCAAAATTAAATCATGACCGTTCACCAATTCTTTAACGTTAGAAGGATCCAAGAAACAAATTTTAGCGACGACACAAGAGTCCGGGTTAAGAACACTGAGTCGACGTTGCATCACAACGGCCTTGGGTTGACCTTGATCTGTCTCGCAGAAAAGTGTCTGACGATGTAAATTCGACAGATCAACTTGGTCATGGTCAACGATTGTTATTTGTCCAACTCCTGCCCCAACAAGATATTGGAGCAATGGCGAAGCTAGACCACCAGCACCCACAACCAGTAACTTGGCATGCTGCAGTTTTTGTTGTCCCTCTGATCCAAACTCTGGGACTGTTTGTTGGCGTGCATATCGGTTCATCGGGTCAATTCCAACCACTCACTCGTACGCCTCTCAGGATCTTTATTTCGAGTGACGTCCGTGACAACTGACAGAATATCAGCGCCTGCTGCGATCACTCCGGTAGCTCGCTCAGTAGTCAAACCCCCAATCGCTACTAGTGGGATCTCACCGATTCGTTTTTTCCACTCACTAATCTTTTTTAATCCTTGTGGAGCCCATTTCATTTGCTTGAGAATTGTTGGATAGATCGGACCGAGCGCAACATAATGTGGTTTAAGACTAAGTGCTCGCTGCAACTCTGTATGGTCATGTGTACTTATTCCTAGCCTTACGCCAGCGCGTATTAGGGCATTCACATCTGCTGTTTCTAGATCTTCCTGCCCAAGGTGAACCCAGTCACAGCCTTCTTCGAGAGCCAACTCCCAGAAATCATTGACAACTAAAATTGAGCCGTGCATTCGACACAACGACAGCGACTGTCGAATATATCCCCGTATAGTTTCAGTTGGTAGCTCCTTGCAGCGTAGCTGAACCATCTTTACACCCAAAGGAAGAAGCCGTCGGAGCCAATCTGGGTGGTCGATGATCAAATAAAAGCGGTCCAGGTTCATCTGAGAAAAGCCTTTCCAAGGACGGGTGTAGATGGTGCTGCCATGTCCCGCGGTTCCATCGGGTCAGCTTTGTAGGCAAGTTGTCCCGCTTCAATAGCCCGTGCGAAAGCCACAGCCATCTTCACTGGATCACCTGCTCTTGCGACAGCAGTATTTAGCAGTACTGCATCATAACCCATTTCCAGCGCTTGTGCAGCCTGACTAGGTAGACCCAGGCCAGCGTCAATCACCAAGGGCACATCTGGAAAATGAGCCCGCAAGCTTCGGAGGCCGTAAAGGTTATTGAGCCCTAACCCGGTTCCAATAGGGGAACCCCAAGGCATCAGGACCTCACACCCGGCCTCAAGCAGGCGTTCTGCAAGGATTAGATCTTCAGTCATGTAGGGAAATACATCAAAGCCCTCCTGGTTTAGCAGCTTGGCTGCTTCGACTAGACCAAAGGGATCGGGTTGGAGAGTATCCGGATGTCCGATAACTTCTAACTTGACCCATGAGGTGTCGAATAATTCCCGTGCCATTTGAGCAGTTGTAATAGCTTCACGGACCGAGTAACAGCCTGCAGTGTTTGGTAGCACCCGCACCCCCAGTTCCTGAATGAGTTTCCAGAACGAGTTTCCAGCTTTTTCAAAGCCAGCTTCTCGTCGAACAGAAACAGTGGCGACGCTTGCGTTTGAGTTGCGAAAGGCATCGGTGAGAATTGCCGGGGAGGGATACTGGGAAGTACCCAGCATAAGTGGAGAGGACAACTCAACTCCATAAAAATTTGCCATCTTAACCACCCTGTTGAGGAGCTACAATCTCCAGCCGATCTCCAGCTGAGAGCTTTAATTTTGAACGTTCTGCAGTTGGAACAAAGACCTCGTTAACAGCAGTTGCAACCTTAGCGTCAAAGTAGCCGAGTTCCTTCAAAATGTTGCACAGATTAGTCTCTTTGACTTCCGCGGGTTTGCCATTCACGTTAATTTGCATCTAAAAACTCAGGGATTTTTTTTTCGAGCAGATAGTCAGCAGTCATTCGAGCAAGAGTTGGTGCCAATAGGAATCCATGACGATAGAGGCCATTGACAAATAGGATCCCGTTTCGAATTCTAAGCCGCGGCAGATTGTCTGGAAACGCGGGTCGGGCATCTACACCAATTTCGATGATTTCGGCTTCGCCAAATGCAGGGTGGAGTGCGTAGGCGGAACTCAGTAACTCAAGTACAGAACGAACAGTTGCTCTGCGTCGATCGTTACTCTCAAGCATCGTCGCCCCAAGCATGTAGACACCCTCCCCCCTTGGAACGAGATAGATTGGGATTCGTGGATGGAGTAGGCGTATGGGACGATTGAAGGTCAATTCAGGACATCTTAAGACAAGCATTTCGCCTTTAACACCACGTAGATCTGACAGCTGATCCTGAGCTGTGAGTCCACGGCAATCGATTGCATGCTGGGTGAAATGACCTTCCGAAGTTATAATTTCAACATTTTGCTCCCGGAGGGTTTGGGTCAACGCACCTAATGCTTGTCGGGGATCAAGGTGGGCTTCATCTGGAAAGTATAGTGCGCGGGTGAATCGACCACCTAATTCGGGCTCAAGTGTTAAAAGATCGTTGTCATTTAGCCAGTGATGATTATGGGTCCTGCGTGAAAAGCGGTCCAGTTCTCGTTGATCTCGTCCTAAGGCGAGGACCAGGGAACCGTTACGTTTTACTGAAGCGCCCATAGATTCCCACCAATCTGCAGCAAGCTGTCCCCAGCGCATTACAGGTTCTTCAGCTGATTCACCTTCACAAAAAGGTGCCAGCATGCCTCCGGCCCACCAAGAGCAGGCGTGAGGGCCAGGGGGACCATTACGGTCGTACAACCGGACTGGAGCCCCTCGTTGCGAAAGCTCAGAAGCTACACTTAAACCTGCTACACCAGCACCAATGACTTGAAAAACGAGACTCATTATCGTCTCATTTTTGGTGGTAAGAGCTGCCTGGAGAATCTTAGCTTACGAGAAATTTGAAAATATTTGGGGGGGAGGGGAGACATCTTTTACTCCAGTAAAGGCGAGCGTCTGGAGAAAGAGAAGAAAGCAAGTTCCTCGATCAAACTCCGTTTCCTACGCCGGTATTGTCCGGATCAGGTTCTGTGGGTTGATGTCGAGCATCTCTCAGCTACTTTAGTAGCACCCCAACGGGAAGATTTAATTTACTCAACAATTAACGATCAGCAAGTTAAATTTCCTGCGAAGATCTTCTCGATTAAGTATCTATCTAATTTATTTGAAATCTAGACTTGTCATAAATGGGAATCGGGACATTGTCACCATTTCGAACCGATCTCGCAATTGAAACGGTAATTATTGAAAATTTCTCAAAGAAGGGTGACTTTTTAAAGAGTTTGTAAGGTTTGGTGTAGAAAAATAAACTAAAATTCCATTCAAATTTTTTTGCAAGAAGGCAATCAAGACCAAAAATGATGGAAATGATGAACTGGGCCGTGCCCCTCACCTATGCGATAATTGGCCCCTTGGATCAGAGCTTCAGTCAGGTATTCCTTTGAACGAGTTATGGCTTCGGGTAGAAGAAATCCTCTCGCCAAAAATGCAGCTATTGCCGCCGAGAGGGTGCAGCCAGTTCCATGATCATTTTTAGTAATAACTCTTGACGCGCTGAAAGAAATGGGTTCGGCGTGTTTTGAGATCAACCAATCAGTGCTTTCGAGACCAGCTTGATGCCCTCCCTTAAGAAGTACCGCCTCGGTACCACTTTGCAGCAGAAGTTCCCTTGCAGCATCAATAACCGAGTTCCCGCTAATCTCCCTTTCTAGCAAGGCCTCTGCTTCGGGTAAGTTAGGAGTAATTATTAGTGCCAAGGGCAATAACTCTTCTTTCAATGCAGAAATAGCCTCAGCTTGGAGTAGATGATCTCCACTCTTAGAAACCATGACCGGGTCAATTACTAATTGACTCACGCCAAATTCTTTTATTTTAGTAGCAACTGTCTCAATTACTTCCGGGCTGTGTAACATCCCAATTTTAATAACATCGACACCAAGATCAGATAAGATAGCATCTAGCTGAGCAGCAATAAAATCTGGAGGTACAGCATGAATGGCAGAAACCTTTTGAGTATTTTGGGCCGTCAAAGCAGTCAATACGGACATGCCATAGCATCCCAAGGCCGCAAAAGTTTTCAGATCTGCTTGAATTCCTGCCCCTCCTCCGCTATCAGAGCCCGCTATTGTAAGTGTACGAAAATAATTTTTCATACGTTTGTAAATTGAAAGAAATATTAAAGATTTACTGAAAAGAGATTTCTTGAAAAAAGAAGTTTAGAGCGCGTATTTCTGTAGAAGGAATTGTATTACCAAAGTCCCACTTACCTGTATTGGTGAGGGTTTACCTGAGTAAGGACCCGCGCAAATACCTGAAAGAATCTTGCAGTCGCTTTCTATTTTGAATTGCATCGTGCAATACTATTCTATTATCGCATCCAGACAGGCATTCTGGCAATCCAGGTCCTAATCAGGAGCCTCTTGCAGAAGGTAAGAACTGTTTATGTTGCCCAGGACTTAGAACAAACCTGGGGAGGGTAGAAACAAAAAGACCCGCTATGCCCAATTCAGTAAATTGGGGCCAAAAGAATTCTATTTCTCTTATAGCTGAACTTATAAAGCGCCCGCAAGCGGATCAATTCAAGGCTCATCAAATCTAACGATAACCAAATCCTTTGCTTTGGCAAATACTTTTTAGTGCTGTTAGGATTAATATTTTTCAATCAAAAGGATTAGTTAATCAAAAATCATCGGGGTTGGCGCAGTTGCGTCGTTCAGACAAATGAAGGAATCTCCAAGATTTGGAGAACTAACGATGCAATGTCTTCACTGTGCTCATCCAGACTCTATTCGCTATGGCACCAGCCGTGGTGTCCAACGCTACCGTTGCCAAGCCTGCCGACGGATCCTTCAAACAATACGACGAGGCAAAGATCCAGCCCTAAAGTAATAGCCCTGTCAGCTCTATCTCGAAGGGATAGGGATGCGATCTATCGGCCGGGTTCTCGGAATCCATCACAAGACGGTCTATCGCTGGTTGGTGCAAGCTGCCCAAGCACTCCCGGCAAGCCCACCACAGACCGAAGCCTGCACGTTCATCGCTAAAAAAAGTCCCTATGTTGGCTCTGGCTAGCGGTAGACTCCATCTTCGGCAAGGTCCTCGGAATTGTCGATGGAAGAAGGACGATCAAAACCGCTAAGCACCTTTGGCAGCAGATCAAGCACCTGCCAATGATGGGCTATGGCACAGACATGCTGAAGGCCTACGAGAATTTCATTCCACACGCCAAGCACTACGCGGGAAAGACCTTCACCACACAAATCGAATCACTCAACTGCCGAATGAGGCATTATCTAGCGAGGCTCCATCGTAAAACGCTTTGCTACAGCAAATCAAAAACGATGTTGGAAGTTTCTTTGAAACTGCTCATCTATAAGCTAAACAACCCCTAAGCGCAAACGCCAGAACTGGGGAATCCTCTATGGCTGCAATTCATCGTGAACTTGAGGAAGAACTCGAGGGAGAGTGGGAAGTTGCTTCATTGAGAGCAACTGCTGAAAATTTATTCGGCTATCGTGGACAGCTCTGTCAGGAGTTCTTTATATTTTATGAAGTACGGTGGCTTTCAGATCGGAATAAACCGATCAGTAAGTCACACGAAGTCTTCTGCTGGCTCCCTTTGGGGGCTCTCGCCACGCTGAATATTAAACCTGCCTTTTTTGCAAACCTGCTGGCCCAGTCAAAAAAGCCCTCCTGCCATTTCATCCATCACGACCCGAACCACGATCATCACAGCACTAAGCGCTGACCAACTCTAGTTTGCGCCATGCTCCGCTTCGAAAACGTGCCAACATTGCTAAGCAAAGTATTGGTGAAGAGAAAGCGTGGATTGCCAAAACTTCGCTAGGTGTTAATTCGAAAATCCGAATCAGCACCAACACGAGCAAGTATTGAAACCACCAGAAAGCAGCAAAAATCGTCATGGCTCCGTAAGTGTCCCCAACTCCACGCAATGCTCCACCCAGAATAGCTGACCAAGCTAGAATGAACATCATGAAAGCGTTGAGCTGGGTACCCCACGTTGCGAGATCAAGTGTCTCAGTCAAGGAATCAGATTCCAGAAATATCCCGATCATCATTGGGGTCATCAACAGACAGGCCAGAGAGACTAAGAAGGCATAGATGGAGGCTAAAAATAAACCCGAAAAAACAGAGTCTGATGCTGCATCAGGATCTCGGGCTCCTACGAATCTTCCTGTAAGACTCATTGTCCCAATCTCCAAGCCAATTACCGGAATAAAAAGAGTGTGAATCCAAGTAAATACCACGGTAATGGCAGTCGAAACAATGATTCCATAGGACTGAAAAGCGAGAATCAGTAGATCGATCGCAAAAATTGGCAGAGTGATTTCCAGTCCGCTTGCGAAACCATAGCGAACAAGCTTTTTCAGAATCCCAAGGTCCAACTGAAAGCTCTTCAGGAGCTGATACTCAGGGAACCGTACTTGTTGAAAATAGATGATCGCTAAAGTGAGTGCTCCTGTAAACCAGGCGAAAACCGTCCCGTATCCTGCCCCAGCGATGCCCAGCTCTGGGAATCCCAACTTGCCAAAAATCAGCACATAGTTCGCGCCAACGTTGGTAATTGCCATCACAAAGGTGGATAGCAGAATGACTTTGGTTTTGCCCAATCCCCCAAAGTAACTGTTCAAGCTGTAACGAATCAGGTCTAGGGCAGTCCCAGCCATCAGGATTGTCAGGTAAGTTTTGGCCTGAACCACCTCTACGTCGGAGAGTCCTGCAGTAGCGAGCAACCATCTCCCAGCTGGGATGAGTGCTAGAATAATCGGGACGCTCAGACAGCTGAATAAAATGCTTTGAGTGAGTACCTTGGGACAGTTTTGGTGCTGTTCTGCTCCAAAAAATTGAGCCACCAAGGCGGTACTGAAGCCAATGATGCCGATAAAAAAAGAGACAAAGGCGAAGGAGGTAAAACCACCACTAAGGCACGCATTCATTGCCTCTGCACTGACTTGCTTCAAGTACAACCGATCAATAAACATCAGCATTGCTTCCGTTGAAGTGGAAATCATCAACGGAAAAGCAATGTGGACCATCGGTTTGACACCACCTCGGCCCTGAAGTGCCTTTGATAATTCAGTAAAGCGACTTTGAATTAGATCTGCTCTGTCGAAGAGATTGGAAGGGTTATCATTCTAACTGCAACAAATTGACAAAAGAATAAATTGGGAAGCAATCATTCCCATTTGATCAATTAGTTTTGTCTAGGCCCATCAGATATATCAATGATGATGAAGATTGGCCCAATAGGAAGCTACAATTGCCCGAGACAAACAATGATTGACTGGAAAAGGTCTAACCTATGAATGTGGACAACTATCATTCAACCAAAATACACCCGGAATTCCATGCACTTATTGAAAGTATTTACTATTTGGCTGGCCTTTCCGGTTACATTATTTGCCCAGAGCCTTGGCCCACAGACTCGTGAAATGATTCGCGAATATTCCCACCAGTCCGAACTAATCTATTACGGACGAGTCAATGGCGATTGTGATCGTTTCGGCCTGCACAAAGAAGCAGCAAATCGTGCGATGAGAAATGTGTTGAGGCTCAGAAGAATCAATGCGGTCAGCTACACAAATGTTGATCCGGTCAACAAGTTGGTGCTTCTCGGCAATGTGCAGTGTTTTTCTGATAATCAGTTAAGTTTTGCTCGTGTCAGTGTGGACTTCTTTGTTCAATTAACAGAGGAGTTTACCGACAATATACGAATTGGATTTCAACAGGGAGCCATCCTACCCACCCCAGATTCGAACGAAATTCTTCTAGAACTTCAGTTCAACACCGAAACAAAACTTGCTGAGTTTGTAGCTGCTCACCAGGATCTGGAGGCACTGCTGCCCAGCCGGTCTCTAAGTTCGTTTTGAAGTGGCTTTTGGTGTTTTTTTGAGAAGGCAGAACTGTAAAAGGAGGATGTTGAGTGAAGATCGAGGATTCGCATCAAAGTAGTTTGCCTACCCTGATGCGAATAGCAGTGAGGAATGCATTGGCAGATTCAGGAACCAAACTTTTTCCATCCCATTGATTTGGGACTGGTTCAAAGATCTTGATAGCCTGTTGTTGACGTAGCATCAATTTTCGCTCTTCGGCAGCAAGGAAGGAATAGGACGGTCTACTGTGGCTGTTGCTTGTGAGAGATTGAATTGACCTTGCAATTTTCGATGTAAATGGCATTTCGTCTCCTTCTTTTTGGATTCTGCGATTGAGGGATGTCAGCAAGTTCTTTCATTCCTT
>JACLAC010005579.1_pt1 | contig 31527 bp, 20 predicted proteins | sample 8027881 | NCBI WGS metagenome assembly JACLAC01 (sample SAMN15725517, study PRJNA655200) | protist metagenome | isolation source: fluorescence activated cell sorting (FACS) single amplified genomes of... | place: Spain: Blaines Bay Microbial Observatory, Mediterranean Sea | collected 2016-01-19 | reverse complement strand
GAGGAACTGCGTGAGGGCAATTGGTACTTTGATTTGTCGCTAGCCGAGGTGCACTATGTATTACATCGTGACGTAAGTCGCATGGGGGATTTAGCCGATTTTATCGCAGCCGGTGGGGCTAGGCATTTACTCTTTGGGACGCATACACCATTTTCATATCCGGCGGCGGCACGTGTAAAAGCAGCAGTTCTGCCGGTAGATAAAGCGATGTTGAGGGAGATTTGTTGGGCGCGTGCAGCACGGTTACTAGGGGTGGAAATTAGTCTCTAGGAGTGTCCCAATACCGATATATTAATTGGTTAGATATTAGATTTTATGAGAGCTACTAAGGATTGGGTATGGAGTTGCAGCAGGTAAAACAGCCTAATGGTTGGAAAGTGGAATTGCTTTCAGAAGGAAGGTCAATATCCAGATTGTGGATTGTCGATCGGCATATGCGTCTTGGTGCCGGTCGTGTTTATGTGGGAGGAATTGCTGGGGTGGGGACTGAGCCAGAATATCGTTATCAGGGACTCTCCCGGCGGGTACTTGAAGCGGCGTTAGATTTGATGGGACGCGAGGGCTATGATGCCTCTTTTTTATTTGGCATCCAAGATTTTTACCATCGCTTTGGTTTTACTACTGTAATGGCTGAGCATGGGGTACGACTGACCACACTGGCGGCAGAAAAAGCCAAGAGGAAATTGCAGATACGTTCTGTGCGGCAGGGTGATTTTAGCGCAATCGCGCGTCTCTATAATCGAGATAATCAATATCGGACGGGCAGTACAGTGCGTCAACCACGCTGCTTTACTGCTTTTTCTATGGGATCAGATTTTGGTGTGCCGGTAGCTGTTAAAGTTCTTGTTAATGCGGCAAATAAGCTGGTAGGTTATGTGGCTTACGATGATGTGAAAGAGCGTTGCCGTGCTGTTGAAGTGGGAGGGCAGGGAGAAGCTGTCTTTTCGACCGCACTTAATTTTTTGGCACGTCGAGCGGTAGCATTGCGGCGCGAGCATATTAGTTTGAGCATGCCCGCCGACTATCCCTTTGCACTGTACTGTACAGAGTACGGACTTCATCTTGAAACACATTACAAACGCCAGGCCGGGCCTATGGGACGTGTGATTAACTTACGGTCTTTTCTTAGTGGCTTACAACCGGCATTAGCGCTTCGATGGGACTACGGCAAGAGCAATACCATGGAATTATGTACTGATATTGGTAGTTGTAATTTGCAGCGGGTCAAGGGAGAACTTAAGATTGGGACAGCTGCTGGGGGGCCAACAGATAAAGTAAGGCTTAAACAAACAGCATTTATGCAACTGGCGATGGGATATCGGACAGCTGCAAGTTTGGTTGTTACTGGGGAGTTGCGGGCAAAGCGACAGGTCATTGAACGCTTAGATCGACTTTTTCCTCTGCAGCAAGCCCATATGTGGTGGCCCGATCGATTTTAAAAACAGATTTATTGGTGTGGTAAAAGAAAAATTTAAAGCATCTCTGGTGGGCCGGTATAACCGATACTTTCCCAGCCTGCTTGATCGCCACCATAGAGACGGTAAGGGTGTGGGTAAATCTTTAACGAACGGTCTTGCAAGGGCAAGGTAATGCGGCAATGTGCATTTTCAGCGGACAGTTTTAAGGCAATGGCTAGTTCTAGTACCTGACGGTAAGTATGGCCACTAGATTCAATTTCAGGGCCGGTATCAACAGCTCGTACTAAGCGCTCAATCGTGCGTGCGGACCAGGTAGATGCGCTAGGGCGAGAAAAAAAGTCGGGATAAACAGGTGCTGATGTTATTCCTAAACCTTGAGTAAGAACGGGTTGGGGAGGGGCAAACCAGGCTTGGCCATTGTCACCCCAGATAGAAATATTGCATCCTACGCTTTTAGTTGAATCGGGTTTTAGTAGATCGCACACTAGGCCACCGGACAAGCCCAGGCGACCATAGGCGGGACAATCTATTTCGGCATCTTTTGTTGCTTCTGGATTGGCATAGCCTGGTTCCGGTGGCAGTGTCCAGCCTTCGACCCATTCAACGTCCATACCGGTGATTAGTAGTAAGTCGGCAAGCGTATGACAGCCACCTCCTGATACTTCAACAGGTAAGCCATTAGGAATGGCGGCGGAGATTAGTCGGCCAATATTACCGGCACGTATCCAAGCCGCAGCGGCGGGTTCATGGGGATACATGCGCAATGCCGTGCCGCATCCTAATGCGGTGCCTTTTTCTTGGCAGATGCGAACCGTGGTATCGGCGCGTGAAAGTTGGTAGTCGATGGGTTTTTCGCAGGAGACCACTTTGACTCCTGCTTCAGCACAGGCGATAACGGTATCGTGTGTGTACGCAACAGGTAGAATAGCGGAAACAATATCAGGCAGGTCACAGGCTAGTAATTCTTCTACGGTATTGTAGGTTGATTGAATAGCATAATGTGCGGCTAAGGTTTGGCGTCGCTCAACGGCTTGATCTACTAGAGCAACGATCTCACATTCGGGATGAGCTGCATATGCCTGCGTATAAAAACGCCCCCAGGTGCCAGCGCCACCAATAATCGCAACACGATATTTTACATTAGGCATCAGTAAATATTCCTGTCGTTGATGGGATTATCTATAAAATGACTTATAGCTGATTATAGTGCACTATTTTAGCTTTGTACACAAGTATATTTTTAGCATAGCACGGACGCTATTTTTTGTTTAGATTCATTCTTTCTTGCAAAGGTAGTAATAACAAAAAATATGAAAAAAAGACGTATAATTTTGCTAATTTACTCGCAAACTAAAGCGATATAGAAATGCCTAAAGAACGTTTATTGCCGGCTACATTTCGCTCTAAACTCCAGCTAGGCAAGCCTATAGATCAAGACGCAGAGGGCGATACCGGAACATCGTTTACCTTTGTTGCATTTGGTCTAGGGATGATAGGGGCGTTGTGTATTGGTGCCGGAGTATCCTATACGACGCTTTATTTGCAGGGTTCGTATATGGCCTTGGGTTTTAGTACTGTGGGGGCATTGTGTTTACTGTTTGTGCTGGCCGGTATAGCAAATCCTTTGTTAAAATGGATTAAGCCTACGCTAGGTCTACAACGTGGGGAATTACTACTGATCTATATTATGATGGTGGTGGCTTCGCCTATTCCTGTTGTTTTTACTTCCAAATTGCTGACCCAAATGATAGCACCTTTTTATTATGCTACGGAAGCAAATCAGTGGTCTAGCTTGATCCATCCGCACATACCGCACTGGATGCTGCCACATTTAGCTGATGCCGGAAAACTGTTCTTTGAAGGGACCGGTCATCCGCATCAGGTACCGTGGGCAGCTTGGTTGCCAGCGTTGTTATTTTGGCAACCTTTTATTTGGGCTTTATTCATTGTGATGATTGCTGCTATGGTGATTTTGCGGCGCCAATGGGTAGAAAATGAACGTTTGGTATACCCTCTGGCCCAGGTTCCTCTGGCTATGACCCAAATGGGTAAAGAAGGGGAATGCATTCCACCGTTTTTTAAAAATCGGGTTATGTGGGCAGGTTTTTTTATTCCTGCCTTATGGAGTACTCTACATGGTTTATATATCTATTTTCCAGATTCACTCGGCTTTGCCAGGCAAGTAGATATATTTCATACACAGATGCCTATCTTACGTGATAGTACCTCGTTTATTATTGCTCTGCGTTTTAATATTCTGGGTTTCTTTTACTTTATCAAAACCGAAGTAGCATTTAGTCTTTGGGTTTTTAATGTGCTAGCCAATTTGTCTCGTGGCATCTTTGGCATATTAGGCGTTAGTAATAGTTGGGAAAATTTAGGACCGGGACACGGTATTCATCATAGTATTCAGGTCTATCATTCTATGGGAGCAATGCTCGTACTTTTTTTGGGAGGTCTGTGGGCGGCGCGTCGACATTTAGCTGTGGTATGGCGCAAGGCCGTGACAGGCGACCCAAGTATTGATGATTCGCAAGAGATACTTTCCTATCGTGCGGCTCTTATTGCCTTAATGCTAGGAGTGACGGTAATCATTGCTTGGTTGTGGATAGCGGGATTGCCGCTGTGGGCTGCTGGGGCAATCGTGGTTTTGGCAGCTGCGATGTTTATCGGTTTTACGCGCGTGGTTGCAGAAGGAGGTCTATCGGATGGGGCGCCCCCGGTAGTACCTGCGGGTATTATAGTATCTGCCGTGGGATCATCCGCCTTGGGGTCTGCAGGTTTAGTACTACTTGCTAGTACCTATCTATGGACTGAAAATGTACGCTCTTTTGTTATGGCTTCTTGTGCTAATAGTCTTAAGTTGGGCACAAGTCTGAAAGGACGACGACGACCGTTGTTTTGGGCTATGCTGGCGGCGTTGGCAATTGCATTGGTGGCGTCGACTTGGATGATTTTAGAGCTAAGTTATGAACATGGAAATTTGAATTTAAAAGCATGGGGAAGTGGGAAGGGGTCATATGATTATGTCCAAAAATTATTGCGTTATCCTACCGAACCTGATATTTGGGGCTGGCTCAACATAAGTGTTGGAGCGGTTATTATGTGGGGTTTGACATTGGCTCGGTTGTGGTATGCTTGGTGGCCGCTACATCCATTGGGGTTTCCTATTGGCCCTACCTGGATTATGGATCATCTGTGGTTTAATATGTTTCTAGCTTGGTTTATTAAGGTCCAAGTGCTCAAGTATGGTGGGGCTGGGCTTTATAACTATACACGGCCTTTTTTTATGGGAATGATATTAGGTCAACTGATACCTGGGGGGGTTTTTTTAGTGATTGATCATTGTACTGGTACGGTTGGAAACGTCATCTTCTGGGGTTAAACGCATGGGTAAATGTTTAACTAGACGCGGTATTATATGGGTTTTTTTGTACCTCTTGGTATCTAGCCTAGATATGCCATGTTATAGCCAGGTGGAGCCGATACGTACTACTATTGAAATTTTATCATCTGTAGATTCACGTTTAGCTGGTTATCCAGGAGCTGAGTATGCTGCCGATTGGCTTGAACAGCAGTTCCGGGAAGTTGGTGTTGGGGCGCTGCACCGTGATGCATTTGAGGTAGTAGTTCCTATAGATGAGGGCAGCGTTTTGAGTTTGGAGGTGGATGGAGAACAATTTGACCTTTGGGGTTTATGGCCTAACCTGGTACGCACCTCTACTGTTGCATCCGAAGGAATACAAGGTCCTATGATATATGGTGGGCAGGGGGAATGGGATGAATTTAATGGGTACGACTTGGATGGCCGTATTGTTCTGATGGAATTTGATAGTTGGAATCATTGGTTACGAGCTGCAGCATTAGGAGCCCGAGCCATTGTATTGATTGCACCGGAAGAATTAACACGATATCAGGCGGATGCTAAATATGCTCAGGTGCCACTGGATGTACCGCGCTTCTGGATAGATCGGACCGAGGGGGAGCGGTTGCGGCAAGTATTAGAAAGGGGAGAAGCCACGGTACACCTCAGATCTCGCATGAGTTGGCAACGGCGACCGGCATGGAATATCTGGGGAATTATTGAAGGGACAGATCCTGAGTTAGCGCATGAGCGCATTGCCGTTGAAGCCTATTACGATGGTATTTCTCTGGTACCGGCTCGTGCACCGAGTGCGGAAACGGCATGCAGTGTTGCCGCGTTACTAGAATTGGCCCGTTATCTACGGCAGCATCCTCCAGCACGCACGGTGGTTTTAGTGGCAACATCGGCTCATTTTTTAGGACGCCAGGGAATAAGCAATTTTTTGGATCGTTATGCACGTCGTCATCCTAGTTATGCCTCGCGAATTACAAATCCTCTAACTATTGATCTGTTTATTGGTCTAGATCTTTCTAGTAGGTCGGATCAAATAGGTATTTGGAACAATACATCTAGACCTGAATTACGTCGTTTTTTTGCGCCTTTTGGTCGTCGTTTTACTGGGTATGCCGATAGTCTTAGATCCGATTCTGGGGGCCAGGTGATGGGCCGATTAGTTAATGGTATTACCCCGATCAAAGGACTCGATTGGTCTACATATATGCCAGGCGGGATTGTCACAGATAGTCAACTAGCGTTGGATGCAGGTTTAATATCATTGGGTTTGATTACGGTTAATGATGGTCGTTTTAGAGTAGATTCGCCATTAGATAATAGCGATGAGGTAAATTACGATAATTTGGAACGACAGATTCATTTGGTCAACGGTATAATAAAGCAGGCTGCTGCTGATCCTCACTTATTAGATAATAAAGCCGAATTTGAGCCTGTATTGAAAGACCGGTTGCGTGCATTGCAAGTAAAGGTGCGGACTTTTCCACGACGATCTCAAGTACCGGATAAGCCGGTAGGGAATGCGGTTGTGGCATTACGTACCCCTTTGAGAGCCAATGCTATCAAAGGAGTACGTAATGTACGAGTATATTTAAGTGATGCACAGGGGGAGCTGACCATAGCCGGCTTGCCATTAGGCCAATACCCCATAAGTGCGTATGTGTTGGATCCAGCTAATGGAGCTATACGGTATGCTACGGATTTAAGTAAAAGGGCAGAGGGACACCATGGAGTGGGGCGTTCAGACGGTTCACTCAATGCTGCTGTACAGTGGGCAGAACCGGACCAGATGATTGTTGTATTTCCTTGTGTTAGCCAACCGTTTTATGGTTTGGTGAATCCCCGCTTTTTGAATTTTTTGAATGGAGTGAAGATTCTCAATAAAGATGATATGGGCTTATCACATTTTGGTTTTGCACTAGGGGCTGGGATTCAGGAAGCCGCTGGGGTAGTTTTTGCTCCATTTAAAGATGAACCGAAAAATAGGATAAAGATACTTGCTGGCAATCAGTTGTTATTGCTCAATAATGGTGGGGACGGAAGTGATCCCAGAGGTAGCGGTTTTTCTCTGAGTCAAGACCGCTTAATACCAACTGTAATGCAGGCAACCGCAGATATGTGGCGTTTGAATGAGGCACGTTTGCAGTCTATGCGTGATCATGCTATAGAAAATCAATATTTACAACGATTACATCAACGTACCGCGATATTATTAGATGATGCAAGAGCTGCTATGGCGACGAAAGAATGGGATCGCTATGTGGAAGCGGTACGAGGCGCTATGAGTATAGAGGCACAGGTTTATCCACAGATAAGAGGTATTTTAAATGATGTGATAAAAGGCATTGTATTTTTTTTAGCGCTACTAATTCCCGCCGCTTTTTTGGCTGAACGCTTATTGCTATCGGCAGCCCAAATTACGCGTCAACTAGTTGGATTTATAGGCATGTTGGCGCTCGTTTGGTTAGCTATTTCGCAGGTTCATCCTGCTTTTTCAATAGCGCATCCATTGATTGTATTGATGGCATTTGTGATTATGGCCATGGCTTGTTTTGTGTTGGTATTGATTCTCAGTCGTTTCAATAGCTATATGAAAGAACGTGGAGATCGGGTGCATAATGTTGATGTAAATCGGTTCAGTGTTGTGTATGCTGCATTTATGTTGGGTATATCTAATATGCGGCGACGGAAACTGCGCACTGGATTAACCTTGATAACTTTGGTCTTATTAACTTTTACGGTGCTTTCTTTTGCCTCATTTGAAGTTGGAGCGCGTTCGTTTGCTGTACCGTTGAGGCATGATGGGGCGTATGAAGGAATACTAATTCGTGATCGTAATTGGGATTCACTTAGTCAACCGTTATTAGAACATGTCAGTGCTCATTTTGATACGGTTGGCAGTATTAGCCCCCGTAACTGGTACATTCTGAAAGAGGACAAGAAAGCATATTTAGAAATCGGTCGCGGCCAGCGTTTAGCTAATACCTATGGAATCTTGGGTTTAAGTCCACAGGAACCAGCTGTGACGGGAGTAACTCGCGCCTTAATTGCTGGTGATTTTTTTGATGCAACGGATAGAGATGTATGTTTATTACCTGAACGTATGGCAGAGGCATTAGGTATTGGTTTTCAAGATATGGGTCGAGCTCAGGTGCAAATAATGGGTAAGATGCTGACGGTACAAGGAATTGTCGATGCCGCTGTATTACATCAGATTAAAGATCTTGATGATGGTTTATTGACCCCAGTAGATTTTGAAATGTCCAATTCTGATATCAATACGAATCAGAGGTTGGAACGTGTGCTAGAAACGGAAAATGTCGTATCCCAATATCGACCGTATAATCACTTAGGGCCGGAAGATGTCCTTATTGTACCCTATGAAACAGTACGTCAGATGGGTGGTAGCCTGCGTTCAATAGCTATTGCTTTTAATAGCATAGATGCAGTGGATAAAACACCGCAGGAGTCTCAGGCTTTGATCGAAGATTTTCTTTCGCGCATAGCCGTCAATTTATTTGTTGGTATGTTTGAAAATGATCAGCAGAGAATTAGGGTAGCTGCTTATTCATCATTTGGTACGACAGCAGTAAAAGGTGTTAGTATATTACTTATACCCATGCTGATTGCGGCCTTAATTGTTTTAAATACAATGTTAGGTGCGGTATATGAACGCTTGAAAGATATTGGTATCTATTCAGCGGTAGGATTGGCGCCATTACATATTTTTTTCCTCTTTATGGCTGAAGCCTGTGCCTATGCGGTATTGGGTATTACCTTGGGATATTTGGGTGGGCAGGGTTTAGGGTTACTATTAAAGCATTTTGATTTGCTGGCAGGTCTTAACTTAAACTACTCATCCTTGGCCGCAGTATTTTCGGCCTTAGTAGTGATGGCAGTAGTATTACTTTCAACATATTATCCGGCACGGGTAGCGGCGCGTACTGCAGTGCCGGATGTGGTGCGCCGTTGGCAACCTGAACCGCCCGTTGGAGGAGAATGGGAATTTCGTTTTCCTTTCTTGGTATCAGCCGTCGATGTAAAAGGACTTTGTGGTTTTTTAAAGAATTACCTAGATTCCAATAGTGAGGTTTCTCTTGGTACATTTTATACTGAGGGAACACTACTGCAAGCTTTTGATGTGCCCACAGGAACAGCGTATGCCTTGGAAGCTAAGGCTTGGTTGGCACCGTTAGATTTAGGGGTAAGCCAACATGTAGTACTATGTGCCCAACCGGAAGAAAATCCTGATATTTATGCTTTGATATTTTATTTACGTTGCCTTAGCGGTGATAATGATTCATGGCAACGGGCTAATCGGAATTTTTTACAGGATATACGCAAAGAGTTATTGATCTGGAATACACTTAAAGCACCAGAACGGATCACGTACCGGGAACAGGCCGACACGGCTATGGTATAAAAAAATACTAATATGGTAGGAGATATTTGCCAAACCTTCATGAGGTTATTAATGGAGCGTTGGCAGGTATAGAGTGGGCGATTAAGGTTAGCGGTGGTAGTCAAGACGTTTACGAATTACGGACTAGATGGCGACGGGAACAGAAAAATAGTAAAGGGGCTGATACCGATTTGAAAGGTATTGAAAAATCATCGTTTGCTAAGGCATAAAAAGCTAGGATGCAATGATTATTATAAGGTCTCTTTCTGTTTAAAAGCGAAATAGCTATTTGACGCAGTGGTTGGTTATTTTACGGTTGATCCCAACTAGCGACGAACTCATCTATACCGAATGCTGTTGGCATGGCGCTGTAAAGTGTACGGGTTGAACGTTGATGGAAATCAAAGGATGAGAGATCACCTGGAATAGGCTCTAAGCCCTTATATTTTTTTTCTAGCTGAGTATATGCGGTTTGGCGGTCGGTAGCTAGCTGTGCCTCAAGTCCGGCAAAGCGTTGCGCTAATATTTGTCCTTCTTGGGCGGTGAAACGATCCGCAACATCCGCGTAGTACGGCACGTCGGTGGGATCAAGGTTTGTAATGTTGGCGCGTTCTATTAGCGCTAAATTACGCACATCGGCACGCGTCAGCACGATAAGTAATTTAACCCATTGGGATAGCAGGATAAGAGTGACCATCCGGCCTTTTTTTCCGGGATGGAGAATGGCTATTCCAGCACGAAAATTTACTTCATTGAGTTCAATAATAGCTCGCATCAAGGACTCAATGTCATCTCTTTCCTTCGCGTACAAGTCACGAAAATAATGAAATTTAGTCTGTGCTGTGGGGGAAAGATGTTGAACAAAACCGTAGTCAAAAGAATAATGTGAAACGTGATAGTGTGGTAATAATTGGCCGCCGAATGAACGATAGGATAGATGGATGGTGCGGCGTAATTTAGCTGTATATAAGCTACCCCAATGCAGCAATATATTGGTGTAGACGACGGCGTCACCGGCTTTGAGTTTGACTGGCTCGCTGTTGGGAAGCGGTACTTGGGCATTGCTTAGTAATTGTTGCGCTTCTGCTTCCGTTTCCGGACGTAGATGGCTACCAGGCACAACCCAGAAAACATCATCGTCATAGAGTGGGATATTCCATTGTAATAGACCTGGACCGTTAGCCTGTGTATCGAGTGAGAGGCCTTCATAAGGGGCGACATTAACCGAATCAACATCGCGATGCCAGTTGCTATGGCCGACATCGACTATAGGGCTACACAGCATCTGCATGGTTAGGGGTGCAGCGGTGTTTTGCATAAGTTGCTCGCTGATTCCTAGTGTATTTTCTCCTAGGCAGAACTCCATGGCAGCAGCAGTCTGCGGTTCCATCACGGTGTCGAGATCAAGCGTTGGCATGGCCGAGGTTTCCCAATGTCCTCCCGGTGGATCATCTGGTCCAGCTTCTTTGGCCCACTGTAATTTTTGTAATTCAAGTGCTGTTTCGTATTTCCAGCGTAACTCAGGCAACTGCTCCCTTGGTATAAGGTTTTTAAAGATCAGGAAACCTTGCTTCATAAAAAGATTGTGATCAACGTACATATTATACCTTTCCAGGAGCAGTCAATATCAAACGTCTAAGGTATATGGGGAAGTGTTCTGGTGAAATTAAAATAGTTAGTTCAGGTTTATAGATAGAGATATGTTGTGTGTCTCTAAGGGCTCTAAGTGGTAATAATTGACCTGCTTTAACATGATGTGACAGGACTATGTTTTACCTTAGTTAGGTAAAGATGATACAGGAGTAATTGGATGAAATCAATTACTATTAGTACTTAATGTACCTCTGAAAAGTTGGTGTTATACTGCTGATAATTTGATGGAGACTCTAGGCATTGAACCTATCCAGCTTAGTTCACACTAGAGCGCAGCGGCTTTGTAGTCCGCGGGAGCCAGCAGGCCTCCAGCTGTTTCCTTAAACACGATATGAATGGTAAAAAAATATTATTCTTTAGACAAATGCTTTATGAAGTTTTTTACATCCTATATATGCGGATCATTCGATTGAAATTCGTACATCTTCACGTCGTTGAGTAAATCCCACGGCATCAAAATAACTTAATAGCGCTAGGGCGTAACGCCGATTACTACCGATTAAATCGCGAAATTCAGCTACTTTGATTTGACCGTTCTGTTGTAGTGCTTGGCGTAATTTATTTTTTACTTTTTCGACGGTATTTATATGCAAAACAAGGCCACCTTCCAACACTATTACCAATGCTAAATCTTGCAAAGCTTTTAGCATGGCATTGATCTGCTTTTGATCGGTTTTGAGCAATGTTGCAAGGGCATTAGAGTCTGGCATATTAGCAAAATCAGCTTCTTTTAGCGTTGCTTCGATTTGGTCTCTGATGCTCTTTTCATCGGCACTGAATTGGATGCTATGGTTGGCGGTTCGTACAGCAGCACCGTCCATAATGATTTGTTCTGCTTTTTCAAGGTATGCTAACAGGGCATTGTAGAGGACGGGTTCTAATATCCGTACACTTTTATTTTTTAGTTCTTCTCTGTTTGGGCCTAGCTTTAAAGGAAATTGGCTGTGGTATGCGGATAAGCTTGTTGTAATACGCTGACAATATTCATCCCACAATGTTTGATGGACGGCGGATAAGCGATTATCATGCTTAACAAGGACTACTTGGCCGCTAGTGGCTAGTGATCTGAGTTCACTTTCTGTACGCTTTAAGCTTAAACCTAATTCTCCGGCTAAAGTTAGGGTATCCTTCATGCCAGTCTGGCCACTTAAGAGTTTAGTGCCTATAACGTCGATTACCTGGTGCTTATTGAGCTGTGCCAGTTGTTCAATATAACCTTTATTGGAACGTTTGTGTTTTACCGGGTGTGGATCTAATATGTGGCCACCGCCTATGGTAAGTTGAGGTGAATAGCGACGTATTACGTAGCGATCTCCCCAGACGGCTATAGTTGGAGTTTCAAGGCGAAATTGTACTAGCGTGGAGTCCCCCGGTTCTAATACATCCCGGTCCATTAAGTGTACCCGAGCCAGCACCTCGCAGGTGCCTAGATGTAAACGAATGCGGGTCCGATGCAAAATGGGTTTGGGGCTAGAAGATAACAGATCAAGCTGCGCATCTAACATATGAGATGGTTTAAAATAATCAGGGCTACACAGTACATCGCCACGATTAATATCGTCTACTTCAATACCTGGAAGATTTAATGCCGCTCGGTCACCTGCAGTAATAGCCGGGACGGTATGCCCGTGGGTTTGCATGCCACGCACCCTTAAACTGCGGCCCGATGGTTGTACTTCTATGTTATCTCCTTCCTTAAGACTGCCAGCCAATACAGTACCTGTATTTACCAAGCCAAAACCTTTTACTAAGAACGTTCGGTCCACTGGTAATCGAAAGGGACCTTGCTGCGTTTTATTCGTTGTGGCTGTAATCATCTGATTAAGCAGTTCTTTTAATTCTTCAATACCTGTTCCTGCTAAGGCAGAGACGCGTAGAATGGAGGCGTTTTCTAGTGGGCTATCCTTAACCAATTCACGGATATCTTCCTCAACTAGTTCTAACCATTCCTCCTCGGCTAGGTCGACTTTGTTAAGGACAATAATACCTCGAGTTATACCTAGAATCTTGAGGATGTCAACATGCTCACGTGATTGAGGCATCACGCCATCATCAGCAGCGATTACTAATAGGGCTAGATCAATGGTACTGACCCCAGCGACCATGGTTTTAACAAAACGTTCATGGCCTGGTACGTCGATAATCGTAGCTTTGTCACCAAAAAAAGCAAACCCTAACTCAATAGTAATACCACGGGAGCGTTCTTGTGGAGTTTTATCGGTTTGAGTCCCTGTAAGTGCATGTACTAGAAGTGTTTTTCCGTGATCGATATGACCCGCCGTACCTATAATAGTATGTGCCATGTTATATTAAGATATTCCTGAATTATGACGCGGCTTTTAAATAGATGAATGAGTGCGCTAGGAGATTCGGTTGAGCACCTCTGCTAAAGAACTTACTTCATCGGGTCGGACAGTACACATATCCAATATTATACGATCTTGATTGATACGACCAAGGATAGCGGGATGACTTAAGCGCAAGCTTTTAGACAAGGCCTGAGCATTACCTGATTTAGGTGTCAGAGTTAGAGACCAGCTAGGAAATTTTTCCAACGGTAAAGTACCACTGCCGGCCTGGGCCTGACTTTCTTGTAAAACAGCTTGTAGGTCTTCTTGTGTTTGAGACGTCAGAGCTTCTAATAACGTTTGAGCTCGAGTTTTTATATCATCCAAAGGCGTTGTCATCATGCGCAGAACTGGATGTATTGCTTGTAGATTGGCGGGACTCAGGCGATACAGTTGCAGACATGCTTCAAGAGCAGCTATAATGATTTTGTCACAACGTAGTGTGCGCATCAAAGGGTTACTCATAATGGCATCGATATGTTGGCGACGTCCGGCAATAATTCCTGCTTGAGGTCCGCCGAGGACTTTATCCCCACTAAAACTGACTAAGTCTATACCTGTTTTCAAGCATTGATCAACCACTGGTTCATGCGGTAAGTTCCAATTTTCCAGATCCTCTAATACGCCACCGCCCATATCATAGACAATGGGCAAATTTGCTTTACGGCTCAAATCTACCAATTCTTCTAAATGGGGTTGGGAAGTAAAGCCTTGGATCCGATAGTTGCTTGGATGTACCAGAAGAATTAAAGCCGTATCGGTATTAATAGCATTGGCATAATCTTGTAGATGGGTACGGTTAGTTGTGCCTACTTCGTGGATGATGGCACCACTGGACGCAATGATATCCGGTACGCGGAATGACCCGCCTATTTCTACTAGCTCGCCGCGAGAGACAATAACTTGGCGATTTCTGGCTAAGGTATTAAGGGTGATCAACACTGCTGCCGCATTATTATTTACTACTGTGGCAGCCTCCGCTCCGGAGGCCTGACAGATTAATTGTTCAACATGACTGATACGTGAGCCTCGTTGACCGCTCGCTAGATCCAATTCTAAATTACAGTAATGATTTGCCGCTTCGTGTATGGCTTCTAAGGCGCTTTGAGGCATGGGGGCACGGCCAAGCCCGGTATGTAAAATAATTCCAGTAGCGTTTATTACGCGTCGTAGACTAGGCTGTGTATTGTCTTCAATAGTAGTCGCTAATTTTTGCTCGAGCCATAGTAAAGTATATTCGCGTGTGGGATTATTGCCCAATAGATGCGGATTAGAACGAATCTGTTGTAATAGCTGACGAATTAAATTGACGATATAGGCGCGGTTATAGTGTTGTAGAAAAATGCTAGTGGACTGTAGTTGTAGAACCTGGTCCACGGAAGGGAGCGTTTTATAGAGTTCGCTCATAGGATACCATATATACTGAGATATTTAGTTGGAGTAAAATTAATTATTGGTGTTCAATATGCAATTAAGCTGTGTGCAATAGTTGTTGTTATCAGGGGTTAATGCTTGAATAGAAAGCTTGCTTAAGTAGCCAATTAATATAATGAAAAAAAATGTTTAATTCTACTTGTGATTGTTTTGATTAGAGTGAGCTATAAGGTTAAATATAATTTGGCTAAGAGGTGGATTCTGAGTTAATGATGAATAGTGGTAATAGATATCATATTTAAGAGCCTAAAGGCTAGAAAAGTAGGCGTTAATACCTGTGCAGAGCGCGTTATCTCAATATGCCTGTTTTAATATATAATATTGACGCCGCACGCCAGCAAAAATAAAAACAGCAAAGTGCTAAAATAATATTGCAGTGCCATTCTTTGTGGTCCTTATGGGACAGGTTAGAAAATTAATATAGGTACTGTTTATATGTTTACTTCGTCTAGCTAAAGGCTTGTGGATAATTGCAAATACTATTTTACTGGAGTACTTTGCCTATGTAAATGAGGCTCTTTATAGATAAGAGCATAGGCACTGCCTAGTAAAAGTGTTTTTTAATATTTTGTAGAATAAGTGATGGTTTAATTCAATATGATTCTAAAATAATAGCCGAATTTATTATGGTGCAATTAATAATACAAAAATGGTTTGTAAACCGTGCTCATTCAGCCATGTCGGCTAATATGAAATGGGGACTCGGTATTTTTCTTGGTGCTTTGATTGTGCGGCTTATTTATCTAGGAGAAGCATCCTCTGCGCCCTATTTTAAGACCTTAGTCTTGGATGCTAATGAATATGATCGACTGGCATCTGGGATATTAAGTGGTGACTGGCTGTTAAAAACAACAGGTTTTTATGTACATGGGCCTTTGTATACCTATCTACTGGCCTTACTTAAAGCATGTGGATTAGAATACTGGGGGATCCGCTTCTTTCAGGGGCTAATCGGTGCTTCTACGGCAAGTCTTATTTTTTTTGTTACTACGTATATTTTTCCGCGGCCTATACCACAGCTTGCAGGATTTATGGCTGCTTTTTACTGGCCTTTTATCTTTTTTGGTGGTGAATTATTGGCAACTACCTTATTCCTAGGGCTTGAACTGTTGCTAAGCATGGTTTTGTTGCGCTGGGGGAATAATAGGCCCTATGGGATTATTGGCGTAGCCTTGTTAACGGCTTTATTAATTCTGACCCGAGCTAATGCCTTGCTGCTTGTACCGCTTGTTGTTTGGTGGTTGTGGCGCATAGCAAGTACGTCAAATCGCATACGTAATATTGCGTTATTTGCCTTGGTGTGTGTCACCGCACTCGTACCTTTTATGGGCCAAAATTATATAGCGCAAGGAAGTTTATTACCCTTTCAAGGGGGGTGGAGTTTTTATATGGGTAATAATCCTAATGCGGATGGTACTCCTTATGCGCGCCAAGGGCTTATTTGGCAGCGTTTGGAAAATTTGCCTTTAAAAGAGGAAATGGGCACTCCTATAGGGCTAGGAACTTTTTATCGGACGGCTGCTTGGCGTTATATTGTCCAAAATCCAGGAGCGTATCTGCATCTGTTATATCGAAAATTTAGACTCTTTTGGCATGAGTACGAGATTCCGGTTAGTGCCGATATGCGTTATATGGAAGCGCATGTACGCGTGGCAGATTGGCTGTTGAATTTTGGTTTGTTGGTGCCATTAGCCTTAGTGGGTTTAGTGAGTAGCCCATGGTCTAATAAAAAAGTACAGTTACTGGGTGGATTTATTCTGATATTTTTAATTTCAGGATTACTTTTTTCTGTATGTGCCCGCTATCGTTTGCCGGCATTACCGTTCTTATTAGTATTTGCTGCTGCCGGATTATGGCGTTTATGCACTGTGGTTCGTGTACTGCGTCTAAATATAGTTGTTTGGGGATTAGTACTTGCAGGATCTATAGCTTTGGTCCATACAGGCATTCAACGCCAACAGGTGGATCACTTGCGGTCTCCTTGGTTATTGGGACATCTCTATCTACAAAATCGACAATATGATAAGGCTTTGGAAACCTACTACAAAGGGATCCGCCAATATCCTGGTGATGCAGATATTTATAATAGTTTGGCGGTAACTCATGAGTACTTAGGACAAGCGGATGAGGCTATTGTGGCGTATCAGCGTGCTGTGGAACTGGCCCCTGATTTTGCTAAAGCTTGGATTAATCTGGGCAAACTTTATCTCAAGCAAGAAGCATTGAAGAATGCACAGGCGGCGTTTAATAAAGCGTTGGAGCATGATTTACGTCAGGACACACAGTATGAGGCAAACTACACTCTAGGCCAGAGTTATATGGTGCAAAAAGAATTTCCCCTAGCGCGGTATGCTTTTATCCAGGCTTTAAGCAATAAAAAAAATCACCACGCTTATTATGGTTTGTCGGCAGCGGCTTACCAACTAGGTGATACAAAAGAACAGATTCACAGCTTGGAACAAGCGGTGGGGATAGATTCAACGTTTGCTCCAGCCTATCGTAATCTGGGTGTTCTGTATATACAAAAGAGAGATTATATAGCTGCAGAAAATGCTCTGCAACAAGCAATTATCTATGCGCCTTCCTCTGCTATTGCCTATCGTCATTTGGCGGAACTTTATCGGCGTACAGGTCGCCAAAAACAAGCTCAAGCAGCATTGAAAACTGCTCAAAAACTTCATCGTCGTTAGTAGCAAGATGAATAGCAGAACATGATCGCCGGGAAGTATATTTTGTATACTAGTATTAACATATCGGCAGGATCTGCTGGTTTTTGTGCGAGATGGTGAATATAATACTGAGCTTGCAGACGGTATGCGTATTGGACGTGAGCAATGTGTTGTAGATCCGGGAGCTATTTATACTCCTTAAAGGCCCAACCATAAGCACAAGACCTGTCTTCTTGTGCTGGATTGGATTATATGCAATAATGGATAAACCCTGGTATGAAGGAGTCTTGATCCCTGTCAAACTGCGGCTTTTCCATAATCCCAAGGGGTGATCCATGTTGCCGCTATTTCCAAGCCAAAACCGGGGGCATCGGAGGGGACGACGTAGCCGTTTTTGGGCATGGCCATACCTGGTAGGGAAACCACTTCCTCAAGAGGGATGCCTACCGGTGTAGCCATATGGAATTCGCTTAAAGTACAGTCGGGCATGGCATAGCAGAAATGTTGGCCAAAAGGAGAGTTTATACCGCCGTGAGGACTACTTTTTATACCGGCTGCTTCGGCAATATGATAGATCTTAATAGCTTCAGTGAGCCCACCACACCAATTTAAATCAGGTTGTACTACATCAACACAGCGATTTTCAACCAATTGCCTGAACGGAATGCGTGTGTGATGATCTTCACCGGTAGCAATGGGCATCCAGGGAACCGCTTTTTTTAATTGGATATGGCCTTCCAAGTCTTCGGGAATTAATGGTTCTTCCATCCAACGCAGTTCATATGGGCGTAAGCGTTGGGCTAAGCGTACGGCAAAATCTACGTCGTAGCACATAACAGGATTTATCATTAATTCGGCATTTTTACCAATAGTTTCGCGAGCTTGGGCTACTTTTTCTTCCATAATGTTTAGGCCGACAATGCCCTGTTCGTAATGGACGGGGTTGGTGATTTTAAAAGCTTCGAATCCCAATTCCATTGACCAATCTAAATCATCACAAGTGCAATAGCATTTGATTTTTTCTCGTGCAGGGCCACCTAATAGACGGTAGACGGGTTGTTGTAATAATTTCCCTTTTAAATCCCACAACGCTAAATCAATGGCGCTTTGGGCAAAGGCTGAGATGCCTAACGAACCGTGACGTTTTGATGCTGTCCACATCATATCATTTAAGTGTTCGGTAGCAAAACAGTCCCGACCTTCTAAAAGTGGTGCGTAAAAGGTGTCCACTAGGGTTGCTACAGTTGCTCCAAAAGCTGTTCTGCCTAAGCCCCAAGTGCCATCCTCGGCAGTTACCTGGACCCATAAGCCACGACCTCCAATACCGGGGGATTTACTGGGTAAGTCCGGTGGAAATTCTGGATACTTATTCATGGGTAGGCCAATAGGCGATGTATGGCGCCAACTAGAACGTCGTGCTGGAGTAGTTGGTTGGGATTGAGGTAGGGATATATCTACGGCTTTTATAGATTTAATGCGCATGAAATACTCCTTCAGTTACGTATAGCCTAGGCTTTAAAGGCGCCGGAGGTTACCCCTTGAATAAATGGTTTTGTGGCGTAAATAAATAGTATAAGCAAGGGAATGCTGGAAATTGCGTAGGCTGCGTATAAGGTGCTAAAATTAGATGCATGTGCTGTGGTTGCCAAGACATACAAGCCGGAAGAAACTACGTGGTGTTTGCCTTCGGTATTGGTAATAAAGGGCCAAAGAAAATTATTCCAAGTACCCAGAATATTCATTATGGCTACGACTGCAAGAACGGGTTTAGATAGTGGTAGGACAATTTGCCAGTAGATTTGCAGATGGCCAGCACCGTCGATACGGGCTGATTCAAAAAGGTCTTCTGGAAGTCCCTCGAAATAGGTTTTAAAAACAAAAATAGCAAATACCTGACCGCCGGCAATATAGGGCAAGATCATGGCACCATAGGTATTGAGTAAGCCTAAAGATTTGACTAATAGAAAGCTTGGTACCAACGTGAGTACACCGGGAAACATCATAGTGCTGATGATAAATAGGAATAAGGCCCGATGGCCTAGGAAACGGTAACGGGCTAGGATATATGCTGTTGCCGATCCTAGCAAGCTTACCCCTAGTACGGTCATAAAAGTGACAATGAGCGTATTAAGCATATAGGGGCGTATTACTTTCCAGGCTAAACGTGAACCATAAGCTGCTTGGTCTAGGTGATGACGTAGGGCTGTAGTGTGGGTAACATGTTGGCTGATACCCTCGTTGTCGGTGATGCGTACTGACGTGGTATCCCCACTTAGTGTTTTACCGGTGATGGCTATAATTTGTTTAAAAGAATCTGGAAAAGAAAAGAATGCATGATAGAATTCGCTGTTGGAACGGAAGATATTATTGACCATAAACAGAAAGGGCAATAGCGTCAGCAACGAAAAAAAGATGAGGATAACGTGGATTAACCAGGTTTTTTTGTGGCTCATTGTACCCCTTGTAATTCTTCAGAGGATTTGAAATATTTCATATTAAGAAGCGTTAAACTGAAGATAATTAAAAATAACAATACGCCGATGGCACAGGCATAGCCCATACGCTGGAACGAAAAGGCATTAAAATACATCCATAGCCCTGGTACTGTAGTTTCAAAGCCTGGACCACCACGGGTTAAAACAAAGAGGTTTTCGAAGCCTTGGATACCGCCAATCAGGGTCAAGATAAGAATAAGTTTAAGTTGGCTTAAGACCATGGGAATATCGACGCGGAAGAATTTTTGCACTCCGGTACACCCATCAATAGCAGTGGCTTCATTAACACTTTCGGGTATAGCTGCGAACCCTGCATAGTAGACCAAAACTTCAAAGCCGCCAACAAAGGGAAAGCCAACTAAAGCAACTGCGGCTAGAGCAGTATCGGGGTTTGATAACCAGCCACGGGTCCAGGATTCTAGATTGAGTCTTGTTAATAGTTCGTTGACCATGCCAAAATCGGAGTAGACCATCCCTAGCCAGATCAATTGCACGGCCACGCTAGGGACGACGATTGGGATCAGAAAAATAATACGATAGAAGTAGCGCCAACGTTCGTGTGGTAAGGCATAGATTAGACGCGCTACGATCAATGGAAAGCTTAGGCGCATACAGACCGCAATCAAAGTCAGTGCCAACATATTGGCTAGAGAAGGAAAAGTGGTAGGGTCTGTAGTGAGGTATTCGTGATAGTTTGCTAGTCCTACAAAGTGAGCTGTTGTGCCGATTTCAAATTCGTACAATGAAGAAGCCAAAGCCCAGAATACAGGAAGATAAACGAACGTTAATAATAAGGCTAAGGATGGTAATACAACGACATAGCAGTGGTAAGGTGATTCTAGACGCACGCTCATAAGGATTGAGCCTTTGGGAGATCTGGCAGGTTAACACGTTGTGGAGCTAATTGTTCCCAAGCCTGTTGTAAACGGTGAAAATCGGGTTGTTTACGTTGAATCAGATTGGTGCATGCAGCTTCTAAGTTTTTTTCTTGCCAGTGAATAAACTCATCCAGATTAATGCCGTCGGTTAAATAGAGTTCGAGCATGCGGCGTTGGATCTCGGAAAATCGCAAATCAAAGGTAAAGATCCATTTGGTAGTAGTATAGCGGCGTCTGAGAATGTCTTCAAATGGTTTGAGAATGGGTAAGGGGTCGACGCCAACGATATTGGGGAGAAATCCAGGGTACTCGTTAACTATTTTTGCATTATTTTCGGGCAGGCAAATAAATTGCAGAAAGGCAATAACGCGTTTTAGACGTTCCGAATGTGCTATGCGTTCGTTTAAGGACAAACCTGGATCGGTATCACCGATAGCGCTATTGGTAACTTCTAATTGGGTGGCGGCCCCACCAATAACACACATTGGTTTATTTGCCGCATATTTGGATGTAGCTTTAGTAAAAGGTGGTATATAAAACACGCCCCACTCAAAACCTAATTTCTTATCGCCATACAGGCGATAGGTCAGATTACTAGGATACCAGATCATGGCTGCTCGTTGGGTAACAAACTCCCGTACTAAATCATCGTTCATCAGGTTTTTGTTGGTGAAATTTTTAAGTTGGCGCATCTGCGCCCATACTTGGCGATAACGTTTATCCTGGGCACTAAAAAACCCTTTTTGGCGTAAAAAAGCCAATTCATCCCAATCTAGGTAACCTGCTAAATAGGGCTCGCGAATTGGGTCTTTAAACAGATCGATGCCGGGTAATAAGTCATAATAGAATTGATCAAAGAATAGATCGGTAGTCCAGTCACTGAAAGCACCGATATTAGCCAACAAAGGGACGATGCTAGAGCCATCAGGATGCTGTTGACGTTGAATTTTCTCCATTATTAAAATAAACTCTTCCCAAGTCTGTGGGAGGTCTATGTTAAATTGGGCGAATAGAGATTTATTGTAAAAAATACCGGTTTCAACCATATCAAAAGTAAGGCAATAACTAGAACCATCGGGCGCTGCTTTACCGCGGCTTATGGCTTGGTAGCGAAACATATCCCACCATTGAACAAAGCCTGGTAGTTGTGGATTACCCTGTTCCACGACAAAGGGATTGGGTTGTTCAAGAAAAGAATCTAGTGGGATATACCAACCCTTTTGCACATCTACCCACACATCTTCAACATTAACATTGAGAATGTCTGGAGCCTGTCCACTACCCAATTGGGTGACTAAGTATTCCCGTACGCCAGGAACGGTGAGGACTTCGATACGAGTATCTGGAAAACGTGCTTCAAAGGCACGAATAACTTGTTTGAAGCCTTGAAGCGGTTTGCCAATGCCGTATGGATGTGAATCGGGTAAGTAGGCCGAGCCCGGAGAGAATTTGATAACATATTTGGCCTGTTCGGGATGTTGTATAGTTGTCTCGTTAGTCGCAATTGGTGCAGCTGGTGGCCACAACATATAAACGCCCAATATTAGTGTGGCGATTAGCGGTAGATGTTTGAAGCGAAAAATATTTAAAAATAGTGCTAACTTATTTAGATCCACACAATCCTCTGATGCATAGTATGGCTGATAGAATACCGGGTGGGCTGGAAGCTGTTGTATACGTCGCCTTGGCCGTTGTATTACCCAGGGCTATTTGCCATGTTGTTTAGTTTTAAAATGCTAAACAACATGGCGGTTTTGTATAGATACGTCAAGTAGGTATGTGTTTAAGGTTGGCTTGGCCTATCTTGCTGCCGCAGCTGTTTACGGGTAATGTTCAAACGGAGGTGTTCGTCCTGTACTACTTTGTTTTTAGGGCCTCCATACTTATCGCAGGATTTAGTCTTGTTGGTAGTGGCTAGAGAGACCGCCGCGTTGCCATAATTCTTCACAATTGTACTCGGGTTTAAAGCCGAGGATAGTTTCCGCTTTGTTAATTGGAAAATGCTCTCCTGGCCTTTTGTGAAAAATATGGAATGTTTCAAAACGATTTGGCAGCGGACGGGTCAAAGCCAGGTGATAGGCCTGGGCAATGTCGCGACGTTCGACACAGGATGAGGGAATGTAGTGCATATCAGGGGCAGCGTTTTCATGTCCACTTTCTTCTAATGTGAATACTCCACCAAAGCGAAATGCCGCAATTGTAATAGCATGATTGTGGGCGAAGCTGCGACACATTTCTTCAGCGATTGTTTTGCCTAGTGTATAGTCGTTGGTGTTTGGAGAAGGCAATTGATCTTCTAATAAACGCCAGTTATCCCAGTTAGACGCTGTAATATTGATCGTACTTTGGAAGATAAATCGCTCAATATCACGGGCTAATGCGGCTTTGAGCAGCAAATATAGTTGGCGTATACCTGCACCGATGGCGGTGTGATCTGTCGGAGTATAGCCTTCGTATAGGCGCATCGGCCAGGCCAAATGAGCTATAGCATCTATGCCTTCTAAGGCCGCGTAGATCGCATCGTAAGAATCTAATTCAATAACACGGTGGTCCTGCAGTGTCGGCATAGGACGCATATCGACACCGCGTACTTGGTGCTTGTAACGGATAGTTAAATCACGAGCGACAACACTGCCAATATAACCGGCTGCGCCGGTAACAAGTATACGCATTAGTGGTCTCGACGCCAGGCGGAAAAATTTTGTTGAGGGAAAAAGCCGAATTGAGCGGATTGAATTTTTAGTAGGGAATAGCGATTGTTGGGAACATCAGCGGCTAGGTTATAAAGGGGCCATTGCTTAGTAGAATCCAATCGCTCGAGTTCAAGACCGTACAAGATAGCATCAATGGCATCTTCGATATCAAGCCAGCCATCGCAGTAGTTGGCTTGAGCCGACAGCGTGTGCGTATTGATTAACTGTCCCAGGCGTAAGGTAAGTATACGGTTAGTTTGCTGCCGCGAAAATTCACGTCCAACCCATTCACTTAAATAGACGGACTGCTGATAGGCTGAAGTATCAGGTAAGGGTAAGAAATCTTCTGAAACCATCAGGTTTTTGGCATAACCATCTAGAATACAAAGATCACTGATCTGAATGACACGATTTAAGTTAGCATTATGGGCTGCTTGTAGAAGGTTATAAGTACCTTTAATACGGGTGTCCAGAATACGGCTTTCATTTTCACTGGCAGACCGTTTCTTGTCCCAACGGGCACAGGCTAGGTGAATGATAGCATCTGCTTGGGCACATAAGGCTTCCATAGCGGCTGGATCGCAAACATTAGCAGCCATAATGACCGGAGGACCAGGACTTTCTTGGAGATCTGTTGCAATGATTTTATGGGTGCACGATAATTTGGGTATAAGCGCCTGTCCCAAAAGACCTGCAGCACCGGTAATCGCGACGTTCATAATAGGTTTTAATTAATCCAATAGATGGAATGAATATGCGTGTTTTTAAGATAATCAAAGCCAGGTTAGAGACCAAATATACGTATATTTGATGTGTTATGGTATATTCTGTATTGGTTAAATACCACAATGTATTTAGCGTTTAATATAATTGTTGTTGAAAATCTACTTTGGGGTTACTGGACCAGGCCAGCGGGATTGGATATGGGCTGCTGATGTCGGAATTTGAACTTCGCTCAAACTGTGTAGAATAATTGAGCCGTCAAAGCCAATATCGTGTAATAAGTGTAAATAATAATCAAAATCTAATATCCCTTCTCCAGCGGCTAAATCTCCGGCATCTCCGTCATGGTCGAGATCTTTAGCATGGGCTAAATAGATAGAATCACCTAATAACTGGAAGGCTTCATCTAAGATGTCGCGCATACGTGGTAGTTGACCTGTATGGAAGAGATTGGCTCCATCGATGACGACCTGCAAATGATCCGAGCCCATTTCATCTAACAAACGACGGGCTTTAATGGCGGAATCAACAACGTTATTAACTTCGGGCTCAAAGACCAATATTACCCCATGCTCTTGAGCGATGGTGAGGGCTTCTTCCATAGCCGCGCGTAAGCGTTTCCAAGTAGCTGGGGTGGCATTGTCAGGGTGTGGATGCCATAGTGAATAAGGATTGCAGGTGCCTGTACAAAAGGTGATAAGTTGTGTCCCTAGAGAACGGGCCGATTTTGCTAAGACAGCAAGACGTTGCATGCCATCACGTTGCTGGGTTGGGTCGGGATGGATAATATTAAAAGTTCCTGAGAGGGCTGCCAATGTTAATTGGCGTGTAGCCAATGCGTTGCGGATATGGGTACAAGTATTTGATGTTAATGTGCGTGGCATATGTTCGTATCCAACTGACTCAAAGTTAAACTGAATCGCATTTAAGCCAGCCAGTACTACTGCATCTAAATTTTCTTCTAATGTGGATCGTACTAATAACTTACTGAATATGCCTAATTGCATCTACTGCTCCTTCAGGATCAGCATAAAACGCAGTGTAATGTCTTTTGAACATATGATTGGTAATAAATCATGGGGCTCGTTGGCTATTCTTGACTTACGGCGAAATGAGTTCGCCATGCTTTATCTTTGGGTTCACAATAGATTCTAATACCTCATCCCAAAAGGTGATGCGGGCATGTATTGCCCGGTTTGCTGCTGCAATGGCTTCCTGTATTTTAACTTCATCTTCTCCACACAAACCATTTAATAGACGTAGAGATAGCGGGGCATGAAAACCGTCATCAAGATGAATATGTCTGTTTAGATAAAAATAAAAAGTCGGTGCTTCTGCTTCTGTTACACCGATACGCTCTAGTACTGCGCGAAACATGCTGGGGATAATATGTTCTCTACCCAGTGCTAAGGCGGCTGCCACTTGATGCGGTTGGTCGTTTTGAATAAATCCAAAGGTTGTCGTTACGAAGCGCTGTGCCGCCAGTGGTACAAATGGTTGTTGTAAGGCATTGTCAATTCCCAGCTTATGTACGGTTTGGATAAAAGTGGTAGAGGCTACAGTTTTCGCGCCTATTTCGCTCATAGCTTTTTGATATAATTCGAAATGACTGGAAAATTCACCAGATTTATTAGTGGTATCGGATTCTTCTTCAAGCACTAATTCGTTTATAAAACGTCTGACGCTGGGATCTCCTTGCGGAAGCCATGGGTATTTTGTTGGTGCTACAACAGACTGAATATATTTGAGTAGGGACATGAAATCCCATACCGAATAGACGTGATGTTCCATAAAACATTGCAAATCTGAAAGTGTGGCAACCGCATCATATACAGGGTGTGTTTCAAGCTGTTCAGTAAAACTGGCAATTATATCAGTAGTAATTTCTTTTGACATTAAAATCCCGATAGCAATAGAGTGATGAATAGAGGTCTGGAGAGGATAGTGTTTATTATGGAAATAAACTGCTAGAAAAAATAAGATTTGAGATCGTTTGTCATAGCCGGTTTTTATGGGCTTGGACCAAATCGACTTAACCTTGCATTACCATGTGTATTGACTAATATGAAAAGCTTTTTACTCCCGAAATACATCCTGTATAAAGAATAAACAATTGCGTCAAGTTAAGGGGTAGCATAGTACCAATGCATAGAGGCTGATTACGCGTAGCGAATTTGATTATTGGCGCGACGGTAGCAGTATACCACAGCTTATTACCAACTCATTACGGCATTGCCACTAGTACCCGTTAGAAAATCGATTCCATACCAGATACCAGCGGTAACGAATTGACCAAGGATCAAACCTAAAAAAAATGGACGTGTTTTGATGTAAAGGCTGGGACCACCATAACGCAGAACGGCTGTTTTAAGCAACCAAGCCATAAAGACGCTTAAGAACATTGTGCCGAAAACTGCACTGATCGGGAAGCCCAAAGGATGAAAGGGCCACCAGTAAAAATGCTGACGTGCTACCATGAGTAAGGCCATAATGCCAGCGCCAATAGCGGTGTAGCCCCAATTTTCAAAGTGCGGGCCTTCCGGGCTTTGGATACGGGCTGCGGCGTTATCAAATGGGTAACGTGCTGCCCCATCAAAGAAGAACTGGTCGGTATTGATACCACCATAAGTATATCCCAAGTCAAGAATAGCCCAGACTGAACTGCCTAATGCCATTAGAATGGCGATAAGCATTGCCCAGAAGATCATGCGACGCCCTTTGGTAATAGTTTCTTCCACTAGCTTTAGGCTGTTAGCGCAAGAGGCCATAACAAAGGTAAGAATATCGCTAGCCCAGATATAGGTAAAGGCCATGGCAATAATGCCGGATTGCCCCAGGGCTTTTGTGCCAAAGCCAGCGGCGACAAAATCTGAGGCAATCATTGGTGCAAAAATAAATGCTAGGCCACCTTCGGCTACAACGCGGGTGATACCAATGAAAAGGACGAAGGCGAAGAATAGATAGATTGGTGTGATCCAAGCGGGTAAACCTGATAACCAGAGCCAGGTGCCCATAAGTGTGAGGCTACCCAATAATAGATAAACGGCAGTGCGGTACGAAAGTATTTCATCGCTATCATCGATAGCAGGATCATTGGTAAAGGCTTTGCGAGCGACGCGACGCAAATGATTACGGGCATTCCACAGACCGAATACGACTAGTGTGATAATAGCCCCAAAGCCTTGATGGACAATAATTGAGCCAGTATAGGCACTGTACACGCCGAGTATTGTATCTATTTTTTGAAAGCCAATAACATTAAAAATGCCTTGTTGTACGGTGTTGAGCAAATAAAAGAAACATAAGCCAAAGGCAATGTCACGGTTAACGAAATAGGAAAAACCGATCATTTGGAAGCTGATCCGCAACGGGATATTAATACTGCCACGAAACAGGGGAATACTAGAGTCTAGGTTAACCTGGGGCACATAAGGGAAATAGTGATTAAGACCATTCAGACTTTGAAGAATGGCTGGAATAGCGAAACCGACCCACATCAAAGGATTTTTGAAAAAGGGTTTGATAAGAGAAGGACGATCTACATTGTCCTGAATCATGGCAATAGGAACTTGAACTAGGGGAAAGACCAGACGCTCATGTTCGACCCATTGGCGTCGCAAGATGGTCATAATGGAGATCATTGCCAGATATAAGGCTAAAATAAAAGGTAACCAGTGAAGTAATGGCGGCAGCCACAAATCCCAGGGAATACCAATGCCTTTAGGTGCACCTTCATAAAAATCTTTAATACGGGTGAAATCATGATGGGGGATGATCCAATCGGGGATGAATGGGACTAAGACATTAGCCCAGTTATTTTCGGGCGTAGCATAATAAATGACACTGGTAATGTCCGGTAGCAGAAATGCACTCAAGCCCCATTCGGGGATTGTTGTAGCAGTGATCCACATGATGTAGATCAAGGCTAATTCGGCACGGTTTAGTAACCAAGAACGGCGTATCATTCCTAGGCTAGTATTGACCAATAAGATTAAAAAAAAGAACAGGATAATAGCGATGGGTGTATTGAAATACGAGGCAATGCGGGAGCCATGCAGGACCATATTACAGTAGGGCACTACAATACCTATTGCCCCTGCGCCTAAGGTGCCGATTATCAATGCGCGCCAGGTGGGGCTCAATGGACTCGGGCGATCGGAACTCAAATTCAAACTCCTTAACTGCGTGTAGTGATAACTGCTATGGCGATAAGATAATCGAGAATGATGGGATAAGAAATAGCATTAGCTAATAGTAGGAAATTAAGGCTCTTTTAGAACTATAAACTGATTAGCTGCAATTTGAGTCAGTGTTTGGATTTGGCCAGAAGGCCAATGAACGTCTAGTTGATCTACTAATTTATTCGTACCCAAGCCAAAATGAGCTCGGATATCATTATGTGACATAAAGGAACCCCCAGCGGTAATTTCAAAAATTTGGACGATATTACCTGCTGTTACATGTACTTTGGCTCCGATACCATAGCGGTTGGAACGCGTGCCTTGAAGACTGATATTTAACCAGTGATGTTTATTGCCTCCATCATTACGTAATAGATTGGGGCTAGCTTCAAGATTTAAAAAGAGTACATCCTGATCCCCGTCATTATCATAATCGCCTAAGCAGGAACCACGACTGGTGCTTAGTTGGGCAAATGCGGGAGCGGTTATTTCGCTATAACGGAAGTTATGGGCTGGACCTAAGTTTTGGAAAAGCTGATTAGGTTCAGCAGTGCCGTTGGGGCGTACATGATGCATTTGTGGATAGACATGACCGTTTGCTACAGCTAGATCTTGATCCCCATCGTTATCGTAATCAAGGAAGCAGGCACCAAACCCAAGATTAGGTTGACTGGGGTGTCCGAGTCCAGAGGTAAAACTCGTTACGCTAAAGGTGCCATTGCCGTGATTATGATAGAGGGTGTTATAATCGTCCTCAAAATGAGTTACGTAGTAATCGCGTTGACCGTCGTTATTATAGTCGCCATAGGCAATACCCATGCCTGCTTGTAAAGTACCCCCTTCACCAAAGGCAACTCCGGCTCGTGGACCAACATCAGTAAAAGTGCCATCGCCATTATTGTGATAGAGGAAATTAGGGGCCGAATCGTTAGCGATGTACAGGTCTGCTAGACCATCATTATTATAGTCGCCAAACACTGCACCCAGTCCGTACCATGGGGTAGACGCACTGATACCGGCGCTAGTGGTAATGTCTGTAAAGCTTGCATCGCCGTTATTACGATAGAGGACGTCTGGCGCCGCGGGTAAGCCACGTGGTCCGGCAAATACTAGAACACCTTTCCACATACCTGCACGCGGTGGTATGGCTTGAGGGACAAAGTCTACGTATTGAGCCACATATAGATCGAGATCGCCATCGTTGTCGTAATCGCCAAAGACCGCTGCTGTGCTCCAACTCTCAAGTGCCACCTTAGCTTGGCTGCCAATGTCAATAAAGGTGCCGTTACCTTGGTTAGCATAGAGTGTATTAGGGCCGTAGTTGGTGATATAAAGATCCTGATCACCATCATTATCGTAATCACCGGCAACACATCCCATACCCCAACGTGGGTCACCGCTAGCACTTTGGGTGGTATAGTCTACAAAGGTGCCATTACCTTGGTTATGATAGAGTACATTGGTTGGTGCAGAACCTGCTGGGTAAGCGCTAAAACGTGAGCCGTTTACCAGGTAGACGTCGAGATAACCATCATTATTATAGTCGAAGAAGGCACCGCCACCGCCTTTGGCTTCAACAATATAATTTTTTATACGATTACCTGATTGGTGGCGGAAATTAATACCGGCGGTAGATGTTACATCGGTGAAGGTTACGGTATGTTGTGCTGTAGTTGAGGTGTCCGTTGCAATAGATACTGGGGGCAGCGGAAGTGATGGTGGTGTGGGAGATTGGTCCGGAGTACAATTGTAAAAAGTACAGATAACAATATATATAAGACCGATAAGGCGATGTTTGAAAAACAAAAAGGACATAGACTATTCTGGCTCAGAAGCTGCAGTCATAGATTGAGCACAACGGAAACCGATATGTGAAGAGCGATCCTGGGGTAATAGTTTAAATCGATTAATCGTGCGTAAAGTGCCGATTTGACTGGTCCAGGAGCCGCCACGAAGGATTTTAAAACGTCCTGTCGCTGGTCCTTGAGGATCTTGTTCCGGGCTGTTTGCATAGTACTTCTCACTGTACCAGTCGGCACACCATTCCCATACATTACCGGCTAGATCGTAAATACCATAAGGACTTACGCCATTTTCGAAGCTACCTACGGGAGCGGTACTGGGGTAGCCATCTTCCGGATCCCACAGATTCGCATATTTGGCGGCATAGTCTTGGCCCCACGGCCACATATGGCCTGCATTGCCGCGTGCACTTTTTTCCCATTCGGCTTCGGTGGGAAGGCGTTTATTTTGCCAGGCACAGTAGGCTTGAGCGTCGTCCCAAGAAACATAGACAACGGGGTGATCTGAACGTTGGCTTATATCGGAACCGACGCCTTCAGGGTGACGCCAATTAATGCCATCTGAAAATTCGGGGGCAGTGGGATATTCGGCAGCTGTGATGTAATTGGTCGCTTTTATAAAGGCAGCAAACTGTTTATTAGTCACTTCATAGCGATCTATAGAAAAGTGACTAAGAGTAATAGTATGAGCAGGTTTTTCATCGGTAGCGCGTGGATGATTCAGCCCCATTATAAAACTACTTGCCGGTACTACTATTTGTAGAGAAGTCGAGTTGGGTTCGGCGTTAGTCGTTAATACGCTAATAAGCCATAGGAGTACAAAGTGAAGTAGGTTTTTCGTACCCATTAATAAGCTACTGAAATAGTACCAACTTGGGCGTTAGTTGCCTCGTCGGCATCAAGTGCAATACGATAAAAATAGTGTCCTGGAGGGACGATTATACCTTGATCATTGCGACCATCCCATGTTGGTACCTGATCACCTTGTATAAAGAGTCCGCGGATTACACCTAGTTGTTCTAAATGGCGCACCGGACGACCAGCCAGATCGTAGATAGCAATCTTGAGCTCACGAGGAACTGATACATCATGTAGTTGAAAACGAAAATTAACTACGTCGTTGATGCCATCGTTATTAGGGGTAAATGGATTAGGCTTAATAGCTATTTTACCTAATGGTGTAGAGCCCACGTCTTCCGTCCGGACACCTAGGGAATTACCTGGGAAGTTAATATTAGCGTCACCCGGTTCAATAAGTTGCTTAACACCGTCACTTTTGCTATCAAAAACCCAACCTTGGAATTGGGTGCCATAGCGTACAACATTGGCGTCGAATTCGACTTCAATAAGTTTAAATGTATCATCGGCACCTTGAAGCTTTGGCAGTGAGATGATGATTCGATCGGTGAGAATTTCTACCGGAAATTCATCGCCTAAGGCAATACCGTCAACACG
>JACLAC010023405.1_pt1 | contig 31566 bp, 28 predicted proteins | sample 8027881 | NCBI WGS metagenome assembly JACLAC01 (sample SAMN15725517, study PRJNA655200) | protist metagenome | isolation source: fluorescence activated cell sorting (FACS) single amplified genomes of... | place: Spain: Blaines Bay Microbial Observatory, Mediterranean Sea | collected 2016-01-19 | reverse complement strand
TCAAAATATCCAGATTTCGGGGGTAAAAGTAGAAACAAAAAAAGTAAAGGAAATTACAGATGCCTTCAATCTGAATATTTGTGCAACACATGAACCGGCAGCAGATATTCTTGCTCAACCGCATGAAGTTGTCGAGCGTTTGAATATGCTAGATTGTGAGCACACTGCTTTCCCAAACATAGCTAAATATCCAATTAAAACAAAGGAAGATGTAGTTAATCTAGCAAGGAAACTTGATAAATCTGGAGAGGTTTTGAAAAGAAACGGTAAAATTCTTTCATATCATAATCATGAATATGAATTTGCGAGAATTGAAGGAAAAACAATCTTAGAGACCATTTTTGAAAATACTGATTCAGAACATCTAAAAGCAGAATTGGACACACATTGGGTGCAGAGAGGTGGAGCAAATCCAACTACTTGGTGCAAGCTTCTGAGAAAAAGATTACCGTTACTACATTTGAAAGATTATCTTGTGACAACAGAGCGAGAAATACTTTTTGGTGAAATAGGATCTGGAAACCTTGAATGGGATTCAATTATAGAAGAAGCAAGAGTATCCGAATGTGAATGGTACATTGTAGAACAAGATCATTCATTAATTGATCCCTTTGAATCGATTAAAATGAGTTACAACTTTTTAGTAGAAAATTTTACTAGCTAACATATGGGAAAGTTAAATGTATTGTTAATTTGTGTTGACCAGTGGTCAGGAAAATTTGTCGGTGCCGCTGGACACAAAGTTATAAAAACACCTACATTAGATTCGTTAATACAATGCGGTATAAATTACTCTAATGCTTACTCAGAATGTCCAGTCTGCATACCAGCAAGAAGAACAATAATGACTGGGTTGAGCCCAAAAAACCACGGAAACCGAGAATACTGTGAAAAGCTCGAAATGCCAAAAGCACAAACATTGGCTGAATCATTTAAGAAAGCTGGTTATCAAGCTTTTGCAGTCGGTAAAATGCACGTTTACCCACAAAGGAATAGAATTGGTTTTGATGATGTAATTTTACATGAAGAAGGAAGAAACCAATTTGGGGTATCAGACGATTATCAAGTATGGCTTACAGAACAGGGTTTTGGTGGTGAAGAATTTGGGCATGGAATGTCAAATAATGAATATCTGACAAGACCGTGGCATCTGGCCGAAAAAGCGCACCCAACTAACTGGTCAACAAGAGAAATGATTAAAATGATTAGAAGAAGAGATCCAACAAAACCGGCACTTTTCTACTTATCGTATCAGTTTCCTCATCCACCTCTTGTACCAATTGCGCAGTACTTAGACATGTACAAAAAAGAGGAAATTGATTCACCAGTATTGTCAAGTGACTGGTTAAATGTTAAAAATTTCACAATTGCTAATCTACAACAATTAGGAAAAAACTATTCAATAGATTTAATTAGAAACGCTAGGCAGGCTTATTACGGACAATGTACCTATATTGATCACCAGTTAAGACTTCTAATTGGCACGCTCAGAGAAGAAAGACTTCTGTCTAACACTTTAATAGTCTTTATAAGTGATCACGGAGAAATGCTTGGGAACCATATGATGTGGGGTAAAAGAAGCTTTTATGAAAATTCTGCAAAGATTCCAATGATAATTTCAGGAGAATGTATTGGAAATAGAAATGAGGAAGATACAAGATTAGTAGGACAAGTTGACCTTATGCCAACTCTGTTGGATATTTGTCAAATTGATCATGGGCTTGATCTCGATGGCTTATCAGTTTTTTCATCCAACTCACACAAATATTTGTTTGGTGAAATAAATGAAGTACCTTCAGCAACGAGGATGATTCATGACGGTCAGTTTAAACTGATTTATTATCCAGTAGGGAACTACTTTCAGCTTTTCGATCTTAAGAATGATCCTGATGAATTAATTAATTTAGTTCATCAGGAGAAATTTTTCGAAAAATTTAGAGAACTGGAGAGAATTCTAATTCAGAACTTGAATAGTGGAGATAAAAATTGGGTACACAACAATTTTTTAGAAGGATTGAAAGACAGGGATTTTTCTCCAGATTCTAATCTTAGAATCGGAAATCAAAGAGGTGTAAATACACACCCACAAAATTTTAACCTTTAGAAAGAGGAGGACAAAGAATAGAAATTTAAATCGGTTGATTTATTAATCGTAAATTTTAAAAGGAAAAAAATGAGAAATGTTCTTACTAAAATAGCTTCGTTTACTTTAGTTCTAGGAATTCCACTAACAATCAACGCAGCGAAATATCAAGAATCGCCAGAATTAAAAAAACTAGTAAAAACTGGAGAAATTGAGGAAGTAGTAAAAAGACTACCTAACAATCCAAGAGTCATTACTGTAGTTGATAAAATTGGCAAATACGGAGGTATATGGAATGCGGGACTAAAAGGTGAAAACGATACAGGGTGGTTTGCAAGATCAGTTCAATATGAACCGCTGATCGCTTACAACAGAGAATGGACAGGAATACAAGAAAATATTGCTGAAAGCTGGACTGTAAGTGAAGATAGCACGGTTTTCAGGTTCACGCTGCGTAAAGGACATAAATGGTCAGACGGTAAACCTTTCACAGCGCACGATATTGTTTTTGCAATGAATGATGTTTTCTACAATCCAGATATAGTGAATTCAGGCTCATCTATATTTAAGGTCGGTGGAGAACCTGCGCAAGTTACTGCGATTGACGACCAAACAGTTGAATTCAAATTTAGTGCACCTTACGGAATGTTCTTGATCAAGTTAGCATCTGTTGATAGTAGGGGACTTACCGATACCCCTAGGCACTATTGTGAGAAATATCACAAAAAATATAATAACAATGTAGATGCGCTAGCTAAAAAAGAGGGATTTGATGATTGGTCCCAGTTATATGTGTATCACTGTAACTACGGTGGGGACAAAGCTGGATTCAAAGATGTTAATCGACCTACGATACTTCCCTGGTCATTGACCAAACCATATGACATCAATAACCAAATAGTTTCATTCAGAAGAAATCCTTACTTTTACAAGGTTGATACTGAGGGTAATCAACTGCCTTATCTTGATGGCATTGATTTCTATAGGGCGCAGGATGCAAATGATTTAGTTTTGAGGGCTCTGAACGGAAAAATTGATTATCAGCTAAGGCACATTGCAACAACACAGAACCAAGCTGTATTTATTGAGGGTGCCGAAAAGGGAGGATATGAACTAGTACCAGCAACCTCAGCAATGGCAAATGCGTTGGCAGTTTCACTCAATCTTACACACAAAGACCCTATTAAAAGGAAAATTTTTGGTGACAAGCAATTTAGAATTGCGCTGTCTCATGCTATAGATCGACAAGAAATCATTGACGCAGTCTTTGTAGGACAAGCTGAGCCATACCAGCTTGCTCCATTGAAAGGGCATCCACTTTTTAACGAACAACTTGCAACACAATATACCGAATACGATCCGGACAAAGCTAACGCAATCCTTGACCAAGCAGGTTATAAGCGAGGCTCTGATGGATATAGAGTAGGTCCGGACGGCAAAACAATCAGCTTCGTTATTCCATCCGCTGGAGAATTCAAACCTTACTTCGTTCCTATTGTTGAATTAGTTCAACTTTACTGGGAAGAAATAGGTATCAAGGCGGAATTTGAAAGCATGGATCGAAATTCATTCTACACACTTAAAGATTCTAACCAACATGATGTCGGGATTTGGATTGGATCTGGTGGAGGAGGATTTGATGTAATGTTGAATCCGAGATACTTCTTTCCATGGAGTTGGGAATCTCTATTTGGGATTGGCTGGTATCAATGGCATAGAGATCCTAACGGTGAGATTGCGGTAGAGCCACCGCCAGCTGTGAAAAAGCAATTTGAACTCTACGATAAGGTCATGGCCTCTTCTGACATTGATTCACAAAATAATTACATGAAAGAACTTCTTCAAATATCAGCAGATGAATTTTGGACTATGGGCATAGCAACACCTGCTCCAAACTATGCAATCAAAAAGAAGAATTTCCACAATGTTTTGGCGGGTCAAATATATTCATGGACTTATCCATATCCAGCACCTGCTGAGACATCGCAATACTTTAAAGATTAGCAACCAAAACAATAAATAAAACTCTTAGGTATTGGTACAAAGAAATATATGATAAAGTTCTTAGCATTCCGATTTATCAATGCGATAATTATGTTGTGGGCCTTATCATTGATCACTTTTGTATTGATACAGCTTCCTCCTGGTGATGCATTAACTGCTCACTTAGCCGTTCTTGCAGCTCAGGGGGAAGAAATGGATGTTACAGAAATCAAGAGATTGAGAGAAGTATACGGTTTAGACGGCCCAATGCATACTCGCTACTTCAGGTGGATATCAGGGGTACTTGTAGGAGATTTTGGGCAAAGTTTTCTATATAGTCGTCCTGTTGAAGAATTAATCTGGAAAAGATTAGGCTGGTCAGCCAGTGTTGAGGGGTTAGCGATATTAGTAACCTGGTTAGTAGCAATTCCAATAGGGATTTATTCAGCTGTCCGCAAATACTCTTTAGGAGACTATATCTCGACAATTTTTGGATTCATCGGCATGGCAATTCCTAACTTTTTCTTTGCCTTGTTGTTGATGTATTGGTCCTACGTTTATTTTGGAGAAAATCTTGGAGGATTATATTCTTCAGAGTTAGAAGATCAACCTTGGTCAATAGAAAGAATTGTAGACTTTCTAGCTCACGTGTGGGCTCCAGTTTTGGTATTAGCTACGGCAAGTACTGCCCAGCTAATTAGAATATTGAGAGCTAATCTACTAGATGAACTGAGTAAGCCATATGTTGTAACTGCAAGATCGAAGGGTTTGAGTGAAACTCGGTTGTTACTAAAGTACCCGCTAAGATTAGCGATGAATCCCGTCATAAGTACACTTGGATGGCTTTTACCGAATTTAATCTCAGTATCAGCCGTCGTAAGTGTTGTCTTAAACTTACCTACAACAGGCAGCATGATGCTATCAGCACTCATGAGTCAGGATATGTATTTGGCAGGAGCATTTGTGCTTTTGTTAGGCGCGTTAACACTATTCGGAACTTTTCTATCAGATATACTTCTAGCTATAGTTGATCCAAGAATTCGATTGGGTTTTACAGAATTATAAATGGATACTACAAAAGATAACAGCCAACATCAATCAATGGAGTATCGTGCTGTTGCAGGGGAGTCTCAATGGGCACTAATCTGGAAAAGATTTAAAAAACACCGTCTAGCCCAAATTAGTGGAATAGTACTAATTTTTCTCTACACAATAGCAGCATTCGCTGAATTTCTTTCTCCAAGATCAACCACCAGTTTTAAAGCTAGTTACACTTACGCACCTCCTCAAGAAATCTTCTTCTTTCATCAAAAAAACGACGGTAGTTCAGAGTGGAATCCACATGTTTTGGGTTACAAAATGAAAGTTGATCCAAAAGCTATGAAACGAACTTTTGAACCAAATCAAAAAAAAATAATTGAAATCGTTTTATTCCCGAAAGTCAAAAAATATTATTTAATGGGAATTTTTCCGCTTGAAACAAGGTTATTTGGAACCAAAAGAGAAAGAGATCCATTTTATCTTTTGGGCTCAGATAGAATTGGAAGAGACTTGTTAAGCCGCCTAATCCAAGGTACTAGAATTTCTTTATCTATTGGTTTAGTAGGTGTCATAATTAGTCTAGTTCTTGGAGTTCTGATTGGTGGAATTTCTGGATTGTCCGGTGGAACTGCAGATTCAATAATTCAAAAAGTAATTGTGTTTTTAAGATCTTTACCTGCCATACCATTATGGTTAACTTTAGCAGCCAGTTTACCCAAGGAATGGTCATCAATTGCAGTTTACTTCTCAATTACAATCATACTATCGTTAATTGGATGGACTGAACTCGCTAGAGTCGTGAGAGGAAGATTTTTGGCAATGAAAACTGAGGATTTTATTACAGCTGCAAAGTTAGATGGTTGTACTGATATCAGAATAATTTTGAGACATATGGTACCATCGTTCACAAGCCATATTATCGCATCCACAACACTTTCAATTCCAGGGATGATTTTGGCTGAAACAGCATTGAGTTTCCTCGGTCTAGGTTTACAGCCACCAGTAGTTAGTTGGGGAACTCTAATGCAGGATGCTCAAAATATCAGAGCACTTTCAACTGCGCCTTGGCTGTTGCTACCAGGGATACTAGCAATTGTAACAATACTTGCGATGAATTTTTTAGGTGATGGATTACGTGACGCAGCCGATCCTTATGATCAGTTTATAAAGAGATAAGATGGATTCTTCTTTCAGAATAAGATTAGAACTAAAAAACTTAAGTGTTAAATTTAAATCTGACGATGGAGATTTGCTTGCTGTCAACAAAATTAATCTCCAAGTACCAGCCTCTAAAACGTTGTGTATAGTTGGTGAAAGTGGCTGTGGTAAAAGTGTCACCGTAAGTTCGATACTAAAATTGCATGATCCAGATTCTTCATCGATTGATGGTGAAATTATTTATCACCAAAATGACGAAGACATTTTTCAGATAAATAAAATGAATTCGAAAAGTAAGGAAATGCAAAAAATAAGGGGCAATGAAATATCAATGATATTTCAAGAGCCCATGACTGCGCTCAGTCCAGTGCATACCGTTGGTGATCAAATTTGTGAAATGATGAGGTTACATGAAAAGTTGAGTTTACGTGCAGCTTCAGAGAGGGCTGTTACTTTGCTAGAAAAGGTAGGTATCCCAGCGCCTGAGAAAAGGTTTCATCTTTATCCCTTTCAACTTTCTGGTGGAATGAGACAAAGGGTAATGATTGCAATGGCATTGAGTTGTCATCCTCAAGTACTGATAGCTGATGAACCTACAACAGCACTTGATGTGACTACACAATCACAGATTTTGTTGTTGCTGAAAGAACTTCAAGATGAGTACGGTATGACAATTATCCTCATCACACATGATCTAGGTGTTGTCGGCGAAATTGCAGACTACGTTGGGGTTATGTATTTGGGTGAAATGGTTGAATACGGGGACGTCTATACTATTTTTGAAAAGCCTATACATCCTTATACAAAAGATTTGCTCGCCTCGGTTCCCACAATTGATAGAGAATGGGATCAAAGACTCAATGCTATTCAAGGATCAGTACCTTCATTAAACCAGAGACCAACTGGTTGCTGTTATCATCCCAGATGCCTTGTTCGAAAGAAAGTGTGTGAGAATGAAGTACCTAACATTTATTTTGACAAAATCAATTATCATAAAGTTGCGTGTATTCTAGCTGATCCTCACTTTCAGAGAGGTATAGATTGAGCGATAATATTTCAAACGTTCTAGATATAAAAAATATTGAACTTGAATTTAGAATTAAATCTGGGCTCCTTTCAAATCATGAATCGATTAAAGTTCTTAATGGAATTGATTTGAGCGTTGGCCGAGGCACTACAGTTGCTCTTGTAGGCGAGAGCGGCTGTGGAAAAACTACATTGGGAAGAACAATACTTGGGCTGTATAAACAATCCAAAGGTTCAGTGATATACAGAGATTTGTTCGGACAAGTTTATTCGATACTAAATTGTAATAAAATAGAATTGAAAAAGTTGAGAAAAGAACTTCGAATGATTTTCCAAGATCCCTTTTCATCTTTGAATCCGAGACTGCCAGTTTTCGATATTATAGGCGAACCATTGCTGATGAATAAAATTGTTAAGCGAAGTGAGTTACAAGAAAAGATAGAGAAGGCTTTAGTGCAAGTAAATTTACCTGCAGATTCAATGCGGAGATATCCTCACGCTTTTTCAGGTGGACAGAGACAGAGAATATCAATAGCAAGAGCACTAATAACAAACCCAAGGGTACTCATTGCAGATGAAGCAGTTTCTGCATTAGATGTCTCTGTGCAAGCTCAGATTCTTAACTTGCTCATTGACTTAAAAGAAGATCTGGGTCTAACATTTATATTCATTAGTCACGACTTGGCAGTAGTTAAATATATTAGTGATTTTGTCGCAGTCATGTATTTAGGTAAGATTGTTGAAAAGGCGCCTGTTAAAGAAATATTTGAAAATCCCAAACACCCTTATACAAAGATTTTATTAGCTTCAGTTCCTAATCCTAATCCTAGAAAGAGGTCACTTTCTAAGATTAACGTCTCAAGTGGTGAGATTCCAGACATGATTAATTTACCGTACGGCTGTGCTTTCCAGAACCGTTGCCCGATTTCGACAAATGAGTGTAAAAATAAACCTCCGAAACTAAGTAAAATTACTGGAATTGATCATGAGGTTGCGTGTCACAATTTTGAATAGCTAATATCGATCAATTATATGGAAAAAAAACATATGTTACTTGATGAAGAATGCGAGTGGCTTCCTTGGAAAGCTTTCGGAAGGCCAACCGTGATGAGGGATCAAGATAAAATAAGAAAAGAATTGGCCTGCAACTATAATGTAGAGATTCATCCAGAATCCTTTATTGCTTTTCAAGCACGGATTTACCTTAATAGCAAGGATGAAAGGGGTTATTTAAAAATCGGAAGAAACAGTTTTATTGCAGCAAATTCAATCATCAGAGGTACTTCGATTACGATAGGTGAATCTTCCACCATAAATTCATTTTGTAGTGTATTTGGTAAAGTTGAAATGGGTGATGGCGTTCGCATCGGATCCTTCACTACTTTAGCAGGTGCTAATCATGGACATCAATCGACTAAAATTCCCATTTACAAACAGAATCATACTCACATGGGTATATTAATTGGCAACGATGTCTGGATAGGATCAAACTGCTCTATAGTTGATGGAGTAAAGATTGGTGATCATGTTGTGATTGGTGCCGGATCAGTTGTAACCAAAGATGTAGATGATTATTCATTTGTTGCAGGCAATCCGGCAAAATTGATTAAAGACCGAAGGACTGATGCCCAAAGTTTTCATAATGGAATCGACCATGCCTTAGGGGTGTTTGGCGAAAATTTTGGCAATCAATGTCAAACTTTGCTGAGAAAATATCAATTAAATGACACAGATTGCTCTGATTTTGACGGACGATACCCTGAGGGTGTAAAACGAGTAAGATTTTTGTGCGATGCAATTGAGATTTCTTCAATGGTTGATGAATTGCCACCTAACTGGACACGGTCTTCTCTCATTAATCATTTACAAAACCTTCAAGACGAAGAAACTGGGCTAACACCGGATCCGAATATACCGATTGACAGACTTGATACGGATACAATCCTCAAAACATCAAACGATAGTTACTGTGGTTACCATTTATTGAGCGTTGGGTATGCACTAGAAGTATTGGATAGTCATTTTAAATTCCCCATTAACGCAGTTTCAGAAATTTCTGAGGTTACACTATTAGAGCAGCTAAATAGTAAACTACCATGGAATGATTCTGCCTGGAAAGCAGGCAGTTGGATCGATCATTACTCCACTGGGGTTTATCACAATTACATGTATCACCAAAAACCTCGTAGGATTGAAATCCTTGTAGGTTGGCTGCATGAAAATATTGATATCTCCTCAGGCCTCTGGGGAAAGCCAACTCGTAAAGAGGGGTGGTTGCAGCCGGTAAATGGATTTTACAGATTAACGAGAGGTCTCCACGCCCAATTTGGCGTAAAGCTGCCTTTGCCTGAGACAACTATCGACATTATCCTGAGCTATATCCGTCAGAATAACTATTTTGTTACACAAAATATAAATGCTTGTAATCTATTAGATGTTACTCACCCACTTTGGCTCTGTGGTCAACAAACGGATTACAGGAGAGAGGAAATTGAGAAATTTTTTTCTGGGCTGCTACTTAGAATCATTAAAACTTGGCATAACAATAAGGGGTTTAGTTTTGCACCTGGCTTACAGCCTTCACTTCAGGGCACTGAAATGTGGCTATCAATCATTTATATAATTGCTTCTTACCTGGGTGCGCAAAAATCTTTACGATATAAGCCTAAGGGGGTACATAGGACTAATGTCGTAGCGCCACTGTCTTAACCGTGCGAACGAGTGAATGTCAAAATTTTATTTTTTACATCATTTGTAATCGGGTTTTCCCATCTTGGTGGTATATATTTCACGTTCACAAATCTTCTGTTTCACCGCCTTAATCAAGATGTCAATTTTATAGGGAATATTAATGCTTTCTCACAAATATTTCTTGTATTAGGATCAGTAGTTTGCCCAGTCCTTCACAATTTCTTATCTGAAAAAAGAATCCTCCAATCGTCCAGCTTATCGCTTTTTGTTTCTCTAGTCACTTTGAGCTATACTTACTTCCTAGATGATTCTTCCCGTATATTTCTTTTTTCAGTCCTTCACATAGCCTCACATTTTTTCTTAGGAATACTGATTGTATTGTTGAATCCTTTAGTCCACAAGTATTCAAATAAATCAAATCTTAAAAAAAATGTTTCAATACAAGTTGCGTTAATGATACTTGGAGGTTTATTAGGCTCCCTTTTCGGTGGCCTGGTAGTCAAAGTCTTTCTACACCAGTTTGAATACAATAATGAATCTGTAGAGCCGATCTATTTTGCTATGTTTATAGCAAATCTGTTTTACATTTTAGTCTTTATATTCGCTTTTCATTTTGAAGTCAGTGAATTTGGTTTAGATAATCGTAAACTTCAAAACCAAAATTTGCCCAAAACAGCAAAAACTAGAAATAATTTTTTAAATCAATTAATAATACTTATTATTTCAATATTTATAATATTTCGTTTAACTGGTGAGTATTCTCTGAGAATATATTTTAATCTATACTTAAATAACGAGATTGGAATTGATTTAGCTAACATTGCTTTTTTGTTCAGTATGGCTCAATTATTCTCCTTAGGAGGTCCTTTAATTTCGCTTGCTTTAATGAATAGGTTTGAGGAGGAAAAGGTGTTTACAGCAGCGACTTTCTTGTTGGGGTTAGCTGTTTTATTAATTGGAATAGTATCTAACGAAATTTTAATATTTAGTTTTTATATCTTCTCTCTACTCTGTGCTCAGATAGCTAGGCCCTCATTGATAATAATCACCATGAAGCATTTACCACTTTACTATCAAACTAAAATGTCTGGTGCAAATATCGTTGCAATTGGCCTGTCTGGGTTTCTTGTATCTTATCTTGGAACAATACTCATCAATCCAATAGGTTATTCTTTCTATTTTTTATTGGCAGGTACAATCTCCATGGTATCAGCAGTAATTTTTTTACTATACATTCATCGAATCCTTCTCTCTTTGTCTTCAAAACAATCAACTAGTGAGTTTAATTAATTATTACTTATACACAGTACTCATACTCTTTACCAGAGACTAGTAAGTATCGGGGTTTTGGTTTCTCACCAGTGTATTTAGTTTTTGAACTCATATATCCAATGGTAACACCTATCCTTCCGTTTGAGCTCAAGTTTGGTCCGGTTCTATGCAGCACTTTACTGTGGTGAAAACAGCAACTTCCTGCTTTTAACGGAATAGCAACCTCTCTTTCGTAATTAATATCTTTGTCCTCAATTCTAAAATCCTCGAGATGCTTGTGATCAATTATTTCTCCCTTGTGTGAACCTGGTATATATCTCATGCATCCATTTTCAATCGTTGAATCATTAATTGCAATCCAGCAAATGATCTGGTTCTTTGGCTCTACATCTGTCCAATAAGCTGAATCCTGATGCGGAGGCTTTGCTGATCCAATATGCGCTTGCTTGCACATAGTTTGATCAAGATAAACTTTCAAATCTGGCCCGATTATGGCTTTTACATAAGCTAATATTTCTGGTTTCCTAGCTAGCTGTGTGAAAATTGAATCATATTTTGTTAGGTGAGATATTTTTCTGACTGCACTTATATCATTTATATGATTTTTTCCTTCTAATTTAGGTTCAATTTGGATGTGCTTTTTTGGAAAATCAGTTTCACCTTTAGAAATTTCTTCCAATCTTTTCCTGATTTCTTTTACCTCTGACATAGATAAAATGTTTTCAACAGGTAGATACCCTTCTTTGTTAAATTTTCTAATTGAATCTTTTGGTACTTTCATATTCGTTGACTCTGACTACTTGATTCTAATTTGATCGTTTTAGGATACGTGAGGATTTCTGATTAACTTTGTGTTCTTCCAACATTTGAAAAATTTAGTTGCTTAAGTATACCAAATATTTCAGAATTATCGTTAGCCAATCGTGTTTATATAATAGATTATGAGCTTAAAAAAGATCCAATTTATATAAACAGTATTATTACTCGAATCTTATAAATTCTTAAGAGCTAATTATTTTTATTCAGATAATATTTAACTACTAATAGAATATCTTTCTTAACTATGTTTTATAAAGTATTGTCTACGCTAGACAGCTGTTTTGTTCAAAAATTTGATTGCGTCTTCTAATCGATCATCACCCCAAAAAATTTCTTCCCCAATTGAAAATGTAGGGACTCCAAATACGCCGTGACTCTTGGCGAGTTCCGTGTTGTGTTCGTAGATTTGAATTGTTGAAGCCATTGTGGCTCTCGAGATGATATCGCTGGCATTTTTGTTCAGCAAGGAAAAAACTTGGCTAAGATTTTCATCGGAGCCAGCCTCTAATCCTTCGAGGAACCAAAGGGAATAAGTGGTCTCAAGATATTCTAGAAACCAGCCTTCTGTATTGGCTACAACTCCCACCTGATTGGCCAAATCAAAATTTTTCAGAGGGTAGGGAGCTGGCACTTTGGGAATCGGAATCCCATAGTATTTGGCTCTACGTGAAATATCCCTCCACATGTGCTGGACTTTCGGTTTTTTGGAAGGAGGAAATGGGATGTTGTCCATCTCTTTCATGATTTTCCGAATACTGATTGGAACGAATTTCATTTGAAGATTGTATTCTTGCAGCATGGATTTCATCCGCATGGCTGTGAGGTAGGTGTAGGTGCTCCCTACAGAAATCCAAGCTATTATTTTTTGGCGACTCATTTTTCCTTTAGAACTGGCAGTACAAGTTGAGGAACGGTTTCGTGAAACTGATGAATCCAAAATCTGTTTTTGCATTCACATCGATTCTTCTCGACAACTGATTGAGCAGAAAATCAGTCATTGATTTCCCTTGAAAATTTGCATTGCTATGCCAATTTTGGGAGATTGTTGACCATAGCTTTTTTCATCCAATTGCATGGAAGAGATAACTTAGCTTTCAATGAGTCCGGGTGGCAAATGTAAAATCCAACTGGTCGGTAAATTGACAATAAAAGTTTGGGCAAAGTAAATGAGCTTACATTGAGCCAAATAAGTTTCTCTATCGAAGATATTTGATGAAAGGATTCAGATGGTGAATTGGAATGATATGAGTCAGCTACAAAGAAGGATTTCTGAGACAAGTGTGGGAGTCCAGAGAAGAGAAGCTGTGCTGAAGGAGCTAAGCCCTGAGTTGGGACAAGTTATCCTGGAAATCGGATGTGGAGGTGGTCAACTGCTAAAGGAAGTGGGATTGAGAGTCGGGCCCAGTGGCAAGGTGATTGGCCTGGATATCAGTGTAGATCAAATTACAGCTGCAAAAAACTTCTGTGAAGAGGTCGATAACATTGAGTTTTTCAACGGCAAGCTTGAAGAACTCGAATGGAGTGATCATCAATTAGATTCAGTGACCTCCACACAAACCCTGGAATATGTTGAAGACTTGGACTCCCTGAGACTTCCATGGTAAAATTGATGAAATCAAGGTCTAAAGTTTGTGAACTATTCCACCCTTTGGGATTATTTTCGATTCCACGGACCAGAAGAGAAACTAAATCAAATGATCCATACAGCGGCTATACATCAAGCTCATTTGATGTTGCCTTCGAATCTGCTTGGGATCTTGAACAATTACGGCTTTCACAATGTTAGAACGACTCCGACACCTTTCTTCTTTACCAAGCGAGACGGTAATTCCTTTGCGAATTTCACAGAAATGAATCTAGTGAAGGTCGCTCTTCAGAATGGTGTTGCCGAGAAAACAGTCAGCGAATGGAGAATACAACTGAAAAAAGCGGAGAAAGAAGGGAGGTTTTCCTTCACTGTGATTGGTGTGGTGACGGCAGGGTATTTGGCGTGATGGTGAAATTTTTTGGGGAATAAAGCGATTTTCTCAATTTCTATTAGTTGCTAAATGCGGAAATTACAAATTCTTCAGCAGTTCAGATAAGTCCTACTTGCTAGAAATATCTTTCTCGAATTCGATCTATCCAATTCTTGACTTACGAACATCAGGGACCCCCTCGCTAGTCTTCAAATTCGAATACTTGGTCTGTCCAATCATCCAGCATTGAGACCTCCATCTGCCAGAAAAACCCAACCGTTGGAGAAAGTGAATTCGTCCAAAGCCAGGAAAAGTGCAAATTGTGTGATCTCTGAATCAGTTCCATACCTGTTCATCGGGGTCATTGTTTTTGCAAAATCCTCAACCTTTTCTGGAATTTCCGTATTTACCTGTTGATGCAGAGATTCCATCATCTGGTTCGCAATTGGACCTAGTGCTAGAATGTTGAAACGAATGCCACTAGATTCAAACTCTAGGCACACAGTTTTAATCATCCACAGACCGCGTGCTTGCTGGCAAAGGGTACAGCCCATTAAAACCAATGACTTCTCTAACTGAGGATATGACTACGAAAGAACCACTTTTCTGTTTGGTCATGATTGGATTGGAATGCTTCAGAGGCAACCAAACTCCTATGATGTTGATTTCAAGTACGGAGTTGAATTGTTCATAAGTGTGTTCTGACAGTGGTTTTACCGCCCCTTCGGTTGCAGCATAGGCAATCACAGCGTCCAAAAATCCAAATTTCTCATTCGTTTTGTTGGTCGCAGAGGCAACAGCACTTTCGTCTCTGGCTTCGTATTCAAGACAGATGATGTTTTCATCAACACCCAATTCGGCCTGAAGTTCATTTAGCTTGTTCCGGTCTCTTCCTAACAGCGCTAGCTTCGCACCATTTTTTTGAATAACTTCGTGGTTTCCTTGCCGATGCTTCCTGTCGCCCCTGCAATTAGAATACTTTTGTCTGCTAGTCTCATTGGCACTATTTCCTCGTCAAGAAGTAAAAGTGATTTGGCTCAGGCTCGTGACCTTTAAATTTTTTGGTGGTTGAACTTGAGAATCAGTCTTTGCTGCTAACTGCTTTCAGAAACTCCTCATGATTCCAATTCCAAAGCGGAATTTAGGTTCTTTTTGCTGGAATTGTTTGTCTTGGTCATTAGCAAATTCAAGCAGCCGAATGCTCGCTTCCTGATCATTGATCTCGCCACTTTTCACAGAGTCTACCAGCTTATCCCCAACGAACACATACTCTGAAATATACTTTTCCGTTCGGGTGCCATTGTCGTTATAGATCGATTCTACCTTTGATTTGATGCAGTCCCATTCCTCCAAGAAACTTGGGGAAGCACACTCGTTGATTTGAATTTCTTGAATCGTGAGCCTGGTGGAGGTGCATCCAAAGGCTAGGACTAGAAGAGAAAACCCACAACAAATTCTGGTCATTGAGTTCATTCAATCTCATTAGACGATTTTTTAGTAGGAAGAATATAAATAGTGGTTAAAGTTCTGTTAACCTCGACATGATTGGTCCCATGAATTCTTCAACCAATACTATATCGTTATCAGTGCTGCTTTTTTCTCGCTTCACTTGTCTTTTTGCCATTTCCTCCTCCGCGATTTTTTCTGAAGGATAGATGATTAGAGATTGATGATGGTTCTCATCAATTTTCCACCAGATGACGTCCTCAGCAGTAGTATCCCCACTCACAGACTTATTCATATTTGCCTGCAATTCTGCTGGACTTGGAACACTATTTTTCCAATACCACTTCGTGTAAACTGCAAATTTCATAAATAGTCTCTCTGCTTGTTATAATCAGTAGTTTCTTAAAAAAGTTTCCTTAAGTCAATTGACAGAGAATTGCTAGATTGAGTTGGCTTATGCATAGACCGCTTGCCGTAGGCCCTTAAGATAGCCGATCGCGAAAAGTCTACCGATCTCAGAGTAACCGAAATTTTGGTTGCTGTCCTCCCCCATCGTGGGAACGTGGTCGGGGCGACAAATACCATTATAGCCCACTTCCTTGTAAGCCTGCATGCAAGCAACCATATCGGTCTTGCCGTCATCGTGGAAGGTCTCGACAAAATCAGTGGCCTGTCCCTGCACATCGCGGAAGTGTACAAAGAAGATCTTCTGCTGCTTACCAAACTTACGGATCGCCCCGGGTAGATCATCTGTCATTAGTGTGAAGTTGCCCTGACACAGGGCGATGCCACTCATCTCACTGGGATGCAGGTCTAGCAGTTGCTGGAAGTTATCGATACTATACATGATCCGAGGAGTCCCCTTGACCAGCGGAATCGGGGGGTCGTCTGGGTGCATGGCGAGCTTGACTCCAGCAGACTCAGCTTCGGGAACCACGGCATCTAGGAAGTACTTCAGGTTGTCCCAGAGTTTCTCTTCGGTGAGGCTATATTCGTTCTCGTAAGGATCCGTAACATCCTCGAGTCGAAACTGGGTCACCAGTGCTCCTCCCCGCGAGGGTAGGTTGGTGGTAGTACGAATCCAGTTGAAGATTGGCATCCACTCGTAGCACCAGACAGGAATTTCCAGTTTTCCCATGTTGCTGATCAACTCAATCACCTGCTCAATCTCCCGGTCTCGTCCCTCGATGCCGAGTTTGACCTTCTCCATTGGTGGTCGGTTTTCCAAGGCGGCCAGATAAAATCCGGTCTCCTCGTAGCGTTTCTTCTGGGTAGCTAGCTTATCCATACTCCAAGGCAGTCGCTCTTTCGGAACCTCCAGCCCTTCGCTCCAGTCCATTGATCCCACGACATCGTTCACTCCACACTGTTTGACAAGGCGGATCAGGCTTTCCTGGTCGGGCTGAAAAAATTCGGCAATTCGGATCATCTCAAACTCCACTTTTATGAGTTTTTTTCCACTCTTCGAATTCCTGCTGAGCTTCTTCGGTCAGTGGATAGTACTTACGGAGATCTCCACCCTCAGAGAGTCTCAGCTTGGAGAAGACCTCCCAATCCTTGTGCGTACCTGCATGGGCAATGATGTCGTCAACGAGTTGTAAGGGGACAACAACAACGCCATCGTCATCAGCGATAATGATATCTCCTGGGAAAACAAGCCTGCCTCCACAGGCAATCGGACAGTTGACCGAGAAGGGAAAAATGCCGGTCTGAATGTGGTAGTTGGGTGTAAATCCACGAACCCACATTCCTAGTCCGGTCTCGAGTGCCGGTTGGGAGTCACGAACCACTCCATCGACGACAATGCCTTCCCCTCCCTTGCCTTGGAGATAGGTTAGCATCATCTCACCAAAGATCCCACTCTGCATATCTGCACGGGCATCGACAACCACGATATCTCCAGCTTCTGCAAGGTATAGGGCGTGTCGGTGAAGTTGTTTCTCCACTTCCTGGTATTCTGATTTGTCCTCATAGTAATCTTCACGAATTGGCATGAACTGAAGCGTGATCGCTGGACCTCCGATCACTCGTCCTTTTTCTTGGGTCACGGGTCCGACAATGTGAGAATTACGGATGCCTGCTTTATGTTTGAGTTCAGCACTGAGTGTCGCGCTACCGATCTCCTTCAGTTGTTCGATCTTAGCACGTTCAGGTCGTTGAAATCGGACTGGGTGGACTTGGGTTTCCATAAGATTTAGCTCCAAAGGCGGTCGTGGGAGTCCAGAACATTCCAGCTGTCAGTTGATTCAAAGAAGCCACGAAGCTCTGGAGTAAGAGGATTGAGGTGCGCCTGCACCACTTCTTCGTTCAATTCGATACCAAGACCTGGGGCTTCCGGAACCCGAATGTGGCCATCTTCAACAAGGGCCTTGCCTTCAAAAGTCACCAGATCTTCCCACCAAGGAATGTCGACGGAGTGCATTTCCAAGGCAACGAAGTTTTCGGTTGCTGCAGCACAGTGAACGTTTGCCATTGCGACGATGGGAGAGCCAGCTTGGTGCAATACCATCGGCACCCCGTAATCCTGGGCAAGATCACCAATACGCTTGGTTTCAAGGATACCACCAGAAGTGGCTAGATCTGGATGAACGTAGGAGACACAGTCTTCATCGAGCAGGGTCTTGAATTCCTGGCGCAGATAGATGTCTTCACCGGTACAAACTGGAGTCTCGACTGCGTCCTTGATAGCCTTTAGCTGCTTGGGGAACTGCCAAGGAAGCATGTCTTCATACCAGGCGAAGGTGAAGCGATCCAGCGCACGACCAAGACGAATGCAGCTGTCGAGTCCAATGTGACCAAAGTGGTCAATGGCAATCGGGATTGTGTTGCCGAGCTTTTCGCGGATTAACCTGGCGTATTCGGCCAGATGTTCGATACCTTTCTGAGTAATTTGTGTAGCCGTGAAAGGATGCATCAGGTTGGGATTAGTAGCAACGGCTGGATCCTGAATTAATGTCCCTTCGATGCCACGAAGTAGGTTGATACCTACATCCATCTTGAGGAATTGGTAGCCCTTGTCGATGCGAGTCTGCATACGAGCCGCCATCTGCTTAGGATCCTGTTCTGAAGGAGTATCGGCATAGACCTTGATCCGGTCACGATACTTCCCACCAGCGAGCATGTAGGAGGGTACCCCGTAGGCCTTTCCAGCCAGATCCATCAGGGCCATCTCTACACCACAGACGCCTCCCCCCTGTCTTCCATGAAAGCCAAACTGCTGGATTTTGCGGAAGATTCGTTCAACGTTGCAGGGGTTTTCTCCAAGTAATCTACTCTTGAGCATCAGTGCGTATCGGATACTGGCGCCGTCTCGTACCTCACCTAGTCCTGTAATGCCCTGATTGGTGTAGATCTGCAGCAGAGGCCAACGCCAGTTGTCATGACCCACAATGGCGAAGCGGAGGTCGGTGATTTTCAGTTTGGAAGGCTGTGAATGGGTTTGGATGCTCATATGTTTCCGATGAACAAGAAAAAGAGAATGGAAGTTTAGCTGACCATACCTCGTGCGTTGACGGGGACAGTGGCTTCCAACTGATCCTGCCGAATCAGGTTGACTTGATCAAAAAGGTTGGATACCAGACAGACATGGTTCGGGATGATCCGAACCTTCTCTCCGATGGCAGGCTTATTCGCACAATCTGTGAGATCGATCGTACCGTGTTCTTCATTGAGGGTCGTGATGATTGCTTCTGGATATTCTACCAGGTGTCCCATTCCTGGTGCATCACAACGATCCGAACCGAGTGACTTGGAGCCAGTATCGACAACAGCTCGGTTCTCAGTGGGGCGACTGACCACGGTTGCTAGAACGGTCAGCGCACAGTCGTCCAATGTTCCAAAACCATAACTGGCCATCATGCGGTCACAGTAGATGTAAGTCCCTGGACGGTGCTCAGTCACAGCCTTGACTTCCGCAGCCTGGTAGTAGTTGGGAGTTCCTCCACTGGAAATGACCTCTGGAGCTAGACGATTTTCAGTCAGCAGCTTGCGTGCATTTTCCAACCATTGATCAACTTCAGCCACACGATTGCGTGGTGGATAGGTCATCAAACCAAGGAAGTACAATCCGGGTTGCTCGGCAATGAAACGGGCAAGCTTCAGTGCTTCCTCCGGAGTTTGGACTCCGCAGCGACCTGCACCCGTGTCGCACTCAACCAGCACCCTCAGTTGGCGCTTCGAATTCTGAAACTTGTTGGCATAGCCTTGGGCTACGGTCTCATTGTCAGTGACCACACTCACCTGAATGCTCTCGTGTAGCTTGGCCAGTCGCTCCAACTTGGCTTCTCCTACCAGATTGTAGGTGATCAGGATGTCTTGAATTCCACCCACTGCCATACTCTCAGCTTCTCCAACCTTTTGACAAGTGATTCCACAAGCTCCGAATTCCACCTGTAAATTTGCAAAGCGATGGAGTTTATGGGTTTTGATGTGAGGTCGCAGCATCAGACCGTGGGTGTCTGCATAACCTTGGACACGCAGCAGATTGGCAGAGACTTTTTCCAGATCGATCAACACGGCAGGGGTGTCGACATCACTCCAGTTGGGCATTGGAAATCCTGGCTGAGAGTTGTTGGAACAGACTGAAGGTAGGGAGCACTAGACAGTGCTTAGTATCCTCTTGATCTCTTATGAACAGTATCATTGAAAAAAACTACAGGAGGCGTTGACCCTACATTCTGATGGATGACTTGGAATCCGGAAGCTAGAGAAAAGACTCTAGATTTGCAAGTTTCCCAAGTGCAGCCTTTTCCAAACAAACAGCAATTGGATCGTCAGTAGTCAGTCGAAGAAGCTTACATCTTCTGGAGCCAAATATTGTGCTGCCGCTTCTGGAATCAGGTCAACCCCCATTCCTGGTCGCTCGATCACGTCAATCATGGAATTTTTTACGATGGGATTGGGTAAGCCTTCCACGATCTCGTACCACCAGGGATTATGTCCTGTTGGATATTCAAAGGCAATGAAGTTTGCTGGCAATGTGGCACAGACCTGAATCAGCGCTGCCAGCCCCAGTACACCGTTGCCCGTCCCATGAGGTGCCATCAGGATGCCGTGCAGGTAGGCGTATTCGGCAATCCACTTCAACTCTGCGATTCCACCCACATCTGCTGGATCGGGCCCCACGACATTGACTGCATGACTTTCGATCAGATCCTTGAAGTTCTGGCGCAGATAGATCTGTTCACCTGTATGGATTGGGGTGGAAGTGAAGTGGGTCAGGTCCCGATAGACATCTGCGCTCACGTAGGGAACGTAATCCCCAGTGAGCATGTCTTCCAGCCACATCAGGTTGTAGGGTTCGACCGCTCGGGCAAAGCGTAGCGCATCTGCAGGCATCCATCCGGGACCACAGTCGAGGGCGAGTCCTACTTCATCACCGAGCACTTCTTTCATGGCGGCTACGCAATCGACTAGTAGTGCAAGTCCGCGTTCCGTCAAGGCCCCCTGATCCATTTGTCCGTGGAAGGGACTTTGCGCTGGCTGTCCATAGAAGAAATGATCGAGCTTCTTCATTGGTGAATGGAAGGCGATCCCCTGCTTGACGATATCAAAACCCTCGGGCAGGGATTTCATCCAAAGACAATTCTCCGCCATCGCCTTCGGAGTCCACTCCCCCATCGGTCGACGAATTGAACCATTGTAGGTGCGCACCTGATCCCGGACCTTGCCACCAAGCAATTTATAGACAGGTACTCCGGCAGCTTTTCCCGCAATATCCCAGAGCGCATGTTCAATGATCGAGACCGGTGCACCATAGGGTTTGAATGAACCACGTTGTCGGATTTTAAGCATGCAACGCTCAACATCAGTGGGGTCTTCTCCAATCAGTGTTTCCCGAAACTGCAAGACCCATGGTTTGAGATAGGGCTTGTACTGCTCGGCTTCTCCATACCCAGAAAGACCTTCATCTGTGACAATCCGGACAACGGGGTTTTTGCCAATCAGTGCACACTTTAGGTCTGTGATCTTCATTCTGCTCCTTTTCCCTGAATGCGTTTGGAAAAACTGCTAAAACTAATTTTTTTGATGAGCTTCAACAAATAACCATAAAACCAAGAAAGTCATAAGGATGAATTGTCCAGTTTCAATGATGGTTCGAAGGATCGACTCGCAGTCTACTGTACGATGATTTTTATGATTGTTACTACAGACTAATTAAGTTCTTCGTTCACAGTAGCCATCTGTTGAATTTCCCATAATTTTCAGATTCATCTGCAATTCAGTAAAAAATTGAATGATGCTGGCGAAGCCAAAACTATATAAAGAATCGAACCAAAAATCTTGCAAACGCAGCGGATAAAGAAAATGGTACGCAGATTTGAGAAGATGGGGAAAAAAGCCAAGGTTTGAATTCTTGTCAATTTTTTGGGAACAACGTAAACACGCAGTTAACTCATCACTCCTCAGTCTTCCTCACAGTGGATCTGGAGCGAGACGGCAAACAGTTTGGCCACATCAATATCCTACAGTCACCGAACAACGACGTTTGGGGAGTTCAACAGGTGCCGATTGCTGTGATCAAAAATAGTAGTGGCCCTACCTTGATCCTGACAGGAGGTAATCATGGGGACGATTACGAAGGGCCATTCTTCATCTCGGAGTTGGTGAGAGATCTAGATCCCACTCGTGTTTCAGGTAGGTTGATCCTGATGCCAATCCTGAACAATTCTGCAACACAGGCAGGACAACGAGTTTTTCCCCTGGATGGGTTGAACCTGAATCGCACCTTTTCCGGCGATCCATATGGGTCGATCACTGAGCAGATTTCTTTCTATCTGAACGACCATCTCTTCCCTGTCGGAGATGCCTACGCAGACCCCACTCTGAAGGCAGTTCCCTGTACCTTCTACCAAGTGCGATTGTTGAACCAGCACTTGAGAAAGAACAATTAGAGCGCAATATTGCGATTGCTTCGGCTTTTGGTGCTACTTGTACAGTCGTGGTCGACAATCGTTGAGATCCAAGGACTGCTGGGGCTTTGGCAGTCCGAACTGAGTTGACTACGATCGGTACCCAGATGGCTGGAGGTAGAATTGTCCGAAGTGATGTACTCTCCATCTATAATCGTGGAGTCCAGAACATGATGAGCCATCTGGAAATTTTGCTGGGAGAAAAGCAGTCATCGATAGTAACAAAGGAGAAGCTTCCGAAGCTGCCAGGTACAGAAGGTTTTGTTTTTGCGCTAATAGAGGATGTTTTTGAACCATTTCATGAATTGGGAGAGAAAGTCTTCGCGGGTTGGAAAGCTGGGTTGGTACATAGTCTGGTAAATCTCTTTGAGATGCCCGGAGTGGTGCACTACGAAGTAGACAGAATTCTCCATGGAGTGTGGATGATTGGAAAAGTAGTGAAGGGCAACTGCTGTGCAGTGATTGCCATTGAATTTGAAGTTTAATTTTAAACGAGTAAACGAATGAAAGGCAAAGTAGATCTCCTCCTTAAGGGAGGACGGGTGATGGATCCGAGTGTGGGTTTGGACGCACAAAAAGATATTGCTTTCAAGGATGGCAAGATTTTCGCGATTCTGGACTGCAACAGTCCCATCGATGCCAAGGAGGTTCAAGATGTGTCGGACTGCATTGTGTGTCCAGGGCTGATTGACCTTCATACCCACGTCTACTGGGGCGGTACAGGCCTTGGGGTAAATGCTGAAGACATTGCTGGACGTAGTGCGACAACGACTTTTGTTGATGCCGGAAGTGCAGGGGCAGGAAACTTTGGTGGGCTCAAACACTTCATTGCTGACAAGACTGATCTTCGTATTCTGGGATTCCTCAACATTTCTTTTGCAGGTATCTGCGGTTTCAGTAAGAAGAAGGCGAACCTCTTTCCTGAGTGTGAAGATATCCGCTTGCTCGATAGCGACGAGTGCATAGAAGCGATTGCGAAGTACCGGGAGAGCATTGTCGGCATTAAGGTGCGGATTGGTCGTTACGCTAGTGGCAACGCTGGAATGATGCCACTCCAGATTGCTCGGGAGGTTGGTGAAGAGACTGGGTTACCCTTGATGACACACGTGGATTTTCCACCACCGGATCGGGATGACGTACTGAATTACCTGCGTCCTGGGGATGTGCTGACCCACTGCTTCCGACCCTTTCCTAACGCTCCTCTCTACGGCAATGGTAGTATTCGTGAAGCGGTTACTCGCGCCCGAGAACGTGGGATTATCTTTGACTTGGGCCACGGTGGGGGATCACTCTCCTTTCAAGTCAGTCGAAAGATGCTTGAACAGGATTTCCTGCCAGATACGATTAGTAGCGATGTGCATGTAATGAGTGTCGATGGTCCGGCCTTTGACATATTGGTAACGATGTCAAAATTTCTGTGTTTAGGGATGCCTCTGATGGATGTTATCCGGGCTTCAACTACCCGCCCTGCGGAGGCTATTCAACGGCTAGATCTTGGTAATTTGAAGGTGGGCAGTCCTGGAGATGCGGCCGTCCTCAGAATTGAGGAGGGACGCTTTGAGTACTACGATGTCAAACAAGAATTGCTGCTTGGTGACAAGCGCTTGATTTCAGAAAAAGTGGTGGTCAAAGGAAAAATCTGGAGATAAAAGAGGAGTCAAGGATGGAGAAAGGTTTTTTTGTCTACGCCTGGGATCTTGTAGAGGAGGACCCCAAGGTAGCGCTAAAGAAGATTCAAGGACTTAGTGCAAATACAGTATGTTTGGCCGCCAGTTATCATGCTGGTAAGTTCACACGCCCCCGAGCCAAGCAGAAAATCTACTTTCCTAAGGACGGGACGGTCTATTTTGAACCAAATCAGCAGCTTTACAGACGTATTCAGCCCAAGCGGAATCCAGTCTTGAATCAATATGATTTCTTTAGAGATTGGTCAAAGTATAACAAGGACTTACGACTCAAGGCCTGGACTGTCTGCACCCACAATAGCTCGCAGGGACTAGAGCATCCGGAATATTGTGTGAGGAATGCTTTCGGGGATCCTTACATTTACAATCTCTGTCCAGCTAATGACGAGGTACAGCACTACGTGCGGGCGTTGTGTCAGGACTTGGCATCCATTGAGAGTGTGGAGTGCATTACCTTGGAGACTCCGGGTTATTTACCTTTTTGGCATGGCTATCATCACGAGTTCGGATTTGTTCCACTGGATTTTCAGGCTCAGGCCATGTTGGCGCTCTGTTTCTCTGCTGATACAAAGCGCAAGGCTAGTTCCTTTGGAGTAAATGCTGACAAGTTACAGGAGTGGGTCGTAGGGCGCCTGAACCATTTCTTTGCTTCCGGGGTTTATCCGAAAGAGTCCATGGCGATGCAATGGTTCCTTGCAGACTTAATTCAGGAGCCCGATCTGTTGGCCTATCTCCGTGCTCAGGAGCAGATCGTCTCAGAACTGATCAAGTCAGTCCGGGATGTGCTACCAAAAAGTGTACGTTTGAACCTGATTCCCACAGTGCAACGTCCGACAGCAGGTTGCTGGGTAGAAGGCACTGGTTTGACGAAACTGCCTGATCTCTTTGATGGAGTAGATTCCTGTGCATATCAGAACGGAGCAGATGAAATCTTCATGGACTCCTGGGATGTGAGACGCCGTGTGGGTGATGAGATTCCCCTGAGCTTCATCTTGCGTCCGGCTCCTCCTGATTTGGATAGCAAGGCCCAGTTGCTCAATGCCGTTGAACAACTCAAGATGCTTCATCCTAGCGGGATCAGCTTCTACAATTATGGTTTTCTGCCAGAAACAAATTTGCTCTGGGCCCAGGAAGCCTTTGCATTGCTTGATTGATTCACCCAGATGAAATATTGATTCACCCGTCGATCATGAAAGGGAAGATATGCAGCGTTACGCAGGAAAGAACGTGCTCATCAGTGGAGGAGGTTCTGGGATTGGCCATGCCATCTGTCTGAGATTGGCCGCTGAAGGAGCCAACATCATTCTGATTGACAAGGATCTCAAGGGGGGACAGACCGTCGAGCAAGAGCTGAAACATCAGAAAACCAAGGCGCTCTTCGTTCAATCGGATATCACCAGTGAGGCCGATGTAGAGAAGGTCCATAAGGAAGCAACCCTGTTCTTTGGTACCATTGACGTACTGGTCAATAATGCGGGAGCGGCCTTTGCTGAGAACTACGCGATGACTACGCTGGAAAATTGGAACCAAGATATTGCCCTGAATCTGACCGGACATTACATGTTGACCCGTCTCTTTCTGCCAGATATGGAAGCCCAAGGCAAAGGTGCGATTACCAACATTTCTTCTGTCAATGGTGCGCAGTCTTTTGGAAATCCTGCCTACAGCGCGGCCAAGGCTGGGGTAATTTCTTTCACGCAGACTTTGGCAATTGAATACGGTCCAAAGGGCATTCGTGCTAATGTGGTGCTGCCAGGAACTATTGAAACGCCGGTTTGGCAATCGCGGAAGAATTCGCGACCAGAGGTTTTTGAGTTGGTTAAGGGATGGTATCCGGTTGGTCGAGTTGGACGACCTGAAGACATCGCTGCTGCGGTCGCTTTTCTCAGTGCGGATGAAGCAAGCTTCATCAACGGGGCTTCCCTGAATGTCGATGGTGGTTTGACCGCTGGGAATTTCCGGATGATCAAAGACATCACTGGAGAGTAGTAGCAACGGTTCCAGGCAGATGAAAGATGTGATTGGAAGGAACATCAACTCAAAAGTGAGGTGCTTATGGATTTAAATAATCTAAGTGTTCTCGATAATTCAAAATCAAGATCAATCAGTCCGGAGAACTTTGCCGGTGGGAAGGGCCAGGGTGGACGAGCCACCACGGGTACAGGTGAGGATTGTGCGAGGGACCTGGGCCCAGGCTGGAAAATATCTCCTTCCGTTAAGATTCAGAGTGGACAGATCTTTGAGCTGGCTTTGATTGAGGGTCCGGGTACGATCGAACAGATCTGGATGACGCCTACAGGCAACTGGCGCTTCAGTATCTTACGTTTTTATTGGGATGATCAGGAGTCTCCATCAGTAGAATGTCCTGTAGGTGACTTCTTCGCGTGTGGCTGGGGTAAGTTCGCACCGGTTTCCTCGCTGGCAGTCTGTGTAAATCCAGGGAGTGCCTTCAACTGCTACTGGCCGATGCCTTTTGCCAAGCGATGTCGAATCACGCTTGAAAACATTGGTGACGAAGAGATGACGCTGTACTATCAGGTCAACTACTCTCTTGGTGAGATAAATCCTCAAGCTGGTTACTTCCATGCACATTTTCGCCGGGTCAACCCGTTGCCTTACAAAACAGACTACATGATCCTAGATGGAGTCCGAGGAAAGGGGCGTTATGTGGGAACTTACATGGCTTGGGGAGCCAACAATTCGGGTTGGTGGGGTGAAGGCGAAATAAAGTTTTTTCTTGATGGAGACGAGGAGTTTCCCACAATTTGTGGAACAGGTACGGAGGACTACTTCTGCGGTTCCTATAATTTTGAAAACAAGGAAACAAAGCAGTACGAAGAGTTCTCCACAGCTTATGCGGGCTTACCCCAGATTCTGCGTCCCGATGGAGTTTACCGCTCTCAAACCCGCTTTGGCATGTACCGCTGGCACATCACGGATCCCGTACGCTTTGACCAGGACCTGCGAGTTACCATTCAGGCGCTTGGTTGGCGTAATGATCGACGCTACCTGCCACTGCAGGATGATATCGCATCGGTAGCTTACTGGTACCAAACTTTACCAAGTGAGCACTTTCTCAAATTACCAGAAAAGGATTTTCTGGAGATAATTTAAGTGTTAAACGCGGTCTTGTGTCTTCTTTCCTAGGCAGAAAAAGTGAATTTATGCTCTTAGGAGTGCTTCTTGTGTAATTTGGTTGTTTGTGAATCAACAGCAACGAACTCATCTACACATAAGCACTAGAATCAATGATCGTACTAGTTTCCATTTGCTAACCTCTTGATGGGGTTCTCACGCAATTATTTTCATACAGTCTGCTCACCGCAATCCCTTGCTCACCGCAAACGCTGTAAAATAAATATTTTTCATTCATGTACAAGAGAAGGTGTGGGTCTCTAAGTGCGTTTTCGGGCTGAGTGGCTGCTCCATATGTCGAAATTGTAACCGGTAGGTTCACACCTTCATAGTCGAATTCAGGCCGCAAAACTTCTTCTAGTGAACATGCAGTCCAGTCCTCCCAATCTGGCTTAAGATCAATTCGATTTCGAAAAATTCTTTCTGGAGCATCTCCAATGCGACTGAAGTATACTACTAACGTATCTTCTTCTAAATGCAGCCCAACATGACGTATAGAGCCTGGCTGGTTATGCCAGAATTCTCCTGAAAGACTTCGATTGAAGGGATTCCCACCAGGTTTAAATGGTGAGAGTCCATCCGAGGAACACCAGAGGTTGCCGCCTTTGGACATACCATAAAATTTACCATCCCAGAGAAAAAGTTTTAGGTAAAATGGGGCTAATGGTTCATCCGTAGCTGGTCTAAAATTTAAGCCATCACTAGATGTTGCTGCAAAGGTCCATTGTTCACGAGCATGTTTGTGTGAACGAGCATGGAAGTAAAGGCGCAATTCATTCTTTGCACTATCAATACAAATGTCTGGTGAGGCAACGTGATCATAAGCATCTGTAAATGCAGCTAAATCTAATACCCCGCCCTCATAGAGAGTCCATGGACCTGAGATCTTATCAGCATATGCCAACTTTATATGGCTCCCGGCGTGATCTGCGAAGTAAAGATAGAACTTGCCGAAGTGGCTAACGCACCAAGGAGGCACTTTTATGCAGCATGGTCCGTTGATATTGTTACCAGCGCCGGTTTGAATATTTTTCGAGATTATCAAACCAAGCCTTTCTACAAAAAGGCTCATGGATGGTTTCCAAATTTGTATGAAACTTGGTTATACAAATTTTTTTTGATAAGAGCAGGGGAGGCTATGTAGTGCGATTTCATCACATCAATTAAAATCATAGGAATTGTAATATTCTACTGCATTGAGGGTTAACCTTTCCAAGCCTCAAAAGATGGATTTAATTTTTTTCAGTCATCTCCAAAACAACTGTTTTTTTCAATATAACTCTTGCAAACAGATAATGCTGACTGGACTGAAACTTATGATTTATCTGTATTATGTAATCCAGGCATCTGGATTAAAATTGTTGTTCTACTGGGAAAACATATTGGCAATTCGAGGAAAGAATTATCCAAGATCAACATGGCAAAACTAACTTAGAACATTAGTGATCTGATTGGATAACTGTTTTAGGAGATTCCCGTTTAAAACGTTGAGCAGTTCGCAAGGCGTAAAAAAACACTGCTCTAAGATTGCTGCTACAAAAGATGTCTTTCTCTCAACATAGCAGTCGATATCATTGGGATGCTGTTGAGCAAGTCGCTTCTTAAGATTGGAGTATTCTTCGACAGCTGCAGGGTGAGCATGTAAATAATTACGCAGTGCAAGGTGATTTCAAAGACCTAGTGAATCTTCTAAGCAAATATACAGATGAAGTTTTGATACATTTTCTGGTTGGAAGAATGCGTGTCTTCCCTGGATACCTAGTTCTCCCTGATGGGCACCCTAGTGAAACTAAACACTCAATGACTTTGAGCAAAGCGTTCACACTTGATACGACTATGTCAATATCGATGATAGGCTTGGCTGCTAAACCTTCTACTGATGTACCACCCACATGCTCTAAACCGGTCGAATGGTCCGCCACAATAGGCCAAAGAACATCTTTGAATTCATTAAGCCTTATCTTCTAACATGGATCATATTCCACAACACCTACACTGGTTCCAGTCACAAAACAATCCGTTTTGGTAATCAGCGTTGATGATTCGGTACCTGGCTTAAATTCAGAATACTGTCATCACTTTTTACATGTTTTGTATGATCCTAGATGGAGTCTGAGGAAAGGAGCGTTATGTAGGAACTTACATGGCTTGGGGAGCCAACAATTCGGGTTGGTGGGGTGAAGGCGAAATAAAGTTTTTTCTTGATGGAGACGAGGAGTTTCCCACAATTTGTGGAACAGGTACGGAGGACTACTTCTGCGGTTCCTATAATTTTGAAAACAAGGAAACAAAGCAGTACGAAGAGTTCTCCACAGCTTATGCTGGCTTACCCCAGATTCTGCGTCCCGATGGAGTTTACCGCTCTCAAACCCGCTTTGGCATGTACCGCTGGCACATCACGGATCCCGTACGCTTTGACCAGGACCTGCGAGTTACCATTTAGGCGCTTGGTTGGCGTAATGATCGACGCTACCTGCCACTGCAGGATGATATCGCATCGGTAGCTTACTGGTACCAAACTTTACCAAGTGAGCACTTTCTCAAATTACCAGAAAGAGAATATTTGGAAATCACTTAAAAGTGAATTTTATGTGCTTCTCTCCTCTCTAAAAGCGGAGTTGGTGTGTTCATTGAGAGACTGCTTTTGAACAAAGGGTATATGTTCATAAAATAGTGTTGGTGCTTAAAGATTTTGATCTGTGAAAAACTTACTACAGGCAAAAATCTTGGGAAGAAACTTCTGAATCTATTTGTTGACCTGTTGATAGATATTGAATAATTTTAAAAAAAATTATTCAATATCTACAACTTAAGAATTTATGGTTTTTGTAGAGGAAATAATTGATTTTCCAAAAGACTAAAAAATATCAATCTTAACAAGAGGTAAAATGACAAATAGTGAATTCTCACTTTTTGATCGACGTCCCAAACGAAAATTAGCAGCTATTCTTGCAGCTGATGTAGTTGGTTTCAGCAAAATGATGGGTGAAAATGAGGACCGTACCCTGAGAAATCTCAAGGCATGTCGTGAGATTACCGATGGAGCAATTAGGGAACATCATGGAAGAGTGTTTGGAACTGCGGGTGACTCCATTATTGCCGAATTTGCCAGTCCAGTTGATGCAATACTTGCAGCAGTCGAGTTTCAGAAAAATTTGCGTGATCGAAACTCAATAGTACCTGCTGAAGACCAAATGGAGTTTCGAGTTGGACTGAATCTTGGAGACGTGATTGTTGAGGGAGATAATCTATTTGGCGATGGGGTAAACGTTGCTGCCCGTCTTGAACCTCTTGCAAAACCTGGTGGGATTTGTATTTCGGGTAAGTTTTATGACGAGGTACACCGCAAGCTCGAATTGATATTCGAAAATGTTGGTCCTAGAGAGGTGAAAAATATTGATAACCCAGTTCAAACTTACGATGTCATTCTCGATCAAGATGGAGAAAAATCTTCGCTGAAAAAATTGGACAGCGTCAACGAAAACAGAAAAGCTGAAGCTAACTCTATCTTACAAAATCAGCAGCCTGAAAATTCTAAACCTAGAATCATGCTCTTCCCATTTAGAAATTTGAATAACCAAGAAGATAATGAATTCTTAGTTGATGGAATCGTCGACGACATAATTACAGAATTGTCAATGATTAATTCTATAGAGGTGATGTCTAGAGAAACAACATTTGACTTGAAGGAAAAACATTTTGAAATAAAGGATCTAACCGAAAAATATAATTTGAATTACTTCGTTACCGGAAGTATCAGATCTGCTGGAAAAAAAGTCCGAGTAAATGCTGAATTGACTGACACAACAGGACATAGGTCATTGTGGTCTGCAAGATTTGATAAAGTAATGGATGATGTCTTCGAGATTCAGGACGAACTAGTCAGGAAAATTTCTGACTCTGTTTTAAATGAAATTGAAGTAACTAGCTTGAATAGAGCCAAGAGAAAGCCTACGGAAGATCTCAATTCTTATGAGTTTTTACTAAGAGGGAAATTTCATAAACAAAAGAAAAATAAAGAAGATCAAAATATTGCTATTGAAATGTTTACCAAAGCTATTGAATATGATCCTGAGAACGGGCGAGCTTATGCTGAGAAGTGCTGTACATTAGCTGGTGGTTTCGATGATGCAGATCTGTTCCAGATTTCATATGAGGAAATTTGGGATAACATCCACGAGCTTTTGAATCAAGCTTATGAACTTACGAACCAGGATTGGGATTGTCATCGAATGTTGTGCGGTGTGTATATGCATTTTGAAAAATATGAAGAAGCATTACAATATGGAAGAAAAGGTTTTGAGTTAAATCCGAATAATCCTGGAATGTTACGCCACTACGGTATGGCTCTGGTATTC
>JACLAC010018111.1_pt1 | contig 31577 bp, 24 predicted proteins | sample 8027881 | NCBI WGS metagenome assembly JACLAC01 (sample SAMN15725517, study PRJNA655200) | protist metagenome | isolation source: fluorescence activated cell sorting (FACS) single amplified genomes of... | place: Spain: Blaines Bay Microbial Observatory, Mediterranean Sea | collected 2016-01-19 | reverse complement strand
AAACACACAACGATTTACTTGCCTGATTGAGCGTTATATTCGGCAGTATCCGGAACAGTGGATTTGGATGCATGATCGATGGAAAACCAGACCAGTCTCAAACTAGGGTGCCAAGAAAAACGAATAATTTATCTGTCATTTGCATTTCTGTATTGGTTTTGGTGGCTCTGAGTTGTGATAGACAGGAGATTGCAACCACTGAAACGGAAATCCCACGACAAACATTGTCAGCTTTCAGCATGAGACATGCAGAAGGTGGAGTCTTGAAATGGACTTTGATCGGTAGGGAGGCGGAATTCCGTTTACAAACTACTTTCGTTCGTAAGCCATACGTTGAAATATATGAAAATGGCCAGGTAGTCGCAAAAATAACAGCAGAGCACGGTGAAGTCGTCGATCAAACACAAAATTTGAAGTTTATGAATTCGGTCATCGCAACTAGCGACAATGGTCAATTATTTTCTGAGGAATTGCACTGGAGTAATCGAGATGATCGACTTTATTCGCCCGTTGCCTGTAGTATTGTTCGTGGTGAGTCAGTGGTTAATGGAGCCAATGCAGCAGCCCGCCCTAACCTCGAAGTAATTGAAATGAAGGAAGTAACAGCAACACTGTATGAAAAGGATGAAAAGTTAAATGAATCGGAGTAGCTCGTACATTAAAATGAAACAATGGTTTTGGATGATATTTGGTTTAATGGTTATTGGCTTATCCACTGGGCAAGAGACTTTAAAAAGACCAAACACCAATGCAGATTTAGAATCACAAACGGACGAAAATTCTGATGGTGAGGAAATTATTATATGCGAACATGCAGATTCACTAAAAATCTATAGGCCTGACGAAAACACTGAGGTTACTGTATTGACAGGCAAAGTTAGGATTAAAATGACAAATGGGTTTCTGAATGCACAAAAAGTAACCATGTTCAGAGATATTGCAACCGATACTTACCAAAGAACGTTGGCTGAAGAGAATGTTGAGTTGAAAGATAAAGATATTTTTGCTAATTGCCATCAAGCGACGATAAATCACATAGACAATACGATTGACTTAAAAAAACGGGTGGTAGTAATCCAAGAAGACGATCGTCTAGAAGCTGACCACTTCATTTTCAATCGTGTAACCGGTGAACGAATTGGAGAGGGAAATGTGAAATTTAGAGTTCGGATTCGCAGTACTAATCCATCTGAATTAAGTATAACCAATGGAACCAATGATGACAGCAACAGTCGAACCGGAGAATAGATCGCAACTGTCAAATTCTATGCCGATTACGTTATCTACAGAAAACTTGGTCAAAAGCTATTCTCGAAAAGGACGGACTGTTGTAGATCAAGTCAGCATCAGTGTAGGCACAGGTGAGATCGTTGGCCTGTTGGGTCCAAATGGGGCTGGAAAATCTACCACCTTTTACATGATCGTTGGTTCAATTAGACCGAATTCTGGCCGAATTTTCTACAATGATCGAGAGATTACTTCACTCCCTATGTATCAGCGTGCGCGGTTGGGTCTGGGATACCTACCGCAGGAAACATCTATTTTTCGAAAATTGACTGTGGCCGAAAATATCTCTTCTGTTCTAGAAGTCCGAGGCTTACCCAAAGGTGAACTTCAAAAGAGACAAAATCAGCTAATGAGTGAGTTAGGTCTTTCCAGTCTAGCAAACCAGAAGGCCTACACGCTGTCTGGTGGGGAATGTCGTAGGGCAGAAATTGCCCGATCTTTGGCAATTGATCCAAATTTCATGTTATTGGACGAGCCGTTTTCAGGTATTGACCCAATTGCAGTCCAAGAAATTAAACAGTTGGTATTTCAACTAAAAGAACGTGGCCTTGGTATTCTTATAACAGACCATAATGCAGCTGAAATGTTAGATATTGTTGATAGAGCGTACCTAATAACAGATGGAAAAATTTCTCTTAGTGGTACTCCAACCGAGTTACTATCTAGCCAAATGGCCAGGGAGCGCTACTTTGGCAATAGCTTCAATTTACCGGTCAAAAAAAAACCGACCCCAAATTCTTCAGACGAAACTGGGCATACTGACTAGAAACTATCCTCTAGATTTAAAAATATTGCTATAGGTAGCATCATGCAACTTGGACTTCGTCAAACGATCAACCAAAAACAAACTCAAAACCTTGTCATTACTCCTAAGCTAAGACAAGCTATTGAAGTTTTGCTGATGTCTAGACTCGATCTGGCACAGCACTTGCAAATGCAGTTGGAAGAAAATCCGATGTTAGAGGAGTTGATTGAGGAACTAGACGAAGTAGAAATAACCGACTCAGAAGACACGGAACTGGTCGAAGACGAAAACAATGATGAAGAGAGTGATGAAGATGCGGCTTTAGATTCGGAATTTGACATTGAACCACCTACTGAAGACGAGATACAGCCAGATTTTGATTGGCAAGATTTTCTAGATGATTCAATCTCACCAAGTGAAAGAGTCGCTCAAGAACATTGGGAAAATAATGATGGGCCGGATGAAGATGTAGCTCAACAAGTATCACTGTTAGATTATCTGTCAACACAATTGCAAGTTTTGCTAATTGCACAGGAGGATCGGCAAATCGGTGAATATATAATCGGCAATCTAGATTCAGACGGTATGCTGGCAGTAACAATTGATCAGATCGCCGAAGATCTAGGATGCTCAGAAGAAGATGTTGATGCTGTTTTAGCATTGATACAACATCGATTTGACCCTGTAGGGATCGCCTTCCGGGATGTCAGGGAGACATTGTTGATTCAGCTAAGTCGGAATCGTGATTTTCATGATTCGTTGGCAGAAAGAATTTTACTAGATCATTATGACGATTTTAAGAACTACCGAATCCGTCATCTATCTCAGATATTAGAAGTAAAAACAGACCAAGTCCTAGCTGCCGTTGACGTGATTGCTAAGCTTGATCCATATCCTGGTCGGCGCTTCACACAACAGAGTGGTAGCCAGCGGAACCCACGGGCGGTCACACCTGATATTTTCATAGAAGAGATTGAAGATGATTATGTTATCACAACTAATGACCGTGGATTACCTAGGTTGCGACTGAACACGATCTACCTAGATATGTTACAACAGAAAAATTCTCTTGACCCAAACACAAAAAGCTGGATAGAAGAGCATCGAGGAAAGGCTATTGATTTGCTGAAGAGCGTTTATGAAAGGCAGCAAACTATTCAAAAAATTGCTGAAGCTATTTTTGAGGTCCAGAGAGATTTTTTGCAAGTAGGAGTAAGTGGACTTAAACCATTGGTACAGAGTCGGATTGCTGAAATGGTTGGTGTTCACGAGTCAACAGTCAGTCGAGCTACCAGCAAAAAGTACGTTCAAACCCCGCAAGGGTTATATAAGTTGGAATACTTTTTCAGTTCAGGATTGTCAACAGAAATAGGTGAAATTTCTTCGACTAGTGTACAAGAAAAAATCAAAAAACTAATAGACCAAGAAGAACCCGCTAAGCCTCTTAGCGACCAAGCAATTTCCCTCATTCTTAAAAAAGAAGGTATCAGCGCTGCTCGCCGAACGGTCACCAAATATCGCGAAAAATTAGGCATTCAATCTTCAACCAAACGTCGTCGAAAGTGGAACTAACCAGTGCCTGATCGATTCACCATAGCTAAACTGATTCAGTGTTCAGAACTAGAATTAAAGGTCTTGGCAGGTCAAAACGGTTTAGACCGCCAAATTCATTCGGTTCAATCGAATCGGCCTGGGTTAGCCTTATGTGGCCACTTCGACAGTTTCGGCTACGATCGAATACAGATTTTTGGTAAAGGGGAAGTATCATATCTGCATCAGTTATCGACAACTGAACGTCACTGGATACTATCGAGGCTTTTTTCTTATCAAATTCCTTGTCTGGTTTTTACTACTAGCCTTACCCCGTCGCCTGAAATAGTCTCGCTAAGTCATGAGAGGCACATACCATTACTTCAAACCGACCATGATTCTTCAACATTTACTAATTTTTTACTTCATTTTCTAGAGAATGAATTCGGTCCAACTGAGTTTATCCATGGTAATCTAGTCGATGTTTACGGCCTTGGTGTATTAATTTTAGGCCCCAGTGGAATTGGAAAAAGTGAAGCTTCCTTAGAACTCTTGCGAAAAGGGCATCGCCTAATCGCTGATGATACCGTTTTGCTGAAAAAAGTATCGGAACACAGAGTGTTTGGTATTAGGCCTAACCCGTTGAAACACTATATGGAAATTCGTGGTTTAGGAATAATTGATGTGGTCTCATTGTTTGGGATTACTGCTATAGGTAATCGGAAACAAGTTGAACTGGTGGTTTCTCTAGAGATATGGGACAAAAATAGAGCTTATGAACGGACTGGATTGGAAGAGCAGCATTATCAATTCCATAAAGAATTGATCCCAAAAGTTGTTTTACCTGTTGCCCCTGGCCGCAACATTTCAAATTTGATTGAAACTGCAACCGCAAACCTGTGGAGTAAAAAAATGGGTATCAACGCACCTGAGGAACTGGATAAAACCTTAACTAATATGATGAATGATGATGAGAAACAAGATCATATTGAGAATTGGCAACACCAAGCTTTGTTATTTTCCCCCAACTAGGGTGCGTGTAGATGGAGGATACAGTTACTATGGATGGTTACAATTGATAGAAAAAAGTGTAATTGTTAAAAATGTAAATGGGTTGGATATGAAGACTGCGGCCCGAGTTGCAGAGGCTGCCAGCCAGTTTTCTGCAGATATTTTTCTGTTACAAGGTAGAATGAAAGTTAATGCTAAAAGTATTATGGGTGTAATAATGTTAGCTGCTAGGCCAAGCTCTGAGCTGTTACTGATCGTTGATGGAGAAGATGAAGCAATAGTGCTGAAACAATTTGAAAAAACACTCAACACCGTATTTGATGAAGCTAACCTTACACCGAATTAGTTTCCGGGACCATTTATTTTTATGCTGCTAAACCTAAAACAGATAGGTGATTTTAAGCGCGATGGGTTCTTGATCCTTCGTAGTTTTATTGAGAATAAAACAATCGATCAATGGCGAAAACAATTTTGGAAGCAAGTTGGTGGTTGTTACTCAGATAAATCAAGCTGGTCAATAGTAAGTTCAACTAACAATCCAAAACTAACACCTGAGTTAGGTAGCTTGCCAAAAATTGAAGCTATAGTTGAACAAGTCGGCGGTTATAATTTTAAAGGGGGAGGGTGCGGGATTCTGACACGTTGGCCAAATCAAGATAATAGTTGGACGATGCCTGTTTCGGGGCACTTGGACGGTTATCCAGGTGAAGGCTGCCAAGCTGTGTTGATGATTGGTATTACGACTTATCTTTACGATGTACAGTCAAGAGGTGGAAGTTTTGTGTTTTGGCCTGGTAGCCACATAGATGCATATCAGTATTTCCTTCGTCATCCTGAACGAATCGAAGGTACTTTCAGAGATACAGTTGAATGGAAAGAGCATGGTTGGTCAATCTTTCACGGTCCTAATTCTCAGCCTGCGGAGGAATTTATTGCTGAAGCTGGGGATATTATCATTTGGCATGGATGGCTGATGCACACAGGATCTTCGAATAATCAGTCAACGCCTCGGATCGGCTTATTCGCGCGTTGGACACACCATGATGATGCTGGTGTGCGCAAGAACATTCCGAAACACCTCTGGGACTACTGGGTAGTCTAATTTTCATAGTAAGCTAATAGCTGATTTCGCAGGATTAGTTCTTCTACACTTTTACGTATTATCTCAATAAATTAGTTGTTCCTAAAATGATTTGCTTTGTCAAAAAACAACAACTGGTATTTTTTGCAGTATTATTTTTTTGGTTTTTGAATGGTTATGCTCAAATTGATCTGCATCAGCTAAAATCTGGCCAACTGGGATTTGGATTGATGGGACAAACTAGTATTAAACCATTGGCAAAAACTATTCGAATCGCTCCCATTCTGAATTTTGGTGTGCTGGAATTAGCTGAATTTCATCTGGTGGCTGGTACTAACTTGGTCTCTGACCCCGATGACGTATTAGGACACCCTGATTTGATTGATCAAAAACAGAAAGCTAAAATCAAGCTACCTGTTATCATCGGTAGTGGGTTCAGTACAGTTTATCCCATAGAAGAATTAGGAATTGATTTAATCGGTCGAATTTATGGTGACCTGAAACTCATTAGAGCGGAACAACAGCAACAAAATATAGTTACAAAGCTTTTAGTAGGTGTCAATTTTCAGTTAGGTGTGAGTAAAAGAATCCGATTATCTGACAGCCTCACTTGGGTACCTTATGCTTGTTGGAATCATATTCGTCAAGCTCGAAGAATAGAAATCTTAGGCCAACTTGATGAATCAGAAGGAGACGCGTCTAATACCCACCTCGGTTTTGAATTACAAACACCAAATATCAATTTTTCGGTTGAGTTGGACGGATCACCCGGTCGTCGTTTGACTTTGATGACATCTTATTATCCTAAGTCAAAACCGGTGACCAATACCTTTTAATAATTAATAACCCACATCCACCAAAGATGAAATCTATTGATTTAGTTGGTAAGGAGTTTTTTTTGTTCAAGAAATACGTTTTCCAAAATGCTAACTTACAGTTGATATTTCTAGCTACATTGATCTTCCTCTTCTTCACAACTATTACTCAAGCTGAGCAACACGATCAATCATCTGAATACGAACTTTACTGGCACCAATGGCGTGGGCCGACATCCAATGGCATTGCACCACGAAGTAATAACCCTCCTCTTGAATGGAGTGAACAACAAAATATCCTTTGGAAACTAGAAATACCCGGTGAAGGACACGCAAGCCCGATTATCTGGAAAGATCAAATCTTCATTTTAACATCTACTCCTATAGAAATAGAGAAAAAGGAACAACCCATAGAAAACGAAGATGGAGATACCAGCTTTTTTGGTATACCCTTAGAACAATTCAAACAAGCAGCCCAAACAGGTGGACGTAACCGGCGAGGTGAGGCTCCTAATCTCAATCTAAAGCTGGCGGTTATTTGTGTTGATCGTACCACGGGTCAAGTAGAATGGGAACGGATCGTACGAGAGACTCAGCCACATGAAGGTACTCATAATACTGCCACTTGGGCTTCTTATTCACCAATTACGGATGGAGATTATTTGTACGCCAACTTTGGATCGTTTGGCTTATATTGCTTGGATTTATCTGGTAATGTGCAGTGGGAAATTGATCTAGGAGACATGCGTACACGCAACAGTTTCGGAGAAGGAAGCTCCGCAACCCTTCACAACAATACACTGATTGTTAACTGGGACCACGAAGGAGATTCTTTCATAGTAGCATTAGATAAAGAAACTGGTGATCAATTATGGCGAGTCGAGAGAGATGAACCAACCAGTTGGTCTACTCCTATTGTCACTGATTATACTGGTCTGCCACAAATAATTGTCAATGCTACTAATAATATCTCTGCCTATGATTTACAGTCAGGAGAAATCCTATGGGAAGCTAGTGGTATGACAACCAATGTTATTCCTTGCCCGGTTTTTCATAATGAAAGTGGAATGGCTTATTTCATGAGTGGCTTTCGTGGGAACGCCCTAATGGCTATTCAGTTAGCGAATGCTACGGGTGATATAACTGATACTAGTTCGGTTGTTTGGCAATATAATCAAGACACGCCATATGTACCTTCGCCTCTATTGTATGGTAACAACCTATACTTTCTAAAAAATAGGAATGGGATTCTTTCTTGTTTAGACGCCAAAACAGGATCTGTTCATTATGGCCCAGAACGACTGACGGGTATCGGTGATGTTTATGCTTCTCCTGTTGGTGCTGGTGGATATATTTTCCTCCCGGACCGAGATGGAAATATCGCTGTTTTAAAGCATGGGGCGGAATTAGAAGTCTTGGCTATAAATCAATTGGATGACGGATTTTCAGCCTCGCCGGCCATCGTGGATGATCGGATCTATCTACGTGGGCATAGATATCTCTATTGCGTAGCGAATATGAATAATTAACCTAACATACATGGTCTATTGACTAATCACCGTCGGCTTTGACAGGCTAGATAAAATTGTGTAGTCTAATTTTGCAATTTCGTTTCTGCACTATAATGCCTAAGGAGATTTTGATGACTGGACCAGCTGCCGATTCAAAAAACACCATCAACCAAGCTTTTCTCGATACTGTTGAGCGGAGAGGCGACTACCCTGCGCTGAAAAGTAAGATCGATGGAACATATCAGCCAACAACATATAACCAACTAGCCGACCAGGTAAAGAATTTTGCTCTTGGTCTAAGAGAATTAGGTTTAAGCTTTGGCGATCGAGCTGCGGTGCTGGCCGAGAATAGCGAAAGATGGGCTGTCGCAGATCTGGGTATTTTGTCGCTGGGTGCTGTTAATGTTCCGATGTTTTATACTTCAACTTCGGCTCAAGTATCCTATATCGTCCAGGACTCGGGTAGCAAGATCATCTGTGTTTCAACCAAACGCCAACTAGAAAAAGTCAAATCATTTTTTGATCAGGTAACAGAATTAGAAAAAGTTATCATTTTCGATGATCTCGATGATCTCGATCACCCACATACGTTAACGTTTAATCAAGTAGTGGAAATTGGCAAAAAAATTGAGAACGGTCAGCAAATCTACCGAGAAGCTAGTTACCTAGTAGAACCGGATAACATAGCCACTATTATTTACACCTCTGGTACTACTGGTAACCCAAAAGGGTCAATACTGACTCATGATAATTTGATGTCAAATGTTAAATCAGGTCTGAGTATATTAGAAATCGATCCGGATGATCAGTTTCTTTCTTTTCTACCTTTATCTCATGTTTTTGAACGTATGGCTGGTTATTATATTCCTATTTACCGAGGAGCCTGTATCAGCTATGCTCAGAGTCCATTGACCGTTCGGGAAAACATGGGGGAGGTCTGTCCAACAGTGATGGCAAGTGTACCGCGACTGTATGAAATGATGCATGACCGGATTTTGAAGCAGGTTAGGTCTGCGTCTGCTATCCGACAGAAAATTTTTCATTGGGCCGTTGGCGTTGGTCGCAAAGTCAGTGCACTGAAGCAAAAAGGACGAAATCCTGGCTTAATTCTATCTCAACAAGCCGCTTTAGCTGACAAATTGGTCTTTAATAAGCTTAAAGCGGTCACCGGTGGCCAATTGCGTTTCTTTGTCTCGGGTGGTGCACCTTTACCACAGTCGATCGCTGAGTTTTTTCATGCAGCAGGCATCCTAATTCTAGAAGGTTATGGATTAACTGAAACCTCACCAGTCATCTCGGTTAATACGCTGGACTCTTTTAAGTTCGGTTCTGTGGGTAAACCAATCCCAGGTGTGGAAGTAGTGATTGCTGGAGATGGTGAAATTCTAACTCGTGGCCCACATGTGATGATGGGTTATCATAATAAACCAGAGCAAACAGCAGAAAGCATAGATGAGGAAGGTTGGTTTCATACCGGCGATATTGGCTATTTTGATGAAGAAGGATTTTTGCGTATTACAGATCGAAAAAAGAATATCCTCGTTCTTTCTAACGGAAAAAATGTGGCACCACAACCTATCGAAAATGCAATCAAACAAAGTAGCTACATTAACCAAATCATGCTACTAGGTGATAATCAAAAAACAGTCGCAGCTTTGGTTGTCCCAGATTTTGACTCAGTCAAGAGCTTCGCCCAAGAACAAGGAATCAGCACTAGTCCCCTAAGCGATCTGTTGACAGATAAATCTATCATACAGTTGATAAAGAAGGAAATTAGTCAGTACACCTCCGACTTCTCCGACTTCGAGCAAGTACGACAGTTTCATCTGATTGATAGAGAATTTACTGCTGAAACTGATGAAATGACTCCCACTCTTAAACTAAAGCGAAATGTGATCATGAAAAACTTCGCTAATCAGATTAACCAAATGTACAGCTAAATTTTCACTTTGACAATTGGAGACTAAAGCAATCATGAAAAATTATGGATTTGCCATTATCGGATGTGGCATGATTTCCGATTTCCATTCAGCAGCTATTGCAGAGATGGAATATGGCCAATTGGTTGCGGTTAGTTCCCGCAGCGCGGAGAATGCAAAACGGTTGGTTGACCGCTACGATGTACCATCTTACTCTGACTACCATCAAATGCTGGCACGCACAGATATTGACGTCGTCTGCATATGCACACCAAGCGGTGCTCACATGGAACCAGCAGTAGCGGCCGCCAACGCTGGTAAGCATGTTATAGTAGAAAAACCTCTGGAGATTACCCTCGACCGTTGCGACGCTATTATTAAAGCTTGTCAGGATAACAAAGTTCGGTTGTGTGCTATTTTCAACTCTCGTTTTTCAGAAGCTAGCCAAATATTCAAAAATACAGTTGATAGTGGCCGATTAGGTCGTCTGACACTTGGTGATGCGTATGTCAAGTGGTGGCGGACACAAGATTACTATGATAGCGGAGGTTGGCGTGGCACTTGGGGGTTAGATGGTGGTGGAGCCTTGATGAATCAAGCAATTCATGCCGTCGACTTTTTACAGTACCTAATGGGGCCAGTTAAATCAATTCAAGCATTTACTGATACTCTGGCACATCAACGCATCGAAGTAGAAGATGTTGCCGTAGCGGTCTTGCGTTTTGAAAATGGTGCATTGGGTGTAATCGAGGGAACAACGGCAGCTTATCCTGGTTGGTTGCGAAAAATCGAGATTAGCGGTACTACAGGCTCCATTGTTTTAGAAGATGAGGATATAATAAAATGGGACTTCGCTGAGCCAGACCCCATCGATCAGCAGATAATTGAAAAATTCGCTGAACAACAATCCGGTGGAGGTGGAGCTTCCGACCCTCGTGCAATTAATCATGATAACCACCGTCGACAGATGGAAGACTTGATTTTTTCTATTGAAGAAGAGCGTTCTCACTTAGTTGATGGTAGTGAAGGACGAAAGGCAGTCGAAATTATTTTAGCTATATACAAATCTAATCAAGAGGGTCAGATCGTACACTTACCTCTTTAATGTGGATTTCCAATTTTTTGTTTTAGCTTAAAAAATAAATTGGTGTGAATTTTGTCTGTTTGATTTTAATTAACTAGGTGCCAGGTTGACAGTTTGAAGGGGATATGATACCATCCAATCTTGTTAAAATCTGGCGAATTATAGGAGTTTTTAGAGATGGCAGGAGAAGCACTTGGAATGGTTGAAACGAGAGGTTTAATTGGGGCAATTAATGCAGCTGACGCAATGGTTAAGGCTGCAAACGTAACCTTGATTGGCAAAGAACAGGTTGGTGGTGGACTCGTCACGGTTCTAGTCCGAGGGGATGTTGGTGCAGTTCAGGCGGCCACGGAAGCCGGAGCCGAAGGAGCCAGATCAGTTGGGGAGTTAATTTCCGTGCATGTTATACCTCGTCCACATGCTGAAGTTGATAGTATGTTAAGTAGTTAGTAGGGTTACTATTCGTTCAAGATAAGAAAAAAGAAGAAGGAAATCCTTAAATGACAGAAGTTAGCCAACAACAAATCGAGGCAGTTGTTTCGGAGGTATTGGAGAGACTAAGTCGCGATGGAAAGATTGAGACGTCCTCACCTTCGGCTATCGGTTCATCGGCTTCAGACGGCATTTTTTCTACTGCAGAACAAGCAGTAGCAGCAGCAAAGAAGGCACAAATAGACCTAGTTAAACTTGGTCTTAAAAAGCGAAGTGAACTTATTTCTGTAATCCGGCAAGTCAGTTTAGAACAAGCTCAATCCTTGGCGGAGCTAGCAGTTAATGATACTGGTATGGGAGTCGTTGAGCATAAATACCAAAAAAATGCAGGTGCGGCTAATCTATCGCCCGGTACGGAGGATCTCTACTCAGAAACCATAACGGGAGACAATGGTACGTTGCTAATTGAGTATGTACCTTTCGGAGTTATCAATTCGATTACACCAACTACTAACCCCACCTCGACAGTTATCAATCATGCAATAATTATGATTTCAGCCGGGAACTCAGTGGTTTTTAGCCCTCACCCTAATGCTTATCAATGTACCGTACAATCGATCGTTATTATCAATCAAGCTATTGTTAAAGCAGGAGGCCCACCTAATTTACTGACGGCAGTCAAGGATGCAAGTTTGCGGACAGTGAAGGAGATTATGTCGAGTGAAGATGTATCTATGGTAGTCGCTACTGGTGGTCCTAGTGTAGTCAAAGCAGCTATGGCTAGTGGCAAAAAGTCAATTGCAGCTGGACCAGGTAATCCACCAGCTATCATTGATGAAACGGCAGATCTAGTCAACGCTTCATTGTCAGTGATTACAGGGACTAGTTTTGATAATAACCTACTTTGTATTGGAGAAAAGTCCCTCTTTGTAGTGCAATCGGTGTGGAATGAAGTTGCAGGCCATTTGAAAAACAACGGTGGTCATTTATTAACCAATGATCAGCTCAAAAAGTTAGAGAATTTGTTGGATGGTGAGAACGAGAAAAACTATATCGGAAAAAATGCAACCGAAATTTTGCAAGCTATTGGTATTCATGCACCTAGTAATGTGGTGGCGATATTAGCAGAAGTTTCGGTGGATCACATTTTTGTAGTTGATGAATACCTAATGCCTATACTACCGATTGTACGAGTAATCAATTTTGAAGAAGCGCTGAGTCATGCTGTTCGTACCGAAGGTAGCCGGGGGCATACGGCTGTGCTTCACACGAAAGATATGTCTCGCGTAACTCGTTTTCGTCAAGAGATGGATTGTAACGTGGTCGTTGTTAATGAAACTTCGGCTGCAGCTGCTGGCTTTGGCGGTGAAGGTTTTATTTCCATGACGATTGCTGGACCAACAGGTGAGGGATTTACTTCACCCAAGACTTTTACTCGTCAGCAACGATTGACCTTGGCAAACGAGTTTTCACTACACGTCCTAAGTTAACCACAATATATTTTTCCTGTTATGTTCAGGCAGCGACTTTACATAAGTGGTAAGGTCCAAGGCGTTGCTTATCGTTTTTTTGCTCGATCTATGGCTCTTCAGTTAGGTGTGACGGGCTTTGTCCGAAATTTAGCTGATGGTCGAGTTGAGGTTGTAGCTGAGGCTAAGGCAGATACTTGGAAAGAGTTTATAGGAAAACTGAAACAAGGGCCAACTCTAGCTAAAGTCAGTTCAGTAGTAGTTGAGTCAACTTCGTCAACCGAACCCTTCATAACCTTCGAGATTCGTTATTAAACAGATGATTTTTTTATAGTGGTAGACAAATGAGACTATTGGTGACTGGCGGTGCAGGTTTTATCGGCTCAAATTTTATCCGATATTGGTTGGAAAAATATGGTGAAGATGAAATCTTTAATCTAGACTTACTAACTTATGCAGGTAATCTAGAAAACCTCGCTGGTCTTGATGATGCCTACGGTCGTCGTTACGGTTTCACACTGGGTAGTATTACTGATACAGACTTTGTAGATCGTTTATTTAGTCAGTTTAAACCGGACGTTATCGTCAATTTCGCTGCCGAATCGCATAACAGCCGAGCAATACTGAACCCAACTATTTTTTTTCAAACTAATCTAATAGGTACACAAACCTTATTAGATGTAGCTCAGAAGTATGAAATTTCACGATTTCATCATGTTTCAACTTGTGAAATTTATGGCGATCTCCCGCTGAATTCGGCGGAAACTTTTTCTGAACAGACTTCTTACCGACCTAATACACCTTACAGCGCATCTAAAGCTGGAGCCGATCTGGCCGTTCTAGCCTACCATCAAACCTTCGGCTTACCAGTAACCATCTCTGTCTGTTGTAACAATTATGGCCCTTACCAAAATATAGAAAAGCTGATTCCTTTGTTTATTTCGAAGGCAATCTGTAACCAACCACTAACACTTTATAAAAGTAGTCAAAACAAGCGTGAATGGTTAGCAGTTGAAGATCATTGCCGGGCTATCGATTTAATCATCCGGCAGGGAAAAAGTGGTGAGCGTTACAATGTTGGAAGTCAAACCGAAAAAAGCGTGGAAGAAATTGCTGATTCGATATTACAAATACTAGGTAAACCACAGTCGCTAAAGACATACGTTCCAGACCGTCCTGGACATGACCGTCGTTACCTACTTGACTCCAGAAAAATTCAGCAAGAATTAGGTTGGAAACTAGAAACTGATTTTGAAACTGGACTGAAAAATACTGTTGGTTGGTATATCAATCATCGGCAGTGGTGGCAGCAATCCCAATCTAGTCAAATTCGTGAAGATCGGTGGGGTAAGTAGCAATTGTTTCATCTCTCTGAAATATCAACAGTTCAAATCAGGAGACTAAAAATCGAACTTTTTAGTCTCCGATAATCACGTCTTGTTCTCTATCAGCTAATGTAATGTTTGTTTGTCACTCGATTACGTTAATGATTAGATAACAAAAAAGCTATATTTCTTATATCTACCTGATTCAAATGGTTATTGTATGGGGACATTTGTTATCTGATTGCATTCGGGTATAGATCTAAGAAATCACTCAATTCGCTACTGCCAAAATGCATACCCCCAATAAGATTAATTATTGACTTGGTCTGATCAATAACTTGGTCAGATGATGACTCATCAAATTGGTCAGATTTTTCTAAGATAAACTGTGTGCCATCCATTGAAAATAGTTCTGCTTGGCCTTGGTTCAAAAGAATATTGGTGTAGAAATAAAATCTCAAAACGTGACCGCACGTAATATCTGTACCAGGATAATTAGTTTCAAATAGCAACTTATCATCAATTGTGGTAGAAAAATTCCGCGTTTTATTCTCAAATCTGACGTTATCTCTGTCTCTTAAAGCAGTCAAAACAGACATAGACGTAGTGTTTTTGTTACTTTGGATCAACTCTGGTTTAAGTTTATCTACAGTTGTTTTATCCATATTAGTGCATGAAATGCATGATAGAAAAAATATGATTGGACCAAATAGCCAAACAACCTTCATGAAACACATATAACTCTGCCATGGATATTGAGACTAATTAGTTTTCTAGAAATTAAATCCGTCAAGGAGTTGCCCAATCAGAAATAATCTGTAAATTACACGTAACAAAAAGAAGCACTATCCGGTAGATTGATTAACCGAATAGTGCTTCTTTTTTGGAGTGAACTAAGGGATATGAATTCGGTCCTAATGCAAAATCTCCTTCTTAAGTGAAGCCCAAGTAGTACTAACCTTATCTTTGGGAGAGACTGCTAAGTTGTGCATGGAATCTTCCATGTCTGCAATAATCTCATCTTGAGTTAGAACTCGGTTATACATCTTGATTTCGTCCAAGAAACCATCAATCCAACGACCACTACCTCCACGGGAACCAATATACAGATTCCCACCACCTTTTTCGACGGCCCCTTTACACGGTAGTTCCTTGGCTAGCTTTCCGTCACTGTATATTTTGATTCTCTTTCCATCAAAGGTACCTGCACAGTGATGCCATTTTTTATCGATTATGGGTGGCCCACCAATTGCTTCATCATCGCACTCGTCAGGCCAGTCGTTAGCTTGCAACAAAATTCCCCCACCGTACTCAGGCAAAAGATTATATTCTCCTGCCTCCCACGCGGGTTGTTTTTCTACACCGCTTTGTACTTCTCCGGTTTGTTTCATTAGCTTTGCCCAAAGCATGATCGTCATCTTGTTGGTCAAATCTAAACTATCATGATCCTTTACCTCTAACCAATTACCAAGACCAAGCTTAATACAGCCACCTTGCTTACCATCTTTAGACCAAGATGTGTTCTTACGAAATTCAGCTTTGTGTCCAAATTGTGATAGATCTTTTGCAACCTTCCCTGTCTGTTCTTCAAAAGGTAAATAAAGAACAATTGTTGGATCTACGGCCGCGAATGCAAAATGGGCAACTGTTAACAAATACAAAAAAACAACAAGTGTCGACTTATTTATAATTCTCAATACCACTAAGATCTGTTCTCCTAAATTGTTTTTTTTGAAAAGTGAAAAGACACGACCAAATTTCTTCGGTCGAGCGCCGTGCTGTGACTTCTGATTGTCACAGCACAATACTCGGCACATATTTAAACAAGGTATTAGTCAGTAGTCTTAATCTTGCCCCAAGAAATGGCTAGCTTAGATTTAGCTTGAACCGAAGTCGCGGTTTTAGCCATATCAGCTTTAACTTCATCAGCACTCAATGCTCTATTGAAGACTTTAATTTCGTCCAAGGAACCATTCAACCAACGCTGTTTCCCACCACGAGAACCGATATACAGGTTTCCATCGCCAACCTTGATCTCACCGACACAGTCTTTCTCCGCTTTTAACACACCATCAATGTAGACCTTGATAACTTTACCGTCCCATGTACCAGCAATATGATGCCAGTTATCATCTTCTATACCTTCTGGAGTAACGTTTGTATCTGCACACGCAGCAGGCCAGTCGGCAGCTTGTAATAATACGCCCCCGCCGTAGACTGCGGCCAAGTTGTATTCACCAGCCTGCCAAGCAGGTTGTTTTTCTAAACCGCTCTGAGTCCCTTCGCCACCAGCTGCGACCTTAGTCCACATACTGATAGAAAGAGCCGTGGTCAAATCCAAACTGTCATCATCTGGAACTTCGAGAAATTTACCTTCTCCCAAAACAATTCCATTACCGTATTTACCAGCACCTATTTCTGCACCAGTAACTCCAACCGCATGATTATAGGATGAATGGTCAGCAGCCTCACCACCATCAAATGAGAGAAATAAGACAACACTATCATCCAATGCCGCTTGGACTGACAATACATTAACAATTAATAGCGTCAAGACAAGAACTGTGATCTTAGATTTTTGGGTCATAAACATGGATCTCCGTGATATTTAAAGTTGCTTGAGACTAGTATAAACAGTGAAATAACAAAACAGACCATTACCACCTGAACTATTAAAAGTTCACTAGCCAATTCCAAGGATTCTAACACACTTCTTAATTATTTCACAGAAGTTTATTAAATTTAAACAAACAGGTGCGTGAACGCCCTACTTTTGAGTGGCATAAACTGAGCCAACTGCTCTAGAGTCGGATACCCCTTAATTATCGGTTTTTTATTGATAAAATGCGAAAATTTTTAGCAACAGATCAGATTAAATAACCAACAAAATTTAACATGATTACTAATTGCATTTCACGATAAGCCAAGTACGGAACTACCTAATTATAGGGGATTTTACTTGTTTCCCTTGTAAACGAAGTCGTACTAAAAAATGGGATTACTGCCATCTTGGAAAAGATTGCTTGCTGATAATTAATTAAAATTCATATGGTTGATAAATATAAAGGCAAGAAAATTAACTAAGCTAATACCTGTTGGATAATTTCGCCGTGTACATCGGTTAATCGATAGCGGCGCCCTTGAAATTTGAAGGTCAACTGTTGATGATCAATACCAAGTAAGTGGAGTAAGGTAGCTTGAAAATCGTGAATATGGACGGGGTTTTCGATTATATTGTAACTGAAGTCATCAGTAGAACCATGAGTGTATCCAGCCTTAACTCCACCACCAGCCATCCATAAACTAAAACAACGAGGATGATGATCTCGCCCATAATCAGTTTCAGTCAAGCGACCTTGTGAGTAGCAAGTCCGACCAAATTCGCCGCCCCAAATGACTAAAGTATCATCTAATAAACCCCGTTGCTCTAAGTCGGAAACTAAAGCCGCAGATGCTTGGTCAGTTTCCCGACATTGACGACGGATATTGTTAGGAAGTCCACCGTGATGATCCCATCCCCTGTGATAAAGCTGGACAAAACGTACTCCCCTTTCGATTAAACGACGGGCTAACAGACAGTTGGCAGCGTAAGTACCTGGTTCTCTCGAATCGGGCCCATAATTTTCAAAAGTATAGTCCGGTTCATCCGATACATCTGTAGCTTCCGGTACCGAGGTCTGCATACGAAAGGCCATCTCATATTGAGACATACGTTCTAATACTTCTACATCACCAGTTTTTTGATATTGAATTTCTTGTAATTTTCGTAAATATTCCATTTGATGACGACGGTCTTCTTTATCAATACCGTCTGGATTACTGAGGTAAAGTACAGGACTTTTTCCAGCTCGAAATTGAACTCCCTGATGCTGGGAAGGCAAAAAACCATTGCCCCACAACCGAGCATAAAGTGGTTGGCCATTCTTATTTTTAGTAACTAAAACTACGAAACTAGGTAAATTTTCATTACTACTACCTAATCCATAACTCAGCCAAGAACCAATCGAGGGACGGCCAGGCAATTGTGATCCTGTTTGAATAAAAGTCGATGCAGGATCGTGATTAATGGCATCGGTATGCATTGATTTAATAAAACAAAGTTTGTCTACGATCTCAGAAGTATGAGGAAGTAGCTCACTAACCCAAGCTCCAGACTTACCGTGTTGCGAAAAATCAAAAATTGAGCTAGTCAACGGAAATGTCGCTTGCCCAGAAGTCATACCTGTTAGTCGCTGGCCTTGGCGGACTGATTCTGGTAAATCTTGCCCTCTCAGCTTAAGGAGTTTAGGTTTATAATCGAATAATTCTAATTGAGAAGGTGCGCCACTTTGGAATAAATAAATTACTCTTTTAGCTTTCGGCATGGTGTGTGGTTGTCCTAAAACACCAGTTTTTGATGTTCCTTTACTTGATGAAGGATTAGCCAAATTAGCAAATGCTACAGCACCAAGCCCAAGTGAAGTTTGGTTCAAAAACTTTCGACGAGAGTAATTTAGATCAATATTTTGGCATTGGATAGGATTCGGTTTGACCATACATGTTCCTTATTTTTGTACACTTCGTTACCGTTTCATATAGAAACCGTCGTAGTTCATAATCAGATTTGCCATTACTGTCAGCGCTGCTACTTCAGTAGCAGGCAGAGTTTCGTCCAACGGATACTCACCAACTGCCAATAAAGATTGAACAGAAGATTGGTTAGCCAAAAATTTCTGATAATTGTTTAGATAATAAGTTTCCAGCAATTTGATTTGAATAGAGAGTGGCTGGTGCCCAGTTAATCGCTGAAACATTTCCGTTATTCCTTTGGCTAAACTATCTCCGTACGAAATCCGCCGCTGGATATGCTCGGCTAGGATTCGGGCTGACTCGATAAACTGCGGATCGTTCATCATTACTAAGGCTTGTAGCGGTGTATTGGTAATAACGCGCTTGACTGTACAAACGCTACGATTAGGTGCATCTAATGTAATCATGGCAGGTGGTGGTGAGGTTCGACGAACGAAAGTATACAGACTCCGACGGTAAAGCGAATCCCCATCATCAATTTGATAATTTCTCAGCTTGGCGGAGAAGTTGTTCTTTTCGATCCATAACCCTTCAGGCTGGTAAGGTTTTACACTGGGCCCACCCACTTGTTTTACCAAAACTCCACTACTAGCTAAAGCGTTATCGCGTAAAAACTCAGCAGGCCAACGATAAGTGGGGGATCTCCATAGTAGCTGATTTTCTGGATCAGTTTGGCGTGACACGACATTAATTCCAGATGATTGCTGGTAAGTGGCTGATGTTACGATTAACTTAAGCAAATGGCGAATATTCCAACCTGAATCTCGAAATTTTATCGCCAACCAATCCAATAATTGAGGGTGCGTTGGCCTTTGGCCCTGTATCCCGAAGTCATGTGGTGTACGTACGAGTCCGTGCCCAAATAACATTTGCCAGTATCGATTGACAGTCACTCGAGCTGTTAACGGATTGGTCGGTGCAAATAGCCACTTGGCTAAACCTAACCGATTATTTGGCAAGTCAGTAGGAAAATCCGCAATAGCAGAGGGAGTTCCCATTTCCACTAATTCACGTGGTTGGTTATATTCTCCACGATGTAGTAGGTGCGTTGGTCGTACTGAATCCATTTCTTTCATCACCATGACCAAATCTACTTGGCTGAACAATTCGATTCGCTGCTTTTGTAGCTCACGGTATTCGGCCATTTTTGCTGGCCATTCAGTATGATTTCGACTCAGCCAGTGTTGAAACTGGTTTTCTGCTGCTGGATTGTAGTCAATTTTGGCTTGTTGATAAGAGGTATACAGCTGTGCAACTTCTAGCTCAGTTAAGGATAACTGGTAGAAACGAATATCATCCATTCCACCTCGATAAATGCCAAAATCACCAGTAAACCCACGGTAACTTCGTCCTACCCTGACGTTTCTGGCGGTACCATTTTCTGGCAAGATGGTTCGAGTTAGTTGGTCAACGATAATTTCTGTATCAATCGGTTGACCATTGACAAATAGCCCTACTCCACTAGCTAGGCCAGTTCCATTGTAGGACCAAGTGACGTGTAGCCAATCTACTCCAGTTATCGGATCAATTGATCGAACATGGATCAAATTGTCGGGTAAATTGTGAATTAGACGAACAGCTAAGTGCCCTCGACGATCAAGATAGAGTTCCCAACCACGCCAATACTGATTTTTTCCACCAGAAGTTCCTAGTAAAGTCTGGTTGGTTAATTGGGACGGATCTTTAACCTGATTATCCCGTGTGGGTTTGATCCAGAGAGAAACTGTCACTGGATTGGCTACATCTATATCACCAACGTTTTTGAGTGCTAGGTGTTGATATTCACCGTCAATCCACAAAGCATTTCCGTCAATCCCATCCATCGGCCGGGGAGAAACAGATACTGTAGACTTCACATTACCATCAACAGCTTGTATTATTTTTCCCTCTACATCAATGGAAACAATCTTTTCCAACGGGAACTTCTCTACCTCCATATTATCTAGGAATTCAGGATTGAGAGAAGGCAACTGATCCAATTTAGCAAATTCAGATTTTGCTTGCTGTTCGATTTGATCCAATTGCTTTTCCAAAAATTGGATTTTCTGATCAATCAGATTCAGCTGTTTTGCTACTTGTTCTTCTGGTAAAGCTAAGACTGGCCCGTAGTTTCCATCATCGCCGGTCATTCCAAGTTCACGGACATTATTAAAGAAAGCTGACAGCTGGTAATATTCCTTTTGCGTTATTGGGTCAAATTTGTGATCGTGGCAACGAGCACAATTCATGGTCAGCCCCAGAAAAGCTGTAGATGTTGTTTCAACCCGATCGAAAACATAATAGAGCCGAAATTCCTCATCGATGACACCACCTTCGGCTGTCATTGGGTGATTGCGGTGAAAAGCGGTAGCCAAAATTTGCTCTTGGCTGGCATTAGGTAGGAGGTCCCCTGCTAATTGCCAGGTCACAAATTGGTCATATGGCATATTCTGTTGGAAAGCCGAAATCACCCAATCTCTCCATGGCCACATCCGACGCCAGCCATCAGCATGCATACCATGAGAGTCGGCATAACGAGCTAAATCCATCCAGTCTAGAGTTAATCGTTCTGCATGTGCTTCACTGGCCAATAAATTATCAACTAACGTCTCATAAGAATCTTCAGATGTTTTAGCCAGAAAATTGTCAATCTCTTCGACTGTTGGCGGCAAACCAGTTAAATCCATCGTGACTCTTCGTATTAGAGTAGCTTTATCGGCCCGAGGGGAAGGGGTTAGCTGATTGATAGCTAATCTATGCTGAATAAACTGGTCAATTTCGTTCTGAACTGGAAACTGACTAGAAACACTCGGTAGCTCAGGTTTGATCGGCGGAACGAAAGACCAGTGATCATTCCACTTGGCGCCCTGACTGATCCATCTTTTTAAGATTTCGATTTGTTGACGGCTCAGTTTCAGTTTTGAGGATGCTGGTGGCATCAGCCGGGACAAGTTTGGGGTTGTAATTCGATCTATCAGTTGGCTATTTTCAACATCTCCAGACTGAATAATTGGATTTTCTCGACGTAGAGCTGATAACTCTTGGTCGAGTCTTAGTCCCGCCTGACGCGTGTTCTGGTCAGGTCCATGGCACTGAAAACAGTTATCCGACAGAATTGGTAACACATCTCGGTTGAAAGAAACTTCCTGAGCTAAACATGGAAAGCTATTAATCCAAAGCCAGCAAGAAAATAAAAAAAGTCTACATAACACAATGCTGGAAACAGGAGACATAATTTCTCTCTATTTTTCTAGAGGCACTATCGTTGGTCCACCTTGTTGGGTCTGGAGGACAGCATCATAAAGCCGCATCGTCTCGAGGCAATCTTCTATATTAGAAATGGGCTGTCGATCTTCACGAATAGCAGTTACAAATTCGGTTAGGCTGAGACCATCACCCGTCAATTCTCCATTACGTTGGTCAGAAAAGTTATCCGTAAACGTATTTTTCCCCTCAGTGTAGTGGTCAATTTTCCATAAACCATCTAGGACAATGTATTGATTTTGACCGGTGATCTCGATTCGATCATAATTACGCCCCCATAATCTTTGGCAATTTAATTGCATGTTACCGACTGCACCACTTTCAAATTCAACTGCTACGGCAAAACTACCTTTATTATCGATTTGATTATGGAAAGTCGCTATGGTCTTGATTTCACCGCCAAGATAACGAATCAAATCAAAATGGTGGATAGCAAAATCGAGAAGATAATCCTGAGGTGTATTATAAGGACCACTACAAAAAGAACAAAAAATTTGCGAGATCTTTCCGAAATCATCAGTATTGATAATATCAAGAGCTGACCGCACGCCCAGACTAAACCGGCGTTGGAAATTGATCATCAATTTTCTATTATTGACTCTGGTGGCCTCCGCCAATTTAAGAGTATCAGTCAATGAAACTGCTGGCGGTTTGGGAGTAAAAACATGATAACCTGCTTCTAGTGCCTCCATTACTAGTGGGAAGCGTGGCTCTGGACCCATCGAAATAATAACGGCTTCTAGATTCTCGTTCTTGTACATCTGGTATCGGTCCGAATAGACAGTTGCACCACCACCAAACTTGGTAGCATTTCGATTAGCTCTCGATAGATCTATGTCGCAGATGGCCTCCAATGCTATTGGAGCAAAATGTAGGGCTGGATAAATGGTATGAGAGGCAAAACCACCGGCTCCCAAAAAACCAACACGTAGATTTTCCATCATTTTTTCTCCTCATACATTTTTTGGCTAGATCTTTGAATTAGCCAAAATGTATTTTTTTTCGATCATAATGTTATCTTAATAAATGACCACAGCAACAGAGATATCAGCTCATTTTTATTTTTCGATTGCTTCTAGAGTTCATTCTGTTTGACATTAATTTACAAGAAAGCAAAGCCATGAATTAAAAAAAACATTATTGTTTGATTGATCGTTTTTGAGGTTCAAGTGGCCAATCAATCAACTAACTACTCGACAAATTTTCTTGTTTTTCAATTTGCATAATAGCCACATTCTAAATATGCCCATCCAGATTTTGATCTGTTTCTACCGAGTGGACCATTCTAATATTTTGTTGAATGTAATCAACTGCTTCATCCGGTGTATCAACGAAGTGAAACAAGTCAAGGTCACTTTCACTGATCATACCCCACTTGACAAAGGCTGAGAAATTAATTACCTCATTCCAGTATTCTCTACCGTAAACTAGAATTGGTATTTTTTTCTGAATTTTTCTGGTTTGAACTAGGGTTAGAATTTCCATCAGTTCATCGCAAGTACCAAATCCACCAGGAAAAACCAATATTGCCTCAGCTAAGTCTGCAAACCATAATTTTCTCATGAAGAAATAGTGAAAATCGAAATCGAGTTGTGGTGAAACATAGGGGTTTGCCTGTTGTTCAAAAGGCAAGCTAATATTGAGACCAATTGACGGTGAGTTAGCTAAATGACTGCCTTTATTAGCAGCTTCCATTATACCGGGACCTCCTCCTGAACAGACTACAAATTGATCAGGCGTTGGTAACGTTTTCGACCATTCAGCCAATCGCTGAGCAATTTCGACGGCATCTTCATAATATTGGGCCATCAAAACTTGATATTCAGCAGCTTGTAACTCTGATTGATTAGTAGATCTTTGGCGTAACTGATCTCGTGTCTCTTGTGCCGTAGCCAAAGATTTTGTTCGAGCCGAGCCGAAAAAGACCACTGTACGGTCGATGTTTTGCTGTTCTAACTTGGTTTGTGGCTCTAAATATTCCCATACTAAGCGGATAATCCGAGCATTGTCTTGAACCAAAAAATCGGGATCATAAGATCGGCTCCAAGGTAACTTTGGGTCTTGTTTTTCTATTTTCACTTTATTTTTTTCTCTCACCTTTGAATATTTGCTGCGACAAAAGCCTGCGACAGCGTATAGTAAGATTGTGTTGCTGCTAGCAAAGGGTCGTAATCCGCCCGGCGCTGAACCATCATACTGACTTCAACTGTAACAAAGCCTTGATATCCGTATCCTGACATTGTTTGCAGATAAGTCACATAATCAAACTCGCCTTCCCCTGGTATTAAGAATTCAAAATTGGGGTATAGGCCTCGTTGATCTTTGACATGTGTATGTGCCGTTTGGGGAACCATTAGGGGAATCGTTTCGCTCATGGGTAACCCCAGAATTTCGAAATGGCTGATATCGAAGTTAGCTCTTAAATATGGGGAATTGACAGTCTCGATTAGTTCGCAAATTTGTTGTGGTGTTTCAATCATCACTCCAATATGTGGCTCTAGTGCGATGATAATTTGGAACTCAGTTGCATAGTCGATTAGTTCACCTAACCGATCAACCAATTGTTGTTTGCCTGCCGACCACTGATCAGGTCTTCCTCCAGGTGTAGTATTAACTACAGGACATGAGCCACCTGTTTGCAAGTCCACAGCCAAATCAACAGCCGCCTTAAGTCTCTCCATATTTGCAAAGTGGAGTTCCGGTTCTAACTCCATCAAGCTGGTATGAGCCGAAATGGCACTCAATGTCAATTGATGTTGATTAAGAAGCTGCTGAATTTGCCGTCGTTTTTGGGAAGTCAGTATTGACAAATCAGTCGTGTAGCCAGGGATGACGGTTAACTCTATACCATCAAATCCGAGCTGTGCCAAGTGTGGAATCGCCACATCGGCAGGAACAGTTGGCATACCCCAAGTACTATAAGCTAGTTGCATTAGTCAGCAATAATCCACTTGTCCATGGTTACAAAAATGAGAGGTTATTCAAAAATTTTGCCCAGCCATGCTAGTCAATAAAACTATTTATTCTTCACGAAGTCAGTTAATCATCAATAAACGAGGTGTCTACAGGAACACCCACTATAGTTTTACCGGTCTAACTAGCTAAGATTTCGAAAATACGACACAAAAACGGATGACTTTATCAAGTCAGTAAATTAAATTTGTAGATCACGGTTGATCTCAGATTGATAAATATCTGCATCTTCAGCGATCACTTCATCAACGGTAACAGCTCGGTTGAGTGTACTTGATTCCATCATAGCATAAGAGATAGCTACTGACCGAGTACCTTGATCAACATCAACCTCAACACTACTATTATTAGTGATAGCTTGAGCAAATTCACCGTATTCAAAGGCTAAAAGTTTACGATCAGTCTCGTCAAAAGGGAATTGGTAGCTCGATAAACGGTCGTTCCCAAATAAGCTAGCAGTGATTGGATCCAATCGAAAATCGGGTACTAATTCCAGGACTTGGTCTACCTCAATTTTTCCTTGACCATGTAGGTTGAGTTGGATCGGTCGACCGCTCCGGTCACCCGGTAAAGTTATCGAACCTGAAGAACCATGAATTTGTCTAGCCCATAATCCATCCCCTCGACCAGCGTGATCTTCGATGTATTGCCCTACTGCACCACTTTTGAATTGTAGCGTAGCGTAAGCCGCGTCTTCTGCTGTAGCTTCAAATTCTGTCGGCATTTCTTTTTGCCACTTACCATAAACGCCAGCTGGATCAGAAGCACCAGCTCGGCGATTTTGGCGAATTGGTTCGTGCAAACGAATTTTGGCGTAAACAGACTCAATTTCTCCTAATAGGTATTCCATCATATCTGCGTAATGGACACCTACATCCAGTAAAACCCCACTCTCATTTTTTTTGTGTCGCCAAACCGAAATCAACATCTGGTCAGCTCCACCAACAGTATGGTGGATCAGAAAACGTGGAACGCCGATAACATTAGCTTCTAATAATGCTTTGGCTAAACGGTTGATTGGGTCTCTTCTATAATTCTCAGCTACACTTAGAATTAATCCAGTATCATTGACTGCCTTCTTCATCAAATTGCAAGCCCGTACTGTTAAACCCATTGGTTTTTCTACCATGGTATGCCAACCGTTCCTCAGCGTTTCCTGTATGATAGTGTGATGGTATTTAGGGGTAGCGGTTACATCTACGGCTTGAATGTCTAAATCGACCAGCTGGCTGAGGTCGTTAACTACCACTGGCCGATTGCCAAAATATTCTTTGGCTTGATCAGCTAGTGAGTTAGCGTTGTCAGCCACTGGATCACAAGCAGCTACAATTTGTAACTGATCATAGCCCGCTCGGTGCAGTTCGGCTAAACCGGACAAGTGGCGATGCCCCATACCACCACAGCCAATAATGGCTAAACGAATTTGTTGCCTCATGTTTCTCTCCTCAACACTGTGATTAATAGAAACATCATAATATAATTCTATAGTGATGGCAAGTCTAGCTACTAGGAGTTATAGATATTTGGGGTAAAGCACCCCTTAATCAAGTGAGTTTTTTTGAAAACACCAATACAAATAATTAAGTTATCAATAAGCTAGAACGAGAAGGTAACGTCAATTTGTCTGAATCAGAAGTGAATAGATGAGTAAACTGTCATTACAACCTCAGGAAAAAGAAACTAACTCTACCTAATTGGGAAGGTAGCCTTTAGACTCTTTGAAAATTGGGTAGGTAGGCGTCGGGGCCTAGTCTGTTGTTAATGTAATGACAGAGAGCCAAGAGAAGCAAATAACACAGAATTACTTGAGAATAACTAACCGTCGGTTAGCAGTGAAGTCCCCGGCTTGAAGAGTATAGAAATAAACACCACTGGCAACCATCTCGCCATAATCAGTCCTACCATCCCAGTAGACCGCTCGACCTATTGATTGATAACTTCCAGCTGAGCGAAAACCAACCGAGATTTCCCTAACCATGGTACCAACTACGTTGTAAATGGTAACTGAAACATCGGCAGGCTGATGTAGTTGGAAGGGTATCCAAGTTTCAGGGTTAAATGGGTTGGGGTAGTTTTGACCCAGTTGTGTTATTCTTGGTAGCTGTACTGACAATCGAGTATTGGCCGTTAAGTGCGCTACCGATAAGTGAGATGATTCAACCCGAAACTGATGTTGGATAGGATCAATTCGTGGGTCGATGATAGTAACTTGGTAGACGTCTCCTGAATTTACCAATGGTTTTCGATCTGGATCAACAAAAACTGCTGTATAACTGGACTGACTTATGTTAGTCATTGTTGATTTACCAACTGAAACAGTGGATGGGGTTGAAACCCCAGTTCGTAAGTTGGTGACAACGATTTCAGTCTGTTCTGTTACCATGCCAGCAATATGACCACTGACTACAAAAGCCCAAGGGGCTGTTTCTTGAATCGAAGGCGAGGCTAAAGTCTGTGGAGATTCATCTCCTGCTAGCTCCTCAAATAGACGTCGATCTTCATCCGAATTGATAGGACTTGAATCTTCATCAAATATTGGTGTACCCCACGGCATTCCTTCTAAGTTGACCATTTTAGCCTCAGTTACATTAACCAAATAACCTTTGCCGGATTCCAGCGAGAAATCCATTTCTTCCGTTGAAGCTTCAGGAATATAAGCTTTGAAACGGCCATCCGATTGATCTAACCGAATTACCCAAGACGTATTCATTGAATTGGCTAACTGACTCGCAGTTAAGCTTTCGCCTTCTCGCTCAAGCCATACTGGTTTTACTGGAACTAAAGTGCTTTGTCCTCTCTCGTGAGCAAAAAATCTAGTGATTTGCCCATTAACAACGTAGTCTTGTGTTCCTTGATAAATGTTGATACCATCTTCATTGTTGGGCCGCGAAATATCACTATCGGTATCATTCGGATCGTACAAGACGGATTGTCCATTGTTTGCATCTAGGAAAAGTGTGCCTTCTTCTAACCTGTTAGTAAATGAGGGGTCCAATTCGGCTACTGAAATAGAAGGTATCTCTGGGACCTCAATAGAAGTATTATCATCCGGGTTGAAAGTAACCAGAATTAGCTGATCATTGACTGGATCGTAGGCATAAGTACCGAAAATTGATGCGCCAATGGTATTGAAAATACTATCCGCTCTATGGATATCCACGATCACCATTTCACTCACATTAAGCGGTTCAATCGGTGGGCTATCAGCAGCAGGTGAAGAAAAATACGGTTCTACCTCAGCATCAGTAGATATTGGAATGGTTGGCATATTCCCTAACATACGAAGAACTTCCCCGTTTTGAAGTTTTAAGCCTCCAACCATTGTACCGGCAGATTCTGAAATAGCCATCCAGCTACCATCTTTTTGAACTCTCTTGACATCCAGGGGCATGGAAATCATATTTACACCCACGTCAAGATCCAGTTCAAAACTGCGAGTGTAAGAGTGGACAGGTGGTTCATCTGCTTTGACCAAACTACACCACATGATTAGTAAAACAGTAAAGAAAATAAGGGACACTCGTCTTACCATCATCATCTCCTACTTCAGAATTACCATTTTTCGAGTTTGGGATATGGGTTTCGATTGTTCCGAGTCAGCAATAAAAGTATAGAAATAGACACCACTACTAACTTGCTCGCCTAACTGGTTGTTTCCGTCCCAGTAGGCTGCTCGGTTTTTAGACAGGTATCGGCCAGCTATTTGATGTCCTAAATCAAGTTGCCTGATAATATTTCCATTGCTATCAAAAATTGCCAACTGTACGTCACTGGCTTGTTGCAACTCGAACGGAATCCAAGTCTCAGGGTTAAACGGATTAGGATAGTTGGGTAAAAGCTGAGTTTGACTGGGGATTACATCACCAATCGTTATTTCTTGATGAATATATGCTTGCCGTAAATGTTCAGCATTCAGTTGCCAATTGAAGGGGCCTGCAACTAGGTTTTTATCTACATCTTCGGCCCTGATATCGAAGGATTGCCCATCCATAACTACCGGCTGCATAGTCAAATCAGCAAGAACAAAGTGAAACCGGTTGCCTTTTAGTTGTCCGATTAATTCTTTACCAGTTCGTGTGTCAACGGCTACAATACGGGATATCTGAGATAAGTCAAAGCCGAAACTTAAAGCAGAATCGGTAATCAAGTCCCCACTGATGACAAATGTCCAAGGTGCCAAAACCCTGTTTGGTGCACGTCTAACTGAACTATCATCAAAATTTGTTTCTGTACTTCTAAGAGGTTGGTCAAGACCTTCAGAAATAGGCGAATTCGACCATGGTTGGCCGTCTAGCGTCAAGGTTAGGTCGTCCAAGACATTGATAATATAAGCCTTGCCACCCTCAAGGTCGAAGCCTTGATCTAAATAAGAACCGTCATTGTTCTTCATCACTTGTGGAATAAAAGGAACAAATTGCCCATTATTCATAGAAACAATCACTGTAGCAGGAAGTTTATCGGCTAGGTCTGCTGCTGTCCATTGTTCTAATTCACCAATTTGATTAATTGGTTGTAGTGGCAAAGAGAATAAGTTCAAACCTAACTGCAAGTCTATTTCATCCTGCCAGCGATCAGGCAAAACACTAGCAACATCGACATAAAAAATCAAGGTTTCGCTAGTTGCACCATTAATATCCTCAACTAAGATAGAAATTTCAGCTATCCCCTCCTGACTCTTTTCATCAGTAATTTCTAGCATTAATTGCATGACTTCGCCTTCAACTACAGCAACATTGAGCAGTTCAGGGTTATCTGAAGTGGCTTCATAATTCATTTGATCTCCAATCTCAGAGTCGCTATCACTGAACATCCCGTTCAGGTTAAGCATCTGACTGTCACTACCTGCAGTAGCAGCCAGCATCCTAGCGTTCAGCTGAATATCTTCAGTTGCTCCTATCGCTTCTAGAGACTGGTTAGCTTGGCTGGCATGAAAAACGGGTGCTGTATTTTTCATGGTTACTACATAACTGAGATGAGCTAACTGTGCTTTCAGTTTATTACCGATAATCTCAGTCTCCAAAATTTCCACGGTCTCGGACCTGTTTACTGAATCAATTGAAATTAATGCAATAACATCAACAGGTTCAGCTTTATTAATGTCAAACGGAATCTCAATTCCTAATGGAGTTTCATGGAAAATGCCACCGATACCAGTATTTGTAGTTCCTGGCACTTCAATTTTCAGTACTGTTTCAATCTGTCGTGCAGGTTGACCTTGTTGTATACCAATCTGTAATTTGGTTACCATTCTCTCTTGCTCAGCCGTTCGAACTTGCTGAATTCTCGGTGGTTGTTTAAGACCTACGATTTGATCAGTAATGGTTAAAACCACTGGGTCGTCGAATCCTTTGATGGGAATTGACTTACTGATAGTCATAACGGCTTCTAGATCAATTTGTATGAAATTATCCCGTATATCGGTAGTAGTGATTTGGTAGGGCTCTTCATCACTACCTTTGTCTGCCTGATCATCCAAGTAAACAAATATAGTGTCTCCTTCAGCTACCACAGGTGATACTGGCTCAGATCCGGTTGGTAAATTAGCTAGTAACATTCGGTAAGATCCATCATTATTGACAGGAACATCCTCGAAGTATCTGGGTAAAGATGAAGCATCGTTGGGATCACTACGACCCTGAAATTCAGCCCAGTTGTCTTGATCGTCCCCATCTGAATCCTGACTTCCATCAGTAAATGTCAGATCATTATTAAAGTTATATTCTTCCCAGCTATCTTCAAGTCCGTCATCGTCAGCATCTACTTCAATTCCTCGCTCAACCCAAACACCGACGCTCAAATTCTCATAAACCTGAGCTGAGGTTTTTTCTACGTATCCTTCTACCACCATCAGGTTTGTTTCAGTTGGTATGCTTAACTGTCCAACCTCTAAGTTGATCGGGATGATGGTCGTTCCACCGTCGGGTTCGTTACTTGATATAATTAACCTCGGCACATTAAATTCACTACTACTATCGTCTAGCAGTACAGTTACTGTTAGCTCCGCCTCTTGTCCTGCTGAAAGGACTAATGGATTGGATGGAGTCGGACGCTCAGCAATAAATAACGAAGGTCCTAAGTTGCTGTTAATGTTAGTGATATACAACTCCTCTGCAGAAGCCGTATTCTGAATTAACAACTTTCGCTCAACTGACATACCAGGCAGAACCGTACCAAAGTCAATCTCATCTACCACAGTGATTAACTGTTCTCTTGTAACTTGAATAGTTGTAGATACGAAATCGCCTTTGGTATCGATAGCTGTAATCTCGAACTCAGCCTGCCCTAGATCAGCCATAAAAACTTCTAATTGGTTGGTTACTAATTGATCTTCTTCCTGTAAAACTTCATTACTTTCGGGCCCGTCATATAATGCTAAGAATGAGGAATCCTGAATCCTTTCGATCTTGAAACTTAAAAAGTCATTGACATCTAAATCGATAAAATAATCATCCAGATCAATTAAATACTGATCCGATAACATAAGAATCGAGGTTTCTGCATCAGCTTTTATGATCGGCGGCTGATTTGCAACAAAATTTTGATTGACCAATCCACTACTAATTTCGCTAGTGGTTAAGTTTCT
>JACLAC010016703.1_pt1 | contig 31604 bp, 7 predicted proteins | sample 8027881 | NCBI WGS metagenome assembly JACLAC01 (sample SAMN15725517, study PRJNA655200) | protist metagenome | isolation source: fluorescence activated cell sorting (FACS) single amplified genomes of... | place: Spain: Blaines Bay Microbial Observatory, Mediterranean Sea | collected 2016-01-19 | reverse complement strand
CGTGGCGCCGTGGGGGCGGTAGAAGGGGTCAACGTGGGAACGGGTCGGGTAAGAAAAGATTTGTACCAAACGGGGTCATCGGCCGTGTGTCTGTCGAACCATCGAAGTATGCAATAGAATACCAGGAGGGGAAGGCGCAGGCGACGTCAACGGGCGTGGTGCCGACAACGTCAGCAGTCGACAAGGCTGCCGCGCCCGAAGTCGCGCTGGACCCAGAAGAGGCTGCCATGATGCAGATGATGGGATTCCAAGGTTTCGGTTCGAGCAAAGGGAAAGCCGTAAAGACGAACCAACATGGGCCTGCAAAAGGAGCTGCTAGGATAGAAAAGAAGGCAAAAAGGCAGTACAGGCAGTACATGAATAGAAAAGGTGGTGCACAGCTATTGTCCGGGGAAGCTAGTGTTAAAAACAAGATCCAACAGTAAAGCCGAAATGGTATTGGCCCCTGGCAAAAAGCATAATCATTTACCGCGCGTGTTCAAGCATTTATTTTGATAAAGAGTGTATATATTGTAAGTGCAAGCTGGTTTTGGTACAAAAAAAATATACAGAAGTAAATGTTTAATTCTAAATTTTCGTATTAAGTTATATACGAAGTATATTGAATAAGCAACCAACATAACATATGTTAAGTCATATGATATCATTAGTTTTTTTTTTATTGAACAAGTCGTAAAATCTTATGGGATTACATTTATTTTTTAATACTGCGTCGTACGTCAGAATTAAATTCTTACGAGTATTAGCGTATTTTTTAATAAAATTGTATTTCGTACTCTCGTCGGAACGCCTCTGGTGTTCGGTGGACAAACGCGTTATTAAATTCCTACATCCAACACCAGCGCAACACCGGCCAGAATCCATCGGGCTGGCGGTGACTTGGTCTTGACTTGAGCAGAGAAGACGTATGTGGGGCCTCGAAACTGGGTTTTGTAGACTGGGCAAGAGAATATACCAGATGTTTCTACCTTGTCGGCCTCAACAGCCTTACAGTTGATTATCGGCATGGCAACGTACATCTCTTTCGGCTGTGCCTTTTCAACCGTTCCTCCACCAACATCCCAACGGGCCCCTTCCATGTAAAACCCGTGGCAGAACGCTCCATCCCTTGCAGCACCTTCAACGTCACCGACGTTCAAATTCTTTGTAATGTCGGTCTGAATAACCAGCTTGTCGAGTTCCAATGAGGCCTTCTGGGCAGTGACTTGTTTGATCGCCGTCAAGAAGGACGTTGGGTTACTCAAACCACTGATCCACACAACTTTAGGAATTTCCAAAGGATTTCCAGTCCAGGTGTTAAATTGTTCGATTCGCATGCTCATGTCCCTCAACCAAGCACCTAGGTTTCGTTGAGACGCCCAGGAGATTAATGACCATGACGATGGTGTTTTGTTGAGAAACAAGGAGACAAGCAGTTGGTCCATCTTATCGGTCATAGTGAGCTCGCCCGCAAACCCCATGTTCAACTCATGCAAACTGCGTTTAATCTCTTTGAGCAAGAGCTCCATGCCCTCGCACTCTTGAATAAACACGTTTTGGAAGGGGCCTTTTGCGTCCCCTTCCAATGCTGAATTGAGGTCCACTATGTCGTAAGTGACATCACCAAACTTGTCCAATATTTCGTTCAGAGTATTTTCCGCGACTCGCTCCGGAGAAAGGGAACCCTCTCCCCCACCGGATTCCCGGGGCTGAAGCTCAATCAAACTGTCCAGCATTTCGTTCGACATAATCGTGCGAAAGTCAATTTCCGCGTTCGGGTGGAGACCGAAGGCGAGAGGGGTGTCTGTGGCAAGACCTTCGTCAATGTGCTTGTTGTACAATTCAAACGTCGTCGCCGGCAACGTTTTGAAGGAAGCATTTTTCTCGTGTTCGCAGAATGGAAATAGCTCCATCTCTTCCAACAATTCATCGCGGAGGTAAAAGTCCAAATAAGTACGAGCGAGAAGGCGGTCGAAATCATTTACAATATGCCCGCCATACATGATTTCGCCAAAGATATAGCGCAAGTCCTCCCATGGGATCTTGCCGCCGCCGGCCGAAGTCTCCATGTAGTTCGACAAGACAATGGAGCTGTCGCGCAGGTCGCCAAGGGAGAAGGGGTACATCATGTTGTACCCTTTCGTTCCGAACTTTTTACGCTCCATCATAATCGCGTGGAAGTGGCACAAGCCAAACAGAATGGATTTTTGCTTGCTTTCTAACTCATCGAACCACCCCTGCTCAAAAGAACACAACGCATTACGAATGTTCGCTTTCAAACCTTGGGGCGGCTCGTTTGTTAGCTTGATGCACCGGCTAAGAATACCAATTGGTATGTTCTTGGATGGATCCGAAGTGAGGAAAATTCGAAACCTCTCGTTGCTACCTTCTTCATTAAAGATATCCATTTGTTTTTCCAATTCAATGCACCAGCGTGGCATCAAGTGGATGTTATTCAATATAACCCAATGGCCCTGCTTGTGACCGCCGTAGAGGCAATCCATCGCGATAACGTCTTGACCTTGGCCCATGCCAACGTTAAAGTAAGAAACACCCTTTTCTAACCCGTTCTTGGCAGCAAGTGCGTCCACGTCCGCAACAACGTCGGCGCCTGGCGAGAGAATGAAGTAAATGGGAATTGCCGGGGATGAATCCTCAAGGGCAATTTCCAGGATCCGTCTCGAATTCAGCGAGGAGTCCGCGTCCACGTACTTGTCTCCATCGGGCAAAGTAACCCTCAGCCATTGGGAAAAGGCGACGGTGAGACGATCAGGCCGCAAGCATCGAATGACTAAAATCTTTTGAAATGGGGTTTTGTCCAGCTGGGACCAATCCAAAGGGAGTTTCTCCCCCTCTGGCTTCTCGTGGTTGTACCACTCCATGAATCTAGGGGCGGCGTCAACTAAATCCGCCGGCATTCTAGCGAACTCCTCCAACTCAGCAAGCGCTTGCACCGACATCCATGACTGCTGGCTCATCCAATCTAGGGGGCATTCGTCACCAAGAACCTTTGGTGCCCTGATGAAAAACTGCAAATGCTCTGGAATGTATTCTTCTTCTGTATCTCCACGCTGCATGAGTTTCAAGGCAATTTGGCCCATAAACACAATTTTGTGTTTCTCTGCCAATCCCCGAGAGACCCACGTAAAAATAATAAAGCGCATGGAATCCCTTAGCGCTTTGATGCGCACTTTCGGGTCGTCAGATTTTTCTGCTCTATCGATTGACTTGAAGAAAAACGTGGTGAACGAAAGCAGTGAGTATTGGTACATGTGGTCAATGGAACATAGTTGAGTGCATATGAAGTACATCATGGACGCTTCGGATGCTACCGGGCGGTAGACTTCCCTTGCCAAGTTGATCGCAATTTCCGTCTCTTTTCCTAACTTTACAGCGGCGTTAATTTCTTCAGAGGCTTTCTTCGTCGCTTCCAGTCCCTCGATCAACGGAATATCGGAAAGGATGTCATCTGGTGCGTTGGACAACCTTTCTAGCAATTGGTTCTCAAGCTCCAACAAGTCTATCTGATATTGGTTAAATTGCGATTGCAGCTCTTGCTTTTGAGCTTCCAGTTCAGGCTTTTCGACATTCACAACTTTAGCAAGAAGTTGGTCTTCCAGCCCCTTTTCGGTGGCAATGAAATTGATCAGTGTGCAGGATGCAAATATCTCTGGCTTGTAGTGGGGATTCTGGAGCTTCGTTTGTAAGTAAAACCGAAAGTTTTTGTCGTATTCTATTTCTTCCCCACCGAAACGGATAAAGCTGGAACGGCCTTTTTTGTAAATGGCACGAGTTAACACTGGGTCCAGGGTTGCATCGATATCTTCTGGGCAATTCTCCATAATCACAGTGTTTCCGTTTGTAATGGCTTGCTGCAACTTTTTTACCCAGTTTGAATTGGACAGTTGAAGGACTAAAAATGCCGGACTAGGCTCGCCTTGCTCCTCTACGATTTCCCCGAACATTGCCAAGTCGTCGTCGAGTTCTTCCTCGCCCTTTACCGCGGCTGCGGCTGCCTCAGCCTCTGCGCGCATGATTTCTCTCTGTCTCAACCACGTAATTCCCTGCTCTTGTGGATCAATTATCAATGGCCACCGCTTGCATTGGGTAATTATCGCGCCGTTCTCTATCGACATGCGATCGGCAGGGAGCCCTTCACTCATCATTTTTGCATTCGAACCGCTGTTGGTTATGAATTTCATAGGATCGACACCTTCGGTTGTGGGAATTTCACGGCTCTGCATGTCTGGCAGCCACATGTTTTCCCACAACTCACCCCGGTACTCAGAACCGAAAGCGCCGATATAGGAGACAAATGCTGCGGCCAGCAACGAATCGCCACACATGGTAACACCACTTTCGCGAAGGCTGGTGATCTCGGTCTGCCAGCGAGTCCCTTCAGATGCCAGCCCCCCGACTAATCGGGTGGCCAGGTCTAATCTTCCTTGGCATGCAGCTGCCTCGGCCTCTACTTTCGCTTTCTCTTGGGTCGCAGCCATTAACTCTTCCCGGAGTCCACCTAATTTTTTGTTAATTTCAGCAACAATCTTTTGAGCCCCGGCAAGTGATGCCTCCGCGGCTGCCTTTTTCTTTCGCGCCTCTTCCAACGAGTCCATCAACGGCTTCACTTTGACGTAAATTCGATTGTATCGGAATACGTTGCACGCCCAGTTTGAAAGGTTTGCAGCTGCTTTCGACTTCTTTGTCATTACGTCAAAGGCCATTACAGGGTTTTCTGTTATGGGGCGTAGCTTGTTCACTAGATGGTCGTCCATTCCCTCCGCATCAAAGCTTTTTAACCTCTCAAGAAAGCCGCCGAGGTCTTTCATCATTTTCTTAGCCCTGTCCCACGAATGGTTCTTAAATTCTCCCTCCAACATCATCAGGACGGCTTTCATTACAACGTCTACACCATTAGGTGGGTTGGCAAACCCCTTCAATTCTCCTAGACTTGCTTTATCCAAACAATTGACAGCCTCATTTGCGGCATCCATAGCTGGCTTTGCCTCTGCTAGTTCACCCTCGGCCTTCTCTTCGATGGCTTGGGCCTCGCTAGATGCTTTTCCGGCCTTTTTTGCTTCTTCGCTTGCGCTCTCTTGGAACACCTCCGCTTCGGCACGCTGTTTCCCCATATTTTCCAAAAGAATTTCTGTCCCTTTTCTTTTTTCGTCCACTTTCACCATAGTATGGTCCAAGTCTACTTGAAGTTCTGAAACGTCTTCAGCCGTTTTCTTTAGTGTGCTCAGACCGATGTCAAGTCGATCGATCAGCTTTTGCAGGCCAGCCGTCTTTTGGGAATAGAGGGACTTGTAGAAGCTGATAAGTTCGAGAAAACTTTTTGGTGTGACGTAATTGAAACGGCGCTCTTGCTCTTTGTATTTATCGCTGATGGTAACGACGCACAAGTGGGCTTCGGCCATATTGTGAGCAATATTTTCTAAAATTTCAGGATCGATTGTGTCAATGTCGTTAATGAACCTAGTGGCAACAGACACGAGCGCTTCACGAGGCCATGGGTGAAACTGGTCAATCATTGTGCAATTGATTAACCCTGGGAATCGCCGTGCCCTGATTCGGAACCAGTCTCCAACGGGAGAAAAGCACAGCGACAAATGCAGGTATTGTCTTACTCGGCGAATAAAGAATGCGTACATTGAATCGGGCGTGTCGATTACACCGGCCGCTTTCGCCGGGGCTCTTAGACCGGAGCTAATGCCCTCTTGGTCTTCCTTCTCGAACAGACCAGGCACGTCACCGCTAGCAAGAATATTATTGATGGACACCAAAAACTTGTCGTCGACAATCTGGGCGTCGGTCATAATCAAAAGCGTGTAGACACCTTTCACTCCAGCCTGTAAATAAATTCTTCGAAGTTCTTCTTTCAGATCGTCTTCGGTGAATTTCGAGCTGATGTTGAGCTGTTCAATTTGGCAACCACTGATAAAGCCTGCAAGTTTAGACAAACTCTGCTTCCCGCTACCACCTACTCCAATAAGCATTGCATTGCCTCCTGGGCTGCTAATAATCCTAGAAATTCTGCACACGTGCTCCATCGCTTGCTTGAAGAGGACCAAGTCCATTATTGAATTCGATTCGTTATATTCTGCAAGCTTGGATACCAATTCCTCGTTTAGCACTTCTTCGGACGGAATCTGGCAGTAGAACCCTTTGCCCTTTGACCCACAAAAATTAGTGAAAATCAGGCCTTCCGGGTCCAGCACTTTTTCTACATCGCAAGCGTCCGAGTAGTACTTTTTCACGGTATCAATGGCAATGATGTTAAACCTTTCTTCCTCTTTCTCGTTTACCATGCGATCGGCGAAGACACGGTTGGCTTCATGCAGCCAAAGTCGGATAAATGCGTCTGAACTCCTCCCAAACGCATTAGGGACAGTGCTACAAAGTCCTCTGACGATGTTCGACATTTCCCGCAGATTCCAATTGTACACAAATTTTATTGCACTTGGCAAAAACTTGTCGAGCACAATTTTGTGAATATGAACAGTGGCGTCTACCATAGCTTGAGCATGGCATGCAATATCGTTTGAGAACCCAGATGTTAAATGGCCATCCAAGATCTGGAAATAAATTGCTTTGGCATCTTGTTCTGATGGAATATCGCATGCTAATACTGGGAAATGGCGTTGGACACGATCTGCCACCGTAAATGACCCAGCTGTCGGATTCATTGCGGCAACATACTTGCAGTCCACAATTTCCTTTCTAAAACTCAAGTCGATGCGATCGTAAAATGTTTTCAAATCCATGCACATGCGCAAAAAGGAGTGTGCGTTTTGAGTTCCGTAGTCTTCTATGTACGGAAGGTTTAGGTCGTCCAGGAAGTAAGTCATTACTTTTCCAGACGCTGGCCCAAAGACTCTCCCACTTCTCTTATCAATCACCTTCTCTATTTGCGCCTGCAGCGAGTAGTGCTCGGTGTAGTAGTTCATACTGATGGTAGTATTCAAAACATTATTATCGTCGTTGGTTGCAAAAAATTGTTCGACCATTGCGGTTTTACCGGTACCAGCCATGCCAACAAGCATGATTGGGGTGTTTTGGCGGGTGATCTGCCCCATTATATTCTTTATGCGAACAGTGTCGACGGTCTCAACGAAAATTGATGCAAAGTCAATTTCTCCCGGGTTAATACCAATGGGTTGGGATGAATACACTTCGACGTACTCACTCCATGGAGTCCAGGAGTTTGAGTCAATGTCGTATGTGTAATCATAACACTGGGCCTCTTTTGGTAGGTTCGACTGCTTGAAGAGACTTTTCCACAGCTCTCCAAATTTCTTTCTGTTTGAATTCGACTTGTCGTCAATAAGGGATCCACCAAAAGACCAAATCAAACCAAAGCTAAACAACTGTTCTAGGGACTCCTGGGTTATATTCGATTCTTTTGCGTCTTCAAGTTTTGAAGACAAGATGCTCAACAATGCAACTACTTTAGTGAGAATCCGTACAGGAACAACGGAGAATATTTCTCCTCGCAGCGAGTCTTCGATTTCTTCAATATATTTATCGAACAAGACAGGGACAAAATTTTGAACGTTTTTATTTTCTTGGCGCGAAAGCCACGTATCTACGATCGGTCTCCATCCAATGTCTGCTTCATTGATAAACAAAATACCGTTCCTGGAAACGGTAGCTGGACTAGCGTTCTTCAACGAATCCATTTCGCAGACCATTCTCATCTCAGGGGTCAAAGGAATTCGCTCATTACTTACAAGTGTCAGCACTTTATTAGCATCCATCACGGTATTCATTGATTCAATCCACAACGTATCTACGTCCCCATCAAGGACTATCCATTTGTGGGTTTGCGATTCGGTGTATCCCAGGTCACGGTCACACTTCGCCATACCTCTCATAATAATGGAAAGAATGCCATCTTTCCAGTCTTTTGACAGTGTCATGTAGCCATACATTTCATTTACGGTAATTGCTTTTGGGTTCACAACCTCCGTAATGCACACTTTTTTCTTTTCATGGCCGATATTCTTCACGTCTCGGAGCGTTCGCCAAATCGAGGTCTTACCACACCCTCCAGGTCCCAGAAGCATCACGGAATGCCGAACATCCATCAATTCTTGAAACTGAATTACTTTGGCAACAAACGATTCATCAGGTTGCAGCCCTTTCGAAGGACATATTTGTATTGTTTCTGCCTTAAGGGTCTCATCTACCGTCTTCGGAGTCTTGTTTGCATATGCAGGGAATAAATCTTGGATCAATCGCATAAAGATTGGAGTATCCCAGCTTGGAATCTTTGGAGTGTTGAAGTCACGCAATGCTCTCATTAATACTTGCTCTTCTGCGTCGCCTGGAGATAGCCGTTTCAGCATTCCCGCCACCACCAAAACCGACTTGACAGCTCTGAGCCCCCAATCGTAGTGAGGCTGCTTCGACAGCAACTCGATACTTAGGCCATACAGTGTCACAAACTTAATTGACAACGGCCGTGCTTCAACAAAACCCTCCGACATAAGCATATTTTCACAAATCAAAGCAAGGTCGGGCCGAATCATCGCGCACGAACGGAACAAACATTTGATGTTTTCTGGCAATTCTGTCCTTCCAGCGTACCCGGGATTCATAGTAATGAACATTCCTACTGTTGGCACAAGCGAGATGACATCTTCCATGAATTCGTACTGCCCAATCACACACGGCGGGCACCCCGCCGGCAATTCTTTGTACTTTTCTGTGCGATTAGCAGGGATGGCCAGGTGATGGATGGCGTCTAAAATAGTTCCTACCTGAGTGGCAACAACGGAAAGCACTTCAATAGAAATTCTGTTGAATTCGTCAAAGCAGCCCCACCCCCCTGTTTGCGACAAACCTTTGAAAATATCACCGAGGGATTGAAAATTCATCTGATCCGAGCAGTTGAATACGTATACTGGCAGAGCCAGGCATCGAGATAAATCTTTCACTGTTTCTGTCTTGCCTGTGCCTGCCGGACCAGCGGGGGCACCCCCAAGCATCAAACGCATAGCAGTGGTCAATGTAATGTAGCATCGATCTGTTAACGGGGTGATAACTAGGCGGCCTACGTTGCCTAACGCCTCGTAACTATATTTTGTTCGAAAGTCGCAAATGCGTGCAGCTACATCTCGCGATGCCTGCTCCCAGTACAGACGCATCTGCTGCTGCCACGCGAAAGCCAAAGGCCCCTCCGTTTTGTCCTTCACAAGCGCACCTACAACATCACGGCCGTGTACATCCATAGTGATGACAGTGATAATTTTTCTTCTATCGTTCTTATTTAACTTTCCTTGGACCAGTTTGATCAAACTCTGCAACCGTTTCGTGCAAAGATGGAGGTACTTTTTAACAGCATCCTCTGTTCCATTTTCATACTCATCTAATGCTGCTTCTGCTTCTTCCGTCCAGTACAACTGCGTGCCCACCACAGCATGTTGCGCCGGATAATCGAAAACCCATTCATGACGTGATTTTTCCGCTGGGTCGTCCCAGTGCACTGCTGCCGATACAGCCTGGTCCAATGTTAAGGCCAACTCTGATTTCAAGTGGTCCGTAAACGCGTTGAGCCAATTTTCAACTGCACCGGTTATCTTAAATTTGTTACTAAACTCTAAAATTTCCCCATCTTGTGCGGAGCAACCGGTCGCCACATAAGTCTCGTCCTCTGCCGTCTCATCCCACAATAGTGTTTTCAGCGCCCCATAACAATCTCCAAAGTGGCTCATGATTCTGGGTGGATTGTTTCCATTTGACAAAATATCTAACAGCGCAGTCGTGGAAACGAAGTAAAAACGCGGGTAAACTTTCTTTTTCATGTCCAGGTACTCATTCAGGGATTTCTGGCACATCTCTAAGCTCTGCATCATCTCTGTTAGAAGTTCAACTCGGCCGTCTTCATTACATGCACGTACCACATTTGTTTCGAGGACGGCTTCCTTTTGCAGATCTTTAAATTGTTGGTCGATTGCCTCAAACCGCTTCGTATCTTCTGGTAATTGCCTTCTGATATCGGCCGATCCTAAGAATATGGCCTCTAGTCCCGCCCACTGTTTTGTCACCGAACTCCACTGCTTCAGGCACATTTCGACGTTGCCTAAAACCGTTTGCCACCCAGAAACTCTATTTCTAAAAAATGCAACAAATTTTCCCATTCCGATCATTGTTTGCAATTCCATCTGGTGGGCTTCTAATTCTTCGATGATTTCTTCAGATATTTTAATTACTGACACTTCGCTGTCCTTGAATTGGACAAAGTCGAGTGCTAACCCAGCCCAGGTTTGCTCGATTATTTTTAATTTCCTATCTATTTTAAGCTCTTTCGATGCGGTCTCTACTACTTCCAGAACATCGTCTTCGTAATTTTGTAAATTCAACTGAATCAAATCTTCCATTGAAAAAGACAAAGAGTCCGGGGCAATAGATTCAACTTTGGTTATCTTAGCGACGGCCGCCCAATGCCTTGCTCGCATAGCAGGGCTATGGAGCTCAGCCACTATTGGTAGGACAACATTCATGTCTTTTCCCAAAGCTTCCACATCACGGTAGGCCCCCCATTGTTTTGCAATGGGGTAAGTCGTACCAAAGTCTTTTATCGATCGTAGCATATCTTTGTTTTCACTCAAAAGAGAATCTGTATCAATGGAGTGCCATCCTATCGTCTTCCACCTGGAATAAGTGTGCTCGACAAAAGCCTTCATATCCCACACTCGCTTCAATACATCCAAATCGCGTTGCGTGTCTGCAACTTCAGGGTAGTGTATAATTTGAAGCTCGAACAATTCTTCAAGTTCTTGGAGCCTATTTGCTTCTGTTATCAAAGAACTAAGAGTATTGTGGTACGAATCAATCGATTCATACGCGGCTAAAGGGCGCCCAGTGAATGCAAACGGCGCATTCTTTCTGAATTCTGTTCGAAACGCGCGAATTTTGAGGAAAAACTTCTCCATTTCGTCCTTGATGTTGTCGACTTCGGCATTTTGAAGTGGGGTAATTACTTCCTTTTTTGCGAAAGCTTTGTTTACTAGAGTGTCCCAGTCGCTTGGGGCCTGCTCAAGGTAATCGTATATTTCCACGGCATCGGTCAACACAGTCTTTCCATCGTCCCTTTCGACTGATTTCCCTACCTTTAATTTGTCTAACGTTATGCCATGTTTTCTTAATAGCGCTGTGCACATTTTGATAGGAATAAGCATCGCCTTTGTGGTATCCATGGCTTTTTTCACATCCCGGATGTGCCCCATAATGTCCATCAGCGACTCCTTGTTTGTTGCTACGACTGGCTGCTCTAACCCAATCGTCGCCGACTCGATAAAATTGAAAAGTTTTTGCAGCTTTCCTAACACGTCATCAACAAGAAATTGGGTGAACATAAATGACCACTTAGATGCCCATGTACCTAATGCCTGTTTTATGGGTTGTGGGTTGACACGCACCCAGCCGATGTCAACTTGCGACTTCAATTCTCCTATGTCCTGTTGCACTTGTCGGTATCTGGTGATTTCTTCGTCAAATCTTTCTATGTCGTACTCGATATGGCCCGGTTGGACTTCCGTCCCGACTTCCTCCAAAAATGCCTTGAAAGTGCTTTGAAGATCGGTGGTGAATAAATAGGAGTAGTTCTCGTATGTTTGTTTAAATTCTTTGCAGCTCTGGTCATTCGTATCCAAAATGTCATTTATATCTGCAATAGCCCCTTGAATCGACATATTGTTTTGTAACTCTTTTACGTACGTACCGCTGTTGGTATCAAGGCGTTTGAAAAGCATTGCAATTTTGTAAAATTCTTCAATCCAGTTGTTGACAATGTCACGCAAACCGCTGTTCTTTTCCGTGTGCCCCAGGTCGGGAGAGAAAACGACTTTTGACGCTTTCAAGTCCATTTCAATTTCCAGCATGGGCACCCGCCCTTTGGAGGAAATAATTTTGGCGTCCGTGTTTTGAACAACGAAATCCATAGACATGACTACAACAGTGGCAAGCCCGTCTACAACTATGTTGTTCACAAAATCAACATAGGCCTTCCAATCTGGTAGCCCTTGACTGACTTTCAAAATCTTGTTGCTATCTTTAAGCAATTTTGTGATTGCTTTTCCACCTTCTTTGATTTTCGAATAAATACCTGTTTGCCGGGTTTTGTTCAGTTTTGCAAAGTCGCCGGGAATCAGAGGCTTTGCCGTTCGGCGCTCTAGGAGAGGGACTTTCCATTCTTGCAAAATGCTGTCGATGTTCGACAGGTTTGCTTTTAGGGTCGACAAAATGGTGTCAGCAGCCCGGACATCTGCCATCGCTTCTGTGATGAACAGATCGATTCCATGACTTTTCCAATTCATTTGTTTCAGACCACGCTGGACTGTCTTGTTGATTTTCGTGATGTATTGCTGGACTAGCGGCTTTTCTACGGGCAGAAGCGAATTTAACATGTTGTTGTAAACATTTACAATTAAATCCAAATTTCCTGTTTGGGTGCGAAACACTTCCGCTTTTTTGTAAATTAGCGATGCGCCTTCTGGCACTGGGAGGTTCAAAAGAAGAAAATACTTGACTTCACGGAGCAGTCGGACTAGATCAGGGTCGAAATTGACAACCAGTCGACCTCCGGTGGCGTCACTGTTCTCTCGTCGAAGTAGAGGAAGTTTCAACTTAGACTGGGAAGAGCTCTCCACGTCTCCACTCCACTCTTCTATTTTTGCAATGACGTACTCCTCCAAATTTTCGGCTATAGTCTGGTAAACCTTTGCAACCTCTTTCGCCTCCTCCCGCTCCATAATTGTCTTGTTCAACCGTCGCAGCTTTGCCATCGGCTTCTTGATTCTTTCGGACAATCCTTTGCACCAAGTGATGGCTCCGGCCATGGGGGGGAGATTGTTTGGAATGGGCGGGCTATCTCGCTGGCCAATGAACAGTTCTTGGGCAATTTTTAAGTCCGTGCCGTATTGTTGCACCAGCAAAACATGCTTCTTCTCGAGTTCGTCCTGTATGATAGGCCTATCTAAAAGCCCTTCAAAGCTATCCAGAAGCTTGAAACGGCCGTAAATGGTAGCTGCATCATCAAACGCTTGCGTTAAGAGGGAACCAAGACGACGCTCCAGCTCTTTGATCCTGCAACGAAATTCATAAAAGTCGTCGTCAAACCGCTTTGCGCCCACATCCATGATGTCATAGTCTACTGCTTCGAACGTTGCGACCGCACTAAGAAAATCGGAGTAGATTTGAGCCACGCTGTTCGTAAGGGTCTTGCCTTTCGTGCCTCCGATTTCTATCCTTCCAAGTTTGCTAAATTGCACTATTGTTTGTGTCAGGTCCAGGATGTCGTGGCACCGTTCTAAAAAGCCGTCTAAACGCATGAACAGAGCATTATTTTGTATTCTCCATGGGTTTTCGGGACAGTCGGCGTTTGCCGTTGCTTTGTAATCAAAGTATGTACTTTTGAACGTCCCACAGATTTGGAGCGTGACCTTCAATTTTTCTACCGCCTGGCCTGCTTCCTCGTCTTCGATGAGTGCAAAAATTTGCTCACCGCTTATAAATTTCCGCGCTTGCTTGATGATTCCGTTGCAGATTTCGCGGACCAATACAACAAGCCGAGACGGGGTATTGTAGTATTTGGAACTCTTCCAAATCAACAGTACAATGTGCATGATCGGCTTAAATAAATTAGTCAACTCGGTGAATGCTGTCCCTTCGTCCAATTGCCCAAATAGATCGCGCAGGGTTTCCAAGTACTTCCTGTTATCGTTTGCTTCCAGGCGAGCGGAGAAGACTTCTTTGCACAATTTTGCGAACGGTGTACAGTACGTACTTTTTGACAAATCGAGGAACCGAAGAACCTTTCTCACGGCATCGCTTTGCAATTGCTCAAATATGCTGTTCAAATTTATACTCTGGAATTTCCAAAAGTTAAGCTCTGCCTCCGGGGATGGGTGGTCCTTCTTTTTCAGTAAGGATTCGGGGTCCTGCTTCAAAATTTGTTTGATCTGTTTTGTCCATGTAATCACGGCGCTCTCAAGCAGATGCACGCGGTCCTTATAATTTGAGTTCCCACTCGCCGGTTCGACCGGGGGGAGAGGAAGGCAGGCCTTTCCCCTCATTTGCCCGAGAGTGATTGAGACGTTTGCCAAGAAAGAGTGCAACTTGTCGGTAACTTCCTTCGATGCAACTTCGCCCCAGTTTGACTGGTTTGCGTGATTGCCGACCAGCGGAACAAAAACTCTTTCCAGGACAGTTTCAAGGTTGTTAACCATGTTATCATTAAACTCGCCAGAGGCAACTTCTTCTAGGATATTTTCTCCCGTAACTTCGCCCGTGATCTGGAGTTTCAGAAAATAGACAACTTTCTGGCGTTTGGGGAGACTGGACGGCAGTTCGTTCGTGGCCAAAAGCGCATCGCCTACAAAAAACAGGGTGGGAACCATTTTATTCGAACAGAATTCCTCCATACTTTGTTTGTTGGGTTCCGAGGCAAACGCCTTCTTAAGCTTGTCATTTTTTATGTGTTTGAAGCACGTCCGGACCCTGCTCTCGATCCATTTCTTCGGGTCTACGTCGGACGACTTCTTTTCGGCCATGGCGTATTGGTAAGTTCTACTATCTACGCTTTTCCTGATCTGTTGACCACTTCTTGATTTACGTTCCCAAGTTTCTCCTCTTCTCAAAATGTTGAAAGTCCGATACAAAATAGTACAATATTCCCCAGGCTTTGATCGTAACAATAACAGAAATGGGGGGGAAAGTCTCTGAAAGAAAGATTGCTGCCTCCTCCTTGCTGTAGCTCTAGCTGTAGCTGTAGCTGCAGCAAAGAGATGCAAAAGCTGGAATAGTAACATATAAATAGCAAAGAACGCATTGCTGTCACTAGTACAATGTGTAATTGATTGCTATAGAGATATTGGCAGTCTCTACTACACAGCATCAATATAAATAGGAAAATCGAAAGCCCTGCAACAGGAGTGGTAGTTAGTCTAGCATAGCATTACGTACGTACGTAGTAGTCGGTGTGTGAAGAATGATTCTTTTTTTTTTTTTAAATGTATCGAATCAGCAACAATAGGAATTAAAAGATTGCGATGAAAAATAAAACGCTCTTACGAAAGGCCGATGGTATATTTTCATATATGAATGCTAAGTGGTGTTCGAGCCGTTCTATTTTCAGCCATAAATGAAAGAAATTTGCAAAAATAATTTAAACTGGACGAATTCCGTTTCCGAACGCAAATAGGACAAAGACAATTTAGTACCGCTTCCGCTGCTGGCAATGTACGTACATGTCACCCCAGGTTTCTTTATAATATATATATAACATTGCGTATTAGTTTGTGTGATGTGGAATTCGATCACATGTGCCAGTTTAGCCCTGCACCTAGTTAATTCCATTTTTTAAATTGAATTGAATGGTGTGATCCTGTACATTTGATCGGATTGCTTGATTTATTTCCAATTAGCAGTTAAACAGTTCTTCTGTTTTTTCTCTTATCGCCATCTTAAATTGAGATTTTAAAATTAAGAATATGGAAATAGCATTAAACTAGAATATACCGCCATTTTGTTTTCTTGCCATAGCTGGTAGATGGTGTATGAGTATTCAAATAATGGGCCAGAGTGTGGGTGGTAGGAGAGTAGCAGAAACATAATAAAAATAAAGCAAGACAAAGAAAGAACAAAGACCGATTAACTCGTACAAGAGACGACTATCTAGACTAATTAGTCAGGAAATCATTCAGGTATTTCATTGTAATTTCTTCCGTTATACAGATAATTATTAATACAGGCCAGTATACATGTAATATAATTAAAAAAGAAAAGCAGCATGACACGGAACGGGGGGATATTTTTTATATCTTAGACTAGTTAGACGACTATTGAATAAAATAATATCATGTAATAAATAACTAACTAATAACTTTCTTTCTCCAACATAATTCAAGTATCTATAAAACATGAAATGAAACAAGAACTTGTTCTGTTGCAATTTGCAATTTGCGACTTTGCGACATGGAATAGTACGTTAGGTTTGGCCTAAAAGCTAATAAATAGCTAGTACAGGAAAAAAATAACAACACGCACGCTCAGCTCAGCTCAGCTCAGCTCAGCTCAATTGGATTCTATCATATTACTCTGTGGTTTGATTGAGTTAGCGTAGCAAAAATAAGAAATGCCCGGTTCACTCTAACCTCTAATGGTTTTGGCTACATTACTATATGCTTTTCGTATTCTACCTGTTCTCTGATATTATTATACATCGTACTTTCTACTTACTTACGGTACTTCTACTTGGTAACAACAACAAATGTTTTCTTCTTCTTTTTTTTTTTATTTATTTTATTAATCCATTATTATTAAATTATATTTTAAATATATATCCCACGGCTTGAACCTCAATTTTAAATTACTCCAACATCTATAAATTCCTTTGCTTAAAGTGTGAGCAAAAGGAAAATATGTAGGTTTCTTCTTGCACACGAACACAGAGAGCAAAGTGGGAGTGTGCAATAACCGAACAATGTACGACAGCAACGGGCGGCTTATCCGTGGAGTGAAGTCAAAGTCTGGTGCAGGCCCGTCACAGGCTGGACTGTCTGCTGCCGAGCGAGTTGTTTTGGAAAAAAAAATTGATGACCTGGAATCGCAAATCATGGTGCAGCAAGCTGAGAATAGGGTCTTGAAGCAGCAATTGGAGACGACTGGAAAGAAGCACGAAGAGTCGCTGTACCAAACGGCCACTGTAAATAGAGAAAACCAGGTGCAGTTTGCCAAGTATCAAAAATTAGAAGATGAGCGAAACTCCCTGGCCAAGCAGAATGAAGGCATCCAAGGATCTGTAAAAAGCCTAGAAGAAAGTGGAAACGTTTTACGCGCAGCCCACGAAAGATTGTTCATCGACTATAAAAAGGTGGCGTCTCAGCACGACAAAATGGTAAAGGATATGGAGGCAGCTAAGGCAGAAAGCCGTGAGCTAAAGTTTCAAGTAGGCAGCTTGACAAGGTACAAAGAAAAATTCGTTGCCACTAATAAAGAAATTGTGAAAATTTATAGAGACAACAAACGGTTGAAACACGAGAATACGGAGATAGGGAAGCATTTTAAAGAGGTTGAAACGGGGTATACGCTAGTTTTCGAGGAAATGCAAAAGCGAATAAAGGAAGGCAAGTTTGACCTTCAGGTTTTGTACAATAAATACAAACAGTCGTGCACAAATGCAGCATCGGTGGAGAGTTTGCTGGACCAGCAAACGTTGGCAGTGAACAAGATACAAACGGAATGCCAGCAGGTGCGAACCGATATGTTGGTTCAGACAGAAAAAAATGCCTCATTAGAGAAACAGATAGAAGGAATGAAGACTGCTATGGAGTTTTACGTATCACAAGTCACAAAAGCCGCCGAAGAGCAGGAGAACTCGCACAAACACCAAATCCGGAAAACGAGAGTTGCCGGTGAAAATGCCGTGGAGAAAGTGCGGAAGGAACTGTCCGTGGAGAGGAATATTATAGAGGAAAGATGGAAAGATAGGTTGAGAACCATAGAGAGAAAGTACCACACCGTTTCAAAGGCGCTAAACGAAACAATTTCGTCCCAGGCTCAGAGAATAGCGTCTCTAGAGGAGACTGCAAAAAGGCAAAGCATTGAAAAAGTGAAATTGACCCGAACGCTCCGCAAGACGCAGAAGAGCCTGGTGCGGACAGAGGAAGACCTGACTCGGACGAAGGAAGAGGCAAGTGGGACCGCCCACGACATGCTAAAATCGGTGGGTGTCCTACCAACCCGAACATTTGCATACGATGACAGCACGAAGGAACGATTCATTAGAGAATCAGAGAAGGAAACGAGTGGTGACAGGACCACCATGCCTGGAGGACAGCTAATAGGAGGGCGACGGCGGCTCCATTCCACGTCGCTTTTGCACGCGTGGGGGTAAAATACCGAAGGGAGAACCATTTGTACCGTACCGCGAGAGAGCACGAGCACTTTGTGCCGTGTAAAAAATAATATACGTTTTAATTTATTGTACAACATGGGTTAGAATCCTCTTTGATTCGCCAAACGACCCTCTCCCCTTCTGCGAAACTATCTTCGTCCGACGAACCCTCTGTACCGTCCTCGTATTCTATTTCTCGCCGTCCACGCCGCTTCCGCGCGGTTGGGGCGGCTCCTTCTTCTTGCAGAACTTTGCCCGCGTATTTGAACTTGTTGGCAAAATCTTTATGCGACGGAATGGGTGGCTTTACACTATGCACCCATGACCAGTACTTTTCCTCTGCACGCCCATCTCGTGGCAATACTTTCTTAATCTCATCCATACACAAAGGGCACGCTCTCCACGCGGCACGGACGGCAGTGTCGGTAGTCCCTATCCCGTGCTCCGACCTGCACGACTCACACACGCACGCGTGCCTGCACGGGAAAAACACAACAGTGCACGGGCGTTTTTTGCACATGATGCATTTCCTGGACTTTTTTGTGCCGCCCTCAACATGCTCACCATCGCTTGCTAGGTATTTTGCATAGTTCATGTACTCTGTCGCAATATCCCCATAATCTTTGTTGAACTTCTGTTCTTTCGCATATTTCGACAGCTTCTTCAACTTCGCCTTTACCGCCTTCTTGTCGATGACCTTGGTTTCCCCTGACACGTACTCGTTGTCCCCGTAATCTCGAGAGTCGTAATCCATTTTAAGCAGAGAAGTAAAGTCCTAACTTAGCAACGCATGGACATTACAACACAAGCAATCCCTAAGCTTTTGTCCTCGAGTTCTAATATTTTTCTCCAACCCAAAGCAGACACTTAGCTCTGACCCAACACACGGGGTTTCTTACATTCAAAAATCCAATATCGTAATACTACAAATAAAATACACTTACAACACCTCTAACCACTTTTCTCTACAGCCTGTTCCTGTGCCTTTAAAATCGCTTTGAACGCATGTGCCTGTCTCACTTGTGTTTTAACTTCAAAATTGTTTTCCAATCCCATTATTATTTTTTCCATGTCATTATTAATTTTTGTATTTTATATTGTATTATTTATTATTATTGTTTATTATATATTATAAGAAGGAAGAAGAACAACGAAAAGAATGAAAAATTATTTCGGTTGTCGTTGTTGTTGTGTTGTTTTCTTGTTGGTTGTTGTTGTTGTGTGGTGATATTTATTATTTTTAATTTATTTATTGATTTGATGATGATGATGAGATTGTTGATTTGTTGTCATTCAACATGCCAACGTGTGTTGTTGGTGTGTCTAGCATTATTAGTTTATTTTGAAAGAAGAAAGAAGAAAGAAGGAATTAAAATAAAAAATATTATTTATTTATTAAATAATTTTTGGATTTTGGGATAATAAATTATAAGACTTTGTAGAATATGATAAAAAATAATAAAAATAAAAAGCTGCTGTGTTGAGTTGTTAAAATCGATTTTCTTTATTACTAACATTATACAGCTATTATCGTATAATAATTGGTATGGTATTTGATGAGGAGAGGAGAGGAGAAGAAGCACAGAAGATGAAAATAGAGATCGAATGTATTGTAATATAAATAGTAGATACTGTGTAGTAGATTGATGATATAAAATAAAATATAGACGAAAAAAACTAGGACTACTAATTTAAAATTAAAAAAATACCGGCGGCGGCTTTTCTTTTTTTCTTATCTAATGAAGCAGCCCATCAAGTGCAAACGGCCTGTGTGTATTGTGTTCATCATGGATAGAATTTCATCGAACTATTGTGCGACAATTGAAGATTGGCGACAAGTGTTAATATATAGATATTGTTTGTTTGAGTTTGATTTCGATTCAGTTTCAGTTTAGTTAGTGCGTTGCGGCCAGTGCTACCTACAGCAATGGAACATATATATGGGCCGGCCAGAGCCTTGGTGGAGACGTACATAATACCGAACTTGTACACGGTGGAGCTATGGATAGGCGTCTTGGTTGTTGCGATTTCTGTGGTCATGTCCTATGTTCGGTACAGCAATGCGCCAGAAACACCTCGCGTGAGTGATGAAGGTCGGATTCAAACGCGGAGGAATCGTGGGGAGAGTTTCGTTGGCGTATGGTCGGACGAAAACACGCCGCTGAAGGTGTACACAAAAGGCGGTTCGGTTGAAGTGGAAGGACTGGTCCCTCACTCCGTGCCTATGAGCGTGACGTGCACGTACAGCGTCGTGGGAAAAGACAAGAAAGAAACGAGAAATGCGCCCAAGTGTATCTTGAGCTTGACGGTGGCGGCGGACAAGAAGATAAAATCTGGAAAGGCTGGGACCACGGTTGAGTTTTCGAACGACCTTGTCCTCGTGAGCCTCCTGCTTGCCCCATCGTCCACCAGCGTTTGCGTTTCTGCGAACGTTCGACTGAAGACCCCGAACAAAGGTAAAAAAATAATTCTGCACTCCATTGAGTACAAATTCTCTTTTGGGTCGGGGGCGTCGTTTGCGTCCCTACAGAATGTTCTCATGTACCAGAATGGCTTCCAGAGCTGGGCACCCACCGGGCCGATTCAAACGACAAGCAAGCAGCAGTACGCAATGTTTAACTTGCCATATTTGAACAGGTTCATAAGTTCCATGATGCACAATGTGGACTCTCCCGTCTGGGGAAAATCCGACGTGCTGATATCCGAGCACTTCAGTGCATTCCAACATTCTGATAGTGACATTGCCTTCGTCTCTGGGTTTTTGTCTAGCAACATCGCCCTCGGGTCAATTTACTTTAAAAGGGGCGAGCGGGCCGTTTCCTGTTTGCTAGACTATAACGGCCGTGCTGTCACCGATAAGAATGGGCTGGGAATGGAATCGCTCGTTTTGATGAAGGGCCAGACTACCGGAGTGTTTGAAAAGTACGCCCGCCTGTGTGTGGAGCAAAGTGAGCGCAAGATGCCCGTGTTGGATACCCGTAGCCCCGTCGGCTGGTGCTCGTGGTACGAGCTGTACGGGGACGTGAAGGAGAGCGATATCCTGAGGAACGTAGAGCTTCTGGCATCCCACCCAGAACTTGGGGTTGAGTACGTGCAACTTGATGACGGGTACCAGGCGGCTATTGGGGACTGGCTGTCGTGCAACAGAAAGTTTCCCCACGGCCTAAAGGCAGTAGCAAAGCACATCCAAGCCCATGGCTTCAAGGCAGGGATCTGGGTCGCCCCGTTCCTGGCAGGGCACAGCTCGACGATTTACAAACGGCACCCGGATTGGCTTATCAAGAATTCAAGCGGGAAGGGGATGGTGTTTCACTTTAACCCGAACTGGCACGAAGATTCTTACACGTATGCGATAGACTTGACCCACCCGGAAGTGCAAGAATGGCTTAAGACTACGTTTGAAACGCTCAGGGAGTTTGGGTTCAGTTACTTCAAATTGGACTATCTGATTGCCGGTATCCGGGACGGGGTACGGCACAACGACGATCTTTCCAGGTGCGAGGCTTACAGAAAAGGCCTTGAGATCATCCGGAAGGCGGTCGGCCCGGACGGTTTTATTCTGGGGTGCGGGGCACCGCTGGCTCCTTCCTTGGGGTACGTGGATGCGATGCGGGTCTCCAACGATGTCGCAGACCGCTGGGGGCCAAATGCTTTGGAAAGCATATTTGCAAAGGGGGAAGGCGTCCCTTGCACCCAGCTTGCACTGCTGAGCAACTGCAGTCGCAACTTTCTTCACGGAATTTGGTGGTTGAACGACCCGGACTGCATTATTGCCCGTTCGCGCAACACGGGTTTGACGGTGGACGAGGTGACCACGCAAGTCACCCTTTTCGGGATGACCGGTGGGCTAATCGTGCTTTCTGACGACCTGACGAATATGTCGATGGATCGGTTGGCCTTGGTCCAGCGAATAATGCCACCGTCTAGCAGCGTCCGCGGGGCTGCCCTTGAGCCCATGCGCGACCGTTATCCTAGGACGTTCGTCTGCAAGGCCGAAGAAAGCGGGGACAGTTCCTTGATTGCGTTCATAAACTGGTCGGCGTACAAAGTTTCCCGTGCGATGGGGAAGGAATTCCATCTCATCCTGGAGCAGAAACGCGCGGGTGCGCCATGGACAAGCTCTCATTACCTGTTTGATTTCTGGGGCCAAACCCTACTAGAAGATTCGCGTGTCACCATTGCGCCACATGGGGTATGCGCGACCATTGCGACGGAGCAGTCTCTATTCCCTGCGCTGGTCGGGAACTCGTTCACGCTGCTGGGTATGAGCGATGGCAGGCTCAGTGGCAAGTACGACGAAAGTACCCGACGTCTGGTCATTCGTGGCCACCACATTTCTGTCCTTAACGGGCTTCTTTGGGTTGTCCTTCCGCACAGGAACAATTGCGGCGTTGACTATGCCAATACATCCCCGAAGTGCTCCGCGACAATCGTTGAAAACGTGGAGACACCAGAACACACTATCATGAAGGTCAGTGTTAGTTTAGCCGGGCGAGGAAGCTGGCAATTGTCGATCGCGGTGGCCAAGCCTGGGGAAACCGTCGATTTGCCATCACGGCCTCCTAGCCCACGGAAAAGGCGTGAAAGCGTCGGTCAGTACTCCTTTCCCGCGAACGAAAGAGAGCGCAGTGGCTCCACCACATCGCCGAGAAAATCTTGACTGCCTTACCCTCTGCTAATGTATGGTTAAGGTTAAACACTAATGGTAACATTTCAACTACAAAATTGTTTATTAAAATCAATTATACAAAAATATATTAAGATATAAATTAATAAAAAATATTATACTATTCATATTATACCTTAACCCTCTATTAATAAAAGAAGATTTAAAGGGCTTCTCGATGCATCTTCTGGTTTTTTTTTTTGACATAGAATACCATTATGTGCGTGATTCATCATCGCTTGTTGAAGACGACCGAGGTCTTCGTCACCAACCAAAAAAACATTAATAATATTTTTTAAATTAAAAAAATAGTAAAACTATCCCTTCTTCTTGTTGTTGTGTGCTGTTGTGATTATTAATAATTAAAATAATAATAAATAATTAATATTATTATTAGCTAATAAATTTTTTATGAGATAGATGAGGTGTGTATTATTATGTAATAATAAAAAAAAAGAAGAATTGCGAAAAAATCTGCTTATTATTATTACACATATATTCCGTACTATACTTCATGCTCTATACTTTTACAGCAATAATTGACGATAACGCTATTCTTCTGGATTTAAACTTTAGGAGATAAAGGTTTGATACATTGATACGAAGGTACACAGTCTAATACGTTTGTTGCGAGTCTGTTTGCGAGTATGTTGAGGGTGTTCAAGAAACAGCTTGTACCCACATCTTTGGCTGGGACGAGACGGTCTTGGAGAGGAGGAGCGCAGTACCCTCTTGGGAACAAGCGGTTCTTATGGTGGGGCAAAGGTGACAGCGGGGAAAGTGGGCACGAGAAGAATAATGATGGGGAAGGGAACGGTCGCGGCGAATCGGGCGCGAAAGACTCGGGGCGAAAAGAGCAGGGTGCAGACAGTGCGGTCGCCTTCGTTGGCGAAGGAGAGGACGCGCCAAAGCCACAGTCGGTGATGGCAGTCCCGTTAGTTAGACGCCCGTTGTTTCCACATGGGCAACACCATCCATTGAACGCTCACCACTTGCCCACTATGAGCGAATTGAAGAAAATAGGGAACAGTAGCGTTCCGTATGTCGGTGCGTTCCTTTACAAGGAAGAACACAGCGATGGAATGGAAGTTGCCCAGCCGTTAACGGACGTCTCTTTAGTCCACCCCATTGGTACCTTGGCCCAAGTGCACCTGGTGCCCCATCGACAGGACATGTTTTCTCCCGACGATGGGGAAACGGGCGATAAAGCTGGGAGTGTTCTTGTGAGGGGGCATCGGCGTGTGCGGATATTGGACGTTGCAAAAGAAGGGGACGGGGTGGTGTATGTCAACGTGGAACACCTCGATACCCCCCCCGTGATTGGGGCGGAGGAAATGAACCTTGTCACGGCCACTGGAAACGCCGTCATGGAAGCGATGCGCGACTTGATCAAAATTAACCCTGGGTTTCGGGAGCAGCTTTCGTTCATGTACACTCGTTTAGACCCAAAGCAAGATCCTGGGAAGTTTGCTGACTTTGTCGCGTCGCTCCTCACAGCGGGCCCCAACGAATTGCAAGAGGCGTTTGCAACGATGCCAGTGAAAGAGCGGCTGGACTGCGTGCTGATGCTGCTGATGAAAGAAATCGAAATTAGCAAGCTGCAAGACAAGATTCGGCAGGACGTCGAAGAGAAAGTTCAAGGAGAGCAAAGAAAGTACATGCTGCGGGAACAATTGAAGTCCATTGAGAAAGAGCTGGGCATAAAAAAGGACGACAAAGAAGCCGTTGTGGGTAAATTTATGGAAAGGCTCGAGCAGCTTGAGGAGATTCCAGAGGACGCGAAAAAGGTCATCGACGAGGAGCTGGAGAAGCTTGCAAGTCTGGAGAAAAATTCCTCGGAGTTCAACGTCACGAGAAACTACTTGGACTGGCTTACGTCTATACCCTGGGGGGAGTTCAGCGACGAAAACTTTGATGTTGATGCTGGCCACAAGATACTTGAAGAAGACCATTACGGAATGGAAGATGCAAAGGAAAGGATTTTGGAATTCATCGCAATTGGGAAGTTGAAAGGGAACGTGCAGGGGAAAATTATATGCCTTGCGGGCCCACCTGGTGTCGGTAAAACTAGTATTGGAAAATCAATTGCAAGGGCTTTGAACCGTGAATACTACAGGTTTTCTGTAGGTGGGTTGGGCGATGTGGCAGAAATCAAAGGGCACCGCAGAACTTACGTCGGCGCAATGCCTGGGAAAATCGTCCAAGCCGTAAAGTCAACGAAGACGTTTAATCCGCTTATCCTTATCGATGAAATTGACAAGCTGGGCCGGGGGCATGCCGGTGACCCCGCGTCTGCGTTGCTAGAGTTGCTTGACCCCAGTCAAAACCAGTCGTTTGTTGATCATTACCTGGATGTACCGTTGGACATGTCAAAAGCGCTGTTTGTGTGCACTGCCAACAACCTAGACACTATCCCCGGCCCGCTGCTCGATCGGATGGAAGTTATAACTTTGTCCGGTTACGACCTTCCGGAAAAGGTTCAAATTTGTGAAAAATACCTGGAGCCCAAGGCTCGCGAAGAAGTTGGGCTTCAGGAAGGCAGTGCAGGAGTTCCATCCTCGATGGGCCTTGAGCGCCCTGCAACGGAATCCCTTATTCGGTGGTACTGTCGTGAAGCCGGTGTTCGAAATTTGCAAAAGCAAGTAGAGAAAATGTATAGGAAATTGGCATTCAAAGTTGTGAAAGAGAAACCTTCCGAAAGCGACGCTGGGTGGGCGATTACAGAAGATAAATTGACTGACTTTTTGGGGAAGGCGCCATTCTCCAGCGATCGTCTGTACGAGGAAGGAACTCCCCCGGGAGTTGTTATGGGCTTGGCGTACACTGCCATGGGGGGCTCGGCGCTGTACATCGAGACTGCAGGCATACATAACGAAGGCAAGGCCAAGAAGATGGGCGGAGAAGCACATTTGATGCGAACAGGTCAGCTGGGTGAAGTCATGAATGAAAGTTCGTCGATTGCAATGACCAATGCCCGAAAAAAGCTGCGAACGTGGGACCCATCAAACTCGTTTTTTGAAAATTCGAGGATTCATTTGCACGTGCCAGAAGGTGCGATCAAGAAAGATGGGCCATCTGCGGGCATCACAATGACAACCGCCTTGCTATCGCTCGCGATGGACAGGCCCATTCGTGGAGATCTGGCAATGACTGGGGAAATATCATTGACGGGTAAAGTGTTGCCTGTCGGGGGAATCAAAGAAAAGACTATCGCTGCGAGACGTGCGGGTGTGAACTGCTTAATTTTGCCGGCCGAGAACCAAAAAGATTTCGACGAATTGCCCGAGTATATACAGGAAGATCTCGAGGTTCACTTTTGCGACGAGTACGATGATGTATTTGATATTGCTTTCGGGGAAGATCGATTCTTTGACTTGTAATTTTAAAATTGTGACAGGTTGTGATCTTGTTGTGACGCTTAACAAAACACTAAATCATCCTTTTACTTGATATGATACTTTTGAATAAACAAACTATAAAAAAAAAACTAATGATATAGTATGTTTTAAGACTCTCAAGATTATCCTTATTCTCAAGTACGAAATTAAAATTTAACTCACGCGATCTCTAAAATAACAGCCACACACATATTTTGTGTGCTTGATGTGATCTCTTTTTTGCTTTACAGAAAACGCCGAACTTTTCCGCCCTTGTTTTTCACGAAGTAAGAAAGATTAATTTTTCTCTCCTTTAGACCCCTCTCAAGATTCTGTCGAAAACGAATGTTTTGCTCGCCTAGTTTTACTTTTGGGACCTTTATCTCTCTCCCAAATGTTGGCGTAAGGATTACGTCTTGTCTTACCAACGCAAGATCAGCACATTTTTTTCTATCGTCTGGCGTCGCACGGCCGCGCTGAACTTTCTTCACCTGAACAACCACCCTGCGTTTTGCACGCAGCACCTTTCTACTTTCGGCGTTTCTGTTCCAAGTGTTAAACATGCGATTCAATCGAAACATCATGACTTTTTGTTTTAGTGAATCAATCAAGGCATATTTCCATAAATGAAACACTCTATATTTCAGCTTGTCGCATCGAAATTGTGTACCGATTTCTTCCAAACATCGCTTCTTTTCCATATGGCCCTTCAGCGCGGTAAGAACGGAACTTAATAACGACTTATCGTTTCGCACAACCTTTGTGTGTGCGTTCCAGTTGATAAGATATTTTCTTTGCAATTTGCGGTTTGCGGCTTCTTGTTTAGAAGTTTTCCACACCTCTTGCCATGCACTGAAATTCATACGCTTCTTTAAAAGTCTAGATTGTTCTGTAAACATGCAGAATTGAACGAAGTACCGGTACTTCAATCTGGTAGCGTGAATAAAAGTGGCGGTTTCCATCTTGATTTTCTCCTCTTGCGCTTCTTTGGAAACAACACAAAACTGGCGCCATGAACTAAAGCAATCTTGAACTACTCTAAATTGGCCCGCGTAGTCCGTTAAAGCCACCGTTGATTCGCGAGTTGCACGCAGCAATCCTTCAAATGCAAGGCGCATTCTTTCTAACCGATTTCGCTTTTCTAGTTCGATGTGATCTTTCTTTTTCTCACAAAAGTTCTTGATCGCGTAAAAATACTTTAGTTTGCAATAAGCCTGGTAGTGCCGCAATGCTTTGTGCTCGTCCACAACAGCCTTTATTTTATTCCGTTTTTCCACCAGTGATTTGATTTCAACACGATATTGTTCCAGCTTTCCTTCCCGTTCGTAATCTATTTTACCCAACGCATTGAGTCGCTTGACGTACCGAAAGTACCTTTCGGCGTTTTTGGTCTCTAGCTGAATTTGTATCCGAAGATTTTCCGTTTCACTTTGAAGTATGTGCATACCCGCCGCTTCCAACGATGCAACAACTTCTGGCACCACGTCTTCATTTGCTTCGTCCACACCTTCATCCATAATTGAAGCCAAAACTTCTTCCTTAGTTTCCACACCAAACTGCATGTTCTCTTTGCGCGCTTTGTGAACGGAAAGAGGCTGTGCAACAGCCGTCTTGTAAGTAGACCTGAGCATTTCAGCTTCGCTCTTGTAGTTGTCATACCCTTCGCCAGGAACAAATATTTCACGGTCGACTCCTTCTGAAAATACTTCAGCAAATTCGTCTAGGTCGTCCCGACGCCTCATATCTTTCTGTTCGGTACTCCGTTTCGCTTTTGCTTTTTGTGGCACCTTTGCTTTCTTCTTTGTCCATTTTGCAGTTTCCGTGTGGCTTATTTGTTCTCTGAGGCTTGTTTTTTCTTTAACAAAACCTATGTATTGCTTTTGAACACTCTCCACTTTTTGCAAAGGTTTCTTTGAGTTTTTTTCCATTGTACCTCGCTTTTTCTTCCGTTTTACCAGCTTATTTCCGTACGCCTTTTCCTTCTCTTTCAAAAATCTAACGTTGTCTTCATCGACTTGAATTTGTAAGTCTAAGAGCCTCACTTTTTCGCCTACATTTTCAGAATGCACCAATGTTTTCGCCTTTTCTGATGCAGTTTCGAGGGTCATAACGTTTTCATGAATTGCCTGCTTCAACTTCTCCTCTGCTTCGCGTTCTTCTTGTAAATGCTGTTCATCCATTGCTATTTTCGAATCGACCTGGTCCATTTCAGCAATAATCTGCATTTCCCGTTTCTGATCTTCCACGGTCATTGCTTCCTTCGCTTGCAAGGCTTCTTTTTCTTCGAACAGCTGGGCTTCCCTCTCTTTCAGTACTCGGATTTCTTCCATTTCTCTTTTCCGTTGTTCCTCAATATCATGCAGTTTTGCTTTATTTTCTTGAATTACATTGACAGCATTTAAAGCAATCGAATCTTGCGCAATTTTTTCCTTTAGTTCCCGCTCCAATTCCTCTTCGTTTTGAATTTTTTCCTTGTCCAGCGCGATTTTATGTTCGTGAGCCTCTATTTCTGCCTTCAGCTGCTCTTCGCGGCGAAAGTCTGTGGTCGTCTTGTGTTTTTTGTGACGGATTTGTTGCTGCTCTTTGATCAGCTCTTCCTCTTCCTGCGCTAGCCGCTTTATCTCCTCCGATAGCTGTTTTTTTTCTTTCGCCAAGGCTTCCGAGTTTAGCAAGTTTTTCATTAAATCCTCTTTAAATTTCTTGTTTATAATCTCGGCATTGTTTACCACCGTTTCCTCTTTCAGCGTGTCTTGTTTGCTTTTCTTAAGCGCAGGAGCTTCGTCTAATTCCAACGCTTGGACTTTGCTTGGCTTGGTATTAAGGTCTAATTCCACACTCATATCGCTGTCGCTATTGCTCTCATCCTCTGTAACGCAATCTACGACGCGCTTGTTTGGATCGAATGCAGACGTGTAATGAGGGGCGTTTGGCTTCATCTTTTTCCACTCGTGCAAATCATGCTCGTTGTGACTCTGCAAATCTAGAATATCCTGGTCTGCACGTTTGCAGTGTTCTTCGCACACTCCGATTTGCTTCCGAACTTCCACCAGCCTGTTTAAAATACGCGCCTCGTTAGATCGAGCATCCATCGACTTTCTACCATGAAACTCTTTCAGAGCTTTCAGCAACCTTTGCTCTTCGCGTTCCAACTTTCTCCGTTCCTTGTCTTCTTTCCGTTTTATTTTGGTCAACTTTGCCACTTCTGACCTTCTTGCGTTTACATCATTTTCAATATTTCGTATTTGTTCCGCATACATCTTTTCTTTCCTTTCCTGTTCAATTTTGACTGTTTTGCATGCACGCCAATACATTTTAAATCCAATGAATGCCTTGTACGATATCAGATGGATGCGCCTTTCAAAAAGCTTGCCTCCCATTCTACGCGCAAGCTTTTTCCCACTTACCAAGGATTTTAGTGCCAGCAGTACGAGCTGCTTTCGCAGTTTTGGCACAAGATCTTTCAGCAAATGCAGCTTGAACGGTGTCCCGTCCCAGCACCGCTTTATGTTTGATTTCGCCCTGCTCCTCAGAACGTGCTTGCTGATGTTTCGCGAGTGGGAGATGTGTGCGATCGCAAACCGCCACCCTTTTCCTCGCTTGCTCATTCTACTTTCGGTGTGATAACTCTGATTCAAGCCTTGGACTCTTTTCCACAAAGAAATGACCCGGTCTAAACTCTTTCTTGTTCGGAGTACGACGTTGGCGGCCGCCAGACTCACCCAGTGCTGCTTGGAAGCAAGCCTTAGCATGTTCCGAAAGTTCCGCATCCATGGCACCGTGCTGCTATCCCCTTGAAGGCCCCGCAATCGCGGGCAATTCTTTTTCAAAACAAATAGTTTTGTGCACGACGGGTTCAAGAGCAAGGTTTCGCACTCCTCGTGCGATTCTGGGAGCATGTTCCTGTTGTACATTTTAAACGTCGACACACTGGGTCGCTTCCGCGGAGACGGGTCTTCACTTCGGTCGTCCTTTGTTTCCGCGCCTTTTTGTTCGTTGGTGGGGTTCACCCCATACTTTGGCTTTCCGCTTGGGCCTTTGTAATTACTGCCGTAGCCATCTTTAGGGTCGCGGCGGCCGCCCCTGCGAACAGGCGACTGCATCCCGTACGAAGGCCTTGGGGCTGGAAAAATCTCGTCGTCGTCGTGGTAATGGGAAATTTTGGTGTTTGCATGGCGGCGTGAATCATGGGCCTCCCACGCCACAAAATCTCGCTTTCGGCCTGCCTCGTTCTTTCGGAGAGCCTCAATGGACGGAACGTACGAAGGTACATGGTTCACCTTTCTCCCTTTTCGTTTACGCGGCTTCGCCTTTGGCAACTGCTTGTACTCTCGCAAGTGCGCTGGCCATTTCTCTTTTTGCTGCGCGACGGACTCTTCGAATCCGTAGTGGGAAATTGGCATCCTTCGTGGCCGTGCTGGCACCCCTGTTTTTTCATACGGGATCGCCATGGGAACGTTCCTTCTGCTTTGGTTTGGATTCTGTGCCGGCGCTTGCGCCCATTGATGCTGATGAGCTTGGGAGCCGCGACGTTGCGCCAGCTGGTTTACCACGGCGTTGGTCATTGATTCGACAGCATTTGCCAGTGCACTTTCTACAACCGATTTTATATTTTCAATTGCAGGAGATGCTACAGTCCTATCCTTTTTTCTATTGGAGCGAGTCCTGTGTTGGCTTTTTCTTCCCTTTCTTAGCGCCCGGTCTGTTTTGGTCCGGCTCATCTCCTCTGCCCCACTACTGCCACTGCGATGTAAGCTCTCGCTGCTTATACTATGGTGTGTCCGCCGCGATGTACTACTGTTGGACCCATCAAAAGAATTTGCGTCAAAATCATCGATATTTATGCTGCCTTTGCTATCGCAGCTTTCGCCCGACCCGGCAAGCATATGATCGACGTCCACGACCTGTTGGCTTTCCAATTCCTTGATTGCATTGTCTGTTTGTTGGCGCAAACGCTGAAGCTCTACCTTGCTTGGAGACTGGAAACCAACCAAGACCTTTGGCTTCTTGGTCCTTTTCTTGGTCAGCCTAGGTTGCCCAGTTTTCCTCGCCACACCCTGACGGCGCTTCGTAGGCATCGTAACGTTGAACTATTGGTTCTATTTTTTTTAAATCCCTTTGTTAAGACACGCGTTTCATCCCTTTATGAATCGTACTAAAAAATCGTATGCTTTGCAACAACAAAAGAAAACTCAGTTTTGCTGTTGGCAACACAACCCGCGTCTTGAACAGCTGCCGATCCCTTTTACCAACCAACGTCTCCTCGGTAAGTCCTGGCCGGTGGAAAGTCACGTCAGTCAATACCTAAGTTACGCGTAAGTATATGTACACAATGTCAATACATAAACAACTAACATGTATTCGTTTGTTTCGCTCCAATCATGAATCATTACCAATATCTACCCCTCCATTTGCATGACAAGATTATACGTGTAATATTCAAGAAATGGATTAATGCGGTGGCGCGCATTTCTACAGGTGTAGAGTCGTCTCTACTACTACTATTTATTATTATTATTGTTATTTATAATATTTTTTTATATACTTGGTAGTAGAAGAAGATAGATAAAAGAAAGAGAAGAAGAAGAAGCCTCCTTCTTCCTTGGGAAATGGGTTCTTCGTTCTTCGATTACATCATCATATCATCATCAATTTGTACTATTATTATACAATGTATACCCTC
>JACLAC010020259.1_pt1 | contig 31629 bp, 11 predicted proteins | sample 8027881 | NCBI WGS metagenome assembly JACLAC01 (sample SAMN15725517, study PRJNA655200) | protist metagenome | isolation source: fluorescence activated cell sorting (FACS) single amplified genomes of... | place: Spain: Blaines Bay Microbial Observatory, Mediterranean Sea | collected 2016-01-19 | reverse complement strand
GGTCAAGGGAAGCAAGGAAGCACCGGTCCGGTTCGAAGCCCTGGAGCGGAGTGGGCCCTGGGGTGTAGTGGCATTGATTGGTCCCCAACGGGAGAAGAGCGATTTTCGGTGGGCCGTGTTTTCAGGGTACTCGGAGAGTTCGTTCGCCAATTCCTTCTTCAGCGGGGGTTTGAGCATCTATTCGGTCCCGGCCGACGTGCGTCACTGCTCGTTTCTCGACGGCAAGGGAGAGGATGCCCTCAATTTCAAGAATTCATCGGGTGTCATCGAACATTGCACCTTCAAAAACAATTCCTCCGATGCCGTGGACTTGGACTGGAGCGCGGTACCGGTACGTTATTGCCTTTTCCAAGACAACAAAGGCGACGGCCTCGATGTATCGGGTACAACGACCCTGGTGGCTCACAACCACATCATCGGTTGCGGTGATAAGGGAATCAGCCTGGGTGAAAACAGCAGTCTCACCATTTTCGATAATTATATTCAAGGTTGTAAGATCGGTATTGCCGCCAAGGACTTGTCCACCGGCAAGGTCATTTCCACCACCATCATGGAAAACCGGGTCGGTGTATCGAGTTACCAGAAGAAAGCCGTATTCGGCGGGGGTAATTTAGACCTTTGGTACGTGGTTGTTTCCGGAAACCGGCTTCAGGCCTCTTTTGATGCTTACTCGTCCATCCGATTCAACCATTGCCTCCTGCAAAAACATGTACCGGGCCATAAGGGCAGTGTCGTGGGTCAGCCCGAGTTGGAGAGTATGGAATCAGGGGCGCGCCGACTCCTGAGAAGTGCGACCGGGCTTCACCTCGATGAGCAGGGTAAGATTCTGATAAGGGAGTTGGCAAAAGTGGAAGTTATCGGGGCTCCTCCCATCGGTTATCTGGGCCTGGTATCGGAGCGACAAGGGACTGACCCCGTCCCTGATTATCAACACTAACCCATTGCCATCCTCGAGGAAGCAGATATATGAGACCGAGATCCCGCTTCGAAATCAAGTACCTCATTCCCCATGAGTTGAAGGTCGCCATAACCAGAACCGTGCTCGCCTACACCAGGCTGGACCGCCACGCCCGGACCGGTGGCTCCTACCCGGTACGTTCCCTCTACTTCGATACCGCCCGTTTCCATGCCTACCACGAGAAGATAGATGGCCTGCTCAACCGAAGCAAGTTCAGGGTAAGAACTTATGGAAACACAGCAGAAGCGCTTTTTCTCGAGCATAAGGAACGATTCAACAACCGCATCTTGAAACGAAGAGATCCCTTGAGCGAGGAGGCCTACCGCGTGCTGCTCCGAGGCATCCGCCCAGGCCCTGACGAAACGGGAGAAGCCTGGCAGGCGTTCTGGGCCCACGGTGCCTTAGCCCACCTGAAACCGGTACTGTGCATCGATTATCAACGCAAGTCCCTGGTAGGGAAAACGGATCCACGTTTAAGGGTCACCATGGACCAGGAGTTGACGGTCCGTCGGGCTCGCAACCTGGAGGAAAGCACCACCCTATTCCCGGTGCTTTCCAAACGAGATTGCGTTCTGGAGATCAAATTCAATGACCGTTGCCCTGTATGGGTGAAACACCTGGCCCACACCTACTCCCTTCAGGATCAGGCCTACAGCAAGTACTGTATGGGTTTGCAGGTCCTGGCCAAGAGAGGAGCCCTTCACCTTGAATGAGATTCGGTTCAGAAAACGTATTTTCATCTTCCGAAGACTTCGTTTCGCTTTATTTGCTGTGGCACTGGTCCCTTTCTTTATGCTCGTTTTACCCCAACTGGCGCGGCAACCGTTATTATGGGACGTGACCCAAGAGGATGTCCATGAGGTGCTCCAAAAACGCGAAGCACACCGGGACGAGAAGATGTTACAGGTGCTGTGGCCCCTTATCCAACCCCTTCAGGTATCATTTGAACGGCTCGCCCTCGATTTAAAGGATAGGTTGGAGAGCTCCAGTGGGAAGATTGATGGGCCCTATGTGGATGAGCAGATCGGTGTGATCGAGACTCAGATCCGGGAAGCGGGGGAGATTTCACTTTATGTTCTGGGCTATTATGCCCTGGCGGAAGAATCGCCCCTGAAACAAGCCCTGGCCCTGGTCACCATTCGCGAGTATTTCCCCAAAAAAATGGTGCATTTTTCGCAAATCGCCTGGTCTATAATCCCGATCCGGTGGTTTCCGAAATCGCCAGCCAGATTCTCGGCGGCCGGTATCGGGTTTCGGGGCTGAAGGCCCGGCTGAAGAGTGATTACTTCAAGAATCCGGCGTTTGTGCCGGAAGATCGCTAACTATCTCTTCGACGCACCGACCCCAGCCCTGGCCAACCCGGAGCCCATGGGTAAAGCGAGAAAGTGACACGCTCACTGCCGTAAAAGCGAGGGCAATGGTTCATTCCCTAGGCAAGCACGAAAAATTGGTGAACCACGGTGGGTTTTATATTATTGATTCATGGCATTTGGTGCTATTGTAGAGGCCTTGATCATTATATAATTTATTCGGTAGCCTTGATTCGTCTGGTTCACTGTGAGTAAGGTATGGGCATGACACGCTCCGAGCAAATGTCTCGCATAAAAAGTAAGAACACGACTCCCGAAAAAAGGCTTCGGTCTCGACTATGGTCCGCTGGGTACCGCTACTTTGTCGATCAAAAAATAGGCCGGACCCGACCGGATCTCGTCTTCAAGGGACCCAAGGTTGCTGTATACGTAGATGGATGTTTTTGGCATGGTTGCCCCACTCATTATGTGAGTCCACGACGAAGGTTTGACTATTGGGCTGAGAAACTCCAGGCAAATTTGGAGCGAGATCGAAGGTTGACACTTCACTTGGAGGCATTGGGGTGGACAGTATTGCGAATTTGGGAATGTGAAATAGAAGAGGACATCATGGAAATAGAGCGTCGAATCCAGTTGGCTATTCAAAACGACACTCATACAGCTCCACCTTGCTGGAGAGTGGCTCGGGTCGAGCCTGTAGATGATCGAATGGATTTAGAGCATCGCTTCCTGGTAGACCTACGAAACAATTCCCTTCGCAAAGAATTAATCGGACCTAGAGCCTCACGCTCTGGAAAACGGAACATAGATTTATTTCAAGATAGTAAATGATTCCATCCGTTGTAATCTGATATGATGGTCATGGATTTTGTAAGAAAAGGATTTCCCATGGTGTCCTACGGAAAGAAGAATCAATTTCGTACGGCTGGTATTTTTGCCGGTATCGGCGGGTTGGAATTAGGTCTCGAAAAGGCCGGTCACCAAACCGTTGCTCTTTGTGAGGTCATGGAGGAAGCCCTTGCTGTTCTTGATCAGGCCCCTAAACTAACTAATTTAAATATTGGGAAAAAGCAAAGACCCTTCGAAAAAGCCTCGATTTTCAGGGATGTACGCTCGAAAACCTTTATGGAATGGTTCCTGGATTCAAATGAATTTGATTTAGTAACCGCTGGCTTTCCATGCCAGGACCTGAGTCAAGCGGGTCAGACCAAAGGTATAAAGGGAGAGAATTCTGGCCTGATCGGCAATATCCTCGACCTGGTTAAAGGGCGGCCAAAGAATCAACGTCCCAAGTGGTTACTCCTGGAAAACGTCCCCTTCATGCGGACTCTTGAAGGAGGCCGAGCCATGACATTCATACTTTCCAGGTTGAAGGAACTTGGTTATTGGTGGTCCTACAGAGAAGTCGATGCCCGCAGTTTTGGCCTTCCCCAGCGTAGAGTGCGTCTTTTCATCCTGGCCTGCCTTGAAGGTCAAGGTGACCCAAGAAATGTGCTTCTGGTCGACGATGTCAAAGGTAAAGGTATACTGAAAGATCGCAGTGATGATTGGAATAGGTATGCGTGCGGTTTTTATTGGACAGAAGGAAACCGAGGGCTTGGTTGGGCTCCGGACGCGGTACCTACAATCAAGGGTGGTTCGGGCTTGGGGATACCATCACCACCGGCGATCATGCTTACTGATCGCAAAATTATTTTGCCTGATATCCGTGATGCTGAACGATTGCAAGGGTTTCCTGCTGGGTGGACCAAACCGGCCACCTCTGTCGATCCTCGAAGTGGGAGAATCTGCTGGAAACTTGTAGGTAATGCGGTTTCCGTTAATGTTGCCCAGTGGCTTGGTGAAAGATTGTCCTCGCCAGGAACTTATTTACCAAGTGAAGATACGAGAATACCAACCTTTAGCATCTGGCCAAAGTCCGCTTGGTCTGTAGATGGCGAAAATGGTATCGCAAGGGTAGGGCCTTTTCCGTCAGAGAACCATGAATATGAGTCCCTTTTCAATTTCTTACTATTTGAACCAAAAATCAAACGCAAGCCCTTGTCTATAAAAGCTGCCAGCGGTTTCCTCAAGAGATTCGAACGTAGCAACCTCATGGCCAGAAAACCAAAGTGTCGGCAAACACTCATCGATGTACTTAAATATCACATGGCGGCCAAATACCCGAGGGAAGGAATATTGCTTACATAAGATTCTGAAATTATTGATCAAAGGTTCTCCCTTGAAAACCACAGATTTCTTGCCCAAACTAGTGGAAAATCTCCTGCACATCGACCCTAGTAGTAGAAGTTCATCTAAGCTTGAACCGACGCGAAAAATGTTTGCTAAAGAATTTGGCATTGATGTTTCAAAGGTAGTGTGCAAGTTTTTGATGGACAGGAAGAATCATGGGAATCGTATCGCGGAAGCCTGCCGGCAAGCGCCGGAACTCCTCGTTTTGTTTTTAAGTGATAAACCACCAGAAAATTTCGAATCAATTATTGAGAGAAAAGTCTATATTGAACCACCACCAGTGGTGATGGTTTTGTATAAATCACGAGAAAGATGGAAATCGGCATATGTTTGGACGGCCTTCAAAGGGTTTCTTCCTCACCGTTTGTCATCCATATTTGATTGTCGGATCAAAAGGGCGGAGGCCTATCAGGATAGCCTACCGGCTAAAGGTTCACCACAACCAAAAGCGACTATCGATGAAGCCATTTTGGCCAAAATCGTTGATTTCTTGGGTAACCAGTCGTTTTCGGCTCGACAAAGTTCGAAATATAGCGAATTACAGGAAATGTTGGAAAAACGTCTCGGTTTTCCGAAGGGTAATATTATCTGTAAGGCCATCTCACGCTCAGGGGCGATCGGTAATCGACTAGGCGAAGCTATCTCCTTGAAACCACGGCTCATTTTTCTCTTCGCCACCGAGGATTTACGTCATAAAACAGAACACGTAACCATGGAAAACTTCGTCAAAAAGGGACTCTTGAAGTGCCCAATCCTTTTTGGAATCACCGACCGAACCCAGATCAGGATCGTGCCTGTAGAAGCCTCGCTACAACCGGCTGATGCGGCGCGTTGGAGGAAGGTCTTGAACCCTCCCGACAGTTGGAAGAGGTGGAGTTACGAGGTTTGGAACGAAAAGCTACTGAGACATTGCCTTGGTATTCACGAGGGTGGAACATCCGCACCGGTTGAACGCCTTCCCGTGTCACCAGAGGAACTCCTTCATATCGTCGGTGATCCGAATGCCGATTCTACAGAAGTTACAGTTGCTTTCGTCAGCCAGGTTACAGGCGAGCTTCCCCCAGGTAAATCATTTGGTAGATTCTGTTTTGATTACTCAGGAAATAACTTGCGATCGCGGCGAAAATGGTCGACAAAATCTAATGCCTATCCCCATTTCTTTGGTATGCTCTGGTTTACCTGCCTTGTCGCCTCCGGGTACCCGGACACAGAAGGTGGCTTTCATGATCGTATTAAACGCTTGTTGAAAAAAAATCAAATACGCTGCTTGAACGAACTATGGGAAGAGTTAGAGGGCTGGACAAGACAAGAACATTGTGGAAAACGGGGGATTCGACCACTGCAACTTCCTGATCTTGATTCCTTTAGAAGTAACATTAGCCACTCCTACTTTCTCGCATTTCCCCACGCCTCTGACCGCGAAACCCTATCCAAGTTATTGGTTGACAATAATTTGATCGGATTCGAGCCGCCACTCGATCTGGTTATTGAATTGACCCGGGATGCTGAAAAGAAGTTCCGGAAAGATTTCCGGAAGGATTTGGATAATTTTATCAAAAGGTGCCACGATAAAGCGGATCCCCAAAAAAATGCATTTTGGCGTGCAATCCGTCAAGAAGCTCTCAACCCGTCTTATTCGGGGTCCGATAGGATTGTTAAAGGAACCATTCAGCGTAACCTTCTAGCTTGGTTCGAGGTTGATACCCTTATTCCGGTAATCGGTACTTCCTCGAAATGGAATATCCCTGACGGATATTTATTCCAAGAGCTTGATGATCCTATTGGTGAGTTCCGTTATTATGTCACGAACGGGGAGGATGACCTCGATTCAATTGCCCGACACGTCCTCAAAGGACATTCCCACCTGATGGGGCTCGGAGTTCGATCATTGATCAAACAGGGAATCCTGATATTCCAGGAACAATCGCATGCTTGGGTTTTGGCAACCGGTGCGGATATCAACGGTGCTGATCTAGCACTGGTTCGTGCGGATCGGTTGGCCCCGTTCAAGGATGCATTCGATGGCAGGGAAGAAACTGCCATCGTCGACGGTTGGTTTCAAGTGGAAGACTGCAATACCCGCCTCCTCGACTCATTACCACCTGGCTTGCAAGGAGCCCATCAATTGCTTCGAACCATGTATTCCCCAACAATTCGGTTGAATGGCGGTGTTAGGTGTGGTAATGGTTTTTTATCGTTGCCAGGTTTGTTACCGAAAGTACGTGCCCCAGGTGCTTCTATTGTTCAGATAAAGATCGGTGATAAATATATCGATTGTCGGATGGAGAATAGCGAAATAGGTGACTGGGTTTTCACGAGGGAAGAGTTGCTTCCCGTTGATGCTCTTGTCCATGTACGAGCAAAATGGGAATATGAACAGGGGGGCCAACAGGTAAGCAGGTTTTCAGAGCAGGATTTTCGAATCTGGTCATCCCATTCCAAAATCGACTTCAAACCTACCCCAAAGGGTTTCTTCATCAAAGAACACTGTTGTCCAGCTAGCCTACCTATCGAGGGTAGCCAATCCATACCTCTTCTAATTACGTCTACGGACCCATTGAAATCCCCCGATTTGATTGAATTGGATCCTTCCGCACGTTTCTTGGGACCTGGCCTTGGGGAAATGTCTCTTCATCCGCGTTCCGGATACGATTGGTTTACCGTTGGTCCCAAAAACAACCCAGAACTTCTGCTATTTGTAGGGGATCATGATCATCCTGCTCAACCCGCTAAACGCTATTCTGAAAGTAAAGGCGACAAACGCCATTGGAAAAAAGCATTTCAAGCCCCACGCGTTGAAGTCCGAACCAAAGATGGCCGTTACCACCCGATATCGTCTTTCCCCAATCTGGAAAAAATGTGCAAAGCCTACCAAAGGCATAGGGTAAAAAAGAAGGGCGGGAAATGTGCATCAACAAACCTCGAGGAAAACCCGGCCACTCTCCCCGGAAGGGTCACACCGGCAGGATCCGCATGGCGTCTCGTTGACGCTTTAGCGGCCCTTTCCAATCGTAAGAGTGGCCTTTCCTATAAGAATGTCCAAGAAATAATCAAAACTGTAACCCATTCTCCTGATTTTCTGCTTCATCAACATTTGATTAGGGCTTTTGAAGAAACAGCTGCTTTGGATCTCATTCGGAAAGAAAATCGCAATTCTACGGTTCTAAACGCCCGAAAACCAGTATTTATCTGTTCCAGGCGTGGGCCTTCCACAGAGGCGACATTAATGGGTTTGGTTCCCAAGGTCCGATATCTTGAAGTCCGAAGGAATGCTATGCAGCAAGAGGTCGAAGTCTACGAGTCTGAACCAGGAAATATCTGGCAGACTCCTTTATTACGACTTCGTTCCAGCTTTGATCTGATCAAGAAAATTTCATTCCAATGTGGCCTTCCTGATCCTCAGTGGGTGAACTGGAACCCTGATCAAGAGTGTAAACACCTGAACATGGACATCTTAGATCAATCCCTCGAGGATAAACCTTTAGGACCATTCTTCAATCATGATGCCAACTGGTCGTGGGAAGAATCCATGTTCCGAAGGGGGCCTGCCTTGAAACCCACTGAAAAACACCCCGTTACTCTAAGTCGTTGGACAGCTCCTGGAAATTGTCCTTTTTATGTAGTTACGGACAAAAAAGGGCCTTGGGTCAAAACCCAGATTCGCAATTGGGCATTGCTCGCAGCCTATGAATTGAGAGAATCAAATCCGTTTAAAATAGATAGTGACGGGTGGATTTCAAGCAGCGGCCGTTCACCAGCACACCTACCCTTGCCTGTTGCCAGGCTTTGTTCCGCCATTGGGGTAGGAGTGCCTGGGCCATTGATTGAAACAAAATCTTTTAGAGTGAATGCTTACTGTTATCCTTTTGGTAAACGCCTGACCAGACTTGTTGGGTCGTTGATACCCAAGGGTTGGATAAAGTAGAAAAAAATTTTCTATCGAGGAGTGGATATGCAAGATCCAATTGGGAGTTTTTTGAGCATACGGGAGCTCTACCTCAGCTATTTGGATACAGCTTTTCGGATCCGCGATGAGCGAATTGCCAAGGAGCGACGAGACTTGCTTCGCCTTCCCGGGAACTTGTGTACCGAACCGCTTATCGAACCAATACCCCGTTATTTGACAAGTGATTTGGAGTTTCATGATCTCGTTGATGAATCAGGCCCGGATGCTATCCTGGCAAGTCTGCCCCACAAAGCACGCCTGGCCTTTGTGGATCTAGTTCTGGCGGGTCTGATCCCCTCCCGAGAAAAGGGTGTGAACGACAAGACTCAAATAAACCGGATCGGCCGGTTTCGTCCCTATACGCATCAGGTCGAAATGATGAGGAGAGGGATCCAAGCGGGTCTCCCGGGAATTGTCACATCCGGTACTGGTTCAGGAAAAACCGAATCTTTTTTGCTGCCATTGTTGGCCCGAATTTCTAATGAGGCGGTTGATTGGGAAAAACCAGATGATAACTTTCTCCGGAAACGGTGGTGGCATGACGAAACGGGTAAGCCATACTCGAAGTTCGACAAGAAATCAGACAAGAAGGTAGCGCATTATAAAACGATACCCAAGAACCGTCGACCCAGCAAAAATAGGCCGTTGGTTAGCCCAGTAATCAAACACAGGGAAGGTGAACAACGCCCAAGTGCAGTAAGGGCTTTGATCCTTTATCCCATGAATGCGCTTGTAGAGGACCAATTAGTCCGGCTGCGGAAAGCCTTGGATTCCAGAGAAGCAAGACAGGTGATGGACAATCACTTCAACGGAAATCGTATCTTCTTTGGCCGCTATACCGGCGCGACTCCCGTGACAGGCCATCAACGCCATCCCGGGCTTCAATCACTCATGGAAGCGAAATGGTCAGACCTCGTTGGAGAAACTGTCTACTTTCCAAATCACAAACACGCGGACAAAGACGGAAATGTTCCTATCCAAAAAATAAGGGATGATGAATTTGCGAGGTTAGATCGGAAGCATCAAAAATTGTTTGATACCATGGTTGGTCTCGAAGAGGGACAGCAACATGCGCGATTACACGTAATTGAAAGGGAAGCGCAAGGGACCCCAATCAACAAGAAGGTCTCCAGACAGGCAGCATCAGCATATGCCGATGAGGCCCCATTCATGTTCCCATCGGTCGATGGCTCGGAACTCGTATCTCGCTGGGATATGCAACAGACCCCCCCGGATATATTGATCACCAATGTCAGTATGCTCAATGCCATGCTCTACAGAGAGGTTGAAGATACTATTTTCAAAACAACCCGGGAGTGGTTGAAGGAACCAGACTCTTATTTTTATTTGGTCCTCGATGAACTCCATCTACAACGTGGCTCCGCGGGGACCGAAGTCACCTACCTCTTACGACTCCTGCTGAAACGCCTTGGGCTTACGGATTCACTCGAGCAACGAGCCAAATTGAGGATTCTCGCATCCAGTGCATCTCTTGCGACCACCCCCTCCAAGGAAGCCAAAAAAAGTGCCCAATACCTTTGGGACATGTTCGGCAATCATGGGCTCGATGATCGTGAAGGAAATAAAGGGAAGTCGGACGGCTGGCTCGAGGCGATCGTACCCGGAACCGAGATTACATCCAAGTATCAACCAAATCAAAAAGTCAAACCCGTAAATCCAACTACATTTGTGGATTTCATGAAGTGTAATGATGCTTTCGGATCTTTAGAAAGGGTGGCCGGGAGTCGAGCTTTAGAAGCCCGCAACCCCGATACGAAAAAAAAAGTGGGAGCTGCCTGGTATAAGGTGGCCAAGGAACTCGGAGTCGCGAGCACCGGAGATTTCAAGGCTCTGGTTGAAGAAAGCATTCAAGAAGCGGCCAACCGTCTTGCATGGGCATGTTGGGATCCGGAAGTAAATGAACCCCATAGTCGTGCAACAAAGATTTGCCAAATTGCCCGTCGCTTGTTTACTGGGTTCAACAAGGAGAGCTCTTATCCAGAGATGTTGAATGCTGTTCGTGGCCTTCTTTTTGTCAGGGGATGTGGTGATGCCTTGAAACCCTACCTTGGTGAGAAGGTGGAAGCCCAAAGCTTTCGCGTTCATTGTTTCTTTAGAAGTATAGAAGGGCTTTATGCACCGGCCTTCAAGGATCAGGATGGGGAACGCATTGGTAGCTTGAGTATCGAACGGGAGACTGGTCGCTCTTTTGGCAGACAAACCTCGGGCAAGGAATGGCTGCGCTTTTTCGAACTTGTCTATTGTGAGTGTTGTGGAGAGCTTTTCTTTGGTGGCCGTAGGGGAATTAATGGGAGGTATTATAAAACCGAATTGCTTCCCTATGAACCACATTTAGACGGCTTACCAGACAAAGCAGGTGCTCAAAATTTCGAGGAGATGTCCTCAGAGGACTATTCAATTTTCTGGCCTACAAGCCGCAAAAAGGAAACCATCAAACCCGACGATAAAGACCAAGGCAATTGGCTGGCAGGAGCCCTTGAAAGGAACACTGGCGGTATCATCAAGGTGAGCAATGACGGGTCAACAAAAATGGATTCAGATAAGGCAAGGAATGATGAAAACCTGATTGTCGGTTACTACTATAAGCGAGAAAAGAAGCGGGATCACCATAAGCGAAACAGCTCTCAGCCCGGAACACACGTACCCTATGCATGCCCCAGTTGTGATACATCATATATTAATCGTTCTATTGGATTTCCTCTTTCCCCTATCCGTAACTTCCGCGTAGGATTTGGGAAAACCACGCAAGTCTTGGCTACCGAGTTATTCAATTCACAAAGAATCGCAGACAAGAAGAAAAGTCCAAAGCTCGTTTCATTTTCGGACAGCCGGCAAGATGCCGCAAAATCGGCTCTTTCTATCGAGCGGAATCACCACCAAGATATTCGCCGAGAACTCTTGATCCTGACTACCAGGGCGCTGCTAGCCCGGAAAAGATCCTCAGCAAACATTAAAAAGGAGTTGCATGAACTCGAAAAACAATTCAAAGCTGCAGGGGATTTCTCCGCCCCCGCACTGGACCTGCAAACTCAAAAAGTCAAATCATTGGAACATGAGCTCGAGAATTCGGAAGAAAAATCTATCCCCCTGAGCGATGTCCTGGAACCAAGGATTGAAGCTTCCACCTCGGTTCAAGTCAAGCCCTTGATTGCCGAGCATGTCAAGAGAGGAGTTCATCCATTTGATGATGCAGGGCAAAGTGGGGTACGTGTTGCCGGTGAGGAGCGTGATATTTGGTTTGATTGGTCACAGTTATTTGATTGCGGTAAAACAATCAATTGGTCCTATGATCATCGACGAGAAAACGAGATCAACGCCGCACGAGCTACCTTCCTCACAAGTGTCCACAAAATCCTTAGTGACGTTATTTTCAGCAAGACTTATTTTTCGCCAGAAGAATCGGGCTTGGGTTATGTGACGGTGCCCCTAAACAAAATTCCCAAAGAACGCCGTTCCTGGGAACGTGTTCAACAGTTGTCAGCGGTACTACGGCGATTATCCGATTCCTATCGGTATTACCCATCCCCTTATCAGAATAAGAATAAAGACGAGGACAGGCCCTCTCCTTGGCCATCTGCCCGAGCGGTCTATAAAAAAGTCCGGGAATTCGCCGAAGCCAGTTGGAACACGGATTGGGTTGCGAAGCTAGGATTTGCCCTGGATGATCTAGGTGAGTGCGGCCACCGGGACGGAGTCATCTCGATCAAAAATATTCGTTTGCACCTTGCAGAGCCAAATGATCCTTTTTGGAGGTGCCGTAATTGTTGGCGTGTCCACCTTCACAAGGGAACCTCAGTGTGTACCCGTTGTTTTTCTTTGCTGAATGATCCTGTTGAAGGTCGGGTTGCCGACCTTCGGCAGCGGAATTTTCTTGCAAGGAAAGTAGAGAGGGTCCTTGATGAAGCTGGTGATGATTTCGCATCCAGCGGTGTTTTTCGTTTACATTGTGAAGAATTAACCGGTCAAACGGAAAGTCCGGCTGATCGCCAACGTCACTTCCGTGGTATTTTTATTCCTCGCTGGGATACAGTGGATGATTCGGAAAATGGCGACATAGATGCCGAAGTTACCGAATCTGAAGAATATGTGATCCGCTCCGAAGACAGGCTTTATAGAGCCAAAACTGAAATCGATCTCCTTACCGTTACAACGACCATGGAAGTGGGCATTGACATCGGCCCTCTACAGGCCGTTCTCCAAAGTAATATGCCCCCCCAACGTTTTAACTATCAACAGCGAGTAGGACGCGCCGGAAGACGCGGGCAAGCCTATTCCATGGCCTTGACCATCTGTCGCACCAAGAGCCATGACCTTCATTATTTCAGGCACCCTGAAAAGATAACCGGCGATGTGCCGCCAACACCTTTCTTGACCAGGTCTATGAGCAATATTGTGGAACGGTTCCTGCTCAAGGGTTGGTTGAATGATGCTTTCTCGCTGTTACGCAAACAGACCCGAGAGAACAGGAATCTTTTTCCCGGATACCTTATTTCCCCACCTGACATACATGGTGAATTCCTCCCTTGCCATTTTCTAGAAAAAAATAATGGCAATTCATGGAGAAACCAACTTCTAGATGCCTTGGCGAAAAGTAGGAATGATGCCATCGAGCTTTCAAAGGAGCTTACTCATGGAACCGAACTGAACCTCGAGCATCTCACCCGGACCGAACACATTCTCGAAAAAATCGATGAGTCATTGGAAAAGAACAACGAACCAGATTCCGGTTTGGGAAATGTCTTGGCAGACCAAGGGCATTTACCCATGTACGGGATGCCAACCAGAGTACGGAATATGTATCTGGGACTTCGAAAGAAAAGGGGTAGGTTTTTCTGGAGTACCGTGGATAGGGATATCGATATGGCAATCTATGAATTTGCTCCAGGCTCTACCGTGGTCATCGACAAAAAAGAACATCGTGCAATCGGCCTTACCCCGAATCTGGCCCCGCCCAACCCCCGAAGGGGATCAGTAACACCTGAAATAAATTGTTTTGACGAAAGTGCTTATAACAAGCCTTTTTGGATGGTGGAATGTCAACATTGTCGCGCATGGAAAAAATTCGACAGGAAACCAGAGGAGAAGGCTGATGTTTTCTGTATCGCTTGCGAGCGTGTATTAGAGCCGAAACATGCTCAGGAATGTTGGGTTCCCACGGCGTTCAGGACCGACTTTTTCCCCAAAACCCGTCAAGAAGATATTGACCATGGTGTACGCCATCGTTCCATCCAAGCAGAGGGCGCCCTTATAGAGTTCAAAAATCACCTTATCCCCAAAAAGGTCCATTTCACCGCCCGTCTTCGTGTTGGATTCGACAATGCCTGCACTTACCGTTTGAACCGTGGACCGGAACATGATGGTGAGCCCCCCGGTTTCAAAATGCAAGCGGGAAAACAACCATATAAAAATCATCTCTTATCAAGACAAGTATTGTCATCCGATCCAAAATTGGCGCCCAAACCAGGTACAGGATATGAAACAACCGACGACAACCATCAAATATGGCTTGCCGCCCCAAAAACCACTGACTCTCTGTACCTCGCACCCTCTAAAAATCCACCTGGACTGGCCTTACATCAATTAAAGGGGCCTTCCGAAACCTTGCCTGTAAAAGAAAAAGCCGCGCGCTGGCTGGGGGTTCGTGCAGCGGCAATTTCTGCGGCACATATCATTGCTGGCCGGGCTGCAATCGAGTTCGATATCGATCCCGATGAATTCGATATTCTGGAACCCCGTATCTATGGGAAAGGAGAAACAGTACCCGTTCTCCAAATAACTGATCACCTCGTCAATGGCGCGGGGTTTTGTAGGAAATTATCGGAAAGGACCCAAGATGGATATCCCTTGATCCTGGGCATGATCGGATCGATCTTGGAAGACACAAAGAAATATCCATTGACTGAACTACTGGCCGAAGGCCATTCTGATTGTGATACAGCTTGTTTTCGTTGTTTGTTGAGATACCGTAACCAGCCCTTTCACGGTCTATTGGATTGGCAATTGGGCCTCGCCTATTTGAGGTCCATGATTGATTCCGATTTTGACTGTGGATTGAAGGATGATTTCCATGAGCCATTTTTGACAGGCTGGCCGCTTCTAGCAAGGCGATTAGCCGATGAAATGGCAAAGAGATTTGGTGGTCATGTCAGTGAATTCTGTGGTGTCCCGGCATTTCGTATTGGTTTGGGACGACGAGGCAAGACAAGTCCCTGGGTCCTCGTTGCACATCCGTTGTGGAATTGGGACGATGATGACTTGGAAGACGATTCTATTCTTGCTCAGGCCAGAGACCTTGCCGATGATTATGGTGAACCCTTATGTTGGGATTCTTTCAACCTAAGTCGTCGACAAGTACAAGTCCGTGAGTGGATTCGAAAATCTGAACCATGAAGGTCCAACCACTCCCCCACCCAATTAAATTTATAGAAATCCCCTTCTTTTTCACCCCCTCCAATTTTGAAATGTTGGAATCCTGCCCTCTAAAAATCATAGCTATGAGGTCATATATCCATCAACTGCCGCCTCACCCCACGGTTTTTCTCGGCCAATTACTGCATATTGTCGCAACTAGATGGGCAACAAGGTCGAGTTCCGAAAATATTACATGGAATGCCCTATTTGATGAGACAGAAGCTACATTTGATAAGGAGTTAGAGGAAAACCATTCGACTCACGGCCTGGTTCCTCTTCGAAGAGCGATTGGCCGCCGTGTTTGGAAAGATAGGACCCGACTGGCAAAAAGTTGGAGACTTGGTTTAAGATCTAAACCCGTGCCGGTGGATTTGCCTAAAATCCTTAGCTCTCCGGTGGGTTTGCTGAAATGCTCTGGCTTCCCTCTTGAAGAAAAAAGAAAACACACGGCGAAGCTGCCAGCGGGATTTGAACAAGAAATCGTCGTTCCTTCTCTCCGTCTGTGTGGCCGCTTGGATTGGATCACGGAACCCAAAGGCAATGTGGTGGAGGTGACTGATTTCAAGACCGGCCCCATTTTTGATGGTGATGACTCAATTCGCAAGGAATATCGAACACAAATGTATCTTTATGCGCTCATGGTGGGGTCCGTTAATCCGAATGTTGGGATAAGGCTTTTCCTACAGCAAGCCACCCGAATGGAGATCGATTGGGATGAAGCGAGCCAAGAGGAAATACGAGCACGTCTGGAAACCGTAATGTCCTTTTTGCCCGCTCACAAAAAAATCAAGGCATCCTCCATTTCCGTGCCGGGGCCTCATTGTGCGAACTGCCAAATCCGTCATTGCTGCGAGGGTTATCGAGGAATCGCACCGCAATGGTGGGCCGACAAATACCCAAATTCAAAAAGGTTCACCTTTGATACCTGGGGTAATTTAATAGAAGTTGTTAGCCAAGGGGAAACCGATCGAATCCGGATACGTGATGCGGCAGGGCGTTTGGTCCAGGTCGAGGGGCTAAGCCAGCAGTGGGAGTTGAAAAAACTGGAAAAAGGTAGCTTAGTTAATCTTTATGGCCTACAGCCTTGTGAGGAAACCCATCGAGGACTTCAACCTCGGAATTTCCACGAATTTCCCCCGGGAAGAAGATGGAGCCGCGCATTCGGAGTGCAAATCTTCACGGGTCCACTTGCCCAAGAAAAATGAGACCCTCAGCACCACCGATTTATTCAGTGGTAAAAATGGATCCTAACTAAACGGGTTTCTTGCAGATCGAGCCTAACTGAAAGGAGAGTATGGTATGACAATCACACAGAGCAACAAACAAATTCTTCAGAAACCGCTCCGGTTGTGGCCAGGCGTGGTCATCGTGGTGCTGCAGTGGCTGGTCAGGTTTGGGTTACCCATCGTCATGCCCGGATTCGAGGGCTTTCGAATCGCGTTTGCCGGCGGGTTCTTCGGCGCAGTAGCTATCCTGGTGTGGTGGGTTTTCCTCAGCCGTGCACCTAGAGCCGACCGCTGGGGTGCCCTTTTCTTGATGGTCTTTGCGCTGGTCGTGACCTTGCGTATCAACCACGAATCCATGGGGCTAATGTGGTGCCTCGGCTACGCCATCCCGGTCCTTAACCTCGCCTTGGTCGCCTGGGCGGTGGGCAGCCGTCACCTCCCCGACGGACTTCGGCGCACGACGATGGTGGCGACCATCCTGCTCGCGTGCGGAATGTGGACCCTCGTCCGGACCGATGGCATGACAGGTGACCACGTTTCGAAGTTCGCGTGGCGATGGACCGAGACTCCTGAGGAACGCCTTCTGGCCCAATCCACCGACGAGTCGTCGGCCCTCCGGCTGGCTCCGGCAGCGGCAAGACCCGCAAGGCCGGACCCCGACTGGCCTGGCTTCCGCGGTCCCAATCGCGACGGCGTCATCCCCGGCATCCGGATCGAGACTGATTGGAACCAATCGCCGCCCATCGAACTCTGGCGCCGGCCGATTGGACCGGGCTGGTCGTCCTTCGCTGTCCGCGGCAACCTCCTCTTCACCCAGGAGCAACGCGGTGACGAGGAGGTGGTCGCCTGCTACAACGCGACCACCGGTGAGCCGGTATGGAGACACCACGACGGGACCCGGTTCTATGAGTCGATGGGCGGGGCCGGTCCGCGCGCAACGCCCACCCTGAGCGACGGTCGCGTGTACGCACTCGGTGCGACCGGAATCCTGAACGCGCTCAATGCAGTTGACGGTGCGGTCGTTTGGTCGCGCAACGCGGCGTCCGACATCGGCGCGAAGGTCCCACCCTGGGGCTTCGCAAGTTCACCATTGGTGGTCGATGACCTCCTCATCGTCGCAGCCACCGGCCAACTCGTCGCCTACGACCTCGTCACCGGCAATCCGCGCTGGTTCGGCCCGGAGGGCGGAGATAGCTACAGCTCACCACATCTCTTGACGATCGACGGAGTCGTGCAAATCTTGCTGCTGAGCGGAGCCGGCGCGACAAGCGTGACGCCCGAAGACGGCACAGTACTCTGGGAGTATTCATGGAAGGGCCGGCCAATGGTGCAGCCGGCTCTGACCGCCGGCGGTAATATCCTGATCAACGCCGGCGAAGGACATGGCGTACGCTGCCTGGCAATTGCGAACCGAACCGGCGGATGGACCGTAGAAGAGCGCTGGGCTTCGATCCGGCTAAAACCCAACTTCAACGACTTGGTTATCCACGATGGCCATGCCTTCGGCTTCGACGGCAGAATCCTCGCGTGCATGGACCTCGAAGACGGCCGGCGCAAATGGAAGGGCGGACGCTACGGCCAGGGGCAGCTCGTCCTCTTGCCCGACCAGGACCTGCTGCTGGTGGTCTCGGAGAAGGGTGCGTTGGCACTGGTCGAGGCGTCCACCGCAAAGTTTTCAGAGCTCGCGCGGTTCCCGGCGATCGAGGGCAAAACCTGGAACCACCCGGTGCTCGTTGGCAACCTCCTGCTGGTTCGCAACAGCCAGGAGATGGTTGCGTTCCGACTTTCCCTCGTGGGAAGATGACGCGTTTTTGATACACCCAACCCGCTCCGCGGACTGGAACCAGGTGGGGTATAGTAAAACCCGCCAATGTGGCCTTGACCATTGCTGCCGCCCTGTTCCGTATCAAGGTCGTAGTTCCACAGCCAAAGGGGATCAAAAGGATGTTGGCCAGCCAAAGGTCGCACGGATTACTCGAAATGCCGGGGGGACAACACGAATGGCCGTGCAAGTGACTCGTATAGCCGGGCAGGTTACTCGAATCGTCACGCGGGCTGCTCGAATCGTCATAGAAGCTGTTAAAATCGTCACGCGGGCTGCTCGAATCGTCATGGAGGCTGTTAAAATCGTCACGCGGGCTGCTAGAATCGTCGCGTGGACTGCTCGAATCGTCATAGAGGCTGTTAAAATCGTCACGCGGGCTGCTAGAATCGTCGCGCGGACTACTCGAATCGTCGCGCGGACTGCTCGAATCGCCGAGCCGCCTTCTCGAAAGCCCGCGCGGTCTTGATTGGCCTAACAGCATACTTACATGAAGTTCCCGTCCGTTACGAAAAATATCGGGAAAGCAAGACCAACAAATGTGTAGACAAGACGCGTCTTACGGCGACCTTACATGTTGTTACGGTTGCTTACGTTATTCCATGCGCAGGCAAGACGAACAAGCGAGCCGGGTAGTATTTCCTTCCGGCTGAATAGGATGGACTTCCTGCGTGCTTGAACGATCGTCTTCAAAGGTAGTCTGTCGGGCATTTCTCGGCAAGATTGGGGCCTTTTGGCAACTCGGGAATCTTTACAACGCAATAAACAACACCATTTCAGGACGTTTTTGGACCCAAAACCCTTTTCGGAGAGACCGAAACTTTCTTACAAGGAAAAATCGTGTCCAAAAATTATTGAAAAATAGGGTTGGAATGAGCTTGTCAAATAGTCTTGGGAGAAATTAGCGACAACAATTTGTTGATCCTTAGAGTCCAAGAGAAACCCTTCGGCGGATTGGGATGAGTCACCAGGCGAAAAAAAGTCAAAAAAAATGATCCCCCTTTGAAAGGGATACCGTTTTATGGGTTAGCGAGGAACGGCGATGGTAACTTGACCCTCCAATTCTGGGAATACCCATCCCGTCAACTCATTCCTTCCACCTGGATCGAACAGACCTTGACCGACACTCAGGGTAGCCCCATCCCCGATCCACCTCTAATCTTAAATTTCGAATACGCCCCTTCAGGAACAGGTTTCATGTGTACCATAACCTGCCAACTTCAACGGTGTTCCTCTCGTATCGGAGACCCCCTCGCGTCGGAGACCCCTCGCGTCGGAGATCCACTGGTTCCCATCATCGGGCGGAAAAGACCGCGAAATGAACATGGTCCAGTTTTCCCCTTGTGGTAAATCACCTTCCTCAATATAATTCTTTTTGCGGTGTTTTATGCAGACTCAGCTGCTAACCATTTATCGGCAACTATTTAGACAAAATTCACTATGCATGTGGTTGTGAGTGTTGAAACCATTCACGATTTCGCGGCGGAGAAGGTCATGATGAATCGGATTATTTTTACCTCTTTGTTCATTCTCTTATTCCAGGTCGGCGGCCGTGCTCAGACCTGTACGGCCAATGGTTGCGATCTCCTGGTACCCGGAGATCTTTCTCTACAGGTATCTCTCTGGAATGATAGCGGTTTTGACTGTAACGATGATAGTCACCACAATCTTCTCGACCTGGTTTGCCTGTTGAATATCGTGCCGGATTTCGACGCTCCTGTGTTTCTGGAGATCGGTCCCCAGACGGTAATTGTAGCGGAATCTCTGACCTTCACGCTCCAGGCGACCGATCCCAATGGGGATCCCTTATCTTTTTCCGCACAGGATCTGCCCAAAAATGCGTCACTCGACACATCTTCGGGCGTGTTCACCTTTTCGCCGGCGCTCACCCAGGCCGGTATCTATGAGGTCCGGTTTATGGTCAGCGACGGGTTCCTCGAGGACTACCAGGATGTCTCGATCACCGTAACCAGCCCCATTATTGCCATTGACCAGGATTTGAATACTCAGGAAGATACCTCGTTGGGGATCATCCTTACCGCGAACAATGCCATGGGTGGGGTTACTTTTCAATTGGTTGATCCGCCGGATTTCGGCTTGGTTTCGGGTCAGTCCCCAAATCTGACCTATCTGCCCGAGTCCAATTACGCCGGGTCCGATAGTTTCACCTTCACGGCGACCGACGACTTGGGTGCCGGGAGTCCGGGAACAATCCGAATCCAAGTCCACCCGGTCAATGATCCCCCCGTCGCCCAGGACATGGAAATGGTTACTGGGGTGGACATGCCGATAGACATTACCCTCCACGCTGAGGACGTGGAAAATGGTTCCCTGAGCTATGAAATTATGGATCCCCCGGTGAATGGGACGCTGGCAGGTACACCGCCCGAGGTTATCTACACGCCTACAGCAGGATATGGCGGTGATGACAACTTCAGGTTCCGGGCCAATGACGGCGAAATTGACGGTGATCCGGGTACGGTGTCGATCCGCGTGGCATTACCCGCACCGGTCCTGGATCCTCACGATACTCTGGTCAACGGGTCACCCGTCACCTTGACTGGAATGGTCCCTGCCGGAGATTCGATTGAGATCTCAGGCCCCGAAGGTAACTTCACGGTACCGGTCACAGGGGGTCGTTTCACGGCAGATATCCCGGTGAAACAGAACGCCATCAACAAAATATTTGCCAATGCAGTGATGGGTTCCTTGCGGGGGCCACCTGCGACAACAGCTATCACTCACGATAATCAGCCTCCCTCACTGAGCATCCTTTTCCCGGAATCCGGAGCACTCCTGACTACGACAACTACGGATGTGGCCGGCACGGTGGGGGACACACTCGGTGGTTCCCTGGGCCTGGAGGTCACGGTCAACGGTATGAGTGCGACCGTGGACGTGGGGACCGGGTCTATGGGTACTTTTTTCCTGCCGGATGTGGTCCTGGATCCCAATGCCCTGAATTTGATTCAGGTAGTTGCAGCAGATGAAATGGGGAATACGGCGACCAGGAACCTCACCCTGAGTCACCGGCTGGTAGCGGCCGGAGTACCCCTAATGACACGAGTCTCCGGCAATGCTCAGAGCGGGGATGTGGGCACGGTCCTGTCACAGCCGCTGGTGGTCGGTCTCGATAAACATGATGGTTCCCCTTTCCCCAACAAGGTTGTTACTTTCGAGATTATTCGTAGCGATGGTCAATTGAGTATAGACGGGAGTGAAGCGGGCCGACTCGTCTACCAGGTCCGCACCGATGCCGACGGCCTGGCCCAGGCTGTCTGGCGTTTAGGCCGGGATGCCGGTTTCGGGAATAACCGGATCCGGGTCACTTCGGCCGGAGTCAGTGGTTCCATTTTCTTTTGCGCCTCCGCCAATGTGGCAGGTGGGACCCAGATCAATATCGGCAGCGGTAACAGCCAGCGAATTGAGGCGGGCGCACCGGCCGGCGAGCCCCTGGCAGCCTGGGTCAACGACGGGCTTAACGGTGTCCCCAATGTGCCGGTCACCTTCACGGTTTTGGCTGGTACGGGCACAATCGACGGCCAGACCCAGGTAGTAGTGCCCACGGGTGCTACCGGCCATGCCGAGGTACCTTTCATCCTGGGCCGCGAACCGGGCAACAACGTCATTGCGGCAGACTTTCCGGGGAACACCACCGGCCCGGCAAAGTTCACCCTGCTCGGCCTCTTTCCCGATCAGCGCCTTACCACAGATTTTTCAGGCCTGGTCATCGACAATAGTAACCGGGGCATCGCAGGAGCCGAATGCCGGTTGGTGGTGCGCGGGGTTGACCAGGGCACGGTCCTTTCCAGAGAGGACGGATCGTTCTCCTTTCACGGAATCGAAGACGGCTCGGCTGATCTCTATGTAAACGGCACGGTCGCGACCGGAGTGGGCGGGGTCGATGTCCTGCCCGGCAGCTTCCCTGAAACTCACTTCGATCCGATCATTGTGCCCAATACGGTCAATAGCCTGCCCGTCCCCATCCACCTGCCCTTCCTGAACCCCCTGAACGGGGTTCGATTCGACAATACCCGGGACGTGGTATTGGAAGTCGAGGGAATTGAAGGACTGTCCATGCTGGTCAAAGCCGGATCAATGACCCGCGCCGACGGCAGCGTCCCTACCGCCTTCGACCCGGCCATAATCAGCCTGAACCCGGTTCATGCCGACCATCTCCCCATGAGTTTACCCAACGGAGCCGCACCCCCCATTGCCTGGACGCTCCAACCCGCAAATGCGGCATTCGATCCGCCCATCCAGGTGACCTATTCCAACTCGAGCGGCCTGGAACCAGGCGCCCTCGCCTTTTTCCTCAGCTTCAATCAATCGACGAACAACTTCCAGATCGTGGCTTCCGGTTGTGTGACCAGGGACGGCTCGTCAATCATCACCGATTCCGGCTCCGGAATTTCCCAGGCCGGTTTGGGAGGCAGTTGCCCTCCTTATCCTGTTACGGGTGTGGTGAAAAATGATTAAAATTAACGAGTTGAAAAGAGTTGTCAACCTTAAATTATTTGGTGGGAAAACGCCTGAAGATTCACACCCCGGCAATCGGTTTGATTTTGTTGGGGGATGTCCCAGGCACCAGGTTTCTACGATATTGAAGTGGGAGAAAAGTATGAAATTTATTAATCCGGTTGTTTCTTACTCAATGCTGATTTTTTTGAGTCTCCTTTTTTTTGGGCCCCGCACCATGGCCCAAACCCTCGACGAAACCTGGACGGTTACAGCCAACGGTCAGTCGGTTCAGGTCAACCCCGATGGGAGTTTCAGTATCCCGAATATTGCCGCACCAGACCTTTTCGGTGCGGATGGACCGGGTAGCGGACCCGATTCCCTCAGTGACGATTACATTCGACTCGTGGGTCACAGAACCCTGAACGGTCAAACCATGTATGTTTTCAGTGAGCCTTTCCAGATCAGGTTGGGCCAACCCTTTGTGATTCAGGACCTTACTTTTACCAGTACACCGCCGCCCATGCCGGTATCCCTCGAGGTCACCATGCCCTTGACCGTGATCGGTGTAGGAGAGACAACCCAGTTGACGGTCAGCGGAATTTTGGCCGACGGAGAGCAGGCCGATTTGACTGCCCACGAACAACGGACGGTCTATCGAACCAGTAACCGGGCCATCGCAAGGGTCGACCGCAACGGACTTGTGACGGGGTTGGGGCCCGGTCGGGTCTTCATCACCTGCGTGAATGAGGGTGCGGTAGCGGTCAGGCGGATAAGGGTCGGTACAGGCCTGTTACCCACAACCGTTGAAGGCTTTGTCCAATTCGTTGGCATCCCGGTCGAAAATGCGGTTGTAAGCACGGATCTGGGTGATACAGGTGTCACTGATTCCACGGGCTTCTTTTCCCTGGCTGTGGATGTCCCGGCTCAGGACGGGCTCGCCATTTCTGTCTCAGCGGTTATAAGCGGTTTCGACCATCATCGCCGTGTTGCTGACCTCGAGGTTTTTCCCGGAGGTGTTACCGATGTAGGGATCATCGCTCTCGAGCCCGGTCTCGACACGGACGGTGATGGATTGACCGATGATATTGAAGCCCAACTCAATCTCAATCCCAACAATCCCGATACCAACGGCAATGGCATCCTGGACGGTTATGAAGATCGAGACAGCGACGAACTCACCAATATCTACGAGATCGTTTACGGCTATAACCCCGGCCAGGCCGATACGGATGGGAATGGGACCGATGATAGCCAGGAAGACTCCGATGGCGACGGCCTCACCAACCTGGAAGAAATAACGGCCGGTACCGATCCCACCAATGCCGATAGCGACGGCGACGGGATGACAGATGGCTATGAGGTAGATTTCGGACTCGATCCCAATAATCCGGGGGACGTGAATGATGACCCCGATGGTGACGGACTCACCAATCTACAGGAATCCCAACAGGGGACCGATCCCTTCAGCTCGGATACCACACCTCCCGTTATCGACCAAATCACTCCCGGGGACGGCGCCCTCGATGCCCTGCTCAACCACGCGGTGGTCGCCCGTTTTGATGAAGCGATCCTGGCTTCCTCGGCCTTGCCCGGCTCGTTTCGCCTTTTACAGGATGGGACCCAGGATGTGCCCGGAACCATCCACACATCGGCGGATGAGCGCTTGATCAGCTTCCGTCCCGATGACCTGCTCCTCCCCGAAACCAACTACTCTATCGAGATCTCCGGGTTAAAGGACCGGGCCGGTAACCCCATGGCCCTGCCTTTTACCAGTAACTTCACCACCAGTTTTTCCGCCGATGATTCCCGGCCCAGTCTGGTCTTGATCAATCCGCCCAACCGCCAGGAAGACGTTCCAATCAATACTGCGATCACCCTCTTCTTCGATGAGCCTATGGATCCTGCCGCCTTCCAGACGGCTACGATTTCAGTTGGCGAAGTTTCTGTCGGGAGAGTGACGGGCCGCATCGAGATGGATGGGGATTTCAGTACAATCACCTTTTTTCCGGATCGACCCCTGGCCTTGGGACGGTCCCTCCGTGTTGATCTCAATTACAATATCGCCGACCTGGGCGCCAACCGCCTACAGGGAACCAGGTCCTTTTCATTCAGGACCGCTCTTGACAGTGATTCCCAGGGGCCCGAATTCTTAGGTGCCAGCCCCACTGACGGGAGTACCGAAATCCCCACCAATGCCCAGTTTATGTTCCGTTTTAGTGAAAACATCAGCCCGCTCGATCTGGCCGAGGGAATACTCATCAGTACCGGTGGGAATCCGGTTCCCGGTAGTTTTTCCTTCTCGGAGGGGAACCGGGTAGTGCGATTTACGCCCAGTGCCGACCTGGTGCCCATGACGACCTACACGATGACCCTTAATGCCAACTTGCACGATCTGGCCGGAAACTTATTGATCAACCCGGACACTCTCAGTTTTATGACCGGTACGGGAAGAAACTCTGGGTCCACCCAGGTTTCCCTAAGCCTGCTGAACGGGGCAGTGGATGTTCCAACCAACCTCATCGCCCAGGTGTTTTTCGCCGGCCGAGTCAACCCCTTGACCGTCAACATGGCTACCGTGCGCATAAAACATACCAGGACAGATAGGATCGTGCCCGCGCTTATCACCCTTGCAACCGACGGTATGAGTATGACACTAACCCCTCATGAGCCGCTGCTCGGCGGTGATTCCTACCAGTTGCAGGCTTTCAATGTCGAGAACCTGACTGGTCGGCGGTTCCAAGGCCGCCACGCCCTTTTTGCCACAGCCAGTGGACCGGATGTGACCCCCCCCCCTGGTCACACTGATCAGCCCAGGGGACAGTATGATGGATATTCCGGTCAATACTTTGATTCGAGTCGGTTTCAGCGAACCTATCAAGGCCGATCTCCGCGATGGACTGGTTCTCGCCAACGGTGGACAGGTCTCCGGCGACCTGGTCCTGGACCCTGCTCATACCAGTCTCACATTCACGCCCGATGCACTATTGCCTACAGGTACCGTACACAGTGTATCTCTTTCCCAAATCACCGACCGGGCGGGCAACCAACTGACTCCCTACCAATTCACCTTCACTACCGCGGGCGTGGCTGATCCCGATACGACCCGGCCTTCAGTCATATCGGTCAGCCCTGCCGATGGGGCCACCGGTATCCATATCAACACACCCATCCAACTCACATTTGATGAACCGATCGATCCCCTAACCGCATCCAACATCGAAATATCGGTCGATGGTATATCGGGAACTGTTGCCGGGGTGTTTGATATAAACGAGTCCATCGTTACTTTTACCCCTTTGGCCACCAGGGTACCACCGGGCAATTCAAGGGTAAGAATTGGCGTTAATTTTTATGTCCATGATCTGGCCGGAAACGGAGCCAATCGATTTGTGAGCTTCTACGATACCGGTGATCAGTCCGACACCACACGACCCGTCGTCCTCGCGGTTGCGCCCGCGGATGGAGCGGTTGATGTCGGCCCGGCCCAGGAAATCGTTCTCACTTTTTCCGAATCCCTGGATCGAACCACGGTGGACCTGGTTTCTTTGGCGCTGATACACGAAGGGACATTTTTACCCTTCAGCATCCGTCGTTCCTCCGACAATCGCGTCTTCACTCTTGGTGCCAACCTGCCTTTGGACTCCAATATTTTCTTAGTTGCCACCAGTGACATCCTCGATCAGTCGGGCAATCCCCTGGTAGATTTCACTTCCAGTTTCCAAACCGGTGCCGCCCTCGATTCAAGCCGACCCAGGGTCTTGACCCAACGACCTGACCATAGTGCCCCTAGCGATACGGGTGTGGTTCTTATCTTCAATGAGGAGCTCGATCCAGCCTCACTACAGGATGCCCTTGTCGTTTCCGAGAATGGGGCAATGAAGCCTGGGACTATCCAGGTTTCCCATGACGGCCGAGCCCTGATCTTTTCGCCCGATGTTCCCTTTGAGAACGGTGGAGTGGTCAGGATTTTTCTGAGCTCGAGTGCGGTTGACCCACAGGGAAATCCGGTCTATTCCTATGATGGCAGCTTCAGGATCAAATCGGATCCCAGAACGACAGTTCCCTACTTGGTGAACTGGAGTGGTCTTTCACATGGTGTTGCCGTCAATGGGATCCTGGAGATCGGGTACAGCGAACCGCTGGATCCCCTGAGTGTTACCCCCGGCACGGTGACTCTCACCCAAGACGGACAAATGGTCCCCACGTCGCTTACCCTTGTCCGGGAAGGCACCACGATTCGAATCGTGCCGGACGAGCCCCTTTTTGAAAATACAACCTATGTAGTTCAAATCCCCCCGAATACACTGTTTGACTTGGATGGAGACTCTGCCCGCTCCCTTAGCCGTAGTTTTATCACCGGAAACCAGACCGATAACACAGGACCCAGTATCACCTTGGTCTCGCCGCCCGACGGCTTCGCAACTACCAGTATCAACAGTATCATCCGCATTCGTTTCGATGAACCCATTAATCCTTTATCGATCAACCCGTCCACATTTGCGGTACGGGGACCCAGCGGGCTCGTTCCCCCCGGCTCCTTCTCTTTCGAGAACCATGACGTGTTGTTCACACCCCATGGCCTTTTCCGGGAGAACACCTCCTACAGAGTCGAGGTAGAAGGAGTAACCGATATGGCTGGTTTTTCGGTAACCCCCCATCTGAGTGAATTTGGAACCGGTGGGGGCCTGGATACCAAGCTCCCGCAGGTAGTGACATTCACTCCTGAGAGAAATACGGTCGATGTACCATACAACGTAGTTATATCCCTAACCATGGACGAGCCTATAGATCCAGGTTCGATCGGTGAAAATTTTGTCCTTAAAGACAATATTTTTCCTGGCAGAGTAGAGGGGATCTTTACACTTGGGACTGAAGGTCGGGTTATCACTTTCCTGCCCGATCAACCACTTGCCATGGGCAGGCCCTACACCCTCATCGTCAAAGATATCCGCGACCTGGCCGGCAATACCAATCACCAACAGATCCTGATCCCCTTTTCTACCGGTTTCGAACAGGATACCAATCCACCCGAGGTTCTGGCCATCAGCCCTGCTGACGGTCTGGTGAACGCACCAACCAATGCTGAGGTCATCATTTTCTTCGACAGCCCCATCCGGCCGGAAAGCATCAACGGTATTACTCTTGAATCCTCCGGTCCTGTTCCTGTGAATCGGGAACTTTCCGAGGGGGATCGGGTCCTGACCCTTTCCCCGACCTTGCTGTTGGAGCCGGGGACCACCCATACGGTTACCGTTGATGGGGCCGTCGATTACGGCGGGAACACCATGGCCGGCCCGCTGGTTTCCAGTTTCACCACCTCATCGGCTATCCAAAACAAGGGGCCAAGGGTTACCCTGACCGATCCATATAATTCAGCGACAGGTGTGCCTGTCAATGCTCCCATCCACATTGCTTTTAATCAGCGAATCATTCCGTTCACCGTCAACACGGCAAATTTCTACCTTTCTCAAACCCAGTCCGGGTTGAGACTTCCCGGGACCATCACCATCGACGATGATGGCATGGGTGCGACCCTGGTTCCCGATGAGCCGTTACCGGGGGGGATGAACTATGAGGTCCACCTCAAGGATGTTCGTAACTTTACGGGTTGGTTCATGAACCCTCACCTCTCCAGATTCACCACCGGATATAACGTGGATGGGGCCGGTCCCAATGTGGTTCTAGTCAGCCCTCGAGAGAGTACCGGCGGCATCCCCGTCAATGCCCGTATATCGGTCCGCCTCGATGAACCCATTGCTGCGACCAGTTTAGGCTTGGGCAATCTGTCCGTTTCCGCCACGGGTAACCTAGCGGGAGGTGTTCAGGTGAGCGACGATCGTCGTACCCTCACCTTCTTTCCCGAGAACAACCTTGCCGGTGATACGAGTTATACCCTTAGGGTCGCCGACTTCACCGATCTGGCCGGGAACCCGGTCACACCCTTTACCTCGAGCTTTTCTACCGGCTCGGGGTCTGTTCCTGATGAAACAGGACCCTCCATAATTAGTGTCACACCCGCTGACGGTGCTTCCGGGCTCACTCCCGATACACCGATTGTTCTCACATTTGATGACCTCATCGATGAAACCTCCGTGAGCCCCAATTCCATTCAGGTCACTATCGACGGCCGGTATGGGTATGTGGCCGGTGAATTCACCCTTTCAGGAAACACTGTTATCTTTACACCCCTTACCACCACCCGCAAGGCCATACCAGCCAACGCACTCGTCCGGATCAACATCATGTCGGGGCTCTTGGATCTGGCCGGGAACAGGGCTTGGAATTTTACCAGCAGCTATACCATCGGCAATATTGTCGATACCACGTCGCCCACCGTCGTTCATGTAACACCTGCCCACGGAGCCACTGGGCTCAGCTCTTCCCAGGAGGTCGTACTCACCTTTTCCGAATCCCTGGACCCGGCGACTATCAAAATAGACAATCTCAATCTCCATGGCGGAGGGAATGTACTAAACCCCTCCATTTCCCCTTCACGGGATAACAGGGTGATCACTCTTTCACAACCTCTGCCTGAAGATGCCCTGATTACCGTTGTGGCTACCAGCGAATTGAAGGATCTTTCCGGAAATTCACTGGTCCCATTCACCAGCCAATTCTCCACCAGTCAATCCCTGGATATTTGGTCCCCCTCAGTGAGGGTACAGCTACCGAAGTCTCGTTCCACCGATGTACCGCCCAACAGTACCCTGCAACTTTTTTTCAGTGAGCCGCTCGATCAGAGCTCCGTGGCAAATGGCCTGATCGTCACAGAGAACGGCGTTATTCTGAATGGTAGCGTCCAGATCCTTGCCGACGGTCTCGGCGTTGCCTTTAACCCAGATCACCCTTTCGCTTGGGGCGCCCAGATCCAGGTCTTCCTGCAAGGTTCTCTCGATTTGGCCGGCAATCTCATTGACGATTATTCCGGGTGGTTCATAACCGCTTCAGATCCTGCCGGTGCTCCGCCTTGGTTGGTGAATACTTCCGGTCTGGTCGACGGAACCCCCCTGAATGCCGTCTTCGAGATCAGTTATAGCCAATCACTGGATCCCGGAACTATCGACACATCATCGGTCCTGCTCAAAACGGCGGGTAACCCGGTACCTGCTACCATAAGCCTCAGGGGGGAGGATCGGGTCATCCGCATCGTACCGAATTCACTTCTCCTGCCAAACAGAAACTATCAGATAGAGATCCCTGCCAATTCCGTCTTCGATATCCATGGCCAGCCTGTTCCCTTTTTCCAGGAAAGTTTTGCAACCGGTTCCGTTGAGGATAACCTTGCTCCTTCCGTCATCCTCGTCTCACCGGCACATGGGTTTTCCGATGTGCCCGTCAACGCCAGGATCCGTGTCCGTTTCGACGAACCGGTAAACCCCTTTTCGGTTAACCACCAAACGGTCACTATCACCGACGGTATAAACAACCTTGACCTGGAGTTCCAATTCACCGGTGAGAACCGGGACGTTCTGGTCACCCCCATTATTCCCTTTTTGCCGGATACCGGTTTCACCATATTCGTGGATGGGGTAACCGATTTGGCTGCCAACAATATGACGAGCTTCAGTTCTTCATTTACTACCGGTCGGCTTCTAGATTTGGAACGACCCCAAGTTTTGGTGATTACCCCGTTAAATAATACCGAGGACGTGCCCATCAATGCCACTCTATCCATCGAAATGGATGGGCCCATCGATTCAGGTTCCTTTAACGAGCAGAAATTTTACCTGCGTGAGAGTGGAACCGGCCAAGCCATTGCCGGGAACCGGACTCTCAGCGCTGATGGAACCACTCTGATCTTTACGCCCGATCAATCCCTTGCCGTTGGACGAAGTTACAGATTCTTTGCCTCCAAGGAATTGGAAGACCTGGCCGGCAATGGTTTTATCTGGAATTCCTCCTCGAGGTTTACCACAGGTTACCAGAGCGATGTGACCCTGCCCGAGGTTAGCCTCATCAATCCACCCGACACGTTCGATGACCTGCCCACCAACACCCTGGTCACCATCCGCTTTAATGAGCCGATTCATGAATTGGGGATCGCGTCGGTAACCCTGACCGGTAGTGGAGAGGTAGATGTGATTCGCCAACTATCCGACGGGAACCGTACCCTCACCCTCAAGCCTTTATCTCCCTTGGAACCCATGACGCTTCATATGATCACCATCGCCGGCATCCTCGACATGAGCGGCAATGCCCTTGCCGGACCGGTCACATCCGTGTTCACAACCGGGGCTGATTTCGCATTGTCGCGAGTGGTGGTCTCGTTGGCCGATCCGGTCCAATATGCTGTCTCAGTGCCCACCAATACCCATATTGGCCTGCGCTTTGACAAGCGGATCAATCCTTTTACCGTTACCCCCACTACCTTCTATCTTCGAAACTATACTTCCGGAGGCAGGGTTCCTGCCACACTCTCCGTAGCTGACGACTTGCTGAGTATCACCCTGATCCCTAACTCCCCCCTTCTTGCCAATAACACCTACCGGATCTCTGCATCTGATATCCAGGACACGACCGGCTGGAACAACATCGATTTCAGCGCCGATTTTACCACCGGCTTCGGGTCGGACCCGGATCCCCCTGAGATCCTGTCGATCAGCCCTGACCATATGGCAACCGAGGTGCCTGTCAATGCCGGCATCCACCTTCTTTTCGACAAACCCCTCTTTGTTTCCGGACTCCGTCCGGAACCTTTCACCCTTTCCTCATCCTCCCGTTCCGCTATCTCCGGAACACTGTCATTTTCGAACAGTCGCCGCCGGCTCAGCTTTTTACCCGACGAGAACCTGGATCCAGGTACAACCTATACGGTCAACAGCGGAGGGTTCACCGGGTTGGCGGGCCATGAGGCAGTCTCCTCCCAGAGCACATTTACCACTAGCTTATCCACTGATCCCGACACGACACCTCCCAGCCTGTCTTCTGTGACGCCTGCCCACCAGGCGACCGGCATCAATATCAACACCCAGATAACCCTCATTTATGACGAGGTTATCGACACGACCAGTGTTTCCTCCTTCACCGTCCGCGTGAGTACCCATGGCCGGGACCTGCCCGGCACCCTGACGGTTAATGGAGGTACTATTACATTTACGCCTCTGGCCCAGTTCCCTGGTGATCAGACTATCCATGTCCAGGCGGGCTCCATCCAAGACCTGGCCGGCAATTACGCTCCCTCACTCTCTAGTTATTTTATTACTGCCGACCAGTTGGATACTGTGGCACCCCAACTCATTTCC